>OUMH01000031.1_pt1 | contig 38407 bp, 13 predicted proteins | sample 1690951 | NCBI WGS metagenome assembly OUMH01 (sample SAMEA3914864, study PRJEB12502) | metagenome | biome: forest; material: soil | place: USA | collected 2012-03-12 | depth 0.3 m
GTCCAGAGAAAAAGATGATCGTTCCCCTGCACCTCCGCCTCACGCTCCTCAAAATCGTAGAAGTTATCAGTCATAGGTCGCGACGCGGCCTCGCCAATCAGACGCGCGGCGCTTCGGACGCCGACGCTGCTTCAAAGGATGTTCCGCAGCCGCAACTCCTCACTGCATTGGGATTCTGAATTCGGAAGCCGGTTCCGGTGAGATCGTCGCAGTAATCAATCGTGCAGCCCTTCAGATGAGGAACGCTCTCGTGATCGATCATCACCTTGACTCCGCCCTGCTCCACGATCTCATCTCCATCATGCGGGAAATCGAGATTCATGCCGTACTGAAGCCCCGCGCAGCCGCCGCGTTCCACAAAAAGCCGCAGCCCTTTGCGATCTTCACCATGCTCGGCAACAAGATCTTTCAAGTGACGGACGGCAGATTCCGTAATGCTGATCATACGGGGTGAATCTATTCGTATGCTCGCTCAGTGTCCATGAGGGATTGAGGTCCTCATCTTCCTCATCCTCATCCTCTTAATCATCCTCATTTCAAAAAATCGAGGCCCTCGGGGAAGATTGCGGATTTGATTATGATCAAGAGGATGAGGAAGATAAGGGCGCAGGCTCAATGAAGGTGCTCATCATCCGGTTCATCCGGACCCCAGAGGTGTTCTTTCGTCCATTTGGCCTCGTACAATTTGCATAGGCCGATGGCTGCCGCGACTCCACCGGTAAAGGAAGCAGCCGTGGTGTACTGCTTGTCCTCATCGTAAGTGCCTACAGCTATCACCACATGGTCGAAATGCTCGCTGAGGATTTCAAAGACCCGGTCGATGGCTTGCTGTTGGGACAAATTCATAGGTTTGTGCTACTCCAGGATCTTCCCGGAAGGAAGCACGGAACCGCATTTCAAAATCAATCGGGCAACTGGTCAAAGCGAAACGTGCAGCACCCGAAATCGAGCACCGGCCCTTCCCGCTGCAGGCGCTTTCGGAATCCCGGTTCGATGAAGTACTCGCGGCGCGTCCCGATCGCCCTCACATCGACGATCCCGGCGGTTTTCAAAATCCGCAAATGCTTCGAAGTATTATACTGCGACAGGCTCAGCTTCTCCGTCAGCTCATTGACACCGCAATCCTGCCCAAGAAGCGCCTTCACCAACCGCATTCGCGTACGGTCGGAAAGCGCTTTGAGGACATCAGTGCAGTCGATTTGTGACATGCCTTCAGTCTGGGGCTAATTATGAAAATTCTCGATGGAAAAAAATGAATGAATTGCAAGAACGACAACGCTGCTTAACGCCTCGGGTGAAAAGGTGAATATCCTTTCTCCAGTGCACCCGCCCAAAAGAGCGCCAGCGGACCAGGGGTTTTCTGAGCCTGAAAAACGTGATGCTTGGGTTCGAGGACGACGGGACCAGCGTACGGAATACCATCGAGAGTGCCGGTGACCTCCGTGGATTGATCCGAGACCAGGACGTATCGCAAGGGCACTTCTACATCGAATTCGAAGCGATTGGGGGCATCAGCCGAAGGCGGGAGCATCTTGCCCGCAACACAGACGTGGTTCGTCTTGTCTCCGATCGGGAGATAATTCTTCGCGATCCACGCGCGCGTCTCGCTTCCATCGAAGCATCCGTTGCTCCACGCGACGGCGGTGCGTTTCTCGATGATTTTCGGAATGATATCTTCCGGCAGAATGCCGAGCCGCATTCGCAGGTTCGTAAAGGTCTCCAGCGCGTAATAGTACGGGCGCTTCCGATAGATTGAATCCCCTGTGGCATCCATGACGTAGTCGTCCTTGGTCGTAAGGCGCAGGACGTCGGCGATCTGGGCGATGAATTTCCCGGTGTGCTCCGTGCCAAAGCGGAAACTGGTCCTCAGGACCGCCACTTCGCCGACGGCGAGGAGGATGATCAGCGCCTGGGTGACTGCATGGCCAGACTTCCATGGCCATCGGGTCCATTCGCCGAGGAACAGCAGCGGGACGAAAATGAGAGCCACCATCGGACACAGGGGCAGATAATCTTCCCGCGTCACGTCCGGCCAGTAACCGAAGAGGATCGTCGCGAAGAAAACGGTGGCCAGAATCATCATCACGCGACGGCTCCCTACGGTACGATCGGGCGAACAACGGAAAACAAGTAACGATGCACCGACCAAAAACGGCAGCGCAATTTTCAGCCAGAATCCGACGGTGCGGAGCGCGTTAATGCGCGTGGAATTGGGCACGATGCTGTGCTTAATCACGCAGTAGTACATTTCCGGCAGCGCGTGAAGGAAGGCGAACACCCCCAGCAGAATCCCGGGAATGATTACCAACCCCGCGAGGAACCAGGCCCCGCAGCGAACGAGATGGCCCCAGGCGATCTTTTCGCGGGCGCCGAATCCGCGAAAAAGCAGCGCGACCAATGCGCCCCCAAGTAACGTGGCCAGCAAAAGGCTTGTTTTCATGGAAACGCCAAACGCCGCGCCAATGGCCACGCCAAACGCGAAAGCGCGCTTCACCGTTAGCTTTCCCGAAACCAGGATCAGCAGGCAAAGAAACCAGAGCGCCGCCCAAAGGTCGTCCGTGCGGAATTCCGTGGATTCAAAAAAGTATTTCGGGAAAGCCGCGGTGAAGACCGCCGTCCATAGTCCGATGCGCGGTGAATAAAGAACGCTGGCAATCCTGAAAACGCACCAAATCGAAAAAGCGTAGAGCGGCACCATGGCCAGCCGCATGGGAAACAAGACATCCGCGCGCTCGCCGAGACACCAAAACAGCGGCGCGCAGAGCATGTGGAAGAGGGGCGAATGATTGTCGAATACGTCCTTGTATTGGACATACCCATTCGCCCATCCCCAAACGATGTGCAGATGCTGCGGTTCGTCCGAGTCGAACCGATAGTGATAGACGCTCTGCAGCTTCAGCCAGAGGAGGAGGGCAAACAGCACTCCTGCGAGCAGAATCTCATAGCGCGCTGGTTGTCTTCGCTCCCCCGCTGCCAACATTAGATATGACGCAACAGGACGCTCACGGTGCCGCTGTTGTGGTCAGCCACAGCAACGTCGTCTGCTCCGTCATTGTTCAGATCGGCCACCACAAATGCGGCGGGCGACCGGCCGGAGATATCTCCGACCTTGAGGCTCACCGGCGCCAGGAAGGTGCCGTTGTTCTGCCCCACGAGGAAGGTGAGATCGTCGGTCTTGCGTCCGGCGAGGACGACATCCAGCACGCCATCGAAGTTGAAGTCTCCCACGGCCAGCGACTGCGGATTGACTCCGTGCGGATACGGCGACTGCACCTGAGCGGCAAAGCTCGGGGAGCCAGGCGTGCTGCTGTTAATGAGGACGCCGAGGATGTGGTGCAGACCATCGGAGGTAGCGATGTCCTGCTTGCCATCCTGGTTAAAGTCGCCGGTGACCAGCGAAAGCGGAGCTTTGCCGGCCTGGATGACCACTGGAGCGCCGAAGCTGCCGTTGCCGTTGCCGAGGAGCACCGCAACGTTGTTGGAACCAGCGTTGGAAACCACGATGTCGAGCTTGCCATCACCGTCGATATCTGTGGCAGCAACACCACGCGGCTGGTGACCGCCCGTGGCGAATGTCGCCGCTCCACCGAATGAGAGACCACCGGCGCCGAGGAGGACGCTGACGGATTGGCCACTCGAGTTGACCACCACGAGGTCGGTCTTGCCGTCGGAATTGAGGTCCGCACCGATGATGTTGCGCGGAGCACTGCCGACCGGCACCGAACTGGAAAGGCTGTAGTTGCCGTTCCCATCGTTGGCGAGGATCGTGACCACTTTGCTGTGGCCATTGGTGACCGCGAGATCGAGATCCGAATCACCGTCAAAGTCACCCAGCACGAGAGCTGTCGGACGCTTGGCGCCGGCGCTGAAGAAGTGAGGCGCACCGAAGGTGCCCTGCCCGGTGCCGAGAAGGACGGCGATCTGATTGTGATTCCATGAAGAGACCACCAGATCCTGGAAGCCGTCCCCATTGACATCGCCCGATTGGACGCTGCGCGGACCGGCTCCCGTGAAGTAATTCACGGCCGGCGAGAAGGAACTGGTCGTCAGCACGCTGCCGGTGCCGCCACTGGCGCCGCCTGCGGTGTTGAGGGTCTGCACGGTTTCGACATCCGTAAAGGTCACCGGTGAGTAACCGATGCTCGTCGCCGTGCCGTCTGCTGCGCCGGTGTGCTTGACCTTGATGGCGGTATCTTCGGCATCCACAATCAGCGTGTCGCCCGGAGGATGCGTTACTTGATCACCGCCGTCGATCAGGCGGGCAAAAGGCTGGATGGCGACTTTGATGATGTCGTCAAAGTCGGAGCCAACGAAGTTTTCCATCGAATCCGCGAAGGTCACGGTCTGATCCCCCGAACTGATGCGCTGAGCGACGCCCGTCTTGTCGAGGTTCACGTTCACGCTCAAGTTGGAGTCGCTGAAATCGACCGTGTCGGAACCAGCGCCACCGTAGATCGTGATATTACCGATGCCCAGGGCGTTGCCGACTTTGAAGGTGTCGTCACCGGCGAGGCCATTCAGAATAATATCTTCGATGCCGCCGAAAGTAAGCGTGGGCAATCCTACGACCGCCACCGAACCGGAATTCGCCGAGGTCGGAGTATAGGTAAACGTATCATCCCCGGCGGTGCCGTCGAAAATGACGTGATCGCTGGCATTGGGATTGCCGCCATCAAGGGTCACCGACGTCAAACCGTTGGGAGTTACGCCGTTGGAGATCGAGAAAACATCATCTCCCGCGAGACCGTTAAGGGCCAGCGTCGTCTTGTTGGAGAACTCGATGGCGGGGAAGGCATTCACGCTCACCTTGCCATTCGCAGCAGTGCTGCCCTGGCTATAGTCGAGCGTATCTGGCCCGTTGGTGCCGTTTACCGTGAGACTATCGGACGAAACGGTGTCCGTAATCGCGGAGACGTTCGCGATATCGACGACCATCGTCCCGCTATTGAGATCGATGCGTCCGTCGGCCGGCGAATAGACTTCCGAGGTAACCGTCGTGGTCGGCGTTCCGTCGAGAGTGAGCGTGTTATGCCCAGTGCCGCCATCAATGTGGATCGGAACAGTGATGAGCCCTGTGCCGTCAAGATGGATGGCCACCGTGTCGTCGCCGCCAAGCGTATCGACTTCGAGACGGCCCAGTTCGCCCGTCGCCGTCACCTCCACACCGTTGTTCAGATCTGTCACCGCGACCGAACCAACAGCGGGCTTGGAGATGCTATACGAATCGTTAAACGCGCCATCCGCACCTTCGATCACCAGCGTATCTGCATTGTTGCCGTTGAACTCGTAGTCCGCGGCCCCACTGAGATTCTGGGTCTTGAAAGTAACGGTATGAGCGCCGCCGGATGTCGTATCCAGGACAAAGGTGTCGAGGCCCGTGAAGTGAATCGTAGGCAGCGAGGCGATATCCACTTCGTCGGTCCCTGCGCCTGCACTGCTAACGCGGACATTGCTATCCGCGCTGCCGGCTTCGACCGTCAAAGTGTCATCCGAATCCGCTCCTTCATATGTCACCAGGCTGGCGCCCTTAATAGCTACAACGCCAGGCCCAAACCCGGCCACGAGAGTGGCAACTCCGATGGCAGCCTTGGAGATATTCACGTCTTCCACGACTCCGGATGCCCCGTGCAGCGTTACTTGATCGTTGCCACCGAGAATTCCGCCGGCGAGGATGTTGATCCCGACGGCAAACGGATTATCACCATCGAGGCTGAAGGAATCATTGCCGCCCAACCCGCTGAGGGTGAGTTGCGTAATTCCCACGGGTGTCACCGCGGTGTGAAGGAGAGAGCCGCCATTCGTGGCCAAGTGAACAACCGCCGTTGTTGCATCTACCACAAAGCTATCGTCTCCGCTGGTGCCGAGATAGACGAGTTCATCGCTACCGCCCGAGCCCGTGAGCGTGATGCCGCCGGCGGCACCGAGATTCGAGAATGAAATCGGCAGGAGACCCACGGAGTCGGCGCTGATGCCAATGCTGCCGGAATCGGCATCCGTTCCCGGTGTCACGGTAAAGAGATCCGAGCCGGCGGAGCCCACCACATTGAGCGTCGTCTGATGCCCATTGCCGAGGATGGAGAGATGATCCGCACCACTGATCGACACAGGCACACCCACCGCACCGGTCACGATACCGGAATGCGCACTCGTCGGGGTGTAACCTACGGCAAGACTGAGCCCCGGCCCTTCCGCCTGAATATCCACGGTCGTGCCGCCTAACGTGTAAGAGAGAATACTGATCCCGGTGAGTCCGGTCGGCACAAAGGCATTGTCGAGCGTGACGGTGTCGTTGCCGCCATGCGGATCGATATTCAGATTGGTCTTATTCGAGAACTCGATGGACTCTTGCCCATCGATGTTCACCAATCCATTGGTCGTGACGCTTCCTTCGCTATAGGTAAAGGCGTTATTCGCGCCATTGCCGACCACCGTGAGCGTGCCGTTCAGGAGATCAACCACGGGCTCAAGATTTGCGAAATGGACCGTGGAATGAGGCCCACCAAAGCTGATATCTAACGAACCCGAACCCAGCACCGGACCTGGCGTGTATATATCACCACTCGCCGCCGCCCCGCCGCTCAGCGTCAGGGAATCAGAGCCCGCTCCACCGTCAAAGGTGATGCCACCGGAAGGAATCGGATTACCGAGTGTAAAGTCGAGATGCAGAGCATCATTGCCTTCGCCTCCTTGGATGGAAAGAGTTCCTCCAACCGCGTTAACAACCGGGGCAGTCCCACCCAGCGTCACGGTGTCATCGCCGCCTCCGAGATCCAGGACAACCGCTTCTGTAGTGTTACCTAGGTTCGCCAGCGTCAACGCTTCGTTAGTACCGATTTGGATTGTACCGACCCCGGCGGTGAAGGCGTCTGCCGCCGCCGTTCCGTGAACTGTTACGGTATCCACCCCATCCGTTGGATCGAGGGTGAAGGTATGCGCATTGACATCAAGCGTTGTGAAATTCAAGACCGGTCCCACACCCGCGGACACAAGACCTGCTTGCGCTCCCAGCGGTGTGTAATCGATGTGATCGTCACCTAGTGTTCCGGTGACCGTCAGCGAATCTCCGATATCGCCGCCCGCATTCCAGGTTACACTATTGAGTGAGGAAGCCGTGCCAAAATTGATGACGTGGAAAGAGTCCCCACCGAGGGAGCCATCGACCACCAAACTGCCAACTCCCGTCATGCTGATGATGTTTGACCCCACTCCCAGAACGTCCGCAGACGCGGAGAGCGTAAGGCTGTTAACGTCCACCCCGGCAGTTTCGCTCACGTGCACGACAGCCCCTGCCCCAGATCCTGAAGCATCCACCGACGTGAGACCAACAGGTGACCCGACGGCAATCCCGAAGACATCCGACCCGCCTCCGCCAATGAGATGCAAAATAGCGACGCCCGGCGTGAGCACTTGCGCGTTCGAATTGAGCGAGACCGTGCCAGCCGAATCCTCGGCGAACGCGTCCGACGCCGCAGTCCCTTGAATATCGAGGATGTCTGTTCGGGTACCGGCGACGGTGGTGTCGAAAAAGGAAACGGTTCCGAGGCCACTCAGGTTCTTGAACGCGAGGGGCGCGGCATTTTGAATTGTTCCTGTGCTGGAGTATTCCTGGATAAGGCCGGCATCCGAGGCAGGCCCCGGCGTATAGACGATGTGATCCTGGCCTATGCCCGTGTGCACGGACAGCGCGTCTTTGTTAATCGAGCTCTTTCCGTCGATGAGGATCGAATCGATTCCCGCGAAGGTCACGGGAGGCTGGGTGATGCCCGCCGTGGTGTCAGTATGAAGGAGCGTACCGCTATCCGTTCCCCCCACCACGTAATCAAACGTCTCGGCGTTAGCAGATCCAGTGATCGTTAAACTGTCGCCGTCGTTTCCTCCGGGCGCAGACCCGTTGATGACAATATTAGTTAATCCAATCGGAACCGTTTGGTTCGCCAGATTGAAATGGTCGTCGCCGCCGAGTCCGTTCAGCGTCAGCACCGTCTTATTGCTGAACTGGATGGGCTCGAAGTTGTCGATCGTAATCTTGCCGCGGCTGATCGCATCGGCGGTGTTGTCATCCGTGCGTCCCACTACATAACCAAAAGAATTCGAACTATTGGTGCCGTTGATCGTCAGCGGGCCCGCCAGATAATCGTTCACCGGGGCGAGATTCTGGTACGTAATGAGGCTTGTGGTAGTTCCAACCGTCAATTGGATGCTCCCCTGCCCCACCTGCGGACCGGCGGAATGCACGTCGCCCAGTTCGTTGCCGTTGAGAATGCTGAGGGTATTGAACCCGGTGCCGCCATCGAAGGCAATGCTGCGCCCGATGGTGTTGGAACCAAGGATGCTGCCCGCGAAGAAATCGAGTGTCAGTGAATCGTTGCCGGCTCCCGTGGAGACAAAGATTTGACTGACGTTTGCCGTGGGAATCAAAACCGGATTACCGCCATTCTGCGCCACTTGAAGATGAGTGGGATCGTTGGGCGCCATCTGTATGGTGAAATGATCGTCCGCAGGTCCGGCATCATCACCCGTCAAGTAAAGGAACGTCGTGCCGACAGGATTGATAATCGCGGGCGCGATCCTGGATTCGAGGCATTCGATCGATGAACGGCGGCTCCGGCCCGGAAAAGCGGGTCGCTGCCGATCAGGCGCAAAGCACGAGCGCAAGTAACGTTGGAGGGTATGGAGTTTGGGACGGTTCATGTTGGTGGTTGCCTCGGTTGACGGTTACGAGTGGTGGGTTCGAGAGTGGTTAGTTATACAGTGCTGTTGCGAAGGAGGACGCTGATATCCCCGGTGCCCGGGTTGGAGATCAGCAAGTCATCCAGTCCATCGCCATTGATATCCGCGACCATGATGGATTGCGGGTTGCGCCGGCCGTGATGACCGGTGGTGAAATCGTACGGCGCGGAGAAGGTGCCGTTGTCATTGCCCAGGAGGACGCTGATGTCGTGGCCGTAGAGGTTCGACACGACGAGATCGAGTTTCCCGTCGTAGTTGAAGTCACCCACGGAGATGGCTTGCGGCCGCGACCGAGTGGGATAATCCACCTGGATTTGCGAGCGGAACTCAAGCGAACCGCCGAGGCCGCTGCCGATGAGCACGCTAATAAACTTGGCGCCGTTGTTGGCCACAGCCACGTCCAGATGCCCATCGCTATTGAAGTCGCCTACCGTCAGAGCCACGGGTTTACCGCCTTCGGTGCGGAAGAGCACCGCTGGTCCAAAGGTCGCTCCCGGCAGCCCGGGCAGATAACTAATGTTGTGACTGGCGGAATTCGCCACGACCGCATCGACAAATCCGTCGCCATCGAAATCGCCGAGGGCGATGTCACGCGGATTCTTTCCATGGGTGGCAAAGTTCATAGCCGGGAAGAAGTGGCCCGTGCCATCTCCGCGCAGCACGGTGATATTCTTCGTCGTGGCGTTCACCGTGACGACATCCTGATTGCCATCGCCGTCGAGGTCCGCGGTGCGAATGGAAATCGGGCCGCTCATTCCGGGAATCTTGTTTGCCGAAGGTGAACTAAAGTGGCCCGTGCCATCTCCGAGCAGGACAGAAACTACGCTGGAATTCTTCGTGACCGTGACCACGTCGAGGTTTCCGTCGTTGTTCAGATCGACAAGGCTGAGCGCGATCGGGAATCGGCCGCCCGCCGGGAAAGTCACCGGATTGAAGAAGGTGCCGTCGCCACGACCCAACTGCACGTTCACGGTATCCGTCTTCGACGAGACGGAGACGAGATCGAGCGTTCCATCGTGATTGATATCGGCCAGAGCCAGCCCGCGCGTCTTCGGCGGAGTCGGGTAGTTCACCGCGGCTGAGAAAGCCAGCGCACTGCCTGTGCCAGATCCGCCGCCGCCACCGCCGCCGCCACCCGTGAATGGCGGGAGCGGAGTATCGGTGATGGTCGCACTGAAGGAGTTGATCGCGTCGGGGCTCGCGCCTGTTACTTTAAGGTAGAAGATTTCGCCCTGATGCGCGAAGAAGCCGGCCGTTTCGCCAAAGCTCGACGCTGTGCCCGACATCTTCACGTTGCCGCTGGCATCGAGCACCTGAATATTCAGATCGCCGTTGCCAGGCAGGCCTGCGCGGCCGTTGCTGAGCGTGCCGAGCTGGTCGAAGTACACGTTGAAGTTCAGCTTGCCGTCGATGAGCGTTTCCACGCGGAAGTAATCCGCATCCTGCGGTGCGCCGACCACGAGGTTCGGGCCCGGATCGATGCTCGCGCCCACCACGTTCAGCGCCAGGCCGGCGCCGAGGTGCGCGGCATTCTGGACCGAGTCGTTTGGCTCGAAGGTATCGGTATGGAAGACAAGTAACTGACCTGCTCCATCCGTGCCGCCAGTCTGCGGCTGGACAAACTGGATGCCATTGTAAAGCACCGGAGCGAGGGCGCCGACCGAGATCGATCCATTGCCCGACACCGCGCTCAACCGCTGGATGACCGTGTCACCGAGACCGTCATCGACCACCACGAGGCGGTCACCCACCACCGCGCCGCCGCCGTTGATCGTGAAACGCAGGCTATCCGCCGGCGATGCCGTGAGCGAGTCGCTCTGTGTTACTTTAAAGACGTCGTCTCCCGAGCCGCCGTTGACGGACACGCCTTCCACCGCCGTGATCGCGTCGGTGATATTCGATCCATTGATGGAGTAGTTGAGCGTATGCGCATCCGGCTGGCTGAGGACGATAGTATTCGGTCCATTGGCCGAGCCTTGCACGAGGATCGTGTCGAAGCCTGCGCCACCATCGAAGGTGCTGTTTCCAGGCCCGCCGACGAAGAGGTCATTGCCATCGCCACCGATCAGCGTGTCATTGCCCGGTCCCGCGAAGATTGTGTCATCACCGGCTCCGCCATCCAGGTGATTCGGCCCCGCACCACCGCGCAGCACGTCGTTTCCGTCGCCGCCCAGCAGTGTGCCGGAACCAGCCAGCGTGTCGTTGCCAAGTCCGCCATCGAGAATGATCGCCGCGATGGCTTCCACTCCCGGAACGGCTGTGATCGTATCATCGCCCGCATTTCCCTTCACCGTGACCGTATCTACCGTCGCGGCATTTCCGAAATGCAGCGAATAGGCGAAGCCCGTCACATCCAGAGCACCCGGCCCTGAAGAAGTGATCGACAGATTGTCGGAAACGTTGCGGCCCTGGATCGTGATTTTGTCGCCAGCGCCGTGGCTTGATCCGAGATCGACGTTGAGAACACGCAGATCTGTGGTGGTGAGATCGCCAATGTTCAGCGTATCCGCGCCTCCGCCGGTGTTCAGATTGATCTGCTGCACGCCAGCCATATCGAGTGTCACGCCGCCCACGTCGCGGGTGAGAGAGAGACGAGTCCCATTGGCAGCGAGGCCAAAGACTTCCGCCACAGTGGCTCCGTTGAAGGTGAGCACGTTGTTGCCGTCGCCGCCTTCGATCACGTCCGATCCATCGCCCGGATTCCAAATAAACGTATCGGAACCATCCTCACCAAACATCTGATCCTTGCCCGGACCACCGGTGATCGTATCGTCGCCCGCGCCGCCCAGGATGGTGTCCGCGCCGGTGCCACCGGTAAGCGTGTCGTTGCCCGTGCCGCCCAGGATGGTTAATGCATCCCCTGCGCCGCTGGCATTTACCGTGTCGTTGCCGTCGCCGGCGTCGATCAAGGTGGAAGGACCACCCGATCCGGTAATGGTAATGTGGTCGTCCCCACCCAGACCGGCGAGAGACAGAAGCTCGGTGCCCAAGGCCGTGACTCCAATCACCTTCAGGCCATCCACCGCAACCGTCGTCGTCGCACCAAGCGTCACCGCAATATTATTGGCCGCGATATTTCCGGAAATGCTCACGGAATCCACACCACCGGCGGGCGTGATCACCAGCGCGCCGGTGTTGGTCGTGTTAACCGTCGTCGCCGAACCCGCCACCGTGATGGAGGCCGTGTTGGTTCCGGTCGGTGTTACTTGAATGTTGTCGCCATTTCCTGAGCCTTGGATTCCGATGGCGCCAGCGCCCGCGGCAAGATTGATGATCTCGACTCCCGAGGCGAATACATTGCCGAGGCCGGCTCCGGTCACCCCCGTGACGAGCGTGCCCACATTCACCGTGGCATTCGTGCCGTCACCGCTGAGGTTAGCCACATCGGCATCGGTCGGTCCGCCGCCTTGCAGGGTGAGGCTGGTGAACGGCCCGGATCCAACCACGTTGAAGGTATCGTTTCCTTCCAGGCCCTGGAGGATAAGGTTGGCCACGCCAGGCATCGAAGGCGCGAGCTGGTTGTTCAGCGTCACGACCCCATTGTTAAAGCTAAACGTGTCGTCTCCGCCCGTGCCCGCGTAATATAAGTTATCCACGCGATTGCCGCTGATATCCGCAATCACAATCGCCGCGCTTGCACCCAGTTGCAGGAAGTTCATTCCGACCAGCGAACCAATCTGCACAGCGCCGGAATCGGAAGTCGCACCTGCCGTATAGGTGATATCCTGCGCTCCCGCCGGAGTAGTGATAGTCAGCGCATCGCCGCCGCCGAGGCCATTGATTTCCACGTGCTCCGTGGTGTTGAAATTCACCGTGGGCAAGCCGGCAATCGTAATGTTGCCCGCGCCTGCGGAGAGCGGATTGAACCCGATCACATCCTTGCCCGGCGTTCCGTTCACAAGCAACGTATCGCTCGCCGTGGGATCGCCACCAATGATATTGATCGAATTGAGAGCAATGCCTGACGGCGAGACGCTCACGAAATCATCACCCGCCTGGCCGTCAACGGTCAGCGTGAAGTAATTGTTGAAGCTGATCGGCGTGCGTGCATTTACGAGGACCTGGTTTCCGCTGGCATTGTTCAGCACCGTAATGCTGTCGTTGCCCTGAGAGCCGGTGACAATGAGCTGATCGATCAACGGATTGGCGCCATGAATCGTGACCAATTCGAGACCGCCAAACGTAATGCTGGCGGATTGCGGAGAGCTAATCGTGCCTCCATCCGGCGTCGCGCCCTGGGCCACCGTCGTGGTACCGGACGCAGGATTAACCGTAAGCGTGTCGCCGATCGGTCCGGAGCCGCCGCCGAGGATAGTAAGCACGCCGTGCGAAGCGGCTTGCGATCCATCCACACCAGAGACGGTGAAGCTATCATCTCCGAGCCCGCCATCAGCGATGATGGCTTCGGCGGTGATCGTATCGATGATGACCGTTTTCCAGTTATTGACCTGCACCTGGGTCTGTGCGCCACGCACAATGTTAAAGGTGTCTGCGGTCGGCGTGCCACTGACAGTGATGGTGTCGCCACCGTCGCCGGGTTCCAGCGTGAAGTTGCCGGTGATACCCTTGAAGGAAATTCCCAGGCTCTGCGAAGGAACATTCACAAGTCCTTGATCCGGCGCGAGCGGTGAATACACGAAGGTATCCGGGCCGGACGTGCCCACGACGGCCAGCGTGCTGGCGTTGCCGCTGGAGATCTGATTGATCTGCGCGATACCGCTGAATTCGACGACGTTGGCCGCAGTCGAAAGGATGGTCCCGTCGTTCAGATTGATAGTTGTGGACGCGTTCGGAACCGAGATGTGATTGATCACGTCGGTGCCGGTGCTGGTGCCGCCGCCTTCCACCACGATATGTACGGGCGGCGAACTGTTGCCCGGGTCGAAATCGAGATTGAAGGTATCGTTGCCATCCATGCCACGCAGAATCACGCGGCTGATGCCGTTGCTGAAGTAGATCGGGGTGTGCGGATTCGCGCCCGTATCGAGGACGATAGACGGGAAGGTCGGAGCCAGCGGACCTGTCGAGCCAAAGTTGAAGGTATCGTCTCCGCTGGTGCCATCGACGATGAGTGTCTGGTTGCCCGGCTGCGGAACGGAATTCGGCAGTTTGAGGATGCCGAAGATGCCGGAGTAAACGGTCGGCACGAAGTCGAAGTTGCCCGTCGCTCCAAAGACGAAGCCCGTGACCACTCCCGTATCGGGGGTCAGCCCCGGCGCCACTTCGATGGTGTTATCTCCCGTCGCGAAGTTCTCCAGGTAGTTATCGTGCTCAGCGCCGGATTGGCCGACGATGTAGAGGTGCTCGAGATCGGTGAAGTCGATCGTCGGGAAAGCGAGGCTATTATCGAAAATTTCGCCGGTCCCGAGTGCCGTCGGCTGGAATTGCAGCGAATCGTCGTGCTGCGGCACACCGTTTACGATCAGCTTGTCGCTGGCAGTCGGCTGGCCCGCATCGATGAAGAGGTGCGTGAAGTTCGAATCATTCGGCGTGGCAATGACGACGGAGATGTCATCGTCGCCCGCGAGCGAATCAACCGTGATCGAGCTGCCCGGGCCAAAACCAACGAGGTTGACTACCGGTTGAGCATCGAGACTCAGCGAGGCTTTGTCGCCGCCGAGGATCGTGATCACGATGTCGTTATCGGCATTGTTAGCGATGAAAGTGGCGCTGTCGCCGGGCGCTCCGCCACCGCCATCGATGATCACGTTTTCCATTCCCTGGAACTGCGTGACATCATCACCATTCGAATTTGCCAGCTCGATGGAGCCGGAATCCGAGGTTTCACCCTGCGTGACCGTGAATGCATCCGCTCCTCCACCGATGCCATGGACATCGACCGTATCGGCCTGCGGATTAGACAACGGCTGCTGACCATCCACAGTGAGGCGTGGTCCACCACCACCGAAGACATTGAAGAAGTCACCGCCGAGGCCGCCATCCACCACGAGCGCCTCGATATCAGGCGTGTTCACATGCACGACCTTGAGGGCATTGACCGCCACCGTTGTATCCGCACCGCGCGTAATATTAATCGTGTCGTCCTGCGAAGTCCCGTGGACGGTAAGCGTGTCGCCGTCGTTAGCAGTGCCTTCGACAAAGGTGAGGAGACCGGTGTTGTTGGTGTTAACAACCGGGTTGAAGCCTACGGCAAACAAAGTCGCCGTATTGGGACCGGTCGGCGTCACGTCGAAAGCGTTCGGCCCCGGTGTGCCGAAAATGCTAATATCTCCCGCCGCCGCATTGAGGTTGAGAACCTCCGTGGCCGCTAAAGTAACCGTACCAAGCGCGCCGCCCGTGATGAGAGCAGCGCCGTTCACTGCGCCGATGGTCACATTCACGGCGGTACCGTCGCCGTTCAGGTTCGCAATATCCGAGCCGCTGGAATCGCCGCCATCAATGAGCACGCTGTTATAGATAGCAGTACCGGTGAGATTAAAGACATCGTCGTCGCCGAGACCTGCCAGCGTGAGATTCAGGATGCCGGGGGTATTCACTGGAATCTGCAACGCCTGTCCACCGCCCGATGCCGGGGCATTGAGCGTAACTTGGCCCGCTGGATTCACCGCGGTCGTAACGGTGAAGACGTCAATCTCGTTGGTGAAATTGCGGCCACTGTAAATGAGGGCGTCCACGCGATTACCGCTGATGTCGGCAATGGTTAGCTGACCCGTGGCTCCCACGTTATTGAAGCTGAACGCCGTGTAAGTAATCCCGCCCGCGTCATGGAGCGCGACCTGCGCAGAATCCGTCGTGTTGCCCGGGAACATCTGCACCACTTGCGACCCCGCAGGCGTCGTGATCGTCATCAGATCATTGCCGCCCTGGCCGTTGTAAATGAGTGACTCCGTGGAAGCGAAATTCACGACTGGCAGACCGGTGACCGTGACCACTCCGGCATCGAATCCAGCCGGTGCATAGCTAACCGTATCCTGCGCGGTCGTGCCATTGACAATCAAGGTGTCGGTCTCCGTCGGATCACCACCGTTCACGTTGATGGCAGTCAGACCGGTCGGGACAAACGAATTGCGAATGTTAATCGTGTCGTTGCCGCCCAGGCCATTAAGGGTCAGCGTGGTCTTGTTGCTGAATTCAAGCGTCTCATTGTTATCCACGCTTACCAGCCCATCCGCAGCAACCGAACCGGTCGTGTAGTTGATGGCGTTATCCGCACTGGTGGCATTGACCACGAGCGAAGCGACCGGCACGAAATCGAACACCGGCTCCAGATGCAGGAAGTCGATGAGCATCAGCGTCGCGCCGCCGGCATCGGTGTAGGCAAGGCGTCCGCCGTCTTCCAGCGGATTCACCGAGTAGGTAAGTTGCGAAACGGTGGTCGCGGGCGAACCGGTCACCGTGAGCTTATCGGAACCCGTGCCGCCATCATAGAGAATCGGCACGCCGATGACATTCGAAGCACCGCCGACATCGACCGTTACTTGATCATCTCCGCCGAGGGTATTGATATGCAAGGCCCCTAGCTTTCCTGTGGTTTCCGTGACCGTGACCCCACCGCCCGCGGCACTGTTATCCACGATGGCGACCGAGCCGGCAGCCGGATGGGTGACGGTGTAATTATCCGCCGCACCATCCTGACCCTGGATGACGAGCACATCGGTCGCGTGACCGGTGAAATGGTAGTTAGCAGGAGGCGCCCCATGCAGGCCGGCCGTGACGAAGGTGCCGGTATTCTGCCCGGCGCCCATATCGAGCGTGAAGATCTGCAAGCCGGTAAACTGCACTTCAGGCAGGCTGCTGGAGTCAACCCGGTCGTAACCCTGGCCAGCGCTGACCGTGGCCGTATCGTTTCCGGCTCCGGTGATGACAGTCAAACTATCGCCACCCGTTCCTGTGTAGCGAATGGCCGCGACGCCACTCGTCGTGATGATCCCGCCCACGCCGATCACGTCGGTGGAATCCGGGTTACCTGAATTAGGTTGCACCGTTACCGGCCCCGCAGCACCCGAGAGCTTGACGAGGTCGTTGTCGGCGACATTCCCGCCAACAACAAAGGTATGCGAAAACGGAAGGCTTCCTGAGATATTAAATATGTCGGATCCCGCAAAACCGTTGAGGGTGAGGAAAGCGTCTCCGGGCGTATGCACCACCAATTGGTTGTTGAGCAGAACATCTCCATTCGGTTGCACTTGGAAGACGTCGTTGCCAGCCGTGCCGTTATAGACAAAGGCATCCTCTCGAATGCCCACGCCGCTCACGAGCGTCAATGAACCGAGGGCACCCAGATTCGAGTAATCGAGCGAAGGCTCGCTTACCGGATTTAGATTGGCCGTAATGTCGATATGCCCCGCATCGATGGCCGTTCCCGGTGTGAGTGTTACTTGATCTGAGCCGTTGACCGTGGTGATCGTGAGCGCGTCATTTCCTCCCCGTCCGTCGATAGTGACGGCGCTGATCGTCGCAAACTGCACTGCGGGCAGCGCATTCACAGTCACGCTGCCGAAGCCGGGACCGCCAGGCAGATAACCGATGGCATCCGTAGCTGGCGTACCGTTAACGATCAACCGGTCTCCATCGGTCAAAGTCCCGCCATTGACAATAATGCCCGTCAATCCCGTCGGGACGAGTGGGTTATTGATGGAAATGACATCCTGACCGCCCAACCCGTTGAGCGTGAGCGTCGTCTTGTTGTTAAACTCGATAGACTCGTTGTTATCGACAGTCACCAGACCGTTGGCAGGCACCGAACCCTGCGTGTAACTAATGAAGTTATTGGCGGCAGTGCCATTCACCACCAAAGTCGCCGGCACAAAGTCGAAGACCGGTTCCAGATTGAGGAATGAAATCGACATCAGTGTCGCGCCACCGCCGTCGGTGTAGGCCAGTGAACCGCCGTTCTCGAGCGGGTTCACGGTGTAAGTGACCTGCGCTACCGTCGTGGCCGGTGTTCCGGTCACCGTCAGCGTGTCAAAGCCAGTGCCGCCATCGAAGAGGATCGGCACGCCGATCACGTCCGATTGCGGACCCACGTTGACCGTTACTTGATCATTTCCACCCAGCGTATTCAGGTGCAGGGCTCCGAGCGCTCCGGTCGTCTCGGTCACCGTAACTCCAGGAGCAGCGGCATCCGTCACGGCCACGGAACCGGTCGCCGGATGCGTCACCGTGAAGCTATCCGCCGCGCCGTCGCGTCCCTGAATCACCAGGGTGTCGCTGGCGTGGCCCAGAAGGTGATAGTTGCCCGGCAACGCTCCTGCCAATCCGGCAGTAACGAAGGTTGCGGTATTCACTCCCTGACCCAGATCGAGGTTGAAGGTGTTGAGCCCGGTGAATTGGATCGCCGGGAAGATATTCGTCACCACCTGATCCACGCCGATTCCGCGACTTACCGTTACTTGATCATCTCCGCCGGCGGTGAAGACCGTGAGGGTGTCATTCGTCCCGAGGCCCGTGTATTGCACGGCCGTGACATTGCTGGCGGAAATGATTCCGCCCAATCCGGTGATATCAGCCGCTCCGGCGATATTCGCGCTTGGCGTGACTAGCACGGTCTCCGTTGCACCGATGGCGCCACGAATGTTGACCTGATCATTGTTACCCCCGCCGCCGCCCGCCACCAAAATCGTGGTGAAGGGATGGCCTGCAACCAGGTTATAAATGTTTGCGCCGGAGAATCCGTTGAGCGTGAGGAAGGCTACGCCGGGCGTATGCACGGTGATCTGAGAATTCAGCGTCACATCGCCCGAAGCAGTCACTCCAAAGACATCCGTCCCTGCGGTGCCGTTGTACACGAAGCTATCCACGCGCGTTCCGGGACCGTTAGTCAGCGTGATTGAACCGTTCGCGCCGAGTCGGCTGAAATCGAGCGATGCCTGGCTTACGGGATTGTTAATCGCCGTGAAATCGAAATGCCCGGAATCAATGGAGGTACCCGGCGTCAGCGTGCTCTTATCAAAGCCTGCCGCCGTCACAATCGTCAGGTTGTCAGTGCCGCCCTGCCCATCCACGCTCACCGCGCTCACGCCGTTAAATGTAACCGTCGGCAGCCCGGTGATCGCCACGTTGCCGGCGTCCGGACCAGACAGAGTGTAGGTAATGGCATTGTTTCCGACCGTACCGTCCACGGTCAGATGGTCCTGAGTCGTAGGATCGCCGCCATTTACTGTAATGCCCGTCAACCCGGTGGGCGTCGCGCCGTTATGAATGCTAAAGTCATCATTGCCGCCGCCACCATTCAGCGTCAGCGTCGTCTTGGCCGTAAACTCGATAGTTTCAAAGCTATCGATTGAGACGAGGCCATTCGCGGCGACCGATCCCTGCGTATAACTGATCGCGTTACTTGCGCCGTTTCCATTCACCACGAGCGGGCCCGCGACGGAGTCAATCACCGGCTCAAGGTTAGTGAAGAAGACGCTCTCCGTGCCACCGGCAAAGGTGAGCACGCTCGACCCAGAGCCCGGGTCCGGGCCAACCGTATAGGTATCGCTCGTCGCCGTACCGCCCTTCAAAATCAGCGTGTCATTGCCCGTCCCGCCGTCAAAAGTCACCGGAATGGTAAACGGAGCCACCGTGCTATCGACGATCAATTGATCGTTTCCAGCAAAGCCATTCACGAGCACGGTACTGGCCGCACCGGCCTTCAGCAATACCGGTGTGTCGCTGTTAATCTGTATCGAAGGCAGATTAAAAGGCGCACCGGAGCTGCCTAGCAAAGTAATTATATCGTTGGCCGGCGTGCCGTCCACTTGGGTCACGTCCGACCCGCCGCTCGGCCCTTCAAACAAGCCGCCCGAGATATTGGAGACTCGCAAAATTCCCAGCACGCTGCCACCCACGCCCAACGCAGTGATCAATCCACCCGCACCGATGTCGAGCGTATCGTTTCCGCCGGTCCCGGAGAAGGTGAGCGTGTCTTGAACGGTCGTGCTGCCGACGACCTTGATCGTCGCATAAAGATCTCCGAGGCCGAGACCGGTTACATTAAAGGAATTGGCCGCTGTGCTCGCGGAATCCGTGATATTAAGCTGCGAAAGCTGGCCGGTCTGAATCGAGCCACCAAAGCCCGTGATCAGCCCCGCAAGGGCATCGACGTTGATGGTTTGCCCACCGGCTGCGGAGGTGGAAAGGTTAACAACCGATTGCGCGTTGCCGAATAGGTTGATGCCCGGAATCCCAGCACCGCCCACGTAAGGATTGATCCCGCCCGGCAGATTCAAAATCGCCTGCTGAGATTGACCGTCGAGGACCACTTCCTGGAAACTGCCCGGCTCCGCCAGGACCGCGATCTGGCTATTCAGAGTGATCGTGCCGTTATTCGCGACGGTGAAGGCATTCGATACCGCCGCGCCAATGTAGTGGAGGGTATCCACCACGGCCGGACCGGCGTCGTTCAGGTCAAGTAACGCACCGAGGCCCAAATTGCCAAAGCCCAGCGCGAGGAAACTATCCACGGAAACCGTGCCGCTATCGCTCTTGGAGCCCGCCGTCACCGTGACCGTGTTTGGACCAACGGGTGAAGTCACCGTCAAATGATCATTTCCGCCACCGCCATCATAATCAAAGCTCTCAATGTTCGTGATGGTGAACAAGCTGCCGGTCGCTGCACCGCCATTGATCGATAGCGTTCCCGCGGACGGCGTATAGACGACATTCTCGCTCGCCGGTGAACCGGCAACAAGCAAATGATCCCCACCCGAGGCCAGCGTGGGAGTGCCGCCGTCGATATTCACCGCTTCATCCCATCCTGCGCCGCCGTAGAACGGATAGACGTCAATTTCATCACCACCCGCTCCCGCGGCGACGTTAATGATCGGTACACCAATATAGGTAATCGTCGGCCCATCATTCACGTTGACCGTAAAATTATGCGTGCCGGTGCCGATAATCGTGATGGTGTCCGGACCACTCGTGCCATTGATGATCAATGGCCCGCCCGTACTGGTCGCCGTGACTCCTTCAATGTGAATATAGCTAACCGGCTGGTTAGCGCCCACCGTGATACTGCCCTGATCCGCCTGCGGTCCTGGATTGAAGGTAATCGGATTGGCCCCCGTCACGAGAGACAACGTGTCTCCCGTCCCAATTGGGTCGCCGCCATCCACTGAAAAGACCACCGCGTCCGACGGCGTCACCGTAAAGCTGTCCGCTCCAGCGCCACCACTCAACACGACTGAAGGAATAGCGCCGTAGGTCACCGGCAAGAGTCCGGCGATCGTTACTTGTGTATCCGTCGCCGTGAATGCGTCGGCTCCCGTCGTTCCATTGACGGTCAGCGTGTCGCCACCGCCGTTGCCATTGATCGTAAACGTTCCGCCCACTCCCGTGAAATCGATCCGTGGCTCAAAATTGCCATCGGTGACCGTTCCCGCGTTTCCATTGATGGGAGTGTAAGCCAGGCTGTCGGCGATGGCCGTGCCGTTGATCGTCAGCGAACCGGCCCCGCTCGAAATCTCTGTGATGTGCTGGATGGCTGTAAAAGTAACCGTCGGCAATGCGCCGGACGTAATCGTTCCTGGGCCGAGGTTGATGCTCGTCGCCGCACCGGCGCCGGAAGTGTAGCTCAACGTATTGCTAAACCCTCCGGCATCGTTGCCCTGCACCGTGTAATCCGCCGGGCCGTTCGTAGGCAGCGCTGCCAAGGCAAAGTTGAACGTGTCATTGCCGCTCAACCCGTGGAAGGCTGCATGCAAAGTTTGTCCCTGGCCGGCATTGGCAAATAGCGCCACGGGGACGTGCGCGGTCGCACCCGAGGTAACGACCACTTCCGGCGCCGCCATCGTCGTGACGAAGCTGAAGGCGTCGTCACCGGTCGTGCCATCGATCGTTACGGTGTCAACACCACCCACACCTGTGATATTCGAATTGAGGACGTTTGTGGTGAGTTGCAGCAAACCGGTCGCCGGAGCGAGGTAACCTGAAATGCCGCTGAAGTTGACTGGCACAAAAGCGAAGCCGCTCGCTCCCGTCGAGAAACCGGAGATCGAGCCGGAGTTAGGATCTAATCCCCAATCGACGGTGAAAGCATCGTTGCCCGTGGTGCCAGGCTCCGCCAGGGAATCGCCATCGGCGGCCTGGCCATTAATCGTGAGGCTGGACATTCCCGTGAACGCCAGCGGCGCAAAGGCCGCCCCTAGCTCCACCATACTGCCGGCACCTGCACCAGTGGGGATATAGTCGTAATGATCGGTCGTACCGATGTGCCCGCTGATCGTTAAACTACTCCGGTTATTGGCGTCGCCGTTTACGGTGATGCCGGTGAGGCCCGTCGGAACGTTTGGATTGCTAAGCGCAAAGCTATCCGTTCCGCCGCCGCCATTCAGAGTCAGCGATGTTTTGTTGGAAAACTCGATCGATTCGAAATTGTCGATGGTGACCAGGCCGTTCGTCGCGGAAGAACCTTGCGTATAGTTAACGGTGTTGTTCGCAGCGGATCCGTTCACCGTCAGCAGCGGCGAGACGATGGTATCGAGCACAGGCTCCAGGTTGGAGAACGCGATGTTTTCGTTGCCCGCGGCGAAGGTGAGCGCCATGGTTCCCTGCCCGACCGCCGGTCCCGCCGTATAGGTATCGCTTGTCGCCGTGCCGCCGGAGAGGACCAGCGTGTCCGTGCCTAGTCCTCCATCATAGGTAATGGGATTGGTGAACGGAGCTGTGGAGCTATCGACCGTCAAGGTGTCGTTGCCCGCGTTTCCATTGACGAGAATTCGCACGGCGCTCCCAAGTAATACCTGGTGATCCGTGTCCAGGCGAAGGCCCGCGAAGTGATTCGGCACGCCCGAAGCGTCGCCAACCAGTGTAATCGTGTCGTTACTTGCAGTTCCGAGGATCTCCAGCACATCTCCGGCCGTGCCACTGTTATAGGTCACCGTTCCACCGATAGTCGCATAGTGTAGCGAGCCAAGGCTGCTGCCGTCCACGGCAAGGGCCGTGACATTGTTCCCCGCGCTCAGGGCCAGGGTATCCACGCCTGAAGTGCCCGAGAAGGCCAGCGACGTGGTTGCTCCGCCGGTGATATTGATCGCAGCAAACTTATCGCCTGAGCCCAGACCCGTTACTTGGTAACTTTCGTTGGCCACACCCCCGCCCTGGATAGTCAACTGCGCAAGCTGTGGCAGGCCGATGGACGAAATGCCGAAGCCGGTTAAAGTCCCAGTCTGCGCATTCACCGTGAAGGATGGCCCGAAGCCTGCGCCGGTAGTGATAGTGGCAGTGGATTGCGCATTCCCGGTCACGACGAGTCCGGTGTTTCCGGCGATCAAGCCCGGATAAGGATTTATCGACCCGGGCATGAATAATTGCGCCTGATTTGCCCCCGCATCCAGGTTGACGAAAATGAACGATGCCGGATCCGCATTGACCGCGATTTGGTTGTTGAGCGGGATATCGCCACCCGCCTGTAATACATATTGATCGGTCGAATCCGTCCCAACGTAGTCCAGGAAGTCTCCAAGACCACCGGCATTCAGAAGGTTAAGTGCGCCAGCGGCTCCAATGGCCGCAAAGCCCAGAGGAAGGAAGCCTTGAACCGTCACAATCCCGCTGTCCACGTGCGAGCCTTCCGTCACCGTTACGAAATCGAGTCCGGCGGGAGATGTTACCGTAACTGTGTCGAAGCTGGCTATGCCGCCGCCGCCATTGTAGTCAAGTAACTCAAGATTGGAAAGATTGAAGAGAGTTCCCGTGGCGGCCCCACCATTCACGGTCAGGACTCCTGCTCCCGGAAAGTAACCGACCGTTTCATTACCGTTGGAACCCGCGACCAGCAAATGATCTCCCGAATCCGTTCCCACCGGCTGTCCGCCATCCACATTCACCGTCTCCTGCCATCCACCTGCTCCATAAAACGGCGTAATATCGATCTCGTCGTTTCCGGCGAGCGAATTGATGCTGAAATTCGCGATGCTGCTGTACGCCACCGTCGGCCCATCGTTCACGCTTACAGTGAAGGCGTTCGTACCCGTGCCCACCACCGTGATTACGTCCGGAGCATTGGTGCCCGTAATCGTCAATCCACCGCCTCCGCCACTGCCCGCGGCAGTCGCGGACTCGATGTGCGTGAAGCTTACCGGCAGGTTCGCACCCACGGAAAAGCTGCCCTGATCGCTCAGAGGCCCGGCATTGTAAGTCACACTATTCGCGCCCGTGATCACGGTCAGCGAATCGCCCGCGCCAATCGGATTTCCTCCATCTACGTTAAAGGCAACATTGGCAGACGGCGTCACGGTGAAGCTGTCGCTGCCATCTCCGCCATTCAGATTGACCGTGGCGATTCCGAGGAACGCCACCGCTTGCAAGCCGGCGATAGTTACTTGTGTATCGGTCGCTGTGAAGGTATCCGCTCCGGTCGTGCCATTAACGAAGAGAGTATCGCCTCCACCCAGTCCAGCAATCTGGAAGCTGGTCGCTCCGTTGAAATCAATACTCAGGCTGTTCGCCAACAACGAACCGGCGCCTGGCGCGCCCGGGGTGAAGTTGAAATTGTCGGCTCCCGTGCTTCCATCGACAATGAGGGTGGAAGCGTTGGCATTCTCCACGATGTGCTGAACGCCAGTGAAAGTAAATGGCGCTTGCCCCGCCGCCGTAATGCTTGACCCCGCGGCATCGATAGTCGTCGTGACGCCCGCCGGTGAAGTATAGTTAATCGTGTTCGTCGCGCCGGCCGCATCATTTCCCTCAAACCGGTAATCTGCCGGGCCAAAGGCCCCCTGCGGACTATAGTTAAACGTGTCATTGCCTCCCAATCCCTTCACGATGACGTGCGTGGCAAAGCCGCTGATTTGATCCCCGGCCAGCGCCACAAAAACGCTCGGCACGTTTCCGCTAATCATTTGGATTTCCGGAACATGCAGCGAGTTCGGCGTGTTGAAGATGTCGTCGCCCGCCGTTCCATTGATGACCACCGTATCATGGCCTCCACCGCCACCCGACGCGGGCGCAGCCAGCGCCGTCAGGTTAAACATACCTGAAGCCGGCGCCACAAAACCTCCAATGCCCGAGAAACTGATCGGGGTGAAGGTGAAACCCGCGCCACCGATGGAATAACCGCTCAATTTTCCGGAGAAAGGATCGCCGAAATCCACCGTAAAGACGTCGTCCCCAGCCGTCCCGACGTCCGCCAGTGAATCACCATCGGCCTGCTGCCCGACGATGCTGATATTTTCCATTCCATTATAGCCAATAGTCACCCCCTGGAGCGTGCCCAAGGGACTGAGGTCCGCGATGAGTCCTGCGCCGGCAGCAGTCGGCCCCACAATAAAGCGATCGGAAACAGTGGCCGTACCGTTGACGACCAATGTGTCGGTATTTGGATCGCCTCCCGTCACAAGGATAAAGGTCAGCCCCGTCGGAACGTTCGGGTTATTGAGGTTGATAACATCATTGCCCGGCCCGCCATTGATCACTAGTTGTCCCTTGTTGGAAAAATCGATCGATTCGAAATTGTCGATTCTCACCAGCCCGCGCGTGGGGTTCGCCGAGAGGCCGTAATTGATCGCATTGTCCGCAGCGGTACCATTCACCGTGAGGGTGGCAACGGGAACGAGATCCACCACGGGAGCCAACCCATCGAAAAAGACGGTCTGGACACCACTCGGGCCGGTAATCGTGCTCGTGCCCTGCCCCACACCCGGTCCCACCTGATATAGATCCGTCGTCTGCGCCGTACCACCGGTCTGAATAAGGTTAAGCGTGTCGAATCCGCCACCACCACTGTACTGGATTCCCCCCGGCAAGGCGACCAGTCCATTCACGCTGTCCACCTGGAGCGTGTCATTTCCAGCGCCACCGGTGATTACCAGATTCTTCATCGAATTCTGGTTTTCGCTGAAAAGGATGTCCCCGGTCTGATCGTTCTTCACGATCACGTTGCCGCCCGAAAGTAACACGTCGTAGGTTCCGCCACTCGCGGATAAAGTGAGACTATTCTGAATCTCCACCGCACCGATGTCGGAGATCACACTCGCCGGGCGGGTAAAGCCGCGCTGATCGTCGGAAGGCGCATTGGCATTCGTGCCTCCATCGATGGCCACGCTTGCAGCCTTCGGCGGCATGGTCTGCGTCGGTCCACCGTAATTTCCGAGCGGATTAAGTAACGGATCAGCCGTGCTGATGATGACGCCTGCGCCAAGACCGCTGTTCGTTTGCGAAATGTTGTGATTTCCCACTACCGATCCCGAGGCGTTCACCAGGTCTTTGGAACCCACCGAACTATAGGCGAGAATAGTATTGAAAATGTTCACCGTCGCGGTCCCCGCCGGCAATCCCGTCCCGTGTTGCGTCAGATTGTAAAGACCACCCCCATCGGCCACGACCCCCGTCCCGCCTGTTCCGGCCGTGACGGTATTGTTAGCGATGGTGTCGTTATTTAACGAAATCAATCCATCGAGGTTAAAAATCGCGCCGCCGTAAGCGCCGCCACCGTGCGCGCCGTTTCCGCCGACCGCAGAATTCCCCGCGAAGGTGCTGTCCACAATGTTAATTGTGCCGCCGTCGTTAAAAATCGCACCACCCATACCGGCACCACCGCCACCCGTTTTCCCCGTGCCCGCACCACCGCCAAACACGGTGCCCCCCGCAGTTCCCGTCGTAGCGCTGCTCACCCCTCCACCGCCGCCGCCGCCACCTGCACCAAATCCACCATCACCGCCAGTTCCTCCATGACGCCCAGAACCGCTCCCAACACCACCGCCACCGCCGCCACCGCCAAAACCACCATCTCCGCCGCTAAACCCGTTACTTGTAATAACCACATTGGAACCTCCTGCACCACCTCCACCAAAACCTCCGCTGTTGCCCGAGCCGATGCCGCCATTACCGCCATTCGGTCCGCCTCCGCCATAACCAACATTCAGATTCGCCGAGTCGTTGCCTGGTCCGGCTACACCACCACCACCCGCTCCCCCTCCGGATGCGGCATTCGTTCCTCCCGCATTTCCACCCAGCGCTTCGTTATTAAGTAACAAACTATGCTCAATCGTCAGCGAGCCAAAATTCGCAATCGCACCCCCAAATCCTCCTGCGCCACCGCCGCCACCCTGCGCGCTCGATCCACCATTTCCACCCACCGCAAATCCTCCCGCCAGGGTCATGTGATCGATGGTTAGATTTCCCGCCTGTGCGATGGTGAAGAGACGAAAGGGAGCCGAACCTGCATCACGCACCAGGGTGATTCCTGAGCCGCCATCGATGGTTAGCGAAGTGGTGATTTTGAAGGCTGTCGGTCCAAAATCATTAGCGTTTGCGCCCGTATCAAAGTTGAAAGTCGGCGTGAGATGGATCGTCCCGCCAGCCAGCGCCGGTGAGAAAACGATCAGGTCATTCGTACCATAAGCGCCGCTCGCCACCACGTCGCTCACGTTATGACCCACAGTCATCGCGTTGATCGCCTCCGGAAGGCTGACCGTTCCATCGCTAGCAAACTTATCATTCAGAGTCGTGACGACGATGGTCGCCGGCGCGATGCGCGCCTCCAAAGACTCCACTCCCCACCATTGAGGGATGGAGTGCCCTGCGTTGACTCGCTTGAGGAAGCGATCGTGCAGTTGGCGGGCTCTTTTCATCACCGCGAGGCGGCACCGGTGGAAGAAGCGAAGACGTGCAAAGCGCCGGAGTTTCATGGAATGGGAAAGTTCTAAAAACTGGTCAAAACGCAGGGTGAATCCGTCGGGAGAAGACGGGGGGAGTCCTCAGTAAATCGGGAAAGGGATGCAGGAAGGAGTGGTTCAGGCCCAGCGCACGGTGCCTCTGTGCCATTGTTACGGAAGGATGGTCAATTCGATAATTTAATTTTTAAACTCAAGACTAGCTTTGGACTGTCACTTGCTAGCCGCATTCCGCGGTCCTCGCTGGTTGGTGGTCACGCAGCTATCTCCTGGCTCAATTAGGATTCTGTAATTTCCCGGCAATCATCACGAAAGCCAACGTGGGGTACGCTTGGTGCATCGCGAAATTGCAAAAAAATTTGCGAATTATTTCGGAATGCGCAGAGCAAAAGCCATTCCTGCCATGCCTTTTTACTTCGAAACCCCTGTTACTTTTAGACAACCGTTCCTCACTCAGTTCGCCTCACCGGACACAATGTTCACCTTTTTGTGATGAAAGCGTCATATGCCTGCCACCTGTAAATCGTTCACTACGTCGCGTAAGGGGAAATTCCACCCGGTGACTCGTTGGGGAACAGTCACCGGGTGGATTTCCAGGGTCGTCTAACTATTTCGTCACAAATAACCTTGTCACCACCACACCGGCCCCTCATTCTCCCCGCCCTTCCCCCCACGAAAGCGCCTGCCTGGCGTTGCCGTACCCACTCCCACCATGCCCACCAACCAGTTTAGCTGTCCCCACTGCGGCCGCTATTCCACCCCTCGGCCGATCGAGATTCGCCATCGTCTCCATGCCCTTCTTACCCTTGCCACTTTCGGGCTTTGGGGATTTAGCTGGCTCGCCCTCGTGCTGAGCCGCCGCGTTTGGCCCCTGCAATGCCGCCGTTGCGGTGCTCGCCTGCCCGCCACCGCTGCGAATGGGTCCGCCGAAGCGGACGACCTTACGGCTCTAGTAGAGATTTGTGTCTCATCTCGGCATCGGGCATCCATCGTGAAAGCTCCCGCAAGCTCCATTCCCCAAGGGCATACAGCGGGAGCAGCATCAGCCAGTATTCCCAGTCCCAGGGAGCAAGACCTGTGTCCGCACTGATGCGCAATCCCGCCGCGACGTAAACGGCAAAGGCCAGATACTGAAGAACTCCCAGAAGTTTCTCCCGGATTCGGCTGGGGTGTCTCTCCGAAGCAAGCAGTGTTGTATAGATGAGGGGTTGGAATTGAGTAATGGTCTTAGTCATATGTGTTCATAAGAACACATATTGAAGGACTGGCAATCTTTTTCTTTGCGCGCTAACGCAATTTCCGTCCCCGTCTTGGGACTTCCGCTTACCCAGCCATGCCCCATGCCTAAACTCGAAGCCTTCCGCGCGGATATCACCACCTTGAAGGTGGATGCCATCGTCAATGCCGCCAACTCCTCGTTGCTTGGCGGAGGCGGTGTGGATGGCGCCATTCACCGCGCCGCGGGCCCGGCGTTACTTGAAGAGTGCCGCCGCCTCCATGGCTGCAAAACGGGCGACGCCAAAATCACGGCCGGCTACGATCTTGCCGCAAAGCATGTGATCCACACCGTCGGCCCCGTCTGGCATGGAGGAAACGCCAGCGAAGACCGCCTGCTCGCAAGCTGTTATCGCCGCTCTCTCGAAATCGCCGCTGAACATTCGCTGACTAGCATCGCCTTTCCCGCCATCAGCACCGGCGTTTACCGCTTTCCTCGGGAAGCCGCCGCCAAAATTGCCGTCGGCACGGTTCGCGCGTTTCTCGAGTCACCTTCTTCCATCGAGCACGTTATCTTTTGCTGTTTTTCGGAAGAAGACCGCGCGTTGTACGAGACGCTGCTTAACTAGGATACCAGCTTTTCGTAAAGGGCGCGCGTCTGGCGGGCAATCGCCTGCCACGAGAAAATCTCTTCCGCCCGGCGTCGTCCGGCTTCACCCATTTTCGCCCGCAACGGAGCGTTGCCGATGAGTTGATTGATGCGCGAGGCCAGGTCCCGCGAAAATCGATCAGGATAAAGCGGTTCGAAGGGACTCTCCGTCATCTGCTCGATCGGCACCAAGTAACCGGTCTCGCCTTCGACGACGACTTCCTTGATGCCTCCGACGGCGCTCGCCACCACGGCCGTTTTGCAGGCCATCGCCTCCAGATTGATAATGCCGAAGGGCTCGTAAATCGACGGACAACAGAAAACCGCCGCGTGCGTGTAAAGCTGATAGACCGTCGGTTTATCCACCATCTCGGCAATCCAGATCACATTGCCGTGGCTGGCCTGGGCTTTGGTGACCGCGGCCTCCATTTCGCGGGCAATTTCCGGCGTATCCGGCGCTCCGGCGCAAAGGACCACTTGCATCCCCGGATCGAGATACTGAATGGCATTCACGAGGTGAATGATTCCCTTTTGCCGCGTGATACGGCCGACAAAAAGCACAAACGGCAATTGCGGATCGATCCCGTGTTTTACGAGCGCATCCGTCGCGGTCACCGGCTTGTACTCCGCGAGATCGATGCCGTTATAAATGACGTGAATGCGCTCCTCGGCGACATTGAAAAGACGCAAAATGTCGGCCTTCGTTTCCTTCGACACCGCGATGACGGCATCCGCCATCTCAATCGCGGTCTTTTCCACCCAGCAGGAAAAATCGTAGCCGCCCCCGAGTTGCTCTCGTTTCCAGGGCCGGAGCGGCTCCAGCGAATGCACGGTAAGCACCATGGGGATGCCGTAGTTGAGCTTGGCTAAAATCCCGGCGAAGTGCGTGTACCAGGTGTGCAGATGCACGATGTCAGCATCGATAGCCGTCGTGTTCCAATCAAGATCGTGCTGGATCGCGCCGAAGACCGAATGCAGCGACTTGGGTGCGGTATAACAAGAGGTATCCACGCCGTAACCGGAGGCTTTGAGCGTCGGCAGATCGAGACGGCGCTCTCTCGGTTCTTTTCCATAGCAACGCACCTCTACCTCCATGTGCTTCGCCAACTCGCGGCTCAAATAATCCACGTGCACACCGGCTCCGCCATAGGTGGTCGGCGGATATTCATTCGTCAAAAACAGGGCTTTCATTCGGAGCGAAGGTGCTTACCGGAGGAACTCCCGCTTGGCAATTCGCGAAGCGGTCTCTTTTCGGGGTGAAGGCGTGCCACGCCGGCATCCGTTACTTTCATGTGGCGCGCCCACCATAGCTCCCATCCGTCCCGGTCCCATTCGCTTGTGTTACCGCTGGGCCATTTCGCGCTCTTTGGGAGGTGTACGTGTAAGTGAAAGTGTAGGACGAAAGACTGCAAACCGCTCGCCACCATCCACTATTTTCCGCGAGCCACCCGACGCTTCCTCTTCCCCACCTCCGGCAGCGGGCGACGCCGGGTGCTCTCCGGCAGCGCCTTGAGCCGCTTCTCGATCTGGTCGAAATAGATTTCGGCGGTCGTGCGGATTTCCGGCGCGAGATTTTGCAACTTGCGCCGCTCCCCCATTTGCAGAGCCACCAATGCCTCATACCACGGGCGCAGCCGTTTATCCGCCCCCTGCTCTTGCAGAAAAACCAGCAACCTGTCTCCATAGTCCAAATGAAGTAACACTGCACTGGCGCGAAGCCAATCGTCGGCAGTATTAACAGGAAATCCGTTTTCCGCATGGGTGAGCGCCCGAACCAGCGATTCGCGGACCAAACCCCACTTGTCCTCATAAGCCACGAAAAGAGCGTGATGCAAGTGGTTCGTATCCACACATTTCAATTTCGGAAGCTCCAGGAGTTTCTCAAACAAAGGCAGAACGCAGCGACCATCGCCGAGAAAATCGCGCCGAAGGAATAGTAAGTTACTCGGTGCTATCTCATCCAATGGATCGAGAATCCACGCACTCTCAAAAGCTTTTGCGGCGTCGAAATATCGATTCAAATGGTCGCAATATAAATTACCGAGATTGTTCCACGGGTGTGCATACTTCTCGTCGAGTGAAATCGCTTTTCGAAACACACCCTCTGCCTCCTCATAACGATCTAAATGATTCTGTAGGAGATTCCCGAGTTCATTCCACAGATATGCATCTTTCTCGTCGAGCGAGATCGCTTTTCGACACGCATTCTCTGCCTCTTCATGACGACCCAGATAATTTTCCAAAAGGTTGCCGAGCCCAATCCACGGTTGCGCGTACTTCTTGTCGAGCAAGATCGCTCTTCGATACGCATTCTCCGCTTCCTCATAACGACCCAGATAATCTTGCAAAAGATTGCCGAGATTGTTCCATGGGTATGCATACTTCTCGTCGAGCGAAATCGCTCTTCGATACGCGTCCTCTGCTTCCTCATAACGACCTAGATGATCTTGAAGAAGGAGGCCAAGGGCGTTCCACGGATACGCATCCTCCTGGTCAAGGCAGATTGCTTTTCGATACACTTCTTCTGCCTCTTCATATTTTCCCAGCTTTTTATGAAGATCGTATCCCCAATTGTACCACTTCCAACCTCTGTCGTCTGGTTCAGGTTGGCGCACTGCCCGAATTCTAGCGCAGCTTTCATTAGCCAAACGCAGACCAATCCGAGGCGAGAGCATGTTTAGCAACAACTCCATTTCACGTCTCTCCCGCGCAGCGATGAAAGCCGCATCCCAATCTCCGAGTTCCTCGAAATCAGCCAATTGCCCCGAAGACAACCTGAGCGATACCCATCGAACCGCCTTCTGCCCATATTTGGCTTCGTCAGTTTTTCGCGAAGCCTTCATGCTCGCCATAGTTTTGCGAATTTCATTTACGGTCAAACATGTGCGCGAAGCTAGGCGCTTGCGATCATTCGACTCGAACATCCGCCGATCTCCCAGCACCAACTCCGCAAAAGTTTCGTGGTCGATATTTGCGTCCCTTGGCACGAGGGACATGAGCTTTTCTCTTAACTCATTGAACGCCAGTGCGGCCGGAGGCAGCTGCGAGAAGTCGATCACCTCCTCAAGTTCGCGACGTGCTTCTGCATCTTTCTGCCGCAAAGCATCCAATTCCGCATGACGCTTTAAATCACGTGCTTCCGTCGGATCGATTGTGCAGGCAAGTGCTCTGACAAAAAGTTGGCGATCCGGGCTGAAATTGCGTTCCGTCTGCAAATGGCTAGCTAAGCGCGAGCGATCTTTCGCCTCATAAAAATTTTCAATGAATCTAGTCAAAAATTCCACCTCACGGCGCTGGCGGCGCGAGGCGCTGCGCATGAGGAACCAGACGTTGAAAAAGCGTTCGGCGATTTGATAGCCGGTGGAGGATTCCCCGAAGAGTTGGACCCGCTCGATAAAACCGATCTTTTCCAGCCGATCAAGTTGCGGGCTGATGCCGGTGACGGCCAAGCCACTGGCTTCGGCAAGAGCGCGTGCCGTGACGGGATCCCAATGATTCGCAATCGCGCTGGCCACCACCTGTTGCTGCGGCGAGAGCTCTTCGAAGCGCGCTTTATACAACGGCGTCACGCGGTCGAGGAGGTTTTCCAGGTCGCCGAAGACGCTCGGGGCGAAATCTTCCGCGTACAGGAAGAATAAAGTAACGGTGGTGCGTGGGTTGCCGCCGGTGAGCTGGCGCAGGACTTCAAGGCGGTGAGGATGGCGCTGGATGCGGTCGCGGATGTCAGGCCGCTCCGCCCTTTCCGCCAGCGTGAGCATGAGCTGGCGCATCTCTTCCACGCTCAGCGCGGATAAGTAATGCACCTTGAAATGATCGTAAAAGGCCGCGCCGTAATCGGTCGTTTCCGAAGGCGGGCTCGGGCTGGTTCCCACAAGCAACGGGCCGCCCGGGCGCATGAGCACTTCGCGCAGCACGTGCTGTTGTTGCGCCGAGATGCGCTCGAAGACGAGTTGCAGATTATCCACCAAAAGCACGGGCCGCCGGTTGAGCGCTTTGGCCTCGGAAAGAAAAGCGTCCAGCGCCGCGGCGGCGCGTTCCTGGTCCTCCGCGACCGTGCCGCCCGTTCGCGACGAAAGCTGCTGCACGGCGTAATCGATTCGCTCCGTAGCAGCATTATCGCCGGCGCGCTCGCAGGCATCGGCGAGGGAGTCGAGGCAGTTCAGCCAGAATTTCGAGAGCCGATCCACGGCGTATTGCTCCTCGGCGAAAACCAGCGGCACATAGCGATCCGCGAGCTCCGTCTTTTCCCGCAACTCCGCGGCGAGCCGCGCGAGCAGCGTGCTTTTGCCCATGCCGCGCTGCCCCACGAGCAGATGATGCTGCGCGCGGCTGCGCGGTTTTTCCCTCGCGATATCCGCAAGGATGCGCTCGAAGACCGCCTGGCGCGCGGCAAAGGAGGCAATGATCTCCGGGTCCGTCATGCGCGACGGATTGTAGAGAGAAAGCTGGCTGACGCTGAGCGCGGGCGCGTTCCTTTTCATTTTACGTAATGGCGCACCCAGTATTCGCGGAGGAGAAAGGAGCGGAAAGCATAGCGCTCGCGGTCCATGATCAAGTAACCATCCCGTTGCAAGAGCTGCAGCAGCCGCGCAAGCTGCTCCTCCACCGCGTCCGGATCGTCCGTTTTCTTCCGGCCCATGAGGGCATTGAGAATTTGCGCCCGCGACCGCCCGCTGGCGTGCTTGCAGAGGTGGGTGAGGATCGTTTTGGATGCAGCGGCTTCCTCTTTGCTAAACTGCTCATCGAGCCGCTGACGCCACGTGTCGAATTCGCTGTGGTGATGCGGGCCGAGCAGATTGGCAAAAGCGGCCTCGACCTTCTCGGCATCGATCGCCGGACTCTCCAGTTCCACGAGCGCGTGAAAGAAAATTTGTAAATGATGCGGCAGCGGCCAGCCGACCCGCGCGATGATATCCGCACGAATCTCCCGGGCGATCGGCAGTTTGTTATCTTCGCTCAGCCGCGCCAGAAAGGCATCCGCCTCCGCCGCCGTAAAGGCGTCGAGCCGGAAGGGGGTGAGATCGTTAATGGTCTTTCCAAGTAATTGCTCTTCCACAAACCCCTCCAACCCGATCGACCCCAGGAAAATCCAGCGAATCTGCCGGCGATACGTCTGCCGGAGCGCGCGCAGCCAATGCAAAACCTGGGCGACGCGATTCTTCCCGTCTTCCGCTTTAGAGAGAGCGAGCAACACCTCGGGCATTTCATCAATGGCGATGAGCACCTGCTTTCCCTCCTGATCGATCGCTTGGAAGACGCTTTCCACGGCGCGGGCCAGAGTGGTGGATTCGCCTTCGCCGGAGAGCTCCACATTGATCCCCCAGCCCGGTTTGAAGCCGGAAATTCCCAGCGCCTTGCGCGCATTTTGCACAAGTAACCTCCCGCGCGTGAGGGCGTCCGGCTGCAAGGAGGCGGAGCGCAGCCCTTCGAGCAGTTTTTCCACAAAGGACAACTCATCCGTGGTGTCCTCGACATTCAGGTAAACGGCAGTGAGGCCGCGCTGTTTCCAGGCTTCGCAATGCCGGAGCACGAGCGAGGTCTTGCCCACGCGCCGCGGGGCATTGAGGCGGAGATTGTTCCCGTGCTCCATCTCGCGCCAGAGGCGAGCCAGTTCGGCGGGCCGCTCAAAGAAATCCTCCCCCTCGGCGGGGGCACCGGTGGTATTTCGCATGGTCATGGCGAGGGCAAACGTGAGCCATTTATACAAATTCGTCAATATACAAGTTTGTATTTATACGAATTTGTATTTTTAGGGAGTACTTCGGAAAGCCCCGCCCCCGGCACACGACGGGCCGCCCTGGGACGGACGGGAGCTATGGGACCTAGGAGAGCCCGAAGAAACGCGCTGCCCGAAATAGCGACTTCGCGGTGATCCCCGAACCGACGAGCGCCGGGTACGTGAAGATTGGTGGGTTACTTGTTTCAGCACCGCCGGAAGTGCAAGAAAAAATGGGAGCGTGGTCAATTACCATTCGTAATCGATGTGCCATGGGTTTGGCGTCGAAGTCCACTGCTCACCCCGCGCGCTAGCGTCGATGGTAAGGCACCGACCCCAGAAATAGGGATGAGATGATCAGTAAAGCGAGGGCCGATCTTCTGTTCCAAAAGTGAAAGCATGAAAACCGACAGCTTTAGTTTTCTTCCCGTCCTTCGCGCTCTTTGCGCCTTTGCGTTAAATCATACGTTCCGTCCGCACCGATGGCTGTTTTAACGCAAAGGACGCAAAGAAGGAAAACCTCCGAAAAAACCTTCGTTTGCTTCTCTCCCTACTCCAGCGAAGCACGCACCGATCCTGTTTGCCATTCGATCCCTGCGTGTAAGCTGAACCCTTTTTCTCTCTCTCGAAAGCTCCCGCCTCCTGTGCTCTACTAGGCGAAACCTTCGAATCGTTATCTACCCCATCCTTTGACTTTGTGAATTTTATCGTCTGCCTGCTTTTGAGTCTTGTCGTGTTGCCGATCGCCTACGTGAAGCTGTTGAGAAAAATACGCCGTGAGGTTTCCAACGCGCCAAAGATGCCACTATTCTTCGTTTTCGGGGCGATCGGCGGTTACCTTTTTCTTCGCGCGGTGGGACCCTCCTTTATCTCTTTGATGATCGGAGTGCCGTTTCTTTTCATGGCAACGCTTTGTCTGATCGGTGGACTGATTGCCTGCCTGCATGCCCGTCCGCGCACCCGCTATCATGTTGCCTCGGCGAAAGCGACGGGATTGGTACTTCTCGGGATTGTCGGGCTGTTTTTCACTCAAAGCATCGGAGGTTTGTCTCACGCGGGCCACTGGGAAGATGACAAGGAAAACTGGGAAAGGGCCTTTAATGGATTACCGCTTCCCCCGGAAGTACGGCTCATCCATTCCTATTGCTGGCGGTCTCCTCACTTTACCTATGAAGGAGGATATTTTTTCGAATTTCAAGCACCCGAGGAATTCACGAAAAACTGGATCGAATCGGCAAAAGTGGAGCAGGAAACTCCGGAAAGCCCGGCGGAAGTGATTTCTCAGCCGAAATGGTTTCTGCCAAAACCTCTGAAAAGCTATGAAATGTGGAAGCCGAAAGATCCTAGCGATAATTTTCGCCTCTTTCACGATACCACAAGCAACGGTTGGTTTGTGTCTGACTGGCAGCTTTGAGGGAGCAATATAAAGCATAGCAAAGAGGGCAGCCAGGCATGGCATTGGCTATCAAGCAGCTCGGACGGGGCCGTCCGCGGGTTCGGACAGGTTTTGGCGCTGTCAGAAGCCGCCCGCTTCACGAAAAAGCGTTCTCGACTGTTTATCGGATTTAGGATCAAACGATGAACGCGCGCCCATTCGCACTTCACCAGGCCGTAGTGCCAATCGTTCGGTCCCCCCATGACTGCAAGCTCCGCTAAACATGCTATGAAATCCCCCCTATTCTCTGCTCTGAAACACCGCCCGCCGGTGGATCGCCGCCTTTTTTCCACAGTGCGGGCTCTCTGGGCTCTCTGGATGTGCGCGCTGTTTTTGGCGACCTTTACCTGCCCGACCGATAGCCGGGCGCAAGGCGTCGATTCCACCTTTGATCCTCACCCACTCGGCACAACCCTTTGCATGGTCCCGCAGCCGGATGGAAAGATCATCATCGGCGGCTTCTTTTCCACGCTGAGCGGGGACGCATCGCATCATCGCTTCGCCCGGCTCAATTCGAATGGTTCGATCGACCCAAACTTCATTTGCGATGTCAATAATTTGGTGAGCTGCGTGGCAGTTCAAGAAGACGGCAAGATCCTCCTCGGCGGGATGTTTACCGCCGTCGATGGCACGGGGCGTCAGAAGATTGCTCGCGTAAATAGTGATGGCACCCTTGATATGGGATTCAATCCCGGGTCCCCAGCCGGCGATGTGAATAGCATCCGGATATTATCCAACGGCCAAATCCTCGTGGCTAGTCAGGGCGACGTTCGCAAGTTTGATTCCACCGGTGCGCTCGCCGGCGGCTTTACGACGGTCGTTGCCCCCGTCACGAGCATGGCCGTACAATCCGATGGACAGATTGTGCTGGGCGGCTCCTTCTCCGGGAAGACGGTGGCGCGGTTCTCGTCCGCAGGCGTGCGAGATAGCTCGTTTAATGTAACTACCGACAAGGCCGTCCACGTGGTGATGGTATTGGCGGATGGATCGATTGGCCTGGGCGGAGATTTCGGCGTCGTGAATTCCACCGCGCGCACATTTATAGCAAAAGTAGATTCCACCGGTGCGCTCCAGGCTTTCAACCCAGTTCTGGACACTTACTTTCTGAATACCGTCTATACGATGACACAGCAAGCCGACGGCAGGTTTCTCTTCGGCGGCTTTTTCTCAAGCATCTACGGCTTCCCTCGCGGAAACTTCGCCCGAATGTACCCCGATGGGACGCTCGACGGTTTCATCACCATCTGCAACAACGTCGTCTATAACGAATCCCTGGATGCGAATGGAGCGGTGCTGCTTGCGGGAAACTTCGACCATATCGATGGCAACAATTTTCCCGCGGCGCGGCTCTATATGGAGGGCGGCTCGCAGTCGCTCTCCACGCCAAATTCGGGTCAGGTGCAATGGATGCGAAGCGGCACGCTCCCCGAGGTGGAATATGCCAGGTTCGAGCTGAGCACGGATGGCGGGACTAATTGGACGCCGCTCGGCCTCGGATCGCGCATCGCGGGCGGCTGGCAATTGACAGGTCTTTCTCTTCCCTCGACGGGATTTCTGCGAGCCCGAGGCCGCACGGTCGGCGGATACCAGGGGGGAAGTTCCGGGCTGGTCGAGCAAGTGGTGATTTTTCCGCCTCCCGTGGCCCCGACGGTGGAGACTGATGCTGCGACGGATATCACCTACAGCAGCGCGACGCTTCACGGCGTGGCGACCTCAAATCGAGCCGCAAGCGATATTGCTTTCCAGTTGACAACCGATCAGTCGTTTGTCTCCGGCATCATCACGACTTCGCCACCCACCGCGCTGCCTTACGATGCGATGAACGTGCCTGTGAGCGCGCCGCTGTCGGGACTCGCTGCATCGACCACTTACTATTTCCGCACAGTCGGCTCAAACTCCGCCGGGTTCAGCACTGCTTCCACCATTTTCTCTTTCACCACCGATCCCTACCCTTTCCCTATAGCCACGAAACTATTCGCGCGGGGCGACTCGGTGCCGGGCACGACACTGCTCACCTATGGCAATGTTCCCACAATCGATGCCACCTTTACTTCATTCGGCATTCCTGCGGTTAACGATTCCGGCGCGGTCGCCTTCACTGCGAA
>OUMH01000020.1_pt1 | contig 33666 bp, 8 predicted proteins | sample 1690951 | NCBI WGS metagenome assembly OUMH01 (sample SAMEA3914864, study PRJEB12502) | metagenome | biome: forest; material: soil | place: USA | collected 2012-03-12 | depth 0.3 m
GGTCTCGAGGATGCCGCCCGAAGTGAGGACCGAGGCTCCCGAGGCCAGCGTGAGCGTGGTGGCTCCCGCAGTGGCGAAGCGCAGCGAGTTCGTCGTGAGTCCCGAGGCCGTGCCTGTCACGGTCACGTTCGTGTTAGTGCCTGCGGCCCAGGCGTCGGTGGTGTAACCGGTGTAAGGGGTAATCTTGCCGCCGTTAGCGTTCGTCGAGTTAATCGCCCAGTCGGTGCCGCCGATTGTGGCCCAGCCGCCAATGATCCCGTTGGTATTCGTCGTATTGGTGGTAACAGACGCTACGCCCGTGCCCGTGTTCGTGTAGGCAACATTCATCGCGCCACCGACGGCGCGAGTGATCGCGTTGAGAGCGAGAGTGGCATTCTGGTTGTTACCGGTGGTGACCGTGACATTGGAGAAGCCCGCGTTGAGCGTGGTGCTCGCCACGTTCTGCGTAGTGGTCGCCGATGCGCCGGTGACGGAGAGGTTGCCGCCAGCCAAGGTGATCGCCGAAGCCGAGTCGATCTTGTTGTTGTTGGCCGCAACGTAATTGAGAGCCAGCGTGCCGCCGTTCACGGTCGTGACGCCGGTGAAGGTATTCGCTCCGGACAATGTAATCGTGCCCGTGCCCACTTTAGTCAGGGCGAATGCACCCGACAGCGCGCCCGACAACGTCAGGTTGCCCGCGCCGCCGATCGAGGACGCGGCCGCCATGGCGACAGCGCCCGAAAGGCTGGCTGCCGTGCCGGTGTTGGAGTTCATGAGCGCGCCGGCGGAGTTGATTCCCGTGCCCGAGATCGTGAAGGCTTCCGCGCCGATGGTCTGACCGTTCAGATCTACGGCCGCCCCGGAAGAGACGGTCGTTCCCGCAGCCGTAGTGCCGAAGGTGGTGGCGTTAGCGGCCACAAGCATGCCCGCGCTCACAGTGGTCGCGCCGGTGTAAGTATTCGCTCCAGAAAGCGTGAGCGTGCCCGCGCCGATTTTGGTTACGGCAAATCCCCCCGAAATCACGCCGGAGAGAGCCAGATTGCCTGCGCCACCGACGGAGGAATCAGCGCCCAGGGTGACAGTGCCCGAGAGGCTGGCAGGCAAGGCGGTGCTCGTATTGATGAGGGCGCCACCGCTGCTGATGCCGGTACCATTGATGGTGAAGGCTTCCACGCCGATGGCCTGGCCGTTCAAGTCGACGACCGCTCCGGAAGAAACAGTCGTTCCCGCGGCGGTGGTGCCGAAAGCGTTCGCGTTGCCGGCCTGCAGCGTGCCCGCGCTGACCGTTGTCGCACCGGTGTAAGTGTTGTTGCCAGAGAGAATCAGGGTACCGGCGTCGGTCTTGGTCAACGTACCCGCGCCGGAAACCACGCCGGCGAAAGTTGCGGGCTTGTTGTTGTAAACCACGTCCACCGTGTCAGCGCCGGTGAGGGCGATGTTGCCGGTGAAGGTCTGGAACGCGTCTTCGGAGCGGAGTGTCGCGCCGTTGAGGTTGATCGCATTCGCGTGGCTCATCACATTGGGGGTGCTTCCAGCGAAGAAGCGCAGGGTGGTGCCGGAATTCGCGGTGATTGGACCAGTGCCAAAAGCGGACTTCGCGCCAGCCGCAGTGCCGAGCGATGCGGTCAGCGTGCCGGCATTGACGATGGTGCCACCGCTGTAGGTGTTGGTCCCCGTGAACGTGAGCGTGTCGGAATCGTATTTGGTGACGGTGGTAGCACCGGTACCGTCGCCGATGACCGAGTTCACGGTGATGCCAGCTCCGGAGAAGTCGCGAAACACGAGGGCCGTGCCGTCGCTACGCAGGGTGCCATTGTTCGTGCCGGTCCCGATGGTGAGACTACCGGCTGCCGCCGAGACCATGATGTTGGTGACGGCAAGTGTCTGGCCGGCGGGATCAATGACAGCGGCACTAACTCCACCGACGGAGCTCTGATTGAGTGAACCGATGGTAGTAACAGGAGAACCCAGAAGGATGTTGCCGGCCGTGCCGGTCCCCTCAGTGATGCGCACGGCGGATCCTGCGGCGCTGGTGATGGTCTTTGTCCCCGCGAGTCGCGTGACATCGCTGTAGTTCGGAGCCACGATTAGACCCGAGCCGTTATTAACCGCCCAATCGGTATTATTGATAGTCGCCCATGGGCCAAGGATGCCGTCAACGTTGGCATTCGAGGTCAGCGCGATGCCATTCTGACCGAAATTGAGGAACGCGTTCGAGTTGACAGTGATGGCTCCAAGATTGAGCGTGGAGGCGCCGTTTGAGAGCGTAATGTTGGAGGTCGTGCCGGCGCTCAGGTTGGTGGAGGCTACGCTGTCGGCGAAGGAGCCACCTGCGAGTTGAATAGTGCCGCCGGAAAGCGTGAGAGCGCCGCTGCCGATCTTGCGATTGTTGTTGGTGCTGTAGTCGAGGCGGAGCGTGCTGCCTGCGGCCACGGATGTGGCCCCGCTGGTAGTGTTGCTGCCCGTTAGAACGAGCGTCCCGGACGAAACTGTGGTGGTTCCACTGTAGCTATTTGAGCCCGTAAGGGTCAGCGCGCCAGTATTGCTTTTCGTGAGCGCCCGGGTTCCGGCGATCGATCCGTTGAAGGTTTGCGCGGCGGCGGAGTTGAACGCAACTGGAGCGCTTCCTCCGCTTATCGTGCCGGTGTAGCCGGATACATTGCCATCGAATTCCACCGCATTGCCGAGCAACGTGAGCGTGCCACTGCCCGAAAGGCTGCCATACAGGCGCATGGCATGACCATCATAGGTGTTATTGCTATTGATGGTGCCGCCATTGGTGGCATCCACGGTGATATTGTTTATGAGGTTGGCGCCGATGCCCCCGCCGTTGTTGCCAGCAGAAAGGCCCATGCCCAGCGTGCCTCCGTTCAGCGCGATGGTTTGGGCTGAGGTGGCGCCGGTATTATTAGAGTCGCGGGTATCCAGGATGCCGCCCGTTTGGATGGTGATGGTGCCGGTGACATTAGTGAGGGAGCCAGAGGTTAGCAAATAGAGGCCGGCACCACTGTTGATATTAATGTTGCCGCTGCTGATGTTGCTTAGCCCCATGTAGACTTCACCCGAGGCAATCGTCAGCGTATTTCCATTCAGGGTGACCACACCAAGCCCAAGCGTTTTGGCCGAGGTGTTACCGTTTGCATTGCCAATACTAGCGTCGGCATTGAGTGTGAGCGGGCCAACGCCGCCGCCCGCAGTAGTGCTGCTATTGTAAAGAGCGCCGACCCCGCCCGCGCCCGTACCGGAGATTACGATCGGATAACTCGTGCTCAAACCGGCCACATCGAGCGTACCGCCAGGGCCGACGGTGACTAGCGGGCTGCTGCCGAGGCCCGCCGCGTTGCCGAGCTTCACCGTACCGGCATTGATGTTGGTCGGACCGGTATAGGTGTTGGCGACGCTTAAAGTGAGGGTACTATTGGCCGTATCCTTGATCAAGCCGCCCGCACCGCTGATGATTCCCGAAAGTGTCTGATTCGCGGATGAGCTGTATTGCAGCGTCCCGCCATTGCTAATGGCGCCGGCATAGGCGCCGCCGCCCAGGGTACCGTTTCCGGCGAGTTGAAGCACGCCGCTGGTAATTGTCGTTCCCCCACTGTAAGTGTTGGCCCCGTTCAAAACCAAATTGCCAAGGGTGGAGACGGAAACTGCGCCAGGGCCGGAGTTGTCAGCGATATTGGCGTTCACAGTCAGCGTGGAGGCCGAATTATCATTGGCAAAAATCAAGCTGGAAGCGCCAGAAGCGCCGGCCGTCAAAGTGCCTTGCCCCGCGACCGAACCTATGGTGAGCGATTTTCCGGCAGTCCCGATCGCCACCGCGCCGGTAGCGCCCGCGCCGCCCCCGATCGTCAAGGTGGTGCCTGAAGTCAAATCCACCGTAGTGCCAAATGTCGGCGCGGCTACAAGCAGCGAGTTGATCGTGGTGCTGGCATTATAAGTCGTGGCGGTTCCCGCGCCAGCACCGTCAATGATGCGCAGATCTCCCGTCGCATTGGTGGCCGCCGCGTCGGTCGCCAAGTTAGTGTAAGTTCCCTGCCACTTGACCACGTAGGTAGTACCGCTCCCATTTGCCGTTGAGGCCCAATCAGAACCGTTCCACAAGTTGGTACCCAGGCGGGTCTGGCCATCGTTGGCGCCGGCTACCGTGGAAGTCAGAAAGCTCAAATTACCCGGCGTCGCCGCGCCACTGGTCACCGTGGTGTCGCCACCAACGAAGTTGATATTACTTGCAGTGATCGCTCCCAAAGTTGCGTTGATACTAGTTGCGCCGTTTTGAGTCAGCTTGAGCGTTCCGCCCACACCGCTCACGCCATTGAAGGTTTGGATGTTGGCTTCAGCAGTACCGCCTTTGATCTCCAGAGTGCCGCCGCCAAGCACCAGCGCTGAAGAGGGACTAATAATGTTGGATGCGCCTCCGGCGGCGAAGTCGAGTTGGAGCGTGCCGCCGTTGATAGTCGTCGCGCCGGTGTAGGTGTTCGTGCCAGAGAGCGCCTGGGTGCCCGTGCCGATTTTGGTGAACGCCTGTGTGCCCGAAATTACGCCCGCGAAGGCACCGCCGTGGCTGGTAGCACCGACCGTCAGCGTATTTGCACCGTGCGCGATGGCGTTTGCATTGCCGCTGAGCGCGCCGATGGTCACCGAACCGCCGGCCGACGCCCAGGAAATGTCTCCCGCGATTTGCTGCGACTCGAGTCGCGCCGAATTAAGCGTGATATCCGCCCCGGAAAGCACCGGGGCCCCCAACAGGATGGCGATACCCGCCTCGGTAGCGGTGCCAGTACCGTTGCCAGTGACAAGGATGCTTCCGGTCAGGGTCGTGCTGGCAGTGCGCAAAACCACCCCGCTGCCTGCCTGGGCTCCTGTCACATCAATAGTCACCGCGCTATTGGTTCCTTTCAGGCCTCCGTCGAGATAGACACCGCTGCTCGAGACGCCGCCTGCGCTCTGATAGAAAATGGTGGAGCCTGCTGCATTGTTGGCCGTCACCGCTCCGCCCATGACGATGTAATTATTCGTTTGGTTGTTAAACGTGAGGTTGCCTCCCGCCAACGAGAAAGTCGCTGCGGCAGGCACGTTGATACTCGAACCATTGCCCGCAATGGTCAGATTTCCGCCCGTCACTGTAGAGGCAGAAGCGAAGCTGGTTGTATTCAGCAGCATCAGCGTGCCTGAGTTGACGGTGGTGGCACCGGTGTAATTGATGTTCGCGCCGGAAAGCGTCTGGGTGCCTGCGCCATTCTTGATTAGCGAAAGCGTACCATTCCAGTTGCGCAGGTAGCCGGCGAAGGAATAGGTACTGGATCCGGTGAGGGTCAGGGTGCCAGACCCCGTATTGTTCGGCCCTGCAACGGAAGATTCCGAGTTCTCAACCACTCCGGAAGCAGTGCCATTGTTGACGATACCCGCAACGGATTGCGCCGTCCCCTCAAGCAAGAAACGACCATGGCCGCCTGCAGTATTGGTGAAGGTCAGCAGGCCGCTCCCACTCAACTGATTGTCAGCGGTAAACCAGAGATTGGTTGTGTTCGTATTGTTAAGGGTGATGTCTCCGGCGATGGCGGCCACTCCACTGGGCGTAGAAGCGATGATCGATCCCACGTTGATCGTCGTGAGCCCGGCGTAGGTGTTCGCTGAGGTGAACGTGAGAATTCCGTTTCCAGTCTTGATAAGTCCGGCGCTGGTGCCATTTCCAACGGCGTTGGCAAAGGTAACGTTATTGCCGTTGGTATCGAACGTGGCAGCCGTCCCGTTTACCATGGTTAGTCTAGTGGAGAGGTCCTGCGTATTGGTGCCATTCCACTGGAGTGTTCCGCCATTCATCGTAATCGAGCCGGCTGTGCCAAGTGAACCGCTCGCGAAAGAGAGCGTACCCGCTGTGAGAGTCGTGCCCCCGCTGTAGGTATTGGCGCCAGTCAGTGACTCCATGCCCGTGCCAACCTTGGTGAGGCTGCCGGTTCCGGAAATAATGCCCGCAAAAGTGGGCGAAGTGTTGTCACCGCCGGTCGTGAGTGTGCCCGCGCCAACCAAGACATTCCCGCCCGCTGTGCCGCCGCCCGCGAGGGACCCGATCGCGATGGTACGATTGGTGACGTCGAACGTTGTTCCTGCGGCGTTGGCGAGCGATATGGCAGAGGTGCCGCTTAGCGCGGTGTCCACCCCGGCAACGAGAGTGCCGCTGTTGATCGTCGCGTTGCCCGCGATGCTGCCGTTTACGATCAGGGTGCCGCCACCGACCGTGGTCAAGCCGGCGTAAGTGTCCACGCCGGTCAGCGCAAGAGTACCGGCGCCGGACTTAGTCAACGAAACCGCGCCCGACCCGTTGTTGGCAATCACCGCCCCGATCGTGGTGGTGGTAGCGCTTTGGTTCGCCACGAGGATTTCACCCGCCGTGTTCGTCGCACCACCGGCAGTCAGCGTGCCGTCGATGATAGTGAGACCAGCCGTGCCGGCTGCAGAGGCGATGGTGCCGAGGGTCCCGAGGCAAAGGGTGTTTCCAGCACCGAGGTCGATGGTGGTAAGTCCAGCGGTGCCGGCGTTGGACAGGGTGTTGATGGTCGTCGTACCAGGTGCCGCCAACGTTACCCCACTGCCCGAACCCGCTTCAATGATCCCGACATTTGTCGTGGGACCATTCGCGATGGTTCCGCCAAGGCGGTTGACATTGGTGAAGGCCGAGTAGGCAACGATGTTGTTGGAACCGTCATTCGCGGCCAGCACACCGCCGAGCGTAAGGCCCGGGAGGATGCCGTTGACATTCGCGGACGTGGTAGTTGCCAATCCCGTCCCGGTAATTTCCAGAGCGCCTCCTGCGCTGCGGGTGATGGCGCCCAGTGCGATCTTCGCGGTATTCACGCCGCTCCGGTTAATGGTGGCGACACCTCCAAGGGTGGTGCTTCCGACGAGTTCCGTATGACTACCGGTCGCGCCGGCGAGCGTGAGCGTGCCTCCGTTCAGAATGAGAGCGGCGCTGTCTGAAAGCTTCGAGTTATTGTTTGTGGAGTAATCGAGAACTAGCGTGCCTCCACTCAGCGTCGTGGACCCCGTATAGGTATTCGCGCCGGACAGGGTCAGAGTGGCGGGGCCGGACTTGGTAAGCGTGCCTGCTCCGCTAATGATTCCGGAGAGCGTCTGATTGGAGGAAGATGTGTGAAGGAAGGCTCCAGCGTTGGAGATATTACCGGCATAGTTGCCCGCGCCGAGCGTGCCGGTTCCGCCGATTTCCAGGGTGCCGTAGGCGATGATCGTGTTTCCGCTGTACGTATTGGTGCCATTGAGGACGACCTTGCCACCCTGACTGCTTGTACCGAAGGTCAGGTCGAAGGCCCCGGAGACGGCATTATTGAGGATGCCCGTGCCGCTCGAGCCGATGGTGGCAGCTCCAGAGAGGGTCACCGTGCCATTCATCGTCGTCGTGAATCCAGCGTTGGCCAGCCGAAGAGCGGATTCGTAACCAGCTTCTCCGTAGCCCGTGCCCGCGATGGTGAGGTTCTGGTTATAGGTTCCTCCGTTCCACGTGCCTAGCTGAGCGCCGGATTGGATGATCACCGCGGAGGCGTTGCCAAGCGAACTAGTTCCGCTGGTGAAAACGCGACCGCGCTCGATCTGCAATGTTCCGGTGAAACCAGTCGACAGAGCGACCTGTCCCCAATCGTTTGTGGTACCGCTGTTAGCGCGGTTGGTCATCAACGAGAGCACTCCCGACCCAAGGACATTGGCCCAAGTTGGTGCAGTCACGTCTGCGGCACGCAGATAACGCAGGGTCGCTCCGGAGCCAACGGAATACGTCCCCGTTCCGAAGGCTGCGTTCGTGACTCCATCGCCCAACTGCAGAGTTCCACCAGTGATCGTGGTACCGCCGGTGTAATTGTTCGCACCGGTGAAGATCAACGTGCCCGCGCCCGCCTTGGTGAGTCCCGCCGATCCTGTGATGACTGAGCCGATGGTGGTCGTACCGGTAACCGTGTTAATCGTCGGCGTCGAACCAGCCAGAGTGAGCGTACCTTCGGAAAGTGTGTAACCGCCAACGTTGAAATTGAGCGCATTGGCGAAAACATTTCCGCTGAGTGCCACGGTGCCGGCGGGCCCACCGAAGTTCGCGGTATCGGTGCCGGTGGTATCGGTCCAATCCAGATTCAGCGTGCCATTCCACCAGTCGGGGGTCGTGTTCGTGTCCCAAGTCCCGTTTCCACCAGTGCCGCCGGCCCCCCATGTCAACGAAGCGGCGTCGGCTCGGCTCAGCACAAGGGCCGGCACCGAGATCATGGTGGCGAGGGCGGCAAGCGCGGTGCGACGGCGGAAGGTTTGAAGACGAGAGGAACCGGCAGGGGAGGACCGTTGGGAACGCATGGTGCAGGAGTCTGCATTTCTGGTGAAAGGCCGCATGTCGGCAAAACTGCCGACGAGTGCCTCGAACATGTATACCGGGTCAAGACGCATGCTCGTGACGGAGCAGGCATGTTTGCGGTTGCCTGGAGCAATATCCCAAAAAATATGACCCCCGCCGCTGCCAGCGGCGGGGTTCACGTTTGTAAGCGTGTCCCCTCAGATACCCTCACATCCACCAAATGTTCTTAGAAACGGCGCCGGCGGAAGCGCTGCAGTCCGGCCAACGTCGCGAGGCCGCCGAGCAGGCTTACATAGGCTCCAGGCTCGGGAACGACGGTCAGCAACACCGTATTATTGGTCGCGCCGCCGTTGTAGGTGAGCCGATATGCATTCGGCCCGACGTTGAACGTCCCTCCATTCGGAACGGCCGACCCGGCGACTGAGAAGAGATTGCCATCCCATGTGCCGGTGTAAGTCGCGAAGGGAATCGTGTCGCCAATAGCAAGGGTGAGTCCGCCGCCCAGATCACTAATCGCCAACGTGGGAGCGGTCGTACCGAGGGTAAGATTTCCGGTGATGGCGTCGATGCTGCTCGCAACCACGTTGCTGCCATTCACGCTGGAGGTATTGATCTGCAGCGAGAAGATGCCGCCGCCGTTGAACGTGACCGCTTTTGTGCTCAAGGTCCCCAGCGTCCCGAGCGAGCCGGGCAGAAGCGTCCCACCGCTCGTGACAGTCACGGCTCCAGTCGTTCCCGTACCGCCAAGAGTGCCGCCACTATTCACTGTCGTAGTGCTCCCACTGATGGAACCAGCGACGAGGAGGGTACCCCCATTCACAGCAGTGGAGCCGGTGTAGGTGGTGTTAGTACCCGCTAGCGTCTGAGTGCCAGCGCCGGTCTTGATCAGGCTGATTCCGTTTGCGTTCGTCCCGCCATCCGTATCGCGGAGATACCCATTGTACGAGTAGCTCGTGCCGGAAGGCGTGTTGATGGTCAGCGTTGCGCCCTGTGTCGCAGTTACGCTGTTATATCCGGAGTTTTGCACGACGCCGCCGCCCGTCGAACCGGAGAGGCCGGCCAAAGTCTGATTATTACCCGCCAACTGCAGGCGCGTGTAACCACCAACCCCATTGATGAACGAGATGACCGATCCGGATCCGAACTGATTGGGCTGCGTGGTGTTGATCGTCGGGTTGATCGTCGTGGAACCGTTACCGAACGTGACATTCCCCGGAATGGCGGGACCATTGGGACTCGAAAGCGTCAGGGTTCCGTTGGTCATGGTCGTCGTGCCGCGGTACGTATTTGCTCCGGCGAGCACCAATGCACCCGTGCCAGCCACCGTCAGCCCAAATCCATTTCCAGAGTCGGAAATCGTCCCACCGACGGTTAGGGCACCACCGGTGCCGTTTACGGTGACTGTGCGGCTTGCGCCTAGGCTGACAGAGCCCGTGCCGAGATTGAGCGCCTTCGTGCCATTGAAGGTGAAATCGCCACTCCAGACCTGCGCATTGTTGGTGGTGAGCGTAATGGCGCCACCGGTCGTGTTGTCGATGGTGCCGCCTGCAATAGTCAGCGTACCGAGGCCAATGGCTGAAGCGTTATTGATGTTGAGTTGGCCGCCATTCAACGTCGTTCCGCCAACGAATGTGTTGGCGGTGCTGACTGTCAGAATGCCAGCGCCCGACTTGGTGAGCGAGCCACCGCCAACGATGCTGCCACTTCCGCCGAAAACATACGTACCGGTCGCATTCGCCACCGATACCGCCGACGGAGCCAAAGTGCCTACAAGGGTTACGGTACCAGGCGTGACCGCACTGTTGTCGAAGGTGACGGCATCATAGCTCATGAAGACGTCATTGGAGCTGACATTCAGGAAGTTCGAGTCCGTGGTCGTATTCACGCTCCAGTTCCCTGTCGAAGAACCATTGTTCCAGACGAGATTAGCCGCTCCAGTCGTGACCGTGAGTTGCAGCATGTTCCCGTTTAAAGCGACCGAACCAGCGACCCGGGTTGCACCAAAATTGGTGAGATTAAGGGTCGGCGTAGCGGTACCCGCGACGGTGCCGGCAGTGAGCAGGTTGATCGTGCCCGCAGTGGGCAGACCGTTGAACATCGGGATGACTGCAAAATTGGTCGACGGCTGAAATGCCGCCGCGTTGGTCGTTTGGCCGGGGGCTGCGACGAGGGCGAGTCCAGACGCAGCATTATTCATGATCAGGCCATTGAGGGGAATGCCCGTTGAGTCCACCCGCAGTGTGCCGGCGTTGACTGTCACGAGTGAACTTGCGAGCGCACTTCCCGGCGCCAGTTCGAGAGTACCCCCGCTGATCGTCGTATTGCCCGTGTAAGTATTCACACCGGTCAGCGTCAATGTCGTCCCGGCAGTGCCATTCTGCGTGACATTGCCAGTGCCAGTGATCGCCGGGCCGAACGTAACGCTGTCACCCCGGTTGAATACCAAGGTACCCGGAGTGTTCACGGTCATCGGACCGGTCGGGAGCGCGCCCCCTGAAGACCCATTTCCAAACTGGAGGGTGCCGCCATTGATAGTGGTGCCGCCGGTATAGGTGAAGTTTCCGTGCCCGAAGACTTCAGTGCCGAGGCCTTCCTTGTCGATGGCCAGCTTCCCCGTCCCCCCGTCCTGAATGGTAGCTTTTCCAACGTTGCCAAACGTGTAGCTATAGGTCGTCGCCGCGGAAGCGATATTGATGGTCAGCGTGCTATTTCCCGTGCCCCCGTTCTGCATGATGATCGTTCCGGGGCCATTCCCACCACCGCTCCCAACCAGGCCTCCGACGACCTGATTGTTTCCCATGAGTTCGAAGATCGAATTCTTCGAATAGTGGTAAGTCGCAAGGCTGACCACAGCGGAGTCGTTGAGCTGCTCGTTTTGCAATAGCTCCAGCACGCCACCGATGTTGTAGCCGTTGCCAATGCCGACGTTGATCGCAGTGACGTTTGGCAGCGCCTTTCCAGTGGTGCAATTGAGAATCAGTGCGCCGGCGTTGGGGCTGGTGTAGTTACCGGAGTTGTCCTGAATATTGACGGCGCCGGTGAAGGTATTGCTTTGTGTGAGCGTCCAGTTGCTGTAGCCCTTCTTCACCAGTGTCAAAGCGCTGCTCCCGTTATTGGTGAGAGTAGCCCCAAACGTATTGGCCCCGGTGTTGCTGCCGGCCAGGGTGAGCGTCCGCGTCTGGTTTGCCGTGCCATAGTTGATGACGATGCTCGGGTCGATTAAGAACGCACCCGTGCCGTCGGAAGAGAGTGTGGCACCACCACTGGTACCGCTGCTGAGGGTGAATCCCCGTAGCAGCGTCCCCGCGACCGAACCGGTGTAACTAAGGACGGCTGTCTGCGCACCGAAAACGAGGTTACTGGCGTCACCAGCGCTGGCACCAAGTCCGCTTGGCGATCCAGCGGCGGCGAGGTTGTTCGTGCTAAGGATACCCGCGTTGATCATCGTCACCCCGGTGTATGTGTTCGCACCATTCAGGGCCAGCGTCCCGGTGCCAGCTTTGGTGAGCGATCCCGCACCACTCATAATGCCAGAATAGGTGGTACTGGCGTTGGTTCCGCCGACGGTCAGAGTAATGGCGGCGGGAGTAGCCGCATTATTGGTCAAACCAATGTTTCCCGTTCCGCTCAGTCCGCCAAAAGTGAAGGCATTGCCCGAAACCGATTGATCGAAGATCACCGTGCCTCCGGTCGAATTCAGCGTGGTGGTCTGAAGCGCGGCCTGATTGGCAACATCCAGGTTTCCACCACTGATGAAAGTCGTCCCTGTGTAGGTATTTGCCCCCAGGAGCGAAACCACGCCAGGTCCGGTAATCGTGACACCGTTGGCGGTCGTCATATTGTTTGTTCCCGTCGCATTCGCATTGGCGCTCAACGTAAATGTGGTGGAGTTCGTAATACTGGCGATGGTGGCGCCGGCCGGAATGCCCGTACCGGATACGGGCATCCCGACGATCAAATTACTCGTGTCTGCGGTCGTCACCGAAGCGCTTGCGTTTGTCGTCGTGACGCTGATCGGCGTCATATTTGCGATGACCGAGCTAATGCTGAGCGTTTGATTTGCGTTGAATTGCTTAATGACCAGGTCGGGCGACATCAGCTTTCCGCCAGTGATCGACGAGACGTCAATCGGCGCTGAAGTGACAAGAATACCGCCGGTTGTCAGCGTATTGGTACCGAGCGCGATGGTCGTGGGCTGCGGCTGGTTGAACCGGAGGCTGGTAATGACGGTATTCGATCCAAGGGTCGTATTCGTCGTTCCAATCGCAACGTCGGCGTTGCCAGAGAGCGTGGTTGGAGTGCTGGGAGTGTATCCACCACCGATATTCGAGAGCCCTTCGACGAAGGCGCCAGTTGGATCCATCGCCGCCCAGTCAGTGGCGCCGACGGTCGCGTAGGCCACATTGCCGCTCGTTAGAATGGAGCCCGCCGTGCCGTTTGTGATGACAACGCCATTGGTGGAAGAACCACTGCCAGAGGGAAGTGTAAAATCCACTGTCCCGCCGAGACTGCGCGTGACCGATCCAAGCGTCAGGGCCAGGCTTTGCGGGGTCGTCGCGTTGGGGACGAGTTGAATGGAGGAGGCTCCTGCACTGAGCGTCAGCCCATTGAAGCGCTGTGAGTTTGCCGCGCCTCCTCCGTTCAGGAGCAGAGTCCCGCCCCCCAGGACCAACGCAGAGCTGTTCGCCGTATTGTTGATGATGTTAGAGGCGGGTGCGCCGGATGCGGAGAAGTCGAGTTCAAGAGTACCCGCGTTGACAGTGGTCGCTCCAGTGTACGTATTGGCCTTAACCAAGCTGAGTGTATTTGTCCCACCGGCAACGAGCGACAGCGGACCACTCAGGACCCCGCTGACGGTGCTCGGTCCCGTCGCATTGAGCGTCATAGTGAGGGCACTCTGCGCGACAAAATTGCTCGAGAAATTGATGGCACCGGTCAGGGTGATCGGCGTTCCCTGGCTGCCGTTGGATCCATTGGTACCGGTCCAGTTGATGGTTCCGGTTCCGGCATTGGCCGAGAACGAGGTGAGCGCGTACCAGTGGCTGCTACGGCCAACAGAGAGATTGAGATTGATCGTGCCATTCCCATTGCTGGTATCCAGCGTCAAGGTATGTCCGTTGGCGCCTTCATTTCCGATATCGCCAACCAGTGTGATGGCCCCACCACCAGTCGTCGTCAGGGCTTCCGCCGCACCCGCTATATAAATGCCCGAATACAGTGCACTAGTGCTGGTGGCCGTGAAACTCAGGTTCCCACCATTTGAGGACGCATTCCCGTTGAGCGTAATACTCGCGGCATTGTAGGAGACCGAGCCGGCTCCTGTAATTCCAGCGGAGTTAACAGTTGCGGTTCCGGCACTAGTTACATTGAGGAGACCGGCATTAACGACAGTGGGGCCCGTATAGGTGTTGGCTCCAGTCAAGGTGAGCGTACCGTTACCAGACTTGGTCAGCCCGAAACCTGCGCCGGAGATCGCCCCTCCAACGGTGAGGGCACCGGTTCCATTCACCGTAATCGTGGGACTGGTCGTGAGCGTAACGGCGCCAGTGCCTAGGTTGAGCGCATTGCTGCCATTGAATGTGAAGCTTCCGTTCCACGTCTGGGCATAGTTGGAAGTGGTAATCGAAGCGCCGCTGGTGTTGTCGATCGTGCCGCCGTTGATGACAAAAGTATTGCTGGCATTTCCAAGAGCGGTGGCGTTGTTGATGTCCAGCGTTCCGCTGTTCAAGGTGAAGCTCCTCCCGGAACCGCCAAAAGTATTGGCCCCAGCCAGGATGAGTGTCCCAGCACCGCTCTTGGAGAGGTTGAACGCTCCCGAGATAATCGAATTCGCGCCGAAATTGAGCGTGGCCGACGCATTTCCGATGTTGAGGATCCCATAAGTTCCGAGCATCACGGTGGTCGTCCCCGTGCCGCTTGTTGCGCCGATGTTGACCGTTCCTGTCGTTGTACTGCCAAGGTCGATCAGCATCCCCGTATTTCCCAGCGCATCGGTGCCACCCACGTCTCCGGCGAGGGTCAATGTCTGGCCGGTCGTACCTGTCGCATTCGCATCGATGCTAGTGGTCCCTGAGCCGATGTTGAAGCTCAGGCTACGCACCGTGAAAGAGCCATCCAGCGTGGTTGCAAATCCATTATTGAAGAGCAGGTCATCGGTCACGGCGGGAAGCAAGCCACTCGACCAATCGCTTGCCTGATCCCAAGTGGTGCCACTCCCGGTAAACGTAACAGTCGCGCCTATCGCAGAACTGCCGAGTGTAAGAGCGGTGGCAATGGATGCCGCAAGCGGAAGTGAAGCGGAACCGGTCAACGTCCAAAGACGGGAGATGTGCGATCGTGAGGAGCGGACTGAGGAGTGCATACTGGATGGGTGTGTCTGGAGCGGATTGGAAAGTTTGTTTTACTCCCTGAAGACTTGAGAAACGCGTCTAACTGTCTAAGTGCTAGAGTGCTTCAGGCACTTGCGGCTCGATCAACCCGTGCGCCGATTTGGATCGCCCTGGAACAAGCTACGATACCTCAATTCGCGGTATTTAATGTGGCATCGTAAACCTATTGAGGAGCCCTTGATCCCAGGTTGGCAGGGCCGCAATAATGCTATTGAACGGTTTTGAGGAGGTGGATTCGGTAACAACTCCTAAATGCAAGAGCCGTGACAATCCTAAGAAACCCGGGCAGAGGATAAATACTGCCGAGCTTGGTTCAAAAGGGTGGCACGTCAGCCAAGAGGCTTGTTACCGAGGAACTGACGATGAGTTAGTGCGGTTCTTGAGGAGGTTTTGTTGCTGGCAACCGAATCCGGAAATCATAGGATGATTAACGAATCAGAAACGGTTCCTTCGCCGCAGACCTTCGCACTTCTGACGAAAGCCGCATGTCGGCAAAACTGCCGACACGCGCTTTGACGCGGACATCGGCCATAGGCGGCGAATACGCAATGCAGCTGCCTCCCAATGAGATCATTACGGCAATGTCGATCTCGGCTCCTCGAGCACGCCAGTCCGCCAGGACCCCAGTTTCCGTTCCATGCCTTTGCCCTTGTCATTCGCCGTTGCTGCCGTAGGAAATGCGATGCCGTCACTTTTGACGGAAGGATTTTCCATTTCCGGTGTCGTCCAATTCCCCGCTCCCTCCAGAAGTATTTGCCAAAGTAACAGAAGCTTGGGCGCGGCAGGATTTTGGACTTGGCGAGGAGTTACTGGCGAAAGCGTGCCGGCAGTATCCTGGACACCAGCATCTGCGGACATGTCACGCCGCCGCTCTCGGGTATTGTGGCAGATTTGCGGCAGCGCGGGCCGCGTTTGACCAGTTATTGCAAGAAGCGCCGGCGGAGAAGCGGATCCACATGCATGCGCTGCTGGGCATCGAGTGGTGCCGGATCGGAAGGCACGATCGGGCCGTGCCGCTCCTGCGCGTCGTGGCAGGGACGGGACCGTCGCAGCCGCCGGTCATTCAGTCATTGGCGGACGCGCTTCTGCGATTGCGCCAAAGCAAGGAGGCGCTCGAATTCCTGCAGGCCGGATTGGCGCGGCATCCCGGGCACCCAGGCCTGTTGCTCATCAAGGCCCGAGCCCTGCGCCAGGGAAAGGATCCTGAACAGGCAGCGACCGTCGCGCGTCAGGTCATCGATTCACCGATTGGTTCTCCGGATTGCAAAGCGCAGGCGGGGCACGAACTGGGCCATGCGCTCGATGCGATGGATCGCTACAGGGAAGCCTTTGCGGCATTCCAGGCAGCGAAACAATTGCTCCGTCCGGAGGCGGAACGTTTCCTTCCGCTGTGGCAGTCCAGACAAACAACGCTGGGTCGGATTGAATGCCAGCCGAAGCGCGAGGATTACCTGCGTTGGAAAACCGAGTCAGCGAATGCCTCGATCTCCGCCGGGCAACTAGCATTCCTTACGGGACTGCCGCGGTCCGGCACGACTCTGCTCGAGCGGGTCCTGGATGCGCATCCCCAGGTGATTTCGGCTTCCGAAACAACAGTCTTCAACAACATGTGGAACCGCATGTTGCGCGCATTGTCAGGTCATCGCGCATTGAACGAAGCGCTTGATGCAATCACCCCGGTGCAATGGCACGAGGGACGGACGATCTATTGCAATGACATCGAGCAAGCCCTGGAACAATCGCCGACCGATCGCATGGTGCTGGACAAAAATCCGTCCGCTCTGCCGAACATCCCGGTCATCCTCCGGTTCTTTCCCGAGACGAAATTGCTGATCGCCCTGCGCGATCCTCGCGCCGTGGCGTGGTCCTGCTTTGCCCAGTATTTGCCGATCAACGGGGAGACGGCGGCGTTCAATCGTTTCGATACGCTGGGGACACATCTCGCCGCGACTTACCGGTTCTGGTTGCACGCCCGAAGTGAGTTGCCGGAGGGAACATGGCGCGAATGCCGCTACGAGACTCTCGTGTCGGAGTTTGAACCCGAAGCAAGGCGCACTCTGGATTTCCTTGGCCTTTCATGGGATCCCGCAGTGGCAAATCATCACCAGAACCCGGCTCCGGTACGCTCGCCCACATACGCGGAGGCCACCCAGCCGATTTACTCCCGGGCGGTTGAAAACTGGCGCCACTACGAGGAATTCATGAGCCCCGCCCTGCCGGCAATCGAAAGCGTCATGGGGGAACTCGGCTACGCGTGACGGAGCAGGCACGTCTGCGGTTGGCTGGAGCGGTATCCCAAACAATATGAACCCCGCCGCTGCAGACGGCGGGGCTCAAGCCAGTAAGCGTGTCCCCTCAGACGCGCTTACATCCACCAAATGTTTCTATAAACGGCGTCGACGGAAGCGCTGCAGTCCGGCCAGCGTCGCAAGGCCGCCCAGCAGGCTCACGTAGGCACCAGGCTCGGGCACGACGGTCAGCAGCACCGTGTTATTAGTTGCGCCGCCGTTGTAGGTGAGCTGATATGCATTCGGCCCGACGTTGAACGTACCTCCATTCGGGATGGTCGACCCGCCGACCGCGAAGAAATTACCGTCCCATGAGCCGGTGTAAATTGCGAATGGAATGGTGTCGCCGATCGCAAGGGTGAGTCCACCGCCCAGGTCGCTAATGGCGAGGATGGGAGCGGTTGTGCCAAGCGCAAGATTTCCAGTGATGGTATCGACGCTGCTCGCAACCACCTTGCTGCCATTCACGCTGGAGGTATTGATCTGCAGCAAGAACGTACCGCCACCGCTGAAGGTAAGCGCTTGTGTATTCAACGTCCCCAGCGTGCCCGCGCTGCCAGGCAGAATCGTTCCGCCATTGGCGACAGTCACGGCTCCAACCGCGCCTGTACCTGCCAGCGTGCCGCCGTTATTCACCGTGGCCGAGCTGCCGCTGATGGAGCCGGTCACGAGCAGGGTGCCCGCATTGATCGTGGTCGTGCCGCTGTAGGTGTTGGCGGCGGCCAACGCGACGGTTCCGGCGCCTGCTTTGACAAGGGTTCCACCCGCGCCACCGAGGATGGAATTCACAGTGCCAGTGCGCCCCGAACCTATGTTGAAGGTGTGGGTTCCCGTGGCGGCCAGATTAAAAGTAATATTGGCGCCGATGGTCAGATTGGTGCTGGCATCGTAGTTACTGATCGTGCCGTCATTCCAGTTGAACGTCACACTCTGCGTTGGGGTGCCAGCCGGGCCGTAGACCCGTTGGATCGTCTGCGCGTTTATCGTGCTACCGCTATTAAGATTCACCGTCGCGGACACATTGGTGTACTGGCTGTTCCAGTTTGTATTCAGCAGATTGAGCGTGCTCACCTTCAGAGCGGCACCACTATTAAGGTTCAGCGTACCAGACGCGGCTGGGGCATTTGCGCCACCATCGTAGATGGCCCATCCTGTATCGATCGTGCCTGCCGTGAACGAGCCACCATTGACGGTCAGAGTTCCGCTGCCGGCTTCCGCGTAGCCAATATAGACCAGCGAGGCGGAGTCAGTAGCGTTGACGTTATTCAGAATCAGGCTCTGGTTCGCGTAGTAACCACCCACGGAAAAGCTGCTAGTCAGGGCGCCCCCTCCGCCATTGATGGTAGCCGTGAGCGCAACGTTATTGGGGGATGCGATTGCGGCCAGAGTTTGGCTGTTGCCGTTGAGGTTCAGGGTGCTGCTGCCGGTGAAATTGAAGGTGGCGCCAACCGGCAAACGATTGTCTCCACCCGAAAGCGCAACGGTGCCGGAATTCAACGTTGTCGCGCCGGAGTAAGTGTTGGCGGAAGTCAGCGTCAGGGTGCTCGCACCGCTGGTGTCCTTGATAAGTCCACCCGTGCCAGTGATAACCCCGGAAATGGTCTGATTGACGCTGCTGCTGTATTGGATCGTGCCGTTGTCCGTAATGGCGGCTGTATAGATGCCGCCACCGAGCGAACCTGCCCCTCCAATTTGCAGGGCGGTACCGGTCCCTATCGTCGTTGCGCCTGTGTAGGAATTGGTGCCATTCAATGCGAGCGTGCCACCGCCGACGATGTTCAAGGTGCCGCCAGTCACGCCGCTGAGACCAGAACTCACAGTGCCAGTACGCCCCGAACCAATATTGAATGTGTGCGTCCCTGTGGCGGCCAGGTTGATCGTGATATTGGCACCTATGGTCAGATTGGTGCTGGCGTCGTAGTTACTGATCGTGCCGTCATTCCAGTTAAGGACTTCCGTTGTGAAGTTTTGGATATTTCCAGGAGCGATCGTCTGTGCGTAAATCGTACTGCCATCATTCAGGTTTACCGTCGCGCTCTGGGTGGCGTTACCATGATTGGCACTTTCCATCGTCAACGTTGACACTTTCAGGGTGCTTGCATTGCTCAGCGAAAGTGACCCCACAGAACCCGGGGAGAATCCCCCACCCGTGTAGTAGTTGTACCCGACGTAGATCGAAGAGGCGTTTAATGTCGCATTGTTCAGCGCCAGGGATCCGGTGGATTGGACCTGAGTGCTTCCGGTTTGATCGGCGATGTAAATAGTACCGGCCGAGCCTGTGAAATTTGCTGTAATATTGGTCAGATTCAGGTTCGATGACACGGCGCTTCCCTGGCCATTGGCGATGATGACGGTCGAGCCGCCATTGACGGTGAGAGTCCCCCCACCTCCGTTAATGGTGCCGGTTATCCCGTTTCCAAAGGTGAGATTGGTCAGCGTCTGGCTGTTACCGCCGAGATTCAGGGTGCTGTTGCCGGCGAAGTTAACGGTAGTTGCGACCGGCAACCGGTTGTTTCCGGCACTCAGGCTCAGCGTGCCGCCATTGAGGGCCGTGGAGCCCGCGTAAGTGTTCGCTCCCGAGAGCGTCGTGCTGCCCGAGCTTTGGGTAAAGCCTCCTGAACCCGCAAGAATGGCTGAAATGGTGCCGCCTGTAGACGTGTACGAACTGCCTGTCAGCGTTCCATTCTGGATGGTGCCGCCGCCGGCGATGCTCACCGCGCCAGCCGTTTGCGATGTGCCACCTAGATCAAGGATGCCGCCATTGTTGACCGTAAGCGTGTTGCTTCCTGAGCCAAGCGTGCCGCTGCCGGAGATTTGTACAATGCCTCCGAGAACGACAGTTCCGCCGCCGTAAGTATTGATGCCCGACAGCACGGTGGTGCCGGGTCCGGCGAACGTGACGGCGCTGGAGCCGTTGTCTAGGATCGGGGCGCTGATGGTCAGCGTGCCGGTGCCGAAATTGTTAATTGTCATCGCACCCGCGGCCGCGCTGGTGGTGATGCCGCCGGCACCGCTGGCTGTGATGCTGTAGGGATTGGCACCGCTGAACATGATTCCGCTGCCACTGGTCAGGGTCAGCGTGTTGGCACCCACGGCGAGATTGGCACCCGAGGCAAGACCGGCGGTATCCACAGTCACGGTATTGGCCGCCACGTTATTCGCGAGGGCCTCAACCAGGCTCCCCGGCGCAGAGGTGAGGTTGGTCGAGTAGTTCTGGTTCACAAAGTAATTGGCCGTCGCCGCGCCAGTGTCGACCGGCAATCCGGCACTACCCGGATCAGTTAGACGAACAACATTGCCGCTGCTTACCGTGGCCAATCCCGTGCCACTGCTGTCAGTGACCGTGTATCCCCCGCCAATGATTCCGTTATTCAAGGCAGGGTTCCACGCCACGATGTTATTCCCTACCGTGGCGCCGACGGTGGTGCCGGCGGAGTAATTGAAATTAAGCGTGGCCCCCGCACCAGTGGTGACCGTCGGGCTGGTAATGGTCAGCGTGGTGCTCGTGCCGCCGTTGGGGTTCAGCACAATGCTGCTATTAGTTCCGGCTGTGAGGGACAGGCTGGCCAGTGTCTGACTCGACGTGCCGCTGGTTTTGCCCTGGACGGTCAACGTGCCGCCACCGAGCTTCAGGGCCGATAAGGCGCTCAGGACCCCGGTGGTGTTAGTCGACAGGTCGAGTAGCAATGTGCCGGCATTTACCGTGGTGCTGCCGGTGTAGGTATTGGCTCCGGAAAGTGTGAGCGTGCTATTACCCGCCTTGGTCAGGCTGCCTGTGCCGCTGATGTTACCGGTGCCGGTGCTGGCTCCGGTGGTATTGAGCGTGAGGCTGCCGCTGTTGGAGAGATTGCTGGCAATGTTGATAACGCCAGTTAGCGACGCGGTAGGAGCCGTCCATGCGTTGGCGCCATTGGTGCCGCTGAGCGTGATAGTTCCGGTGCCGGCATTGGCGTTAAATACGCTAACCGGGTACAGCACATTGTTCTGGCCGATGGCGATGTTCAGGTTGATCGGGCCGTTGCCGGAACTGGTGTCAATATTCAGCGTGCTGCCAGTACCGGTGTTGTTATGTCCGAGACTACCGGTAAGGCTGATGCCGGCACCACCCGTGGCGGTCAGGTTAACAGTGGAACCGAGAACCTGCATCCCTTGGTTGTTGCCGAAGCCGGTGTTGGTATACGACTGATTCCCGCCAGTGGTTACGTTGCCGTTGAGTTGGACCGTTTGCGCGGTGACGTTTACGGTACCTGTACCCGTGATGCCTGCGGAGGTCAGGGAAGCCGTAGCCGCGCCCAGGTTGTAAACCAGCGCGGCGTTATCCACGACGGCGCCGCTACCCAGGCTGCCGGTCGTGCCGCCATTGCCGACTTGCAACGTTCCGGAGTTGATGGTGGTCGTCCCCGTGTAGTTGTTGTTCCCGTAAAGGATCTGGGTTCCACCGCTTGCCATGGCGATCACCAGATTGAGCGCTGACCCGGTTGTACTGTTGCCTGTCCCGTTGGAAATCGTCCCGAAATATCCGGAACCCGGCCCGTACGAGTATGTGCCGCTTCCCGCAATGACGAGCGTCGAAGCCGATGTTGACGAACCGTTTATCACTTCACCGCCAAGGTCCTGGCTGCCCGACGAAAGGCCGGCGATGGTTGTGCTGAAACCATTGAGCTGAAAATAGGCGTGCTGGCCGCTGTAAGCATGACCGAAACTTACCTGCGACGCACTGGTCAGCTGATTGTTTGCGCCAAGCTGCAGCGTGCCGCCGCCCCCGCCGCCGCCTGGTTGTCCGATGAATACGTTACCTTGGATCGCCGCGCCCGCTGGGTTTGCGAGCACGAGGGTTCCGTCGACCTGCCCGCCGGTGCCAAGCGTATAAATAGTCGTCGTTCCGCTATAGGTGTTAGCGCCAGTCAGGACGAGCGTGCCGCTACCGGCCTTCGTCAAACCCAAACCGCTTCCCGAAATCACGCCGCCGACTGTGAGGGTGCCGCTTCCATTGACCGTGATGGTGGGCGTGGCAGTGAGCGTGACGGCTCCCGTTCCGAGATTCAGAGCATTGGTACCGTTGAAAGCGAAGCTTCCGGTCCACTTCTGGGCGTAGTTGGAAGTCGTGATCGCTGCGCCACTGGTGTTGTCGATCGTGCCGCCATTGATCACAAACGTATTGGCAGCATTGCCGAGCGCCGAGGCGTTGTTGATGTCCAGCGTGCCGCTTGCGAGAGTGAAGGTGTTTCCTGCGCCGCCGAAGGTATTGGCTCCGCCTAGGATCAGTGTGCCCGCACCGCTTTGAGTAAGATTGAAGGCACCGGAAATGACGGAGTTCGCCCCGAAATTCAGAATGGCGGAAGCGTTGCCGATATTGAAAGCCCCGCTCGCGCCGAGGGCAACGGTGGTCGTCCCTACGCCAGTAGCCGTGCCGATGGTGACTGTGCCGGTCATCGAGGTGCCAAGGTCGAGTAGCATGCCAGTGCTCCCCAAGGCGTCGCTGCCGGTGCTGCCATCCCCGGTCAGTGTGAGTGTCTGGCCGGTCGTTCCGCTGGAATTGGCATCAATGCTCACCGTCGCAGAACCGGTGTTGAAACTCAGCGATTGAACGGAAAAACTGGCGTCAAGCGTTGTCGCAGCTGCTCCCGTGAAAAGCAGATCGTCGGTCAATTGAGGAGTGAGGCCGCTGGACCAGTCCGCGCCTTGATTCCAACTCGTTCCCGCCCCATTGAAAGTGACGGCCGCCCCGGATGCCGAAAAATTGCCTGCGGCAAGTACAGCGGCGATGGATGCCGCGAGGGGAAGTGAACAGGAACCGGTCAAAGTCCAAAGACGGGAGATGCGCGATCGTGAGGAACGAACTGAAAAATGCATTGTGAACGGAGTATGATGAGGCAGGCGTTGCACCGACCGTTCGGTCAGTGGCGGATCCAATGCTGTACCGAGCGGCCGTCCCGCACATGTCGGCAGTTTTGCCGACATCTGAGAGGATTCCACTCCCACTCCGCCGGAGTGGCCATCACACGAGGTTGACCTGCAGCCCCGTCTCAAGCTCGCCCTTCCGGGCAATATCGCGGCGATTGAGGTCGGCGATGGAATCCGTGTAGAATTCCGACGGAAAAATGCACGCTGCTCCTGCCCTTTCTAAGATGAAGACGACGATGCCACTCTGGACCTGGATGATTCCTGTGCTAGCGCTCGCGATCTTGCTCACGGCATTGGTTGCCGGTGTCGGACCATTGTTCGCCTTGCTGTGCGGCCTTGCGCTGGGCGCGTCGGTGTTCGTCGCGGTGCACCATGCGGAAGTGATCGCCCACACGGTAGGCGAGCCTTTTGGCACGCTCATCCTCGCGCTGGCGGTTACGGCAATTGAGACCGCGCTCATTCTCTCCATGATGGTGGCAGGAGGGCCAGACATGGAGGTGCTCGCCCGCGACTCAATTTACGCAGCAGTGATGATCATCTGCACCGGGGTCGTCGGCCTATGTTTGCTGGTCGGCGGCATGGTGCATCGCGAGCAGACGTTTCGCGTGGAAGGCACGGGCCCGGGACTCGCGGCATTGATCGTGATGACCGTTCTGGCGCTCGTATTGCCGGTATTTACGACAAGCACGCCCGGTGGCACTTACAGCCGATCACAACTTACCTTCGTGGCGCTAAGCTCGGCAGCGCTTTGGACGATCTATATCTTCGTCCAAACGATGCGCCACCGGGACTATTTCATTCCCAGGGAAGATTCCTCCAATCCCGAGGCGCATGCCGAGCCGCCTACGAAAGCGCAGGCGTGGGCGAGCTTCGGGTTCCTTTTGGTATCGCTCGGGTCCGTCGTGGGGTTGGCCAAAATGCTGTCGCCCACCATCGAGAAGGCAGTGGAAGCGGCCAATGCGCCACGGGCCGCGGTAGGAATCGTGATCGCCACCCTGGTGCTGCTGGCAGAGACATGGGCTGCGGTGCGGGCCGCCCGCGTGAACCGTTTGCAGACTAGCATGAATCTCGCAGTCGGATCGGCGCTGGCAACGATCGGTCTCACAGTGCCTCTCGTGATACTGGCGTCCATCATCTTCCGGCTGCCGCTGGTCCTGGGCCTGGCGCCAAAAGAAATCGTACTCCTCGCGGTGACCTTTCTAGTCAGCACCGTCACCCTCGGGACCGGTCGCACTCACGTCATGCAGGGAGCCGTGCACTTAGTGCTGTTTGCAGCGTATCTGTTCCTCGCATTTGTGCCGTAAGTTTGAAATTCAAAGTGACGAGCGCGCGATGGGACCAGGTGGTTGCGACCGATTGCAAGTCGATCTCGTAACCGAAAGGCTTGCGAGGCCCACACGATGGTCGCACTGCCACCCGCTGCTGCCGTTCCGCGTGGAAATCAGCGAGCGGACTTACTTTCGACTCGAACCGCACCGCCGAAACACCTGGAAAATTAGGCGGCAACGTGGGAATCGAACCCACAGGCGGGCTATCATCCGCCAAAGAGCACCAGCTCCGATTGCCGTTTTTGTAAATTGGAAGGGCCGGCAAGCTGCACCACTTTGGTTGCCATGTCAATGGATGGCCCGTGACTTTTAGGTGACGGCAGCGGCGGCGGTTGGCCGGCAACCAACGATGAGGATTACTATACACCAGCATGCAAAAAACGTCAGCCTGGTTAGCAAAATATGTCATTCACAGAACTTTAGCAACAGCGTTAGGCAGCGCGCGCCAATCGCAATATGCTGGATATGAGAAAGTTACGAAACAACACGCAGCCGCGGCACGGCTCCGGCTAATGGGGACCTCATTCCAATTCCAATGCCGATTTGCCTCTGTTCCGTCCGCACTGAAAGCTGCCCAAAAATCCGTCGATCTCGAGGAGTCCAGTTTCGCCTCCCGTCTCGAGCGGACCGTTTCCCGCAATGCCGTGACACAGCGGCGGAAGTGTTGAAACATGAGGCGGTTTCTTATTCCAAATGACTCCGGAAGATCGCCGAGAATTTGAATCGCTGCAGGAGGAACAGGCGCGACTCCGCTCCAATCTGGAGCGGATCGACATCCGGCTGGATAGCCTGCGAAATCGCCTCACCGCAGCACTGGAGCCTGCGCCGCAGTCCGCAACCCCCACATCGGAGACTTCCGTGCCGCCACCACTTCCAGTCCGGCGGCCAGTCACGCCGGCACCAGTGCCGGCTCGCGAGGAGCTGCCGCCGACCAGCCAGTCAGGCACATCGAGTTCAGCAACGACGCAGCAGAAGGACGCGACAAGTGCACTAGACATCCTGCTTCGGGAACATCGGGCAGCACAGGCAGCCCAAGCCCAGAAAAGCGCGACAAATCATACGACAGTCGCCCAGTCGTCTTCCGCAGCACCTCGCGAGTCTCTGGAGATCCGGCTTGGCAAATTCTGGCTACCGCTGGCCGGCATTGTGATCTTCATCACGGGCCTCGTGTTCCTCGGCAATTACGCCTGGCAGATGATGGTCCACCGGCTGGGCGCGGGTGGCAAACTGCTGCTTCTCTATCTCGCGGGTGCAACTCTGGCCGGCCTGGGAACGTGGCTGGAACGAAAGCTTCAGGAATTGCGATCCTACGGACGAGTCCTGGTCGCAGGCGGTGCGGCAACGATTTACTACACGACTTATGCGGCGCATTTCGTGCCAAACCTGCGGGTGATCGACAGCCCCTTGATTGGCGGTTCGCTTTTGCTCGGTCTGGCCGGCGTCTTTGCCTGGTGGGCAGATCGCCAGCGCTCGCAAGTCATCGCCGTACTTACCATCCTGCTCGCTTACTATACGGCGGCCATCAATCCGATCGGGAGCTTCACGCTGTTTTCAAATCTTCTTCTCACAGCCACAGCCATGTTCTTCTTGGTGCGGCATCGGTGGGCAGCCGTTTCGTGGATGGCGCTTTCCGGCACTTATGGAAGCTTCCTTTACTGGCGCTGGCACGCCGCCATGACGACGCTCGGCCAGATAGATACCCGACACGACTCAGTCGCTAGTATTTGTATGTCGGGATGTTACTGGCTGCTCTTCACCGCTGGAGTCTTTCTCGCGGCCAAGGAATCGCTCCCACCGAAGCTCCGGATTCCCTTCCTGACGCTCAACAATGGCATTTTCTTCGGCATCGCGGCACTCGAGTTTTCGAGATCGTGGCCGGATTCGTTTTGGGGATTCTGCCTCGGCTATGGGGCAGCACTGCTCGCGCTCGCAGCTGTTGCATGGAAACGCCGCCCGGAAGAAATGTCATTCGATGGCGCATATCTCGCGCAGGGGTTGGCGCTGATCACGGTCGGCATTATTTCGAAAGTTACGGGGCCGCAACTGGCTGTCATTCTCGCGCTCGAGAGCGCCGTGCTGCTAAGCGGCCTGCGCTTCCGGCACGGCCTGCTCTTTCAGATCGCAGCGTTCCTGACTGCGGCGCTGGCTTTTCTCACAGCCATCTTCACTCCGTACGGGGCAGCCGATGCTGTGGAAGGCCGGCTGATCCACTCGACCGTCGCAGCCCTCCTGATTTTCGATGCCTGGTGGCTGAAATCCCAGCGCCAGACGCTGGCCGCGCGCCGGTTTGAAATCCGCGCGGCCCTCTTCGCGCTGCCGGGGCTTATTCTCATCGGCAATATTCTGCGCAATGACTGCCCGGATGCGTGGGCGCCGACCGCATTCTCGTTTGCCGCGCTGATCTGCACGGCGTCGATCTATCTGATGCGACTGCCGGAAGTGGCCCTGCCCGGGCAGGCATTCCTTGCCGGGGCCATCACGATCTGGATTTCGCAGCATCGCGGCGAGGCAGCGCCGGGACCATGGTGGACTCCCTTGCCCGTCGTGGCATCGACGCTCGCACTTGGTCACTGGTGGCAGCGGCAGCGGATTTTGAAAGCGAATGCGGAAACTCGTGCAGGCCTCGAGATTCTTTGGGCGGTCGGATCGGTGATGATGGGTATCTATTGGATCTGGCCGTATTACCAGGGTAGCGCATTACTCATTGCCACGACGGTGGCCGCAATGGTGACGCTCACTTACGGACTGGCGACCCGCGCATGGGCGGTGGCGCTGCTGGGGCAGATCTTCATGTTCATCAGCTGCGCGCTGGTGATTACAGCACTTGGCACGGGCCACTTGCACTGGGCGGCTGCGCTAGTGCCCATCGTGGGCCTGGGAGTCACCAGCCTCACCGTTTCATCGATCGCGATGAGCCGCTTTGAAACGCCGCAACGCCCGGAAGTATTCAATCAAATCGCGCTGATTTATCGCGCCGCGGCGTGCCTACTATTCGGCGTTTGGGGCTACGACTACCTGCCCGAAAGCTGGCGCTTCGCGTTCTTTGCAATCGTAGGCTCCGCCCTACTGCTCGCTGGCGCACTGAGCCGAAATCGGGACCGGTCCTGGGTCGGAGCCCTCTTTGTGGCAGTGGGTACCGTATTTTTCTGGGCCCGATTCGGAAGCCCAGCCTGGGCGACAGACCTTGCCGCTATCGTCGTCATTCCAGCAGTATTCAGATTGTCGAAGCGCATCGCCGGAGAAACGCTCGCCAGTCTTGAAAAAACCCGTGTGATCTACACAGGCGCAGCCGTTGCGAGTATCTGGCTCTGGACCACTCAATGGAGCCGGCATCACTTCGGCGACGCGATGCTAACCGTCGCATGGGCACTGCTCGCACCGGTCATCTTTGCCGCTGGGCTCGGCCTGAAGGAACGCATTTACCGGGTCGGTGGCTTCATCCTGCTCGGACTCACAGTCGCGCGAGTCTTTCTCATCGACGTCTGGAAACTGGAAACGGTGTTCCGAATTGCGAGCTTCCTCGTTCTTGGAATTGTGCTCCTCGCTGTCGGCTTCGTTTACAACCGCTACGCGGAGACGATCCGGAAGTGGCTGTAACTGCCAACTTACCGAGGCTCCTTTCGTTTATCTTCTCCGCCGGGAAAAGCGCTGCATGCCCGCAAGCAATCCAAGGCCTGCGATAACTGAGCCAAACGTGCTTGGTTCAGGCACGACCGTGAGTTCCATTCCGCTGATACCACCCCCAAGGTTCGCCTGATAATCGATCTGGAAGGCATTGGATCCCACGACAAAACCGCCGTTCTCCGGAATCACGTTCCCGCCAACTTGAAAGTAATTCCCGTCCCAACTTCCGGTATGATAGCTGGCGAATGTCAGCGTCGTGCCGATTGGCAGGACCGCGCCGCCGCCAATGTCTGTAATGCTGAGGACTGGCGCCGTCGTTGCCCCAAGCGCCAGATTTCCAGCAACACTTAGCAGGCTGCTGGACTGGCTCGCAGTATTGATCGTGAGCGCAAAGGTCCCGCCGGCGAACGCAATATTCCCGCTGGCCGACAGCGTTCCAGTCGCGCCGGGAGCCCCTGGAGCAAGCGTGCTGGATGCATCTACGGTCACTGCCGCAACAGTTCCCGCTCCAGCGAGTGTCCCGCCTGTGAGATTGGTCGTGCCAGAGATGCTGCCGCCCACCACCAGCGTTCCGCTAGCCACGGTCGTCGTCCCGCTAAAGGTATTGCTTCCTGTCAGCATCTGCGTTCCCGCCCCTGTCTTGATCAGCGACAGGGATGCGGTGCTGCCATCGGCCAGGGTACCGCCGTAACTGCTGTTGCTTCCGTCAGACCCAACGGTGAGCGTCACCGGCGTGGTAGCCGAATTGTTGCGGATCGTCCCGCCGGCGCCCGATAGATTGGCAAAGGCAAAGCTGTAGCCATTCATCGTCAACGTGCCGCCGGTGCTCATCGTCAACCCACCCGTGCTGAACGCATTCGCGTTGCCCGCCACGACATTGAGGGAAGCTCCCGTATTATGGATATAAGTGGACCCATAGGTGTTCGCACCGGACGCAGGCGTCACATTGATCGTGCCGTTCCCGCTCGCCCCACTGTTGAGCTCCAGTTGAAACGCCCCTCCGATTGGGCCGGTGAGGTTCCCAGTGGAACCGCCATGGACCGTGATGGCCGCGTTCGCCGTCAGGGTGATCGCGCCTGAGTAAGTGGTATTGTTGTCCAGCCGCAATGCGCCCAACGTGCCGGCAGCCTCCACCCAGCCATTTCCGGCGAGATTCAGCGGAGTAGAACAGGAACCGCCCGACATATACACCTGCCCGCCGCTTACCACGGAAATGGACGATGCATTGCCAACGTCATTGACTGCATTTACCTGGAGGCGAGCCTTGTTGACACTGATCGTCCCGGTGAACCCGCTGTTATTCCCGGTGGGATCGTAACTGCTCTGGGTAGTGCCTCCCGTACCCAGGAAAACCAAGGCTCCGCTCCCACTGATCGCATTCGCGATACTATAGCTGGTATCCGAGCGATCAAACGTGAGGGTGCCATTGCTGTTCACCGTCACTGCACCGGTTCCCAGAGTCCCAGCTGCGGTTCCATTCCCAATCTGAAGTGTCCCTGCGTTTACGGTCGTCACGCCGGTATAGGTATTCGCTCCGGTGAGCACCAGCGTGCCTGCGCCCCCCTTATTGAGGATACCGGTCCCACTACCGCTCCCACCATTGACGATATTGCCCTGCACAATCAGCTTATTTCCGGCATTAGTGGTAAATGATGCCGAGCCCCAACTCGTCGCCCAATAGCCAATTTGAATGGTATTGGTTCCGGCTCCGGATGACGTTGTCCCGTAGGTATAGAAAACATTGGTCGCACCGCCGGTGATGGTCCACCCGGCCGTATCAAACTGGATGCCGCCTGTATCGGGATTTCCGCCATTGACGTTGGCGCTCACGGATCCGGATTGCGGCTGACCGGCTGCGCCAAATTCGACAGTGATCCCGTTATCTACGTTGTTCCAACCGTTGCCGAATTGCGTGGGCCCCCAGCTGCTGCCCGTACTCCACAAGCCATCTCCATTCGCGTTAGTCCAGACCACCGTAGTAGCTGCGCCAAAGACGACGTTCGTAGCACAACCGAGCACCAATGCGCCGAGCAAGATTTGTCGTCGGCAACCAAACTTCCGCATTCGTCTGGTTAGCATGGCATGGCTTCGATCGTTGCGTCCGTCCCGATGGATGATGGCTCTTTCTTTCACTTGGTTCTTGGGTGGATTGATTTGGTTTGTGGTGTGGCCCCGAAGATGCCGGGGATTCAGTCCGGACTGCGCCAGAATTTGCCGTTGGCCCTGGCGAGTGTCCTTCCCGCATCACGAGAAGAATCATGCCTTTCATGCGCCCACCGGCCAGCCGTGCGGACGATGTGATGATCCGCGGCTTCGAATATCCACCCGGTGAGCAGCATGAAGGCATGGGTAGCTGAATTTCCGTGAACATATCCGCCCACAACATGAAAGGTTACCAAGGAATCTAGCGAACCGGTTCGCTAGTTTGCCTGATTCGATGGGCACGGAGTCTCTGCAGGATTTGCCTAGCTAGGACGTCAACCCGAGCTGAGCTTTTGCTTCGCCTTTCTGCTCGAAGTAAACGATTGTATCGGCCAAAGGCTTCCAATCACGCTCAGACCGACCGATCCAACGACGCCAACCGGGACAAGGAACGTCAGGTCTTCCGGTTAAGGCTTCTCCACAAGTCGATAGAATCCATGCGCACCATCCGGAGCGCCATTGCCTGTGGCAATGTTTATGGTAGCGGCACCATCTCCCTGCGAGGCCTCGCTCTGCAATGAGTCGACGGTAACCCAAGGCCCTGCCGGCTTGTCCGAGTGCTTGACGAGGTACCGACGGCCAGGCTGTCCTTCCACTGTTATCGATACTCCCGCATCAGTCGTAGTGATATTCTCAACCGCAATCGATCCATGCTCCAGTACGACACCGTTGCCTCCGATATTCGGCGGCAATAGGTCGGCCGAACCCATGTCGATCACGCCGTTATTCATGAGGGTTCCGCTTACCTCGATCGGAGCCGCGCCGCTCAAGTGAATAATGCCACCGTTGTTAATATCGCCATTCACGGTGCATCGGCCCGAAACGGTCAAGGTTGCGCCGGGTAGAACCGAAAGCCTGCTCGTATGGACAATACGACCATTGATGGCAACCACGCCCTCCTGCACCGTCGTGGGACCGGAATAAGTATTGCTAGCATTGAGGTCGAGCGTTCCCGGCCCTTCTTTGACCAAACCTCCCTCGCCGAAAATCGGCCCATTCATATCAATCGTATTGCGGTCACCGACGACAAACCTTGCCGGCACCCCCGCCGTGGTACGATAGCCAATCTCAATCCGGTTCACCCCCTCACCGCTGGAACCGATGTGGTAGGTGAAGAAGTGCTGGCCGCCATCATGGCTACCGATGGTCCAGCCTGCTCCAACGAAACGCAAACTGCTAATCGAGGTCTCGCCCGACGCAGCCTCCACGCGGGACGCGTCACCGGCGAAATATGCGTAATTGCCGCTGTCGATGTTACCAGGCGGCGGCCCGGAGGGAATCCAGCTACTGGCTGTACTCCAGAAAGAATCCGACTTGGCGTTTGTGAAGCCATAGCGGCCTGGTGGCGGCGGGATCGTGTAGAGGCCGTTCGGATAGAGATTCACCGTCGCCGACGGATTAATGACATCCACGATCACAGCACCCCGCGGCTGTAATAGAGCCAGCTGAGCATCCGGTTCGAGCGAAGCGAGATCGACGGTTTGGAGCACGCCCCCCGATTGATCGAGGAATTTCAGGACAAATCCCGAGGCAATCTCGTTGCCAATATTTTTGACCACAACCTGGCCGGTGTCAGCTACCGAGAGGTGAATGACTGGTTTCAGGAAGTAATCTTCGATTGCCTGATCGCAGGCAGCGTCCAGGCCAGATCCAAAGGCATTGAAAATCCCAATTCCCGGCGCCTCGGGTGCCGCGAGCCGGACCTGACGAAATTGCTCACGCACTTCGGCTTCGGTTTTCGGTCCACACTGCGTTTCACTAATGTAGAAATTCGGCGAGATGACCAGTACGCTTCGGTCTTGCAAGCCTTGCTGCCTCGCCGCCGCCCAGCGGGAGACATGGAGATCGTATCCACCCCAGTAGTCTTCGAGTAGGCAGTACGCATTAGCGGCCTTGAGGATCGCCACATCCGGCTCGAAGCCGCTGCTATGAAGGCCCGAGAAATACACTCCGAGCGAATAGTTCGCGCCCCATTGCCGCGGAATCATTCCCATAGCCTGAATGATCTGATCAGTCGGGAAACGGTCCGGCGCGTTGAGTTGATCCACCACAATTCCGTCCGTTGCACGGCCATACGCCCAGTTATTGAGCCAATCGTCCACAGTCTTGAATCGGTGCCCATCCACACCGCGAGAATAGGCTTCTCCTCCAGCCCAGCTTACCGACTTTACGCCACGCGAGCGCCACATTGCATTGGTTCCCGACATCGCAATCGTCACGTTTCGCCGAGCAAGGTCTGCATCCCACCAATGGAAGATCAGCGGCTTCGCGGTCACCCAGACCGAATCCATTACCGCGCCGCAGCGGAGTGTATATTTGCCATATCGCGCCGGGACCCATGTTACTTGTCCCTGAGCATCTGGCGAAAGCGTGGCAGTCCCGGTCGGACCTTCAATAATAAGATCATTTCCGCGGAGATCGGATGAAACAGTCAGAATTACGGCTTGTTTCGGAACCGGCATCGCGACGGATCGCGAAATGGATGCCGCAGGCGCGCTCGTGGCCACACGCGGCGGCAATCGCAGGTGAAGGTGAAAATCATCGACGAAGAAACGGCCCGCACTTTCCTTCACCGCCGAGGCGTCGATCGACAGATGAACCAGGAGATAGGCAGTATCAGCCGGCAGCGGACAGGAGCTAACCACGTCCTGCCAACCAGCACCGAGCCGCTGAGACGCGCCACGTTTCTCAGAAAGCACCGCCCCAGCTTCGGAGAGCGTCCGCAGCGGAATGACAAATGCCCGCGCGTTCGCCTCAACCTTTGCGCCGACGCAGTTGAACCAGGCCCCCTCCTCGGCAACGACGCCACCTTCAGCGATGCGCTCCTGGAAGGAATGAAGATCCACCAAGGTCAGGAGATCCGCACCATCGCGAATTTTTCCGCCTTCGTGCGGCATCAGCTCGATCATGGCATGTCCGCCATGGGGCTGAATCCCCTCCTCGGCCTTTGCGATCCGCACCCGATCGCCAGTCCAGACGCCCGGTTGCACCGCAGCCTTACGCGCCAGAGTGGGGTTCTCGAAATCTGCGCCTTCCACCGTCACCGGCACCTCTCCGCCTGCTGTGGGGAAACTATGCACGTCCGCTGCTTTCAGGGTGAGCGCTGGCGGCGCGACCGACACCGCCTGGCCGGCGGTAAGCATCTCCTGCTGCTTCGCCGAAGAGACTTCCACACGTCCGGAGAAGACATGCGTTTCTGAGGTATTGGCATCCTCCACCGCGACTCCAAAACGCGTCCCGAGATCGTGCACTCGACCCTGCGGAGTCTCGACGAGAAAGCCGCCTGCCGCCTCGATCATCACATTGCCGTGTCGCAGCGAAATTTCACTTGATCCGATTATATCCAGCTGTGCCGGCGCCTGCACGACCATCGTAGCACCCGAGGCAAACCGGATCTGGGCGACGCCATTCAGCAACTCGAATGGACCTTTCCGCAACGGCGAGCCCACGCTGAGCCGTGAATTCCATTCGGCTTCGACCGTAGCGAGGGTGGGAGCGGTTCTCGAATGCTGCCGCGTCCATTCCCATCCAGCTGCGATAGCGATCAGTAACGCCAGCAAGATAACTAACCCCTTCCCATGCCACAGTTGCCTGCGCACGGGAGTTAC
>OUMH01000038.1_pt1 | contig 33371 bp, 15 predicted proteins | sample 1690951 | NCBI WGS metagenome assembly OUMH01 (sample SAMEA3914864, study PRJEB12502) | metagenome | biome: forest; material: soil | place: USA | collected 2012-03-12 | depth 0.3 m
GACTGGAGCAAACGAGAGCAGGAAGCCGCCGCAATCAACGCCGCCTTCCTTCGCGATACCCTGAAAGGCGCCCCGATCCGGGTTGCAGCCAACGCGATCGGAACCAGCGAACGCGCCATCTCTGCCGACGACACCAACGGCAACCCAATCCAGCTCCCGCAAGCCTCCGCGCAGACTCCGCTGATTTTCGTTACGGCCCAGTTCGAATACGCAGTGGACGCAGACGGAGCCGCCGGACTGGTCGTCACCACCGACGCATTTAGGAAAATCGCGACGATCACCGTCCCGTCTCCACGGTTCACGAAGATCATCGATCAGGATACGGTCACCCTGGCATCCTCAGCCTCGAGCGAAGGCGATCTCAACCCGATTAAAAACGAAGCGGTTGCCCTGCTCCAACGCCGGGCCGTCAGCGCGCACTCCATCGAGGCGGCAAAAGCGCTCGTCGCCGAGCACCTGTCAGCCACGGTCCGGGCTTTCGGTTATACCCCGCAAATTATCTGGAACGAAGCAGCGCCTCAGGACAACCGGAAGACACCCATTTAATGCAGTTGCACTCCACGTGCATCGCATTTGCATTTTTTACATTTTGTTTGCGATGCGAGATCCTCGCTCCCGCAATGCATTCCGGTCTGTGACCGAGACGGTTTTAGCTCGACTTTGAGACTTCCCACTGGACGAAAGGTCCCGTCTTCGAGAGGCCGTGGCAAATCGCCCTGCCCTTTTGGCGGAAGATCGCCGATCTCACTAGTGTCCTGAGTGCCGTGGCGCCGTCCGAGTTTCCCGATGAGCTCGTGCACTCGCGGGAATGCGAATGCATCCCCCATTTGACAGGCTCCGGTTTTTCTGAGACGGATCCCGCGGCTTCATGAGCGTTCCCGCCAAATCAGAATGCGATCCGAAGTATCCCCCCGATCGAGACTTCGAGAGCCTGCTCAGCGAATTCCAGCGCCGCATCTATTTCTTTATTCGCTCGATGGTTTTCAATCCGGAGGACGCCAGTGATGTCCTGCAGGACGTCAATATGGTCGCGCTCCGCAAGCGTGCGCATTTCACGCCGGGGACGGATTTCAAGTCGTGGGTCTTTGCCATCGCGCGCTTCGAGTGCCTCACCTATCTCAGCCGCAACAAGAAGGTGCAATGGGCCGAACTTGACTCCGACTTGCTTTCCACGCTGGCCGACCGGGCGGAGGAGCGCGCAGACGACGTCGAGGCGTGGCTCGGCGCGCTGGCTGTGTGCCGGCAGGCGCTGCCGGTTGCGGATGCGGAATTACTCGATTCCCGCTACGGGAAGAGCGTCCCACTGGCTGGAATCGCGGGAAAGGGCGGCACGTCGATCGGCGCGGTGAAACAAAAGCTCCTGCGCATCCGGGCTCAACTCAAGGAGTGCGTTCTCGCACGCCTTCGCCGTGGCGGTCCTTCGCCTGATTCTCCGAAACTTCCGTAACCGGCGACATAAATCCACGTATCCTCTTTGGAATGCCTCGAAAGAACCGCGATTGGGAACAGTGGATCGACCGCCACAAGTCAGCGAACCTGACTGCGGAAGAATTGCGCGAATTCGAGGCCGCGCTCAATGCCGATCCTGCCAATCTGGACGCCTACATGGATGCGCTGCTCACCGAAGCTGCGCTGGAATCTGAAAATCTCCCCGCCCTGTCCCTTCGCGATCGAGAGCCGCTTCCCCTCCGCGGCCGCGTGCGCCGCGCGCTGGCCCTGGCTGCGGGCGCAGCCGTGATCGCCTCCGCGGCCTACTTCGCTGGTCGCAAGACAGTCCATGTTTCTTCACCGGCTCCGGCGGAACTGGCCATGATTAGCAACGCAGACGCTGCAGCCGAAAAGGTCGGAATTCGCATCGGACAATCGCTTACACAGGGTTCGCTCTTCGTCCCCGACAACTCGAACGTCGCCATCGCCATGCGGTCCGGAGCACGCGTGGAGATCAGCGGACCCGCCCGACTCACGCTTGAGAGCAGCGGCAAGATCCGGCTGCACAAAGGCCGGATGAAATCGTATGCGCCCACTTACGCGCATGGCTTCACCGTGGATACAGATGACGGCAAGATCGTGGACTTGGGGACAAATTTCGTCACCACCGCAGGCACAAAGGCAGGGACCGAAGTTCACGTTTTGGAAGGCTTGGTCGAAGCGTACGCTTCCGGTGGGATCCCCGGGCCGTACGATCTTGCGGCCAAGCACGCCGTCATCCTCAAGGACGGCCAATTGAAATCGACCGAATACCTCGAGCAACGGCTGAATGTGCCGCTCAACCCCGTCCTTCCGGATTCCGATGGAGACGGCATTCCCGATGTAGTGGAGGAATTCTACGGAACCGATCCGCATTCCGCGGCTTCGAAGCCCGAGCTTTTACGCTTTGGTGAATCCTTTGACAGCTTTCCTGCAGGGCCATTCATCGGCACCCCAAGTCCTTCCGGTGCACCGGTCGTTGGGAAGCATGCCCACTGGGAAGGCAAGGGCACCATTCTGAAGGAGGGATTATCGTACCAGAGCAACGGCAGGTCCCTCAGGTCGTCCGGCGGCGCCGTGCGTACGATGGGTGACAATTCGACCGGGACACTGCTCGTCCTCGGCTCGGGTGATCTGGCGCCGCAGGGAGTCGTGTACATCAGTTTCCTCGCGCAAATGCCAAAATCGGTGGCACGAACAAACTTCTTCGGCGGCCTGCTGCTCTACAAGAGCGAGCGGGAGGAGCTTTTCGTCGGCAAGATCACCACGAGCAAATCCTTCGGATCCCGCCTGAAGTTCTCCGAGCACGAGGAATCCTTTCCAATTGCGCCGGATGACAAGACCCACCTCTTCGTCATTCGCTGCGATCGCACCCGTTTGGTCACGGATCTCTTTATCGATCCACCGCTGGATCAGCCCGAGGCTGCCATTCATTACCAGACGCGCTATTACGACGTTCCGGAATTCGACCGGATCTCCCTGCGCTCGGGAGGACCGGGTGGATTCCCTACGGTCTTCGATGAGATTCGCGTTGGGCTGACTTGGGACGCGGTGGTTCCGGTGGATCACTGATCGCGGAAGCCGTTCTGCCCCAAAGCGGGCTGGAGAAAGGCGGACGGTGCGAGGTACGGCAAAAATATTTTGCGATTTCTCCGTAACCCTTGCCGAAACCTGACGTAAGCGCGGTGACGACTCGGGCTTGGGCCCGGGCATACCCAAAAACGTTCCCTCACATTTCGCCCTCGCCTTATGTCACTATCTGATCGCTCCGCGCGTCGCTTTCCGGCATTCGAGAAGAAACGGTCGCTCCTTCCCTCCATCTTTCAATTCGGCTCCTCACGGTTGACGTGTGGCGTGACGAAGCCATTCCTCCTTGCGTCGTCCGTGTCCGTGCTGACCGTCCTCTGTACCGGCTCTCTGGCACGCGGTGCGAGCATCAACTGGGACATTACTCCCGGCACCATAGGTAGTGGCGATAGCACGATCACCGGCGGCACGGGCGCCTGGAATCTGCTCAATGGCAATTGGAGCGTCGATGGCGGCGTCACAGACTTTGCATGGAGCAATGTCATCAATGCTTTCGACACCGCGGTCTTTGGCGGAACGGCCGGGACGGTTACGGTAAGTGGTCCGATCGATCTTGGCGGAATTACGTTTTCGAGCGCGGGTTACACCGTAACCGGCAGCACGTTGAGCTTCGGCACCTCGACGGGGGTAATTGATACATCCGCAGTCGGCACCGCGGGCATTACTAACGTGTCGAGTGCTTTGACCGGAACTGACGGTCTCACTCTGAATGCGAATGGAGACCTGAGCGCCAGCGGCGGAGGCAGCGCCGGATTACTCCAGATTTCCGGGACAAACACCGGTCTGAGTGGCGGGATCTCGATTACGGGCGGTATCGTCTATTTTACGTCAGCCGCTGCGGCGGGCAGCACGCAAACATTCGCGGGAAGCGGAAACGTGATCACGCTGAGCAATGGAGCAGGCATCGTTCAGGCCGCCGCCACGGGAACGACACTAGTTCTCGGAAATAACTTCGTACTGTCCACAGGTGGAGGAACCTTCCGGAGTTATGGTAATCGAAGCCTGCAGCTCAACGGTACGATCAGCGGAGATACGACGCTCAATCAGACCGATGGCGGGACGCTGGTCCTCGCAGGCGCAAATACTTACACGGGATCCACGGTGATCGGCGGCGGCACCGTGCAGATCGGGGCTGGTGGCACTGTCGGAAATGTGGGCGCTGGACCGATCACGATTAGTGTAGCCCAGACGGCAGGCGGACTATCCGTCAACCATAGCGATGCGGTCACGCTTACCAATGACATCATCCTGACCAACGGCGCAAACCGGGCGATCACCGTCGCAGACGGCGGGGCTTCCGCTGATCTCACCTTGAGCGGCGTCATTTCCGGTACCGGCCAGCTCTGGAAGCAAGGGCCTGGGACGATGGTGATTAACGGAACCCTCAATACCTTCAGCAGCGGAATTGTGCTGCAGGCTGGTGTGCTCGAAGTGCCTTCGCTTGCTTCTAACACCGTGGGCACGGGCAATTTCTTCCTGGCGCAGGGTGGTTCCGGCACATTCCGGTACACTGGACCGACTGATTCCACCGCACAGCTCGCCGCGTATGCGCTGCAAGGCACCGGGGCGAATACCTTCATCGAGGTGACAAATCCAGCCACGACATTGACCGTAACCAGCGCGATCGGTCAGAGCGGGATCAATGGCGGCAACAATGGCTTTACCAAAATCGGTAACGGAACACTGGCCCTGACCGCCACGGGGACTTATGGGGGTCCCACGGTCGTTGCTGCCGGGACTCTTCAACTTGCGGCAAACAACGCAATCCCGGCCACTGGCGCAGTGACCGTGACTGGTGGTACGTTTGATCTCAATGGTTTTACGAACACGGTGGGCGCCGTCACCGTGACCGGTGGATCGATCATCAATGGCACTCTCACCGGGACATCTTACACCGCGACCGCAGGCTCAATCTCCACAGCGCTCGCCGGCACGGGTGCCCTGACGAAGAACAGTAACGGGACCCTAACCTTGTCCGGAGCCAATACTTACTCCGGAGGAACGACCCTGTCCGGCGGCTCCTTGATTCTCGACTATTCGAGCCAGGATAACTCAAAGCTGTCCGACACAGCCGCTCTGACTCTGAATCGCGGCACACTGACGCTCTCCGGCACGGCCGGAACGCATATCGAGGTGGTCGGAAGCACGACCATCGGCGGCGGTGTCAGCATCACGCGGAGCGGCGCAAATACCGCGGAGATTGCCCTTGGTGCAATCACACGAAATGCAGGCGGCCAATTGGACGTGGGCTCGGCGGGGCTCGCCACGACGACGAACGTGAACGACGCGAGTGGGATCCTCACCGGAGTGACCCTTGGCAACGGCACAAATCTCGCGGCAAATGACGGCAGCGGAAACATTGTTGCATTCACTGGCTACGCGGCCGTTACGCGCATGGAATCCGGCGCAAAGAGCATCTCGTCGAATCCCCTGTCAAACGTCCAGATCCTCGATGGCACGGGGGTGTCCCCTGCAAACATCACTCTTGCAGGAACTGGTGTGACGGACATAGCGAATCTCCTGCACGCCGCCACAGGCGGAGCGGCCACGCTGGATCTCGGCGGGACGAATACCTTGCGCGTCGGCGCGGCGGGCATGATTGTGGCGGGCACGGGAACTTCCGCATTGACCATCCAGAACGGCACGCTCACTGCCGGTGGCGCGAATAACACCGCGGGAGAACTGATTGTGGCGGTGAACAGCGCCAATGCTGCGACAATCAGCGCCACGATTGCAGATAACGGAACGGGAGCCGTAAAATTCACCAAGGCCGGCGCGACGACACTTACGCTGACCGGGACGAATACTTACTCGGGCGGGAGCAATCTGAGCGGAGGCACGCTCAGCCTGGCAAGCGCCGGTGCACTGGGCACCACCGGGACCATTTCGTTCCAGGGCGGCACGCTGCAGGCGACTGCAGCGAATACGACGGATTACTCGGCTCGCTTCTCGACAGCCGCGGGGCAGGCTTACAATATCGATACTAATGGCCAGGCGGTGACCTGGGCCACCGCACTGAGTAGCTCCGGCGGTACGCTCACCAAGAACGGGAGCGGCACACTGACTCTTTCCGCGACCAATACTTACACCGGCAAAACGCTGATCAACGCCGGCACGCTGACCATTGCTGTGGATGCCGGCCTTGGCGCGGCGCCTGCAAGCGCCATGGCGGATCAACTGACCCTCAATGGCGGCACTCTCCAGCCCACCGCAACGTTCAGCACGTCAGCTAACAGGGGGATTTCCATCGGGGCTTCAGGCGGAACGGTCACCGACAATGCAGGCGTGGGATTCAATATCACCAGTCCGCTGTCCGGCTCCGGAACATTTACAAAAACAGGAGCGGGCGCGGTGACGCTGAGTAATTCGCTTTCAACATTTACCGGGGCTTACACCGTTACAGGCGGCCGGCTTGGGGTGAATGCCGACCTTGCCCTGGGGCCGGCGCCCACCTCGCCAATTGCCAACGATATCACGCTGAATGGCGGGATCTTCACGAACATGACGCAGGCGACGAGCGATACCGCCTTCAGCGGCGGTTCTACCGTGACGCTTAATGCCAATCGCGGCATCACGCTTGGATCCGGCGGCGGAACCTTCCAGACCGGGTACAATCTCACCGTGACCATTCCGGGAGTGATCAGCGGCTCAGGTGCCCTGGTGAAGACAGACAATGGAACCCTGGTGCTCGGAGGCGCGAATACTTACACCGGTGCAACAACGCTCGCCGCCGGAACCTTGAGTATCAGTTCTCCCGGTAATCTCGGCGCGGGAAATCTCACTCTTACCGCGGGTACTTTGCTATACACCGGTTCATCAGCAACAATCACGAATAACATCGCGAATACGGCCGGCGCATTGAGCATTGCCCAGTCAGGGACCGTTCTGACAGCGACGGGAGCAATCACGGGACTTGCCGGACAGACCATGACCGTTAATGGAGTTGGAACCCTTGTTATAAGTGGAACAGGGGACAATGCAGGCGGACGCCTGATCGTGAATTCCGGCACAGTGGTGCTGGCGAAAACGAGCGGTGGAACGGCGCACGCGGTTGGCGCAAATGGCGGGACCGACTATGCGCTGGTCTTGAACGGAGGGACGGCTCAACTCGGCGGCACCGGTGGCGATCAAATCTATGTAAACTCTGCGGTACAGGTGAATGGAGGCACCTTCGATTTGAATGGACAGGATGAAGGTTTCGATACGCTGACGAGCAACGCCGCTGCAGGCGTCGTCACCAACACCAACGCCGGAACCACCAGCACACTCACGCTTGGCCAGAACAATGGTACCGCCATTTTCTCGGGAACGCTGAAAGATGCGGCCGGTACGCTCGCCGTTACCAAGACCGGAACCGGAGCAGTGACATTCTCTGGTGCCAGCAGCTACAGTGGTGCGACAAGCGTCGGAGCCGGAAAGCTGATCGTGACAGGCAGTATCGCTGGAAGCACCACCACGGTCACTGGCGGAACTCTTGGTGGAACCGGGATCACTGGCCCAGTGAATATCAATGCCGGCGGCACTATTTCCCCAGGGGCCACTGCCGCGGCGTCTGCCATTAGCACGTTGAGCACCGGGTCGCTGACTTTTAGCGGCGGTGGAACATTTTCGCTGGCGATCAATACATCAACGATCAACGGAACCACCGTGGCGAGCAGCGTGGATGCCATCACTGGCAACCTCGCTCTTGGCAGCACGGCGCCTGCGCTTGCCTTGACTGACCTGGGTGCCGCGGCAACGCTGCCACTTGGTGATACCATTCCATTTGCGACCTATACCGGCACCTGGGACAATAACTTATTCTCCGTGGGCGGCACGCCCATTGCCAACGGAGGCAAGTTTACCTTCGGCCCCAATATGTTCCAACTCAACTATAATGGAGGTGTGGGAGGGAACACCGTCGTATTGACCGTGATTCCCGAGCCCGAAAGCTATGCAAGCCTGCTCGGAGGCCTCGGCCTGCTGGCAGGCCTGCAACGTTTCCGCAGCCGGAGATTTGGAATGACTCGCGGTGTATGAGGTAGCGCCACGGCTTCGGTGACATCATTAAATCACCGAAGCCTGCCTTACCTGCTGCCTTAGAGCGTTTCCATTTCTTCTATAGCCGTTTTACCGGCCTCCAGGCACTTGAAATCATGCCGGTGTGAGCCGTTTGGGTAGGGACCGCTGTCCTCAGCGGTCCAACAGACGTGAGCTGCCAGCTACGATCGCCTGATCAAAACAACACTTCCGGCAGGCGCATTGGTACAGGAATTCCGCTGGCTTTATCGTTCCTCCTTACCATCCGTGGACCTCCATCCCGGTTGGACGGCTGAGGACAGCCGTCCCTACCCAATGTAGCTCGCTACTCCGTCATTCGCATGGTCGCAATGGAGTGCTGTGTGGCTACATAATATATTAAAGCCCTCTAGCCGCCGCAACGGCGCCGGACGGCGACACGGCATTGAGAATGATGGACGTGCCAGTCAGCGTCCCGCCGGACATGGTGTAGGCTATCTATCGCGTAGGGACGACGAGCGAAACCGCACCGCCCAGCGAGGCGAGCGTCCCGGCGTGGAGCTTCTGCGCGAGGTCGAGGGCGTGGAGTACAGCGGCCACGCGATGATCGACGCCCATTTTATCGTAAGTGGCCTGGAGGTGCCGGCTGACGGAATCGGCCCGAATATGCAACAGCGCCGCGATTTCGTCATTCGACTTGCCATGGATGAGCCAGTGGATCACCTCGCTCTCGCGCGGCGTGAATCCAAGCCGCGCGAAAACGTCCGGTTCGGTGGAAACGCCTTGTGCGGCGGTCACGGCCAGGGCGAGCTTGCGCCCATTAGCCAGATGCGGCTGGAGCAGCCGGACCCATTCCTTCTCTTTGCTGTCGAAGGGCCGCCCATCGCGCAGGAAACCCACGAAGACCGTCGTGCCCGGTTCGGAGGGCACATGGGCAAAGCAATGATCCACATAGCCCATGGGCCGATAAACTTCGCTATAGATATCCAGGTCGCGGAACGCCGCGTCGCTGTAAAAATCCCGCACGCTGAACGGTTGGCCTTCGTTCACCGACGGATCGAAGCGGAGCGCGCGGTATTTGCCCATCAATCGCCCAAACGCGGCGAAGGCGCTTTCGAGCCCGGGCGGCTCGCCGTCGAAATTCGCGGCCAGGACTCCCGTTGCGTGATCAATCACGCCATGACTATTGAGGGAGAACGGAACGAACCGCGAGGTGAGTTGAAAAGCGCGATCCACAAAGGTGCGCGAGTCCAGTCCCGGCGCATAGAAATCGACCAGGGCGCCATTGAGTTTCGTTAACTGGGCTTCGGGCAGCATATCGAGTGGAGAGAAGATTCTGGACCACGAAGGACGGAAAAATAAGCGACAATGAAGACCGTTACCAGCAAGCGATACGCAGGTAGCTGAATTCAAAGTCCACAGTGCCCCCGAAATAAAGACGAGCAAACCGCGGTCTGAAGGAACGGACGAACTGGTTATCGGCTCAGGTGTTCTTGAAAGCGAACGCCGGCGGGAGCCTCGCAAACGCACCGTTTGTCGCTCGCAACCGAGTTACCCAAAAATTGTACTCGTTTTCCTTCTCGGCAGAACCGGCCTACCGGGAGAACCTCAAATCCCCTAAGATTGTCACCGGGAGACGTTCGTTCTCATGCTCGTCTCAGATCGCCCCTCCCAACCAAGTCAAACATCCCCTCGGCTCATGCGCGCTCTCGTTCCCCGTCTATGCACTCTCGCCGTCTTCCTTTTCACCGCCTCCACCGTATTCGGTGAAGTTACGGCGCGTTACATTCGGGTGGAAAACCCGACTGGCTGTGTCATGGAGTTTGGCGAAATCGAGGTTTTCAGCGGCGGACGCAATGTCGTCCTGAAACATCCGGAGATGATTCGCGGGACGGTGGCTGCCCAGAAAGACAACACGCAGCCGACTCGCACCAATACGATCCTGCAAGGCGGACGGGCAGCGGGAGATCTTACGAATGGCGACGTCGATACCTCGCACCGCGCCCAGGCCTGGACAGCTTTCGTGGAGCCCAAGGAGAACACGATTCATTGGAATCCCTGGTTTGAAGTCGATCTCGGCCAACCGATGCCGATCGAAAAAATCGTCCTTTACGCCTCCCGCTATCCTTCACGGGTTTACATGGACAAAGGCCACCGGGTTGTCAGCGCACTATCCGCGGATCGCAGGGTCGTCTGGGCTGACAAATGGGATTACTACGATACGAAACAATTTCCGCAGGGCGTCTTTAGCTTCACTCCCGCGCCGGGCGGCTCGCTTGTGGGGACTCACATTGACGTGGATGCACCCGACTGGGCATCCATGGCGTGGCTGCTGAACGCCGATGCCAGTCATCCTCCCGCCGACGCCGAACGCCGCCTGAAGGCATTCGCACGAAGGCAATCCCCAGCGGAAGTGGAGTCCTTCGCGTGCGAATTTTTTCCGCTGCTCGACTCGCGTCTTCCCGAGCTGGCGGCGGCTTTCCGCCTTTATTCCGCAGGGCAGTACCAGGCTGCGCTCGATGCGTGGAAAAGCTATTGGTTTGAAAAAATGGCCCGCGTGAATCGCCATGTCTCCCTTCATGGCGACTATGTCACTTATGGGGCGGCGGGCGATGATCTGTTACTCGGTATCATGACGACGATCACACCGACCGTGGCGACTTCGGTGCGTTACACACCCGGCGAGATTCCTTGGATCGAACTACCCGCCGATACGAAGGAGCGCCAAGCGGCGATGGCGAATACCGAGCGCTTGGCGCAGGTGGGCCAGTGCTGCTGGCCGCTGCTTGCCTCTTACCGGGCGAATCCGAAGCCCGAATATCTGCGCCGCTGGTCGGAGATCATGGATGATTGGGCGCTAAATTTCTTCGAGGATGCCGCCCGATCTCCCTATGAAGTAGAAAACCTGTTCACCTTCAGTCCGGGCAATGCGTGGGGAACGATGATGGAGGATCTTTCTGATCTGGCCGTGGCGCATCCCGAAGTGGTGGAGCGCATTCCCGCGCTCACTCTCGCACGGGTGCAACTGCTCTGCCTGGAGAAATACACCACTGCCTGGTGGCGGCAGGCGCGTGAAACGGTCTTCAATCATAACAACGGCGGCCTCCACGCCTACGCCTGCTTTACTCCCTATGTGCAGGAATTCCACGCAGGCCAGCGCGCCGAACGCGAGGTCCAGCAGGGCTACGAGCGGTGGATGACACTTAGCACGGAACCCGACGGCTCGATGACGGAAATCGGCGATGAAGGCCACATGGAGATGCCTGTTATGCAAGGCTATATCTTCTCGATGTGGGACCGATACCCACCCGCCTGGTGGACGCCGGGCTGGCGCAATCGCGCTCTCGCCTGGCACGACAACACATTCAAGTACATGCTCCGCCATCTCGCTCCGGGCGGCTTTGAGCATCGCTTTGCAGTCAATTACCGCCCGGAACGCTGGACGAGCACCTGGCGCCAGTATCTCACCGATCGGCCGGTCTTCCATTTGATCGATCGCGATGCGGCGCTCTTTTCCATTCCGGAAGTGCGGCGCATTCTCGGCGCCGTCGGCCACGTCTCCACGTCCGCAACCACGTTATCCCCGCAGCAACAGGGCGCGCACGATGCCGTGTCCGCACTGCTCGGCGCGGAGAAACCGGAATTGCCCCATCTCGCTTCCGATTGGATGCCATATACGGGCGCTTATTACTTCCGCAGCGGATGGCGGGACGAGGACGCCTTCCTCGCGATGATGGCCTGCGGTTCGCACGGTGGTTCACAAAGCCCACAGTGGCCGTTTAGCATGTTCTATCACTACGATTACGGCTTCCCGCTGGTGGCCGCGCAGCCGGTGCAGATCGATGGTTTGCCGCCGCAACAGCTTTACGGCCGCATGCAGACATTCCAGCCTGGAACGAAGACCATGAATCTCGCCCAGGCAGAAGAGCGGCCTGCTGCCGATCGCTGGTTGAGTGACGATCGCTTTGATTTCGGCGAGGCAAATTTTCAGGGTGGCTATCAGCGGTACCCCGGTTTCACGGGCGACTGGACCGGGCCCACTCTGGAGCAGCAGGAACCAGGAAAAGCTGTGGCCGACGTAAAATCATCTCGTCAGATCATACAGATTCGCGGGTTGCGTCTGTTTGTCATCACCGATCACGTACAGACGCCCGGAGCTGAGACGCATCAATTGACCGTCCCCTGGCAGTTTTCGCTATCCGCCCGACAGAAAGGCGCAAGCCATCCGTTTGCTCCAGAGCAACTCGTGCTCGATGAAAAAGCCGGCCGGATTCACAGCGAGAATCCCGATGGCCCGAACATGACGCTATGTGAGGTCGCCGACGCTCCAATCCATCTGGTGCGCAGCACCGAGGCCCATGTAGATACAAAAAAGTATGCCTCGCGACTTACCGGCGATATCGGAATCGCCGAGCAACCGGTCTCGACACAGGCGCAGGCAAATCGGCTGACTTTGGTCAGCGTTCTCGCTTCACGCGAAAAAGGAGCCGCCGAACGTGTCTCTACCTTTGAGCAGATGAATACGCCCGGTGTTACAGGTTTCCGTCTCGTCCTCAGCGATGGTAGTGAAGCCTGGTATCAAACCGCATCACAAGGCGCGGCGAAGCTCACTTGCGGTTCGGCCACGGCGACTGCTCAAGCCTTGTTCGTCGTGCGCCAGGGCAAGGAGTGGAGCGGACTCCTGCTGGGAGGCGAGGATCTACGCCTTGGCGGCAAGGTTATCGCCTCGCGCGAGACAGACTTCGAGTTCACCTCTGCCGGTGTCCGCGCTGTCATCCATCGACCGATCGATCCCGTACGTTTCAGCCCGGATAGCAATGCATTCGTGGGCGAAACACAGGTGACAATGGCCAGCCAGACGCCGGGAGTAGAAATCCACTATACCCTCGACGGTACGCCGCCCACACAGCAATCACTCCTCTACAGCGGTCCGGTGAAGATCACGGGCGATACTACAATTGCCGCCCGAGCTTACCGGCTTGGTGCGAGTGGAAAGTCGCTGGATGTCGACGATTTTGAGATCAATGGTACACATTTCACCGAGCCAACCTACGGCTGGTACCGTAAGGAAGCCCTGCGCACCGCGCTAAAGCAGCCCGGGAAAGAACTCGCACCTGGCCTGAGTTATGACTTCATCCAGGCGCCTTGGTGGCGGCTCTATGCCAACGCACATTGGCTGCCCGCCACCCGTACCGGCCAGGCACCGCGCGAGATGGATCTCACAGGTGCGAATTGCGATGATCCCTATGCGATGCGCTATCACGGTTACCTGCGCGTGCCGGCGGATGGAATCTATACCTTCCGGGCGCCACGCGAACTCGTGAACATGGATTGGGCGGCGAGTTACGATCTGCGCGTTTACATCGACGATGAAGAGTGGTCCCTCACGCATTGGTGGCATGGCCGCGGTACGTGGTCCATCCCGTTGCAAGCGGGCTTCCATCGCTTCCAGGTGGATTTCGCCGACGCCCGTACCAAGCCATGGCGGAAATCCGGCATCTGGCGCTACTACCCCCGCCCTTGGTCGGTATATCAAGGTCCTCCGAGCGATATTCTCCTCTCCGGACCCGGCATCGCCGAAGCGCGCATTCCACAGTCGTGGCTGTTTCGGGATAAGTAGCGCGCGATTCATTCGATCCGATAAAACCGAAACCGACGAGGACATCGCCGCGGAAAAAAGCCCGAAGTTTGATGGAAGACTGAGGTGCCCCCGTTCTTCCGGCGAAATGCTTTGAACTTAGACTAAGTTATACCGGGAGGTTATTCAGCGTCTCCCGGGGGGACAGCCAAATCGGTTCGTGGTGGCCATGTCTGCTCGCCATTGCAACGGGCAGGTATCCCCCGTGACCTCACACCAAAGTCGCACCCGCCCCTATCCAGTGCTTCCGAGGCAAGGAGCTTTGTGCTGTAAAGCAGCCGCCCCATCCATGAAGCCTGATTCCATTCAGAAAATCTACCGCCTGTGGGATGAACTGGACGCATTTCCCGCCAGTCGCACAGACGAGGCCCTGGTGCACCTCATGCACTGGTTCCGACAGCATCTCGCCGCCGACAATATCATCTGGCTCGGCAGCCTCCTGATGCTCGACCAGGAGGCCGCACGGCACGATCCATTGCTCGGCTGGAGGCTCCGGACGCGCCAGTCCTTCGTGCTCGAAAAGGAAAGCTACCGCAAACTCGTCGCATCTTACTTCGCCACCGAGCACTACGGGCGGCTTACCCCCGCCTTTTACCGAAAGGGCCGGCGTCCAGACGCCGATATCCACATCGGCATGGCCAGCCGGGAAGTCGTGCGGCAAGCCGGGACCTTCCGCGTCCACCGGCTGCGTGACGGATGGATCGACTTTGCGAAATTCCGCCGCACCGAGCACTACCGGCTTTACTACGAGGAAAACGAGATCGCCGACCGCATCTGGCTCATCTATCCCGCGAGCCCGACCGTGGAATCCATCTTCCTGCTCGACCGTTTCCAGCCCGGCACGGGAAAGCCGCGGCATTTTACGAAGGAAGAGGCCGACATTGCGGCGGCGGTGCTACGCGGCGCGTGTGGGTTTCACCACCGCCTGCTAATGCTCCACGGAGTCTTCAAGGGAGTGAAGGCACTTACTCCGCTCAAGACCCGCATCCTGCAGGGGCTGCTCACCGGCAAACCCGAGAAAGAAATCGCCGCCGCCCTCGGCCAGAATCCCCTGACGCTTCGCAAATACGTGAAGGCCCTCTGCGCCGAGTTCGGCGTCAGCACCCGGCCCGCGCTCATGGCCCTCTGGCTCGGCGAACAATAACACCCCTTTTTTAGGGGCATATTAGTTTCTGAAAAGGTCCGGTAGAACCCGCGCGCATCACCCAAATGGACCTCAATAACATCTACCGCCCCCACTCCGTTTTTCGCCCTCATCGCCGTTCCTGCGCCGGACCGTCTGGTAACATCTGGCGACTTGGCACAGCGGGCCTCAGCCTGTGGATGCTCTCACTCCACCCGGCGAAAGCCGCGCTCGTTTATGACGGAACAGGAGTCTACACCGCTCCGCCGCAGACCAATCTCTATCTTGGCTATATTGGGCAAGGGACGCTGACCCTCGACAACCAGACGAACCCGAACTCGACCACGACGCTGTCTCTACCCGCAGACGCCTATCTCGGGTACTCGGCCGGCGACTCGGGAACTGCCACGATCAATGGCGCCGGAGCCGTCTGGACCATCGCCGGTCTCCTTCGCAATGGCCTCGCGGGCCAAGGCGCCGTCTATGTGAAAAATGGCGGCCAGGTAAACGTCAACAGCACCAGTACCAGTCAGTTTGGCACGACGCTCACCTCCCAGTCCGTGCTCGCGATCTCCAGCGGCGGCAGCTTCATCACAAAGGGGGGAATCCAGACCACCAATGCAACCATCTCGGTCGATGGCGCCAATTCCCTCCTCCAGGCTCCGGGTTTGCTCCTCGCCTTCGCGAAGAGCGGAACCGGAAGCTTGTCGATCACCAATGGTGCAGAGGCGGATTTCGGCGGCCTCGGCATTTCCGAGAATGGCTCCGGTTCCACCAGTACCCTCACCGTGGATGGAGCGACTCTGAATGTAACAAGCAGCCTGCAAGTCGGAGGAGTCGGAAGCAGTGTAGTCGTCACAGGCGGAGCCAAGGTGACCACCGGCTCAGTCTACATCGATTCCGTGGCGAGCGATTCGACCGGCGTAATGATCGTTTCCGGGGCAGGCACCAAGTGGACGACCGGCAGCAGCATCACCACGATCGGGTCCTCCGCCAATGGCAGCCTGACTCTCAAGGACGGGGCGCAACTCCAGACCGGCTACGTTCTTTTGGCTGGTAATAATGCAGGCAACGTCACCGGCGCGCTTCACATCGGCGATGGCGGAGCCCCCGGAATCCTCAACGCCGGCTCTGTGCAAAGCGGAATCAATGGCAATGGCTCCGCCGTCGTCGAGTTCAACCACAATTCCTCCAGCTATTACTTTACCAATGATTCCACTGCTTCGGGTGTGGCGATCCCCATTCAGGGCATTACCAGCGTCTCGGTAAAAGCGGGCACGACTATCCTGAATTCTGGAAGCAATAATTACAGCGGCGGCACGACCATTACCGGGGGAACTCTCGTAGCCGATAGTAACTCCGCACTCGGCACAGGAGCGGTCAATATTGCGGGCGGCAATCTGCTGATCCGCAATGGCCGCAATGTGACCAATGCCATCACCTTGTCGGGAGGGAGCCTCTCCCGTGAGCTCAGCTCCGGGTTTCAGCTTTCGTCCCTCTCATCTTACAAGGGGAATATCCTCGGTGGCATTGCTACCGAGGCTCGGCTCATCGGCGGACAAACTAGCGCGGCGTCCACCCTCACGGGGAGTTTCAGCCACACCTCCGCCGCACTCAATGACGCCGGGCGCGTCAGCGATGTCTTCGAACTCAGCGGCCTGCCGGTGGTGGACTCAGGCACGATGGCAACCGATGTCTTTGTCCTGCAATTGAAGCTGGATCTATCCCTCGTCACGGCGGATTCCCGCCTTGGCTGGCTCAATCCCGGAACCGGCCTTTGGGTTAACGCCGTGGATGGCAACGTGGGTGGCGAATCCGACTTCGTAGCGGGAGCCTATGATGCAGGCACCGACTTCCAGCTCGGCACTTACGGTGTCGACGTTCAGAATGGCGTTGTCTGGGCCGTCCTTGATCACAATAGCGATTTCTCCGTCATAGCAGTTCCTGAACCTTCCACCTGGATGCTACTGGGACTTAGCACCATCGCGATGCTGGCCTTCCGTCGGCAAAGGCGACCGGCTTTACCGGCATAGGTATTGGACTTCGACGGCGGGTTCGGAAACAACGTCCGGCCCGCCCTCCTGGCCCTCGGCCAGCGGTTACGATTTCGCCCCTTGCAAAGCGCTTGGTACGTGACTCAACATCCCGCGGTGAACCCAATCCAAGTCCCCAACAGCGGCGGCAAGCCGGTTAACATTCTTGGTATTCCGATGGTCATCCGTATCCACGGCCGTGATACCGGCGGAATCGTGAGTGTCGTTGAATCACACGATCTGCAGGGTGGCGGACCGCCACCGCATATTCATCATCACGAGGACGAGACCTTCCAGATCCTCGAAGGTGACTACGAATGGACCGTTGGCGACAAAACGTTCGTCGCGGGGAAAGGTGAAACGATCTTTGCGCCGCGTGGCATCATGCACACTTACCGCTATCTTGGACAGACACCAGGCCGGCTCATGTGCGTCATCACGCCATCAGGTTTCGAGGGATTCTTCGAGGAAATCGGAGCAATGACACCGCAGGAGCAACAGGACATTCCACGCGTAGTGGAGGTCGCGACGAAGTTCGGGATGGAAATCGTGCCGCCACCGGGTGCACAAGGATGATTAATGCATTGGCAGGCCAGCAGCGCGCGAGGTTCCACCTGCCGATTGTCAGCAAAGAACGGCTTCCCGAAGCAGCTTAGTGAAATTTGCCAGCTTGAAATGGCGGCGAATTCGCGCATAGTAAACTTGGATGGTATTAGCGGCAAGTCCGAGGGCAGCGGCGATCTCATGCGAATTCATTCCGGATCCCATCATCCGATAGATTTCGAATTCGCGATCGCATTAGGCCGACAATGCCGGCTTCGCATCTGTTCCACTTACGATCTCCGACAAGAGAGCATTCTGTAATTCATCGCTCAGTCATCTCACCGCTATCGCCTATGCCATCGCGCGTCCCGACGATGAGTGACTATTCATCACTGCTCCAAGGAATTCATTCCGGAGTAATCGTGACAACCCCGGCCCGGCTCAATGGGTGAACATACAAGCGGCCGCATCCAGTCGGATGCGGCCGCTGAGTGACCACCAATGTTTTGAAGGCGAAGGGAATGTCGGCCCTTTACGGAACCTGTACCTTCACAATTGCCGTCGCACCGTTGGCAAAGGTGACTTGGCAGAAGACCTCCCGCTGGCCGTCGATGGCGCGTTCCTGGCCCTTCGAGCCGCTCACGCTCTTCAGCACGGCGAAGGTCTTCACGACCGGGCTTCCCGCCGAAGCTCCTGGCAACGGCGAGCCCGTGTGCAGCAGCAGCCTCAGGGCACCGTTGTAGTCGACTCCCCACAGGCCCGTCTTGGTTGCAGCCGTGGTCCCGCCAGGTCCCGCCGTCCCTTTCGGCCCGGTTTGCAGCGTCGCGACCAGCAGCGGTCCCGCATTTTCCCACTCGGGCAGTGCCACCGACACAAAACTCGCAAACACCGCTCCAGCAGTCTCGGGCGCCACCTGCCCCACCGCTGCAACTTGTGTCAGCACGCGGCTTTCGGAGGCTGCGGGCGACGAACTCCACAAGGCGGTCGTCTTCACGGTTCCCGCGAGGTCCGTCGAAAGGAACGCCACCGTCCCGGCTCCGTTGCTCACCGGATCATTGAACGCGGAGAAGATCGAGCCATCCGCAAGGCCTGTGCTGTCACCCTGCCGCACCAGGGCAGTCCACTGCAACGCTCCGCTTTCCAGCCGGAAAACACCGCCCACATCGGCGGCCGTTACTCCCCCAACCTTCGCGGCCAGCGCAGCCTTGCAAGTCACTCCTGCACTCGCATCCAGCGCGGGCAATCCGAAGCTGAACCACTGCGCTGCGCCCGCCTCCAGCGCCCCGGCAGGGTTTAACAACGTAACGATTCCGCCCTTGCGCGCCACCTCGGTCAAGGTGGCGTTACTGGCGCCAGTCAGTACCGCGCTCGCTCCATCCACAAAACTGACTCGGGCCACTAACCCTTCAGGCCCCTCCCAACGGCCTTGACCAGCCGAGCCGCCAGCGGCCACGAGCGTCGCGATGGTACTTACCACGTGCGATTTTCCATCCCCCAGGATTACCGATTCTCCCTCGCGCAGCACTTCCACCGGCGCATTCACGCCGGGAGCCCATGCCAGCAGGACTACATCGTTTGATTTCGTCACACCGCCTACACCCTGCACCAGCGTGGCCAGGGCCCACACGGTTCCGTCCTCCCCAAGGCCCAACGACGAGAATTTTGCCACTTCCACGCCGGCACCGATCGCCGTCCCCGTCTGGCCGAGCAGATCGGTTTCGGTAATTGCCCCATTGCTCAACCAGTTCCGAATCACGACCTGATTGTTTGCCTTGGACACGCTCGTCCCCGTAATCGTCGCCCCATACGCCAGCACCGTTCCGCCTCCAGCAGTGGTCTCCGCAAGCGGGGCCGTGAACGTCGAGAACGTTGCACCAGTCACACCCGGCACGGCGGCACCGTGCTGCACCAGCGCACTCGCATCTCCCGTCACTCCATCGAGCCTCACGAGATCCTGCGTGCTCACCTTGCCCGAGTGCAGGGCTGCGACCAGGAAGGTCTCTCCGGAACTCGTTACCGCCGGCACACCGAAGCCCGACCACACCGTTCCAGACGGAATCCCAGAACCAGCAACTCCGGCTCCAGGCACCGCAGCGCCCTTGATTCCCAGAAGATTTACCGCTGCGTCTCCAGAAAGCACGGTCACAGTGAAGCTCGCCGTCACCGTATTCCCGACTGCGTCAGACGCGGTGCATGTCACCAGCGTCTGTCCGATCGGGAAGGTCGACCCGCTCGGGTTATTCTCCGTCAGCGAGGTTACGCCGATGTTATCCGTCGCGGTCGGCGCGGTATAATTAACTATTGCTCCGGTCGCCCCACTGGGAGCCTCGACTGTCATGCTACCAGGCACGCTAGTGAATGTCGGCAGAATGTTATCAATCACCGTCACTGTTACCGTCCCGCTGGCAGTTCCGCCAAAGCCGTCGGTGACTGTGAAGTTAATCGTCCCTGTGCCGGCAGCGCTTAGGCTTCCCGTTACTGGAACGGTGTTTCCGCTCACTGTCCCGAGCGTGAAGGGCGCTCCGCTGCTCGCGCTAATGCTTTGTACCGTCACCGTGTTTCCGCTCGTATCGGGGCTGGCAAAAGGCAGCGTCAGCGTCACCGTCGCACCGGTGTTCACGCTTGCCGTCGAAGTTCCAGCCGTCGGCGGCGCGACCTGGGTCACCGCGATGGTCTGACCCAAAACCGTGATATTCGCTGTTCGTGGAGCGTCCGTACCATTCGCTGTAAAGGAGAACGCGACGCTCCCATTTGCTTCCGCGCTGGCCGTCAGCCAGGACGGATCGCTGCTCTGCGGCGCGTAGACTCCAGTCAGACTTTGGGCGGCAGGCAGAACCGTGATGACATCCGTTCCCGCCGCGCAAGGCTCGGTCTTGGCCGTCGTGTTCACGAAGGTGCGTGGCAATTCCTTGATCGCGTTGGCGCCTTGGTCCGCGAAGTAGACGTTGCCGACCGCGTCCGCCGCCACACCACGAAGATAGCTCAACCCCGAGGAAACCAGGGTGGTGACCTGCTGGGTTGACGGGCTCCATTCCTTGATCGCGGCGTTGTTTGTATCCGCGATGTAGACGTTTCCGGCCGCGCCCACTGCTACGCCACGAGGATAGTTCAACCCCGAGGAAACCAGGGTGGTGACCTGCTGGGTTGACGCGTTCCATTCCTCGATCGCACTGTTGCCAGAGTCCGCGATGTAGACGTTCCCGGCCGCGTCCACCGCTACGCCTTCAGGGTGACTCAACCCCGAGGTTACCAGGGTGGTGACCTGCTGCGTTGACGCGGTCCATTCCTTGATCGCGCTATTGCCAGTGTCCGCGATATAAACGTTCCCGGCCGCGTCCACCGCTACGCCAGAAGGCTGGTTCAATCCCGAGGAAACAAGGGTGGTGACCTGGTGGGTTGACACATTCCATTCCTCGATCGCGTTGTTATAGGTGTCCGCGATGTAGACGTTGCCGACCGCGTCCACCGCAACGCCGCAAGGGGTGTTCAACCCCGAAGAAACAAGGGTGGTGAGCTGCTGGGTGGCCGGGTTCCATTCCTCGATCGCGTTGTTGTTTGTATCCGCGATGTAGACGTTCCCGGCCGCGTCCACTGCAACGCCAACGGGGCGGTTCACCCCCGTGGAAACCAGGCTCACAACGCCCGCCTGCGCGTATGTCGATCCCGCTTGGGTGACGGTAAGCGTCTGGCCGTTGATGGTTAAAGTTCCGACGCGAGTCGGCCCGCTGTTCGCGTCGGCGGTGAAGCTCACGATGCCATTGCCGGTTCCGCTCGCGCTGGTGTGCAGCCACGAGTCGTTCGAGGTCGCCGTCCACGCTCCAGTCGCCAGGAGTTCCACCGAATCGCTCAAGGCTCCCGGGCCATCCAGCAGTGCCGTTGATTCCAGCGCGGGCAGGGACTGGGTCACCGCGATGGTCCGGCCCAAAACCGTGACATTCGCGCTTCGTGGGGCACCAGTAGTATTTGCCGTTAAGGACAGTGCCACGCCGCCGGTCGCCGCGCCGACGGTCATCCAGGGCGAGCCACCCGCCGGTGCATACACTCCAGCCAGGCTTTGCGTGGCTGGCAGCACCGCGATGACATCCGCGCCCGTCGTGCAAGGCTCTGTCTTCGCAGCCGTGTTCACGAATGCGTGGGGTAATTCCGTGATCGCGGAGAACTGCAAGATGTAGATGTTCCTGGCGGCGTCCACCGCAATGCTATTAGGAGTGTTCAACCCCGAGGAAACCAGCGTGGTAACCTGTTGGGTCGACGCGTTCCATTCCTTGATCGCGTTGTTGTATGTGTCCGCGATGTAGACGTTCCCGGTCCCGTCCAATGCAACGCCACTAGGGTTGGCCAACCCGGAAACCAGGGTGGTGAGCACATGGGTTGACACGTTCCATTCCTCGATCGCGTTGTTGAATGTGTCCGCGATGTAGACGTTCCCGACTGCGTCCACCGCCAGGCCAAAAGGCCGGTTCACCCCCGAGGAAACCAGGGTCGTCAGACCGCTTGATGCGTTCCATTCCTTGATCGCGTTGTTGTATGTGTCCGCGATGTAGACGTTGCCGCTCCCGTCCAACGCAACGCCAAAAGGCTGGTTCAATCCCGAAACCAGGGTCGTCAGACCGCTTGACGCGTTCCATTCCTTGATCGCGTTGTTGAATGTGTCCGCGATGTAGACGTTGCCGGCCGCGTCCACCGCTACGCCGTGAGGGCTGTTCAACCCCGTGGAAACCAGGGTGGTGAGCTGCTGGGTTGACGCGTTCCATTCCTTGATCGCGTTGTGGCCTTGGTCCGCGACGTAGACGTTGCCGGCCGCGTCCACCGCTACGCCACAAGGATAGCTGGCCAACCCCGAAGAAACCAAGGTGGTGAGGCCCACCTGCGCGTACGTGGATCCCGCCTGGGTGACGGTGAGCGTCTGCCCGTCGATGGTCATAGTCCCGACGCGCGTCGTCCCGCTGTTCGCGTCGGCGGTGAAGCTCACGAGGGCGTTGCCGGATCCGCTCGCGCTGGTGTGCAGCCATGAGGCGTTCGAGGTCGCCGTCCACGCTCGAGTCGCCACGAGTTGCACAGAATCGCTCACCGCTCCCGGGCCTTCCAGCAGCGACGTTGTCCCGAGCGTGTCGCCCAGCGCCTCCATTCCCGCAAACAAAGTGAGAGCCGCGAACGCGCTCGCGATCCTCCTGCAAATCATGCTGCCCGACGTGCCGGTTGTCGCCGCCTTGGGGAATAGAATTCTGGTTTTCGTCGCTGGAATCATATGGGTGGTGAGAATTGGAATAATGAGGGGTGTTCAAACCGAGGGGCTATGCGCCGCAGTCCGAGTCACTTACCGAACCAAACTGGAAAAGCCTCCACAGCCGTCGGAGCGCATCGAGTTAGTTGGTAGTAAGCCAGCGGTCAACGAATATTTTACTGACTGGTAAAGCGCATTAAAACATCCGTACAGCGCTGCCGTAATGGTGTGTTAGTGACCGCCTTACGGCAAAACTGCCGACATACCACCGCCATCATGCGTAGTTATACGTAGCCATACGCAGTTATGCGTAGTTGCGCGCCATGCGCACAGCATCACGGCTTGTCCCAGGAGATAACTAAAATCAGTGTCGCACCTGCTCCATTACCCACCTGTTCGCCATTCGCCCCTTCCATGAGCCCCCTTTTTATGGCCGGATCGACGGACAAAGGCCTCGACTCATCTTTTGGGCGCAGAAGTTACTGAAATCCCTCTTTTTCACGCGCCAACCATCGGAGGCCAGGATTTCCGACAATCTCCGCGTCTCCATGATAGGTTCGAGGGCTCCTTTCAACTTCCTGATCGTGCGATCTCCGAACCAGTACGACTGCATCTCCGAAGCGATTGACATTTCGATGTCGCGGTGGATTTCCCCATTTCTCCGCAGGGAATGGAGGAGTGCTCGGATCTCGATCAGCGATTCGCTCAACCGGCGGTATGGCCAATCGACAGCGTGCATCGAGATCAACTCATCGAATGCCACGATGTGATGAAATCTTAGAAATCGGTAGACCCATCCGAAGCCTTGCATTCCACAACCATGGAGGTCGGCCGCTTTCAAGGCACCAACCGAACTAACACCCCATACCGGCCAGCCGGCCCTGAGCGCCCGTTGGATTTCGGAATTTTGAATGGTCGTCGACCGCTCGAGGTAGCCGTCGACAATACATAAAACACGGGGCGCCCGGTCTTCATCAAGCCGCTGATCGATGTCTCCCGATTTGATCGGGCCGCTGATTCGATCAAAGGTATTCGTCAGGATATGCGCAGGAACACTCGAAGCAGTCGGCCCGATAAAGACCTCCCATTGATAAGCAACCTGGCCACTTATCCGCGCCATGCGGAATTCCTGATCACGGAGCAAAAGTTGCCCGGCTGAAACGCAGGCTCTTTGTCCCTGATCACATCGGCCTTCACATTGCCAAAGGTCGAGCAAGGCTTGTGTTTGATGCCATCGTAAAAGGCCTGGATGATATCTTCCTTGAAATACTCGGTGCGGGGATGCGCGAGGACGACGGCTTCTCGTTCCGTGTCGGTATATTGATCATACGTCAGCCCCAACACGTCCATCTCCACGCCTGCTGTGACCAGGGCGATCACAGGATGCATGTATTGCGGAATGCCAGGCGTGGTATGGAGGGCAATCGCCGTCCATACGAGGTCGATGTCATGGTGAGGGATGCCGTGACATTGCAGGAAATCACGGGCAGCATTGGCTCCATCAACCTCGAAGCGGTCGTTTGCGCTGCTGTGTTTGTGCGTAAGGCCCATGTCATGAAACATCGCACCCGTGTAGAGTAGGTCCGAATCAAACTGGAGGCCACGCTGTTTGCCGGCCAAGGCAGCGAAATAGTACACGCGGCTGGAGTGATGAAACAACAGTGGAGAGGCCGTATCTCTCACTAATTCGGTGACCTCACGGGCCAATTTGGAGTCGGGGATTTTAATACCAGCGATGGAGTTGCTCATAGGATGTGTGTTTCGAGTTGATACCCCCAGGTTACATCCGATGTTGCGACGTCTTCAAATGCAGCGATACGTCAAAAACGGACATTTCACCTCAACTACGGACAGATTTTATGAAAAAGCCCAAATCGATTGCGATCGTCGCGATGCCGTCTGTGCAGCTACTCGACGTGGCGGGGCCTTTGGATGTTTTCGCCGAAGCCAACACGCAATCTGGCAGGGAATTCTACACGCTTCACGTCGTGGGATGCAGGCCAGGGCCGATTCAGAGTTCGTCCGGCGTCCAGATCCTGCCGAGTTACATCATAGGTGACGCCCCCAACGAGGCAATCGACACGATCTTGGTGGCAGGCGCTCCCCACTTTGGATTCGTTTCACCGGATCGGAAGATCGCCGAGTGGCTCCGCAAGGTGCTGCCTGGCGTGCGGCGCATTGGATCTGTTTGCAGCGGGGCCTTCGTTCTGGCTAACGCAGGGCTGCTTGATGGCCGCCGCGTCACGACTCATTGGGCCGTCGCGGATCGACTGGCAAAGGCATTCCCGAAGGTCAAGGTGGACGTCGATGCCATTTACGTTCGTGATGGCCGATTGAGGACGGCCGCAGGCGTGACCGCAGGGCTCGACTTGGCTTTGGCGCTGGTCGAAGAGGATCTGGGGCGCGAGGTCGCAATGAAAGTCGCCGCGCAACTCGTCATGTTCTTCAGGCGACCGGGTGGCCAGGTGCAATTCAGCCGGAAGGGCAATGTTGCTCCCGGCGGTCGAGCGGTATTCCAGGAGCTGCAACGGTGGATTGCGTCAAATCCAGCTGAGGACCTAAGTATTGCCGCCTTGGCGAAACGTGTCGGAGTTAGTTCCCGCCATTTCGCGCGCCTCTTCAAAAAGGAAGTTGGGATCACAGCGGCTGATTGGGTGACAGATGCGCGAGTATCGGCTGCGCGGCGACTGCTCGAATCCGGAACGGCCGCACCCAAGCAGGTCGCCTCAGAATGCGGGTTTGCGAACGCCGATTCGCTTCGGCGGTCGTTTGCACGGGCGGTCGGTATTTCGCCCGCGGAATATCGAAGGCATTTCGCAGACCGCATCCCCTGAAAAAATGATGTCGATTGCACCGAGCGCGGTGCAAGACATCGCTCGGCTAATACGAGGTCTGTCCTCCCAGGGCGGACATTGTCACCCAGATGATGGGACTTACTGTTCCGTGACACTAAGGCGCAACAGCAGCTTTGGAACTCCCGAAATGGGCACGGTCGCCTGGATCGTGCTGGTGCCGTTGACGTCCGAAAGAGTCGTGAACGTCGGGTTGGCAGTCGTCCACGTAGCCAAGTCTGTCGATTGCAGCACCGTATAGGTGAGATCCGTCGCTGCGTCGTTCTTCAAGAAGGTGAGCACGAGGTTGCCGCCCGACTTTGTCACCGTCGGCAGCTCTCCGGTGAAGGGCACGAGCGGATTCGAGTTAAACGCGTATTTCAGCAGGTTCACAATCCCATCGCCCGCGGGATTCGCGTTCGGACCGGCAATCGCCGGGTTACTCGAATTCGCGCCGAAAGCCTGCACCTGCCAATTGCCGAATGGCTTCATATTCACCGTCACACTTCCATTCGTCGCCAGCTTTGAAGTATCCCAGGCCAACCCCGTCGCGAGTGGCGGAAGGTTCAACGTCACAAAACTTCCGGTGTATGACGTAGCGCCGAACAGCGTGAACGTGTCGCCCGCAGCGAGTGTTCCGCCCAGGTTGTTAATGGTCAGCGTTCCCCCATAAGTGAGGCCCGCCAATCCTTGCGCCTTATCACTCGTTCCCGCCGCTTTGTTAATCTCCATTACCGTAGCGCCTCCAAGCGAGAGCGCCTTGCTATTAAAGCTCAGCGTACCGATGCCTCCCACACCGGGCGACAGCGTTCCACCCGAGGAGACCGTGGTCGCCCCGATCGTTCCCGTTCCAGCCAGGGCACCGCCGCTTACAGTCACCGTACCGCTTGCGAGGGAACCCGTCACTGAGAGCGTGCCCCCCGTGATGGCCGTCGTTCCAGTGTATGTATTCGAGCCAGAGAGCGTTTCCGTACCTGAACCGGTCTTCGTCAGCGCAGCCAAACTGCTCATCACCCCTCCGTACGACCCGCTCCCGTTGCCCGCGCCGATCGTGAGAGCAGCGCTGGTTATGATACTTCCTGTTCCATTCAACGCGTCGATCGATTCATTCCCCCAGCTCAACGCCCAGGTCGCGGTCGAATCCACCGTTACGCTCGCAGCATCCGGGATCGCGCCATTAATATAGGCAGCGTTGAGGTAAGTCAGGTTTTGAGTATCAACCGTTCCGGCGCCTGTGATATGGACATTGCCGGTGAAGGCATTGGCATTGACTCCGCTGCCCGTGTATCCGGCGGTGTAATAGAAGGTCGTTCCAGATGGAGCGTTGAAAATCACCGCATCGGTTCCGGCGCCAACGCCGCTACCAGTGATCTTGCCCATCAATCCGAATTGTGAACCGCCCCCGGTTGTCGCCAGGGTCACCTGTTTATTCAGATTCAAATTGGCATTCACGAATGCGCCGCCTTCGTTGAAGTAGATGGTCGTTCCTGCTCCGTAATTGTTAACGGTGATCGGCTTGTAGGTCGTCGAATTGTTGGCGTTGATCACCCCTGTGGTAAACTGCAGCACCACTGGGTTGCTGCCAGTCCCCGTGTCGCCCAGCGCAATCGGAGCCGTCATCGCTCCTGTCGCGTTGCCATTCGCATGCACGAAGGTTCCCTGGCTGACAGTCGTCCCGCCCGTATAGGTATTTACGCCCGAGACGCTCAGCGTCCCCGCCCCCGTCTTCACCAGAGGTCCTGTTCCGCTGATGACGCCGCTCATGGATAAGGCACCGCTGCTGACGTTCACGACGGTGCTTCCGGTCATGGCGATCGGCATCGAGATCGAGTTATTGGCACCGGAACTCGAGAGCGCCGGATTGCTGCTTGGGTTCAATGTCATCTGGTTGCCCGAGATGCTGAAGTTATTTCCCTGAATGGTCAGGGAGCCAAATACTGTTCCCGCTGGATAATCGTTTACAATGGACGTCTGAGTCGTCCCAGTCAGCACCAATTGAGCTCCCGACTGTGGAGCCACGCCGCCCGCCCAGTTTGCCGCATTACTTAAATTGCCATTACTTCCGGCACCGCTCCAAACGACTGAACCAGGCGCTGCGACATACATACTCACGCTACTGGTACCGACCCCTCCTGAAGGATCGGCAATCGCCACCTGGAATGTATAGGGCCCCGTACTGCTAAACGTAGCGGTCGTGTTCTTTGCTGCATTGGTGCCGTTGATTGAATAGGTGGGCGCACTCGCGCCCGCGGGAATACTCGTCGCCGACCAGGTGTAGGTCAGGGTTGATTCGGCATAGAAATTACTGCCCCCCAGGGCAGACAACGCCGTCGTGCTGCCCGTAACGGGATTCGGCGTTGCCGACGCCGCGACGACCGCCATCGGAGCAGCACTTGCCAGCGCAGCCACCTGCGTTGCACTCAAGGCAGTATTGTAGACCTGCACTTCGTCCACGGCCCCGCTGATGTATCGATCGCTACTATTGGTATCTCCGCCGATGAGGGTGACGTCGTTAAACGTCCCCGCCGAATTGCCCGCGTTATTGGTGGCAGTGCTCATGCTCCCTCCCAAGGGCTGCATGTACATGGTTGCATTGGTCGGCGAGATCACCAACGCGACAAACGTCCACTGGCCATCGGGAGGCACCAAACCCGAACTCCAGCCATACTGCGAATTATTCCACGTATAACGCAGTTCATTGGCGGTGCCGAAGTGCAGTCCGCAAACACTGCTGCTGGCTCGTGAAAAGACGATCCCGCTCCATGCCGCCTGTGTCCCGCTCCGCTTCACCCAGGCAGCAATCGTAACCGTGTTCGTGTTGAGATTCAGCGCGGGGATCGTAACATAGGTTGAGTTTGTTCCATTAAAGGCCAGCCCGCCGGTTCCCTCGACACCGCTTGTCCAAGTCGCCCCGGTAATTGCCCCGGTGAAGCCGTCCCCTGTCGCATCGGCAGTGGTCGTCCCTGTGCCTTCATCCATCTTATAATGGACTCGGACGCCGTTAATCATCACGGAAACGGTCGCCGTGGCGGTATCGCCCAAGCCATCACTGACCGTGCAGACAAACGAATCGTTACCATACACGTTCGAGTTGGCCGTATAGGTTACGGTTCCATTCCCATTATTGACTACTGAACCTTTGCTCGCTTGGGTAACACCAGAAATCGTTAGGGTGGAACCGCTTGGGGCGGTAGCGCCGGCAAGGATATTGACTGTCGCAGGCGTCCCGGGGTTGGCCTGAATGAGCGAACCCGGCACGACGAACATCGACACGTTATCAAACGTTGTGGTGTTCATCGAGCTGGAATTATTGCTATCCGAAGCGAGGCCGATGATCGCGCCGGCCCCGAACGACAGGGAGGTAGATCCCTGCTGGGTCCAGGTTGTCCCATTCGATGAATAATATCCCGTGATGGTGTTGCCGCTGCGAACCAGCTTCACCCAGTACGGCGCCGCAACACCGCTCTTAATGCCGCCGGGCACCGTGGTGGTCCCTCCCGAAGCGGTCCGGGCTTGAAACTGGAGGCCGCTCGACGCCATCAACGCAATCATCGCGTCCGTATCTCCGGCTGCGGTGGAGTTGCGGATCATGATTCCAGCTTTCGCATTCCCAGCCGTATTCTGCTGGGTGGCCACCCGGGCCATCATCATGCCGTCGCCCCCCATCGAACGATAGACGTAATGAAGGGTGTCCGCCGTTCCCGCGATATCACCAGTCTGGGATTTCACGGTAAAAACGCCACCGCTGCTGTACGCCGATCCCGCGGCCGAAACCGCACCGATATCCGCCGAAACCCAGGGGGCATCCACCACATAGACGGTCGCGGTGCCCTGCACTGTTCCCGAGGCTGCCATTACTGTCGCTAGCGTTCCCGAGGCCGGGGCTGTGTACAGCCCGTTTCCATCCACGGAGCCACCTCCAGTGGCAACGGTCCATGTGAGAGCCGGCTGAGGCGAGATGGCAGCGCCAAACTGATCGTTGGCCGTCGCGGTAAATTGCTGGGTTTGTCCCGCGGTCAGATTTGGAACCGCGGGCGTCATCGCGATGGTTGTTAACGTGCCGGCTGTAATACTAACACTGCTCGTCGCTGACAGCCCGGATTGATCGGTGATTGTCACATTGAAAGTGTAGGAGCCTCCTTGAAAAAATGTGGCTGTGATGTTCTTGGCCGCGTTCGTTCCATTGGCGGAGAAAGCCGGCGTTGAAGCGCCACTGGGTGCGGATACGGTCGTCCAGGTATAGGTGAGCGTCGATTCCCCATTGGCCGAGGCACCGAGGACGCTCAGGTTAGTCGTCGTTCCCGTTCCCGTTGGCGAAGCCGCCGCAGGCGTCGCAACAGTCGGCGCGACATCGCCCGCCGTAAATGGAATCGTTAGCGGTGTGTTGGCTGACGCATTGCCATTGGCGATCACCGCGACGGAATAGGTCCCGTCAGGCAATCCCAAGGGCAAAGCGAATTGCGTCGTCAGCGAAGTTGCGCCCGTCATGACTCCCGTGCCGCTCCAATTGTACGACCGCGCGAAATAGACGTTCCCGCTGCTGCTGATGAGCCGGACGATGGGATAATTGCTATTCACTTGCCGGTCGTCGCCGTATTCGGCTCCTTCGCTGATGCCGTTCAAGAGCGTGCCGGTCAGTGCGTAACTGCCGTCGCTATTATGCGCGATGCCTGTAATCGTTGGTTGTCCCGCAGCAATTGCCGCGCTTCCCGGCGTATACTCATAGAGCTGGCTACCACCATTTGTGAGTAGTACCCCGCCATCGGGCAAATCGAGCATCGAGCATCCGTACGGCACGGAATTCAATGTGGAGCCAGTCGGGCCATCGACTTGGGTAAAGGAATTGGCCACCGGGTCGTACTCGAAAAATGTAGTGGGCGAATTGTAACTCCCTGAGGGATTGATCGGACCGGTCGCGATGAGAATCTTTCCGTTGACCATCATCGCGGCCGGCGCGTCGGGCATCGAGTTACCACCAGGGATATCTGGCCCGGCCACCCAGGCGCCGGGATTACTATTTCCGCTGGGCGTATAAATAGCCGTGTGCCCCGTTGCGCCAAAGAAGATTGCCTTCCCGTTTGCACATAAGACCCCCGGCCCGATCTCACCGAGAGCGGAGTCGAAGAGCGCCACGGGAACCGACCCATCATTCACCCAGGCGTTCGAGGAAGGAATATAGCGCTCCGATGACGAAGTGGTGCTCGTGCTGCCGTCAACGGTAAGGATGCTGCCGTCGGGCAGCTTCACCCAAGACTGTTCATCGGCATCGCCGCCGCGAACGAGCCTCGGCCCATTCGACCAGGTATTGGTCGAGACATTGTAGATAATCGTCCCGCCCGAGATCGTCGGATAAACCGGTGCGATGATCACGTTCCCATTGGGCAGCACTTCGGAAATGGAATCGAGAAGGCTCTGACCTGGTGCCGGCGTTCTCGTCCAGCTGTTGGTCATCAAGTCATACACCTCGCCCGCCGAACCACCGGTGCCGTATTCACCGCCGGCAACAAGTACCTTATCGCCAGAAAGCACTTGCGACGAATAATAGGTTCGCGTGTCGTGCATCGAGTTGATCTGGCTCCATGTGCCGTTCACGTAGCTGCCGTGCGTATCCGGCGTCAGCCGATACCAGGACGTGCTATTTTGACCAATGACCGTGCCATCGGGCAGCAAGAGCATGAACGAGATGCCGTTTGGCGCCTGATTGGTCAGCGAAGTCCAGGTACCGGCGGCTTGCACCGGACTTACGCCGGCAATTGTGGCTAATAGAAACGCCAGAAGCGCCAATATTCCGGAAACGGTCGTCTGACGGACCTGAGATGGCAAACCGTTCGTAGTACACGGAATAGTGATACTCCCGCGTATAGCTACGAGATGTCGACTGGTGTTCATGGTCGTGGAGGAACTGAATGACCGGGCTTGCGAGGGAGGAGACCACTAGTTAATCCCCGCGATGCTCGCGCCTTTTCCACGACGAATAATAGTCAGCAATATTGCCGACATGAAAACACCCTACATGCCAGCCGGGCCCGGCCCCGCCCAGGATCCTCCGAGCGTCACGCCGCTCCACATGCCCGGGAGTCTATGCTGGCAAGGTAAACTGGCACAGTCTCCCCCGAACGCTGCGTCAAAAAGCTTTTTCAGCGCATCCAAATCTTCTCCGGAGGATCGATAGAGCGATCGCGCATAAGAATCCCCGTCGCCCTGACAAAGAGCACGCCTTGCCAGCGACGGTCATCGTTCCTTGACCTATCGCTGATGGAGGGGCGGCAATCGCTCAATGCTTCGCCGCTTCCGCTGCGGCAATCCCTTCCAACTCCGTCAAAATTTGAGGTGATAATCTCAATTGCCCGGCGGCTAAGTTTTCTCGGAGATGGGCGACTGACGATGTGCCAGGAATCAACAGGATATTCGGAGAGCGGTGCAGGAGCCACGCAAGCGCGACTTGCATCGGATTGACCCCGAGTTGGTCGGCAATGGACGAGAGAGTCGATGACTGTAGCGGCGTGAAACCGCCGAGCGGGAAGAATGGCACGTACGCGATGCCTTGCCGGGCCAGATCGTCAATCAGCGCATCGTCCCCCCGGTTGGCCAGGTTGTAGTTATTCTGCACGCACACGATATCCGCAATCGCCTGCGCCTCGGCTACCTGTGCAGCCGTGACGTTGCTCAGGCCAATGTGACGGATCAAGCCTTGGCGCCGGAGGTCGGCAAGTACCGTCACCTGGTCGGCAATGGATCCCTCCGCAGGCCCATGGATGGCTCCCATGGCGCGGTAATTGACAATGTCGAGCGTATCCAGGCCCAAATTGCGAAGGTTGTCATGGACACCAGCGATCAAATCCTCGGACGAAATAGCCGGCAGCCACGATCCGCCAGCAGGGCGGCGCGCCCCGAGCTTCGTGACGATGACCAGTCCCGCCGGGTACGGATGCAGGGCCTGCCGGATGATCTGGTTGGTGATGTGTGGGCCGTAGAAGTCAGACGTGTCGATATGATTGACTCCGGCCGCAACAGCCTCGCGGAGAATGGCAACCGCGCCTTCGGGATCCTTGGGCGGCCCCCACACGCCGGGACCGGCCAACTGCATTGCACCATATCCAATTCGGTGAACCGTCGATGACGTGCCGGGGAACGTGAACCGGCCGCCGAGCGCAGCTTCATTCGTTATGGTGTTCTGTTTCATGGTCGACATCATTGTAGATAAGTCCGTGTTAGTATCATTGCGCCACCAAGCCACCATCGACAATCAGTAAGGTTCCGGTCGTGAACTTCGCGTCATCAGAGAACATATGTGATCGTCAGGTTGTAGCTTGGCCTTCGATGTGTGCCTTACGGCATTACGGCAAAAGGATTGGCCTCAGACGCCGATCAACTCTTCCTCTTCGGATGCTTCCTCTATCTTTGATTCCTCATCGCGCGGGACTTCGGTTTTCGCCGGGGCATTCAGCGGCTTTACTTTGAAAAGCCGAAGGATGGTGACGAAGTAAAGTGGAACGAAGAACAGACCGAGCAGGGTCGTGGTTACAGCACCGCCGACGATGCCGGTACCGATGGCGTTCTGGCTACCGGAGCCTGCGCCTTTGTTCAAGGCCAGCGGGAGCACGCCGAGACCGAAGGCGATCGACGTCATGAGAATCGGACGCAGACGCTGACGCACCGCGTGAAGCGCCGCCTCGATGAGAGTGGCGCCGTTGTCGAAATGCTCCTTGGCAAATTCGACCACGAGAATGGCGTTCTTCGCCGAGAGACCAATGATCGTGATAAGGCCGATCTGGAAGTAGATGTCGTTTGGCATCCCACGCAGACTGGTCGCGGCGACCACGCCCAGGGCGCCGAGCGGCATATCCATGAGGACGGAAAACGGGATGGCCCAGCTTTCATAGAGCGCCGCGAGGCAGAGGAACACCATCAGAATGGCGATGGTGTA
>OUMH01000015.1_pt1 | contig 24324 bp, 11 predicted proteins | sample 1690951 | NCBI WGS metagenome assembly OUMH01 (sample SAMEA3914864, study PRJEB12502) | metagenome | biome: forest; material: soil | place: USA | collected 2012-03-12 | depth 0.3 m
CACAGATTTCGACGGCTGGCTGAAAGGCTTGGGGCGCCGCCAGGAAATAGAACAGCAGTTGGAGGCCCTCGAGCAAAGGCGCGCAGGCCTCGTGAGTGCGGCCAGACGAAGGATTGGGTGGATAGGTGCAGGTGTCGCGGCGCTCGCACTGGCCTGCATCGGCGCAGCGTTGTGGCTTGGACGCCGGCGCCGTCGTCGTGAATTCGCGCGGTTGCGCGAGCGCATCGCAAGCGATCTACACGACGAAATTGGTAGCAACCTTGGAAGCATCGCCTTACTGAGCCAGCTGGCCGAGCGCCAGGCCGTGCACGGCGAGGATGCCGCGCAGGAGTTTGGTGAAATCCATCGGCTGGCAGTGGATACAGCCGATTCGATGCGCGATATCGTATGGCTGTTGCGTCGGGAAATGAATGGCGATCTGCCAAAGCGCCTGGAAGAAACCGCCAAAAGAATGCTGCCCGGAATTTCCTGCAAATTCACCATTTCCGGCAAACCCGTGCCTGAAACTGTCTCGCCCAACTTCAAGCGCGAGATCTATCTCATTTTCAAAGAGTCGCTCCATAACATCGCGCGGCATGCCCACGCTTCGCACGTATCCGTCCATTTCAAATCCAGGGATTCCAAGGTTCACCTTTGTATCCGTGATGATGGCTGCGGCTTCGACCCGGAAACGGTTTCATCGGGCAGCGGCTTGCGAAATCTCCGGCATCGTGCCAATTCGCTACGCGGTTCGCTGAAGATCAAGAGCGCGCCCGGCGCGGGCACGACGCTCGAAGTTACAGCGCCCTTGAGCTAAGCTGCGCTTTCTTCCGGATCACATGCCCAGCGACGACACCACGCCGGCAACCGTCTGGCTCATTGAAGATAATGCTGCGTACCGCAAAACCGTTGCGCGGGTAATCAATGGATTCGAGGATCTGCGCTGTCCGCGCGAATTCGCAAATTGTGAGGATGCCCTGGCGGCGCTGTCCGGTGCCGATGTGCCGGATGTCATCCTGATGGACGTAGGCCTTCCGGGGATGAATGGCCTCGAAGGAATCGGCCTTATCCGCGCGCGTTCACCGCGCACGCGGATCATAGTCCTGACGGTATTCGAGGAAGACGAGAAGATCTTCCGCGCCATCTGCGCCGGTGCGTCGGGTTACTTGCTGAAGGTTTCTCCCGTGGAGCAGATTGCCAATGGCATCCGTGAGGTTCTGGCGGGCGGGGCCTCTATGAGTTCCAGCATTGCTGGCCGCGTGCTGCATATGTTCTCCCGGTTTGCTCCGGCCAGAAAGGATTACGGCCTTACCGATCGCGAGCGGGAGGTCCTCCAGTTCATGGTCGAGGGATTGATCAAGAAAGAGATCGCTGACCGCTTGGACCTAAGCGTTCACACCGTGGATAGCCACCTTCGCAGCATTTACCAGAAGCTCGAGGTCAATACCCGGACGGGAGCCGTGGCCAAGGCGCTTCGAGAACGTCTTCTTTGATGCCTGGTCGCTGATTGGCCATGCACCGAGGCACGTGGATGTTAGCGTGGATGGGATGATACCGGGTACTTTTCGGGGACTTTTTCACATTACAGGTACTTCTCCCCAATTATTTCCGCTTCCGGGGGGCTTGAGAGTCATAAATTCGTCACAGCCGGTTCGTACTCGAGTTCCGAAAAGAGAAACATGTGTGGTGCCTGCCAGCCTTTGCATTTTCGTCTTACCGACTTTTGAATTGCCGAAGGTGTTGCGCCCATATTCGATGCGTCGTTCCCCGTAACCCCCAGGAAAACCAAAACCACACCAATAGGAACCCAGCAAACTATGCGTACCTACTTGCTCGGCCTCGTGCTTGCGTTCATCGCCACGAGCGCCTTTGCGGAAACCAAAGATATCACGGTCAAAGCCGGCGGCGCGGAAGCTCTCAAGCTAAGCGTGCCTACGGATGCTGAAGTCGCGACGAAGGGTGACAAGACCACCATTCAGACAAAAACCCTGCGGATTTACCTGTGGCCGGTGGCCAAGGCCAAGAAGGTCGAGGATGTCCTGCCGCATGTCGGAGACATCATCAAAAGTGAATTTACCGACTTTGTTGTCGGCGGAACGGATACGATTACCGTCGCCGGAGCCGAGGCGAAGCATCTGAAGGGTAAAGGCGCCGAAGCCGATGACGGTGACCCCGGCACGGCCGATGTCGTCATCTTTACTACGGGTAAGCATGTATTTGTCGCCTCTGTACATGGTGAAAAAGAGGAAGCCGCCAAGGAAAGGCCGGATTTCCTTACAGTTTTGAAATCGGCTAAGGCGCTTTAGCAATTCGTAAGATCGAATCGGATATTACTGGCGGGCGATGCGCTGTCATCGCCCGCCGTAGGCCGATAAATGGGCGCGAATGGTTGAGTAGTAGAGGGTGAATAGGAAGGAGGCGAGGGTAGTTCAAGGGATTGTTTCATCGGGATTTCCCCGAGGAAAAGGGTGATGATTGCAACGATTCTTGTTTTGTTTCATCCTCTCATAAGTTCAATTATATGTGGAAATGGTGCCAGATATAGTTGACTGTTTATCCATACAGCATTTACAAAGTTAAATCATGCCAACATCCAGTCCTTCTCTTAATCAATTGAAACGCGCCTTAGAGATCTCGGAAGAGATCCAAAAGCTAGAAGCCGAATTGAAGGCGGTACTAGGTGGCGGAGAGTCCTCCGGCGGACGAGTTGCAGCCGCTGCTCCTGCGGCAGCCAAGGCTGGCGGCAGGAAGCGGGGTAAGATGTCGCCTGAAGCCCGCGAAAGAATCGCGGCAGCTCAGCGCGCTCGTTGGGCAAAGTCCCGTGGTGGAAAGCCGGCTAAATCGGCTGCTGCTCCCAAGGTGGCTGCCAAATCCGCTCCTGCGGCGAAGGCTGCAAAGCCTGCAAAGGCAGGTAAGCGTGTCCTTAGTCCCGAAGCTCGCCAGCGCATTATCGAAGCGCAGAAGAAGCGCTGGGCGAACTTCCGCAAAGGCAAGTAACGCCCGGTACTCTTGTAGTTGAGCGCCGCCGTTCCGGCGCTTGGCTGCTGATATGATGATAAGCGAGCCCGCATAGACGGGTGCGCGCTGGTGTTTCCCGCCGTCGCGGTTGCAGCAAGCCCGGATAGACCTTTCCAATTTTTTGGATCGGACTTCGGCTTCCGTGCGGTACCTTCCCTCGGCGAATTCCCCGACGTCTGTCCTGACGCGTATGCGTAACAGTGTGTACGCGTACGTATTGGTACTTATGCTGCCTGCTATACAGCTGACAAATCAGCCAATCGGCTGCTTGTTCATCATATTTGCCTAAAGCGATGACATTGTCATCCAGAGTATTACGATAGTGCTCGTCGAAACGTAAGGTTTAGCCGGCAGCGGCCCGTCAATGGGTGAATGCCATCGGCTAGCCGGTCCACGCCGTGATAAGCGAGTCGGGCCGGGCCACCCCATACCACTACGTCTCCGGTTTCCAGGCGAATGCGTCGTATTGGATCCATTCGGTTTAGTCCGCCAAAGAGAAACTTCGCGGGCAGCCCTAGCGACACCGAGACAATCGGGGCCTCGTATCGCTTTTCGTTACGATCTTGGTGCAACGTAAGCCTTGCCCCCGGTTCGTATCGATTGATCAGGCAGGAATCGGGCTCAAATCGGTCAAAGCCCGCGCGGGCCGAGGCACGTTCCGCGAGCTCGCGAAAGGTCGCGGGGATCGGTGGCCATGGCCGGCCAGTGAGCGGGTCTGTCCGATCATAGCGATAGCCTCGGGAATCTGTCGTCCATCCCGCCTGCCCGCAGTTGGTCATTGCGACGGACATGCGATGGCCACCCGGCGTCTCCATATGTCGGAATGGAGATATCGTGGCAATCTCCTGGACGATTTTTACCAACTCGGCGGCTTCGTCGTGGGCGAAGCCCCGAAACAGGATCGCACCCTCCGCCAGCTGGACTTCTTCAGCGCCAACAGGCGATGCTGCCCGGAATAGGTCGTCCATTTCCAATTGGTGGCCGCTCGAGTCGCTCATTTGCCTGCCTCCCGTTTGAGAAGGGCGCGTTTCCGTTCGAGACCCCAGCGATAACCCGCGAGGTTACCATCTTGCCGCACGACGCGATGGCAGGGAATGGCGATCGCGATTGGATTCGAGGCACACGCATGCGCGACCGCACGGACAGCCCTCGGCGTGCCGATCTGCGCGGCAATATCTGTGTAGCTTAGCGTGCGTCCGGCCGGAATTTTCCGGAGTGCCTGCCAGACCTTGTGCTGAAAAGCGGTCCCACGTACATCGAGAGGTAAGTCGAGGGAACCTTTCGGCTCCTCGATAAATCCGATGACCTGTGTGACGAGGCGTTCAAAACCCTGATCTCCTGCAATAAGCTGTGCTCGAGAGAACCGATCCTGTAACTCCTGAGTGAGCGCTTCCGCGTCATCTCCCAGCGAGACCGCGCACACGCCTTTTTCGGAAGCCGCGACCAGTACGAACCCCAGAGTGCATTTGCCAACGGTGAAGCGAATCTCCATTCCAGCGCCGCCTTTCTGATAGCGGCTTGGTGCCATGCCGAGCGTTTCTGCCGCTTGCGCATAGAAGCGCCCATTCGATCCGTACCCTGCGCTGTAGATTGCCTCGGTAACGCTCTCGCCCTTCGTCAATTCCTCGCGAATCCGCCGGGCGCGATGGGCGGTTGCATAAGCTTTGGGAGTCACGCCTGTGATCGCCTTGAAAACGCGATGGAAATGAAAGGCGCTCATTCCGGCCGTTCGGGCCAGCACTTCCAGCGTGGGTACATGCTCTGACGTCTCGATGGCCCGGCAGGCTTTCGCTACGGCAGCGGCGTGGATCTCGTTCAGCCTGGGGCCATTCGGCAGGCAGCGCTTGCAAGCCCGGAATCCCGCCTTCTCGGCAGCCGCTGGTGACTGATGAAACACGACGTTCTTCCGGAACGCCGTCCGCGCCGGGCAGGAGGGGAGACAATAAACGCCCGTGGTTTTGACGGAGTAATAGAAACGCCCATCTGCAGCGTGATCCTTCCGAACCACAGCCTCCCAGCGCGTCTCGTCAGTGGCATACTTTTCGGGCCGTTCTGCTGAAAGTGAAGTCGGTGCGTTCATCGAATGTCTATCAATCTATACGGGTCACTGTACCCCCGCTCGTCGCATGGCGCGCTCCGGTTCTTGCTTTTTCATTCCCTGCTGCTGCTAGCATTAGCGTCAACGTCATGCAAAAGGCAGAACATCCCCAGCCAAATGCCTCCGAACCTGGAGCGTCCTTCTGGACCAGGGGCGGCGGATGGGTGCTGGCGCAATTCCTCGTCATGGTTGGCTGGCTGGTGATCACGCCGATTGGGCATCGGCCTACGGACTCGGTCCTGCTGCTCGGCCTCGCCGCCATCCTGATCGTTTTAGGCGCGATTATCGGAATCTCCGGAGTTCATGCATTGGGAAGAAACCGAACTCCATTTCCAATGCCTCGTGAGTCCGGACAAATGGTCTGTGAGGGAATCTATCGCTTCGTTCGCCATCCGCTCTACGCGAGCCTGATCGCTCTCGCTTTTGGCTGGGCCTGCCTGTGGCGTAGTGAATTGGGCTTCGGTCTGGCCGTCGTTCAGGCGCTCCTGCTCGATGCTAAGGCCCGGCGTGAAGAGCGCTGGCTTCGCGCAAAATTTCCGGAGTACGCCGGCTATGCGAGACGGGTGGCCCGGCTAGTGCCCTGGATTTACTAAACAAACGATACAGGCTGCACGATGCCCGCGGCCTCTGCCGAGACATCGGAAATAATTTTCGAAAAGTGTTGCAATCTATATCGGATTGATAGAGAAACGACGCATTCCCGAATGGCACTTGCCGGAGCGGGATCACCGCCGACCACTACCATTGGAGGCGCCAACATCCGCAATTCCAATACGAGTGGAGCTTACCGGTTCTCCGGAGGCCGCGCTCATCGTCCACAGCTCATTCCTGCTTTGTTAGCGCACTGAAATTCGCTCTTTAGGGAGCGGTTTTCTTCAAAATCGGATTCGGCCTCCACCTTTCCAAGGGCCGAACACGCTGCCGGTTCCGGCCAGGCTGCGTCTGCATCGAACTCCCCCGCGCGCTGGGCAAGCGGCCCGAGTGGCCTGTGACAAGCGAAGTCACCTATGAAACGAATCTATCCAGGAACGGTAGCGCTGCTGGCCTTGGCTGGCGCCGCGCTCGTTCCTCCCTCCGCGAAAGCGGCGACTGTGACGACGGTGTACACGCAGGGAGATCTGCTCCTTGGCTTCCACCAGTCCGGCACGACCAATGACCTCCTCGTCGATATTGGCCCTGCGTCCAATTACATCAATGCCACATCGGCATTCACCATCAGCTTCGGGGTTATCCCCGGGACATCTACCTCGGTAACAAACCTCTCCGCGGATCTTGCGGCGGTGTTTGGCTCGAGTTGGGCCAGCAATACCCAGACAAATCTCGTGCAATGGGGAATTGCCGGTGATACCGACCACTTCACGGATGGCGCAACCTTCGGCCTTCCGAAGAATACGCTCTTCCTTACCCAGGCGGAAGCAACGCCAGGCGTGCAGTCCACGCCTTTGCAGCGTTTCAAGACGGGTACCGCAGGCACGCTCGATGGCACGCTCAACAGCTTAGCGACGGGGAGCTTTGGATTCAGCAATTCGACCTCCACCGTGAATAGTACGGTGGCGACGATTCAGCCGATCGCCCAGTCAAACAGTTGGGTGTCATTCAATCCCGGTAGCAACGCCTTCGGCACGGGATATAACATTGAACAGCTTCCGGCTGGCACGAACATTGGTCCCACCAATTCGGTGCTGGATCTCTACCAATTGCAGCCGAACACGGTTAACGGCGGCAACGGCACTTACCTCGGGAATTTCACGCTCGATTCCGGCGGTAAACTGACCTTCACCCCCACGCCGGAGCCCTCGACCTTCGCCATGATCGGGCTCGGGGTCCTGTTCCTCGCAACGCGACGGACACGCGCTACTCCACCAATCGCGTGAGGTAATGACACTCATCGAACGAACTCAAACACGCAGCAAACTTACGATTCAAAGCATCCCAACAAACTCATGAAACTAGCCATTCGGACCCTTACCGCCCTGCTGGCCGTGGCCTTTGCAGGAGCGGCTTCGGCACAGACAAAAATCTACATAGCCGGAGCCCCGGCGTTCCGGCAGGTTGGCACCACCGCCATTAGCAACGTCCTCGCCGCGGGCGGCGGCACCATCACGACCGCCTATACAGGCGGCAATATTTATACCGCCAACCAGGTAACCTTCACGGGCGGCAACATCAGCGGTACCGCTGTCACGATCAAGCTATCCTATACAGGCTCCTCGGCAGGTATTCAGGCGGTCTCGGCCGGACTCAACGTGAAATTCCTTCCCGACGGTGTGACTGGCGGAAGCCAGCCGGATCCGACCGTGAACGGAAATTCCAGTGAGTCTCACATTCCCGACATCACGCTCGCGGATGAGTTCCAGGCTTCAACGCCGTGGATTGGGACCAACAGCCTCTCCAACCCACCGACTGTGACGACTTATCAGGTACTAACGCAGGTCCAATCGGGAATTCTTCCTTACCGATTTGTCGCAAACAAAGACGCGCCCGCCGCGTTGAATAACATCACGCCTCTGCAGGCCCAGGTCCTATGGAAAAACGGATCCATCCCGCTCTCGCAATTTACGGGGTTGAACGCCGACGAAGGCACGTCCGTGTACGCGATTGGTCGGGACATCGGTTCAGGGCTTCGTACGATCCTGCTCTCGGAGACCGGGATTGGAGTTAACACGCAGATCGTCCAGTATCAGGTGACGACCACCGCAGCGTCTCAGGTCGTGGGGATCGCTGTATTCTCCAAAGGCAAAGGCTACACCAGCGCACCGACCGTGACGATCACAGGCGGTGGCGGCTCTGGAGCGACTGCGACCGCCACTGTTAGTGGTGGTATATTGACCGGCTTCACCGTCACGAATGGCGGCAGTGGCTATACCTCCACGCCAACCGTGACCCTCACAGGCGGTGGCGCGACGACGCAGGGAAGCGCAATCGCGGACTTGGGTGGCAACTCTGTAACCAGTCAGGTGCCATACCCTGCGTCGGTCGTCAATGGCGTGTCGCTTCCGCTTGGCGACGGAGGTTACTCCTCCTTCACCGGTTTGCTCAATGCGCTGGTTGCCACGACTGGCGGTGCGACCGGACCGATCGGCGGCTACTATGTGACTGCGCTTGCGGATCCCGATGCGGTAACTGCCATCGCGGGTGGCGCCCATGAATTGACCTGGAATGGCGTTGCTCTTGGCACTCCATCCACTGGCAGCACCGCGTCCCCGGCGCTTGCCGAAGGTAAATACACGTTCTGGAGTTACATCCTTGTCGATTATCTCCCGACACTGGCCGGAACCCAGAAGGCGACCGCGACCGCGATTGCGAATCAGCTCCACAACCAGGATGCGACCGTGCTTCTCGGCGACGTGAACGTATCGCGTCAGTACGATGGCGGGCCGGTCCAGTAAGCAGACCGCCAGGCGCGTGAGGCGAATTCTCACACGTTACTAACCCAAGCCAACCCAACGAAACGAGCCAGTGCGGGCATTCAGTCCCGCACTGGTTCTTCGCTTGCCGTACCGGCTCCTTCGGCCGGCGATAACTTTCCTCCAATATGCTTCGTGCCAGTCACATTCTTGCCGCGTCAACGATCCTGAACATCAGTCTGCTCAGCATTACTGGGCATTCCATTCTTACCAAATCATTAAGCAGCGCTTCGAATCCCGGATCGACCTCGGAAGTGCGTCGCGACGCCTTTCGCGAACCGAAGATTTCTGAGACTGCCAAGCCATCCGTAGACGTACGCCCCTTCCAATGGTCGGAGGTCGAGTCCGTGGACCTCGCGACTTACGTCTCCAATTTGCGTGCGATCGGCTGCCCGGAGGATGTCATTCACGCTATTATCGAACCGCGCGCGGCGCAGATCTTCGCGGCGCGTCGTGGACGGATTCGGGCTACCCCGGAAGCGGCAGTTTCCCCGAGCGCATTCACTGCTTTGAACCAACTGCAAAATGAAGAGGCCGCATTTGTTCGCGAACTATTCCAAGCACCCAAGGCTGGCGATGTTCCTGTGACATCTACCGAATCAACGCAGGCGGGAGACTTCGGAAGCGTGGTAGCCAATCGACAAGCAGGTGCCGCGATCGACGCTGTAGCGTCGGCCGATTCGCACCCATCGCCGGCGGTTCCTCCTGTGCCGGTTTCGACTCCGGCGTCGTTGCTCGATCCGTCGCCCGACTTAAAGTTTACGCCGCAGCAATTGGCCCAGTTGGAATCCCTCCGTCAGGAATTTGTAAACGATGTTGGCGGTACCAACCAGGATCCGAACGATCCGGCCTATCTTCAGCGCTGGCGCGAGGCGCAGCCTGCAAATGATGGGCGCTTCAAGATGCTCTTTGGCTGGCAAGCATTCGTACAGCAGCAGCTTTCGGCGATGCGGCAGACGGGAGACCTGGCTGGGTCGTAGAAGTCGTGTGAAGCGTTTTAAGCGCGCGGTGCGAGTCCACGGCAGAAGTGGGTGCTGACAGGCTGGGCATCCGCCATTTACTGCCCAGCCTGTTCCGAGCGGCCTCCCGATTCTCCTTCGCCGCCGCCATATCCGATCACCTCGACAGTGACGATCGACGGCACATCCTCGGACTGACTTTGCGGGTGGCTGGGGGCTGAGGTCTGCTCCGCGGTGCTCGCAGCGGCGCCGGCAGCGGTGGATGCGGCGGTCAAGCCGGCGAGATTGGGAGCGGCGATGGTCGGTGTTGCGGGTACCCCGGCGGAAGTTCCGGCCACCTGGATATTGCTCGTATTCAGGACGCGCGCCGCGGAGATGTTCAGATTGCCCGATACCCGGATTCCCGCATCGCCGGCATCGACGGTTCCGGAAGGTGCGATCAGGTCGACATTTGAGGGCGGCACGCCCACTACCGTCTCGAGCACCCCGATGCCGCCGCCAGTTGCAAGGCCGGCCAGGTCAGTCTCGACGTCGCCACTCTGCGGATCGACGAGCACGCGCGTAGGCGGCGCGGATTGCACCGTCTTCGACGAGGCGCCTGCCGCAATGTCTCCGGTGGAGGACCAGATGATTTCGTTGCCCCCGCGCAGCGTGAAGATTCGCGAGGTGCCGACATTCACGCTTCCCTGGGTGAAGATGGAGATATTGCCGCCGTCCTCGGTCAGGATGCCTTGATCCAGCGGCTGATTCCCTGCGATATCTATGCCGACGGTGACTTGTCCCCCCGGAACGAGCAGGCTGATATTGCCGCCGCTTTCGGTTTTGATTTCGCGCGAAGCGAGCGAGATATCACCCGTGCCAGCAGTCGGAAAAAGCGTCGAGATTGCCGAGAATGCCGCATTGTAATTTTGATATCCAGGGCTCGATGGATCATTGTGATCACGCCCCGCATCCCTCAGCACCAGGAAGAATATATTGAGTGCGAGCAGCTCCTGCTGATCCTTTGGGAGTTGCCTGAACTGATCGATGGTAATCGGAGTGCTGGTTCCCGCGATGGTGCTCAATTCAGAGAGATAACGGGATCCCTCCGTCGAGGCGAGGAAGGTGGAGGCGAAGTTATCGAAGTCCAGTTTGCTCTGATCCAGTCCGCCGGCCGTGCCAAGGCCGGCAGCGGCGACGATATCCGCACCAGCAAAAGGCAGGTAGGGATTGTGAGCATTGCCGACGCTCGTGACGCCGACAGCCGTGCCATCCGGATTGTTCGGTCCGACGCCAAGAGTCAAGTTACGCCCGGCCAGCAGTTCCAGGGTGCCGGGACCGGCGATCTGGATATCTCCGGCGAGAATGCCGGTCCCGCTATCCAGCTGATTGCCAGGCGCAACTGAAGCAAGCTCCAGCGGAGAATTTCCGCCGTAGGCAATGATGTCGCGTCCGGCGGAGATGACTGTGACGTCCGAAGGATGGACATTCTGAACATAGAACGCGATGTCAGTCAGATCGTTGCCTGCGATTACTTGCGCCGATTTACCAGAGAAGAGGGTCAGCCCTGAAATATCTCCATCTGCGGCAAAGATGTGGAGCGGGACAGCATCATTAGAATGAAGCACACCGGCCGCATGCAACGCCTGCTTGGTCTGCAGGACCGCGTGATTGCCCTCCGTCGATCCGGATTCAAGGAAGAGATCGTTCAGGAAATCGAGGAAGTTACCCTTTGTGACTTGCGCACTTGCCGTGTTTGTTCCGGCGACGACTTGGTAGGCAAACGGCGATGCGATGCCTGGAATTGCATTTGGATCGGCATCCGAAAGATTGATCAAGCCGGAGCCCCAGTCCGTGGTCGTGACTCCGTTGAACGTGGAGACGCCATTTGGCTGGAGGGCATTGATCGATCCGGCCGCGAGCAGGTCGATGGTTCCCTTTGGAGACGGCGAGAGCGTGAGACTCCCCACGAGGTTGATATCTCCAGAGAATGCCGTTGCCCGCAACGTCGCCGGGGCCAGGGCGAAGGACGTAAAGGAGGTGGCGTTTAGCAGATTGATGGAAACATCTGTCGTGGTGAACGCATCGAGATTGGATTCCGCGAGACGCAGCCAGGGCTGATAGTAGGAAACGGACTGGGGATTGGTAGTGAGTAAATCCACGTTCGCCAGCCATGTGAGCAGCAGGGGCGCTGCTGGAGAACCGGCGCTCGTGGAACTCTCGCGGAGCGTGACATTGCCGGTGAGGGACGAGACCGTTACCGAATCGCTTGTCGAATAAGTGGAAAAGTAAGTTTTGTCCCAGAAGGTATTGCTGACGCCTTGTGGCATCAGGAATGGATTTGCCACGGGGCCGAGGAGCAGGTCGCCGCGTGCGCTGACGTCAAAGCTGCCTTTTCCAAGGAAAAGGGTGGTGGGAAGCCACGTTTCAGGAGCGCTGACGGTGGCAGGCGAAGTGATGCCATTGAGTGAGGGCGAGCGGGTGCTATTCGTCACGATGCTGTCGCCAGCGCTGAGAGTGCCGTGGCCACGTTCAACATAGTAGGCGCCTGCATTGATATCGTGTCCTGCGCGGACCGACAGATCGCCGCCGCCGAGTTCGACCATGCTGGCGGCATTCGGCACGCCCTTCGGCATCCGCGCATTTGTCGGGATCACCGCATCGACATTGCTGATATCCTGTCCGGCAGTCATCGTGACATTTCCGCCGCCAAGGGCTCCCACGCCTTCGAAGAAGTTGCTGAAATCAATCCACCACGTTGTCGATGCAACGTCTCCATTCTTGGTCCGGCCAAACTGTCCCGTGCTGGGATCCACGTATCCACGCCGATAGAGCCAGTTATTTGGAAGTTCCTTTTCCGAATCCTGGATGAGGTTGCCAAAGTTATCCTGCGTGAGGTGCTCGATGTTGCCCTGGGCTGCGATGCTCACATTGCCGCCTGCAAAGCTATATTGCGCGGCATAGCCCGGGCGTTCCTGAACCGCACCGAGCACGCCCTGCGACGTGACGAAGAGTACGGGCGTATCGAAGGTGCCATTCATCGTGGGATCGGCGACCTGTGTGCCTGCCGTGTAGATCGTGGCAAATTGGTTCAGGAGCTGCACGTCGCGTCCTGCAGAGATATCAATGTCGCCGGATCCGGTCCGGATCACTTGATAGTGTCCCGCGACAGCCGTTGCGGTGATCGCATTGGAGCCCGTGGGATTGGATAGGCCGAGACCATCATTCCGACCGAGCTTGACAGACCCGGAGTTGGCGCCCAATTCGCCAAGTGATTGAACCTGATGATAGTCAGCCGCACTAAAGTCCGCGCCCGCTGTGAGACGATAGGTCCACGATTGCGCGTTAGCCGGGAGTAACGAATTCTGGTTCAGGAGCACGGCGTTGTAGGCGCTGGAGGTAAACCCATCGCTCAGGCTTCCATTAAATACGAGATTGCCGCTTGCCCGCAGGGTGAGCACGCCTGGCGCGCCATTCGGACCGAATCGAAAACTGGAAAGATCCCAATCGTTTGTCAGCGTCAAATCGCCGTTGAGAGTGATAATTTCGGCTCCCGGAGCGATTTCGAGAATCGATGCCAGTGAGCCGCTTGCGCCGCCATTGTTTGCGAGCAGGCGGCTCGTGATCGCCGTCGCATTGCCGGCGAAGGTTGTGCCGTTGGCGAGTACAGCTCCTTTCACGCTATCAATCGATCCTCCCGCCGGCGTGTAAAGCTGATAGCCTTCCACGACGATGCTGGATGCGCCGAGGATGGTGGAGTCGATCGAGGCGATCTGGAGATCGGTATTTCCCGCAGTCTGCGGAGCGCGGAGGTGGAGCGTTCCGGTAAAGTCGCCCGCCGTTGCGCTCGCGGCGGTATTGCTGGCGACTGATAGGTCGATGGCAGCGCCTGCGTGCAGATCCAGAACGGCATTGGGATTGTATGTATCGTTGGTCTCCGAGCCGGCTTCGAGTGAGATCGAGCCTCCTTTTCCGGCAGCATCGAATGTCTGCCCCTTCACGGTGAGTAAGGAGCCTGACTCAAGGATGATACTCCCGGTAGCTTCGAGGAGGATATTACCGCCGGTCGTGCCCGAGGCGTCAATCGTGCCGGTGACATCGATCGAACCTTGATCCGCGGATAGCGTGAAGTTCCTGGCGGTAATCGTACCGTCTACCGTCACGACCTGATCATTCCGGTCGCGGATCTGCACAGACTGGGTGAAGCCACCCTTGGCGAGCAGCGATCCGAGAGCGCCGACTTCACCGCCCGGCAAACTAGCGACATCCAAAGAGAAGCTCCCGTCGAGTCCGCTCTGACTTTGCCCGCCCATTCTGCCCGAGAGGACAAAACTTCCCTGCGGCGCGGAGATGGCGACGCTCCCGGCATTGCCTCCACCGGGTTGCGCCGCGACATCGAGAATACCCGCCTTGTTGATCGTGATCGAACCGGTATCGGAAAGCAGGTGGATCGTGCCGCCATCGGTGTATTTCACCACGTCGAAGAAGGCCTGCGATGTACCGCTGACATCGAGAACCCCGCCGATACTTAGATCGCCCGAAGTGGCATGCAGCGTGAGACTGCCGCTCGGGAGCGAAATGTTTCCGTTGTCCAGAATGCTCGCACCCGTGAGCGTCAGGCTTGCTCCCAATCCTCCGGCAATCTGCGCTCGACCGGATCCTGCAGGAGCCGTGATGGTTAGCTGACCTCCTGCGGTAATCGACTGGTTGGCACCCTTGGCTCCGGTAATGAGCGGTGTATTGATGGAAAGGTCGCCGGAGGTGGAAAACGCTCCCGTGCCCTGCACCAAAAGCCCGCCCGATGCAGTTAACGTGACCTTTGCAACTTGATCGATATTCAAGGTATGGCTGCCGAGATCGATGATATTCGCCTCGAAGACAATCGCTCCTGCCGGTGAGGCGCCAGTGACAGGACCCGGGACAATTCCACCCGGGCCGCCGTCGAGTTCGATATTTTGACCTTTGAAGGTGACGGTGCCGCCGCCATTATTGAATCCACGAATTTCGGCGGCATGCAGAGAAAGGCTGGCTAGCGACGAAGCGCCGATCTGGCCCGTGCCATACAGATCGATGGAAGAGTAACTGAGGAGCGAGAGCGACTGCACTCCGTTCTCCAGTATTTGCAGTACACTATTGGTCAAGACGAGTCCCGCAGTAGGTTGCAGGGTGCCGGGCTTGTTTAATACCAGGCTGATCTGGCCGCTATCGAGAGCGATTGAAGTCCCTGTGATTTGCGCACTGGGATCGAGATGCGTGGCATAAGTGGAATCCAGAGTCACGCTAGCGCCGGAAATGATGGCGCCAGCACCGATATTCATTTGAGGAACGGTCGAGCTGTCCACGCCGCTCCGGAGGATGGGCGCCGATGGATTGCTGCTGACACGCAGCAGCGCACCGTCGCCCGAGCCTGGTGTGGATGAATCTCCGAAGAGGAGCGACTCCGGTTGTCCGGAAAAGTCTCCCGCTGCTTCGACCTGCGCCCCGGGCGCGAGCGTCAGGCTCTTATTGGCAACCAGAATGATATCAGGTCCTGACAGCGGCGAGCCGGCATTGTCCACGGTGACATTCCCGGCCTGAACACTGACGGTGGTTCCATTCGGGCCAAAGTGCCGGATGCCGCCAATTAAGAGGCTTTCCGCACCGAAGTTACTCAGTTCTGAAGCGTCGAGGACGAGCGCGCCGGATTTTGCTGAGGTGTTGGAGCCTGCGATCACAATATCTGCCGGGCTACTGATATCGACCAGGCCTCCCTGACCGCCCACGGGCGCCTGAGCCTGCACGGTCCCTCGAAGGGTCATGGCTGCGGTCGCTTCGAGTACGAGCTGGCCTGCATCGATCGGGAGTCGCGGCACCGCGGCACTATTTGAAATCGCGCCATTTCTGAGAAACTCATTGCCGTAAGCCGTGTCGTATTGAGCTCGATTCAGCACCACGGCCTGCGAATCGACCTCAAATCGGCCATAGAGAGTCTGGTCCGTTGCGGTGGAATTCAGGTCATTGAATCGATAGCCGGAGACGGTGCTCGAGCCATCTGGATTCGCAAGCGTGCCGATAGGGATCCCGTTTTTCGGAGTAACCAGAAATGCTCCGGGTAGCAATGCATAGCGTGCGGGCAGGAGCGTGTAGTATCCTGCGGCGAGCCCGTTGGTACTGGCTCCGAGATAAATCCGGTCTCCGACGTGCAGCGTGCCGTTTACGTATCCCGGATCGGTTCCGAAGTTATTGGTAACCGGCGACGGATTATAGGGAGCGTAAGGCGCGTAGTCGGCGCCATAGCCTGGAATCACGGCAAAGCTCGACGTGGACGCGAGGATGTCATTAGTTCCGCCGATACCCGTAACAAAGCGGTAGGCAAAGAGATCGCCGCCGCCGCGCAGGTCGATGGTGGCTCCGGCTTGATCGGTGATTGTGGCTCCCGCGATATGGATCGTCTTTCCGGGAACCCCAGCGGCAGTGATATCATTGCCGGCAGGATCAATCCACGAGGTCCCGTTAAGATCGATTCCGTACGGGATGACTAGAGCCGTGCCGGTGCTCGGATCTACTGCGGAAACAGATGTGATGCTTCCCGAGGACAGCGTGACCTGGCGGGTGGGGTTGACGCCCTTGTTGGTAATTGGGTCGAGCGGCGCAGTCCCAACGCCATCCCAGCCAATGTTGATCGAGCCGAGCGGAGCGCGGAGGACGCCACCCTGTTCGATGATCGAACCATATATATTCAGCGTGCCTCCGGCGGAGAGCGGAAGCTGTCGGCTGCCGGCGCTTGCGATCGTGACGGAGCCAGGGCGTGTCTTTCCACCGCTTTTGTAGTCGTAAGCGGCGACGGTAAACGTGACATCACTCGCCGGATAGATTTGGCCGGCGGTAAGTGAAATTGCCCCGGCGACATCGAGAGTACCGTCTCCGCGGATATCGCCATTCAGCGCAATGAAGCTCGCCTTTCCGATGCTTTGGAGCGAGAGATTTCCAATATCGATGAGGCTGGCGGTAACCGTCAGGTTGCCGTTTCCATAAGTCGGTGGAAAATAGTATGGCTGTCCGTCGACCTGAAATGGAGTGATCTGTTGCTGAGGCTGGAAGGGGGACTGGAAGACGGTTCCCAGCGTGACGTGCGGTGCCGTTAAATGGACGGCGGAATCAGCAAAGATCACGCCCGCGTCGGCTACCGTCAGGCTTTCGGGAGCCGTGATGGAGACTGGACCGGAGAATTGAACCGTTCCGCCGAGAGTTAATGAGCCGAAGCCGCCATTGGCAAAGCGGTCCGCGGCGAGATATCCCTGGCCGGCGATCACTTTTCCATTTCCGTCTCGCACGGCGTGGCCGATGGCGGTGCCTCCAGCGGGATAGAACGGCGTGGGAATCATTGCGCCAGATTGAGTGACAGTCAGAGTAACATCGAGCGGTGTCGCTGGTTTGGAATCATCCGGTGGATAGAACCGTCCTGAGCTAATGGTGAGGCTACCGCCCAGAGCGGTCGGCCCTCCGGCGAATCCAAGCAATGTCGCATCGGTAAATAGCTCCTGCGCGCCCTGCAGGACGATCGAGCCCGCATTGCTATCCACTCGCGTGGAGACCATCGAGTAACCCAGGAATGATCCGATCGTCGTCGGAGTCGCCGTACTGTATGCGGGCCGCATGTCGATGACATTGCTCGCCCCGGAGACGTCGAGACGCGCTCCGGATTCCGCGACGATATTTCCGGAAACGGTGATCGTTCCGCCGGGAAGGACCGTTCCGGTGCGGAAACCGCGACCGGTCGGATCGGGCGTAATCACGGTCACCCCTGAGGTGGAGAGAAAACTCTTTGGACCTAGATCGACTGTTGGCAGCGGTTGCAAGGGTGGCACCGTATCGACATAGGTGATGCCTCCGCTGAGCGTGATTGCACCGCCTGGAGCGATGATCGAACCAAGCACCGCGACGGTGTCGCCTTTGATCGAGACGGTCGCTAGCGGATCGGTTTGTATGGATGCTCCGGTTTCCATGACAAAGGAGCCGCGAATCAACGGCAGGCTGGTGAAAGTGTCTTTCACCCCGGGGGCGGAAAAGCTGAGAGTGACCGGTGTGCGCAGCCCTTCCGATAGCAACTCCGGAGTCAGTGCGATGCCATCGGGCTGCGCCGGATCCGGCTGCGCGACGAGCGTCTCCGCGACCGGATCAATTTGGGTGCCTGCTGCGATGACGATGCCTGGAAGATAGACGTCCGATTTCCCAGTTTTTGCGCCGAAGCCGCTGATGGAAAAGGAGGTAAAGCCACCCTGGCTGAAGAAGGCGGGATCGAGCAGTAATGTGTTGGGATTGTCAGTCGCTCCGCCGATTTGCACCGTGGAGGTGCGAATGCTCAGCGAGCCGCCGCGTCCGCCCGCGTAACCGAGGAGGCTGGACTTCAGGAGCAGCTTTCCGCCGAGAAGGGAACCAATATTCGGATCCTGTCCCGCTTCGATATCAATGCTGCCGCCATTGCCATAAGTCAGTTTGCCGGTCGCGCTGATGGCAACGCCGCCTGAGACATCGATGGCGCTGCCCGCTTGGAGATCGGCGGAGTAACTCTTGATCGTGATGCTGCCACCATTGGTTGCCAGTGGAAGCGTTCCAGCCGTGGACGAAGTAAGGCGGTCGTCGACGATCAGACCGGCTGTGCTCAACGAAGCGCTGGCGCCCAGCGTAAATTCGCCGCGATTTGGAATCGCGTTGGGTGTAACTGAAGCGGGGTTCTTCGCAAGGATCGCGTACTGGAATGGCGAAAAGTCGAAAGTGAAGAAAGAGAGCGTTCCCTGTGGCGCTGAGACGCTGCCCTGAATGTCGAGATTGGCGGCAGCGAGCGTAATCGAGCCACGTGCAGGAGCGGTGAGCGAGATATTTGAGGGAATCGAGATATCTCCATCGCTGTTATTGATGGTTAGGTTGCCGAACCCATCGGTCGTCAACAGGTCGGGAGACAGAATAACTTCGGCTTGCCGGTCCTTCCGCAAGGCCACCGGAGCTCCGGACGGCGTGATTGTAAATGGATCCGCCGGATTCTGAGTCGTGCCAGCTGCGAAGACGATGTCCGGAGGCGTCGGCGAAACCACGGAATAAAGCGGCGGAGTCGCATCCTGTCCCTGGAAGTTGAGGGTGAGCGCACTCGCAGTAGGCGCGACGGTACGCTGGCGTGGGCCGGAGACCGTGGCTCCCAGAAGCGTGCCGTCCAGCGCCATGGAAGGCGCGGAGATGGAAACGGTGCCTCCGTTTGCACCGAATTGGTATCCCGTTTCGTAGTGAGCGCCGTTCAGGAGAAGCGGATTTACGAAGGTCTGCTGCAGTCCGTACTTCGGTGACGAGGTCGTAAAGGTGCCGGTGTAGATCCCGCTGTAAACCATGTCCGGCGTCGCCTGGGAAATATCCAACAGTTCCGAACCTGTGACGACTCTCGTGGTCTGCACGATTCCACCCTGATAGTTAATCCACCCGCCCGAGACATTGATGGTCGATCCCGCCTGCATGACCACGGACGAGCCGGCATTCACCGTGACGGTGCCGCCCGCGGTGGTCAGTTCACCGACGGGTCGCTGGATGAGCCCGACATAGCCAGAGGCATCGGCCAGCGGAGTGCCCACCCACGTGGTGCCATTGTAAATGCCAGTTTCGCGAAGATCGATCTGGATTGTTAATCCACGAAAAGGACCGAAGCGCTGCAGCGGTGAATCCGCGAGCTGCGCGCCGAGCAGCTGCACTGCAACGATGTTTTCCGAAATCGGAGCAGAAACAACCGAGCCGGAAACGTCGATCGTCGCGCCGGGATCCAGGTAGACCTGGCCGTTAGTGTAATTAAAGGAATACGCCCCATTTGACGGCAACCACGTTCCCGCGCTGAGGCTGACGTTGGCGTTGGGCGCGACGATGTCCGAGTTATTCGCAAGATGGATGGTCAGTCCCTTGACATTGATCTGAGAAGCCAACGCCAATTGAGTGCCAACAACCGTGTCTGTACTGGAAAGTTCCGGCAGAATATCGGTGATGCTGTTGGCACCAAAGACAACCGAGCCGCTTGCGGTGGGCGTGAGCACCGGCGCACCAAGCACGATCGATCGCACGGTATTGTAACTGGCGAGCAGATCGATGCGGCCATTCAAGGAGACAGAAGTGCTGCTATCGACCGTGCCGAGTTGATTCACTGACTTGCCCGCCATTGTCAGATCGGCTCGGGGGATTTCGATCAAACCGGTGTTCGTGACAGTCCCGCTGTATTTATCTACGGAGCCGATAAGGACATCGAGTCCGCGCAGGCTGGGATCGGAACTCGGATGGGCCTGCAGGGCAACCTGATTTCCCGCAGCAAGGATGGTCTGGCCATCAGGTGTCGAAATCGTGCCGGCGTTGCTAACATTAGGACCGATCAAAGCGATCTTGCCGCCGACGTGCTCCGGCGTCGTGGGGCTCGTCAATTGAGCTCCGGCTTCGACGATGATATCGCCATCCCGTCCGCCCGGCGTATTCGGCGCGGCAGGCGGCGTAAAGGCCGGAGTCGTGCCGCCATTAGCCAATGCGGGAATCGCGAGCGAGGAGAACAAGAACTGGTCGTCCGGGTTATTCAGCAATCCACGGGCGATCAGGTTATCATTGATCGGGAGTGACGATGCGACGAGTGCGTGGACATTGATTTGGCTTGAGCCACCAAAGATGATCCCGTTTTGATTGATTAGATAAACCTGACCGGGTGCATTGATCGAGCCGAGGATCTGCGACGGAACGCCGGAGGGATCGACGATCTTATTGAAGGCAATCCACTTGCTTTTGTCCGAGCCGCCGGCGCTCTGGTTGAAGTTGACGGTGGTGTCTTTTCCAACGTTGAAGGTCTGCCAACTGAGTAGCGCTTGCGGTGCGGTCTGGTTGATCGTGACGGTCGTTTGGCCATGCTGGCTTGATTGCGTGGGCAGGCTTGCACCCTGCCACGGACTGGAATGCGTGGCCACCCCCGGAGCGACTTGCAATCCGCCGGCAGTCAGTCCATTTGGCACGGCTGGCAGCGATTTGTTCGGTGAATTGGGATTCGCTCCGAGGCTGCCGGACTTGGTTACAGCAGCCTGTCGTGCGGACCCTTGCATTTTTTGCACAGCGAGCACGGCTTGCGAGATTCTGGCCAGCGCGTCTTTTCCGTTGATGCCAGTCTGCGGAGACCCCGGAGCACTGACTCCCTGGGAGGCATTGCCCTGCGGCGCCCCTGGGTTACTGCCACCGCTGCCGGGACGGAGAATATCTCGCGCGATTGCGTCGAGACTCGCGGATAGGGAGACGGCGACGCCCAGGCTGGCGGAAATCGCCGTTCGCAAATTGCGAGTGCGAGCAGGGACGGATTTGAAAACGCCGGACTTGGCCATGGTTCGTAAGAAGCTAGGGACTTAGGATGCGCTTTTCCGATTGCTGGCCGGACGACTCCTTTCGGAGTCTGTCTTAGCCTTCGCGGGGGCGGGTGTCGGGTTGGCTTCCGGAGCTTGTGAGGAGCGTGCGGCATTCGGTTCCGGCTTGATCTTCTGCTCGGAGAGTTTGTCGCCGTAGTCCTGCACGAGGTTTTCCAGCTTTACCTTCGTGATTCCTGTGAACGGTTCGCGGGCGGTAAGGGCTGTGCCGAGGCCGAACTTTTCATAACGGGAAAGGATCTCGTTCCCGACCTTGAATAACTCGAGATTCCTGGCCTCGCGATCGGCGACCTTGCGCTCGAGGACAACCTTTTCGCCGGCGAGTTTCGCGCGTTCGCCTTCCTTCGTCCGAGCAATGTCCGCGACCTGATTGTAAGCGGTTTTCCACTTTTCCAGGGCCTCGTTCAGCTTGGCAATCTGATCATCCTTTGCCGTCTCGCGGCCTTCCAGGTCGCCAATCCGCTTGTCGGAAGCGGCTTTGTCTTCGATGCATTGCTTGGTAACAGCGTCGAGCTTCTCGCTGAGAGCCTTCTTCTCCTGTTCGTTTTGGTCATGGGCCGCTTTCAGGGTGTCGCGTTCGCTTTCGACGGAGCGCAATTGCAGCATGGTGTTCCGCAAAGATTCCCGCAGGCGGGCCTCCGGTGAGCTAGCGGGATCTCCCGCACTGGCCATCTCCGGAATAGCGATAAGGACGAGTCCCGATACGAAAGATATTAGATAGGTCTGACGCATAGTTAGAATTTTCCGTTGAAGTCCACCTGCAGGATATCGCTCTTGAATGGAGGTCCGCTGACCTGCGTGGCGCTCATCCAGCGGATTCCGAAGGAAACGCGGGGCGAGAGGGCGACCGTTCCGTAGAGCGTGTAGCCTTTGAGATTTGTCCCCCCGAGGCCGAAGTCCGAGTCGTTGAATCCGTCTACCACTGAGTCGGATTCGATGTAGCGGTAGTTGACGCCCAGGTTCCAATCCCAGCGCTTTTCCAGGGCGCCGTGACCGATCTTGAAATCGACGATCCAGGCGGTGTCGCCACCCGCAAAGGCTCCGAGCGGATTGCTCGCTGTAGTCGCGCCGCGGTTATTTACCGCCTTGGCGCTGACGGAATCGTAATTAAAGGCGAGGTTTTTGACCCACTCCGCGCTCAGGCTGAGACGGAACGGTTCGAAGCGGTCATAGTCAATACGTCCGGTGAATGCGAGTTCATGGAAGGGCGTTGCGAGGCCGTAGTATTGGAATTGGTCGATGGTGCCGAAGTTATTCGCCACGGTCGGCACGATGTCGCGCAGGGCCATGTAAGTATTGCCCTTCTGCGCGAATGCCGGCCGCGTGTCGTCGGTATTTCCCGCATCGTTTGGAGTGAGCGGCGTGAAGGGACTGGAGAGTTTCCCTTCGACGTTCTGGAAATAGTAGTAAGCGCTTCCGACTTTGAGGCTCAGATCCTTGGTGGGCCTCCAATCGGTGCCGATCTGCCCTGCATAGAGCCACTTATCGGTGCTGCTATACTTTGCGGGCTGATTTGAAGGGAAGTTGAAGTCGGTGTTGAAGACCGGGAAGGCTCCGAGGGCCAGGAACGGTGTGATTCCCTTAAAGACTTCGTATTTGCCTTGAATGGCTGCACCATCGAATCCGAGGTCGTTTGCCCAGATGATGTTGCTCGTTGTGAAGAACGGGTTATCGAAACGACCGATCGTGATGGACAGATCCCGGTCCGGGCGGCCACCGATTTCGTATTTGATGAAGGCCCGATCCAGCCAGATGGAATATTTGCTGAAGTTGCCGCCCTGCGCCTGATTCGCCAGGCCGACGGTCTGGTTGCTAGTTACTGGAGTGTCACTCTCGCCAGTGCCGATGCGGAGTCCGCCAGTGAAGCCGTCGCCAAAATCGACATCGGCGCCGAGTCGGGCACGGATGCGGATCCGGTTGCGATCCTTATCGACATTGTATTCCGGCGCGAACTGAGTGCCGCTGATATCATACGGAGCGCCGGTATTGATCGCGTTAAAATTGGGGAAGCTGCCGGTATTATCATTGCCAGACGGGAACCAGTCGCCCTCGTACCGTACCCGGATATCGCCGAAGAGTTTGATCCGAGTGACCCAGTCGGGAAACATCCGCGGCGCGGCCCAATGCTCGTCGCGAGCCTGGTCCATCACTTCCTGTTTCAGCTCGTCGCGGATCTGCGCCTTGACCACTTCCGGAATGTAAGTGACGCGGACGCCGTCGTCGGGGGTGGGGCCTCCTTCGGTTGCGCCAAGCGGCGCAGGACCATCCGGAAAGAGCGGAGTGGGTGCCAGTTGGCCGGAAGTTACGGCGGCCTGAACCGCGACGACCTTCTCCACGGCTGCCTTTGCCTCTTCTGCTTGAGCGCGGGCTTGTGCCGCGTCGGCTTCCGCTTGTTTGATCAATTCGGCCGCGTCCTCCTTGCTCAGAACACCTCGCTCGACGAGGCGATTGATTAGGTTAATCGTGACGTTCTGCGATGGCGTAGCGTGTTGGCTGGAGGCTCCGGATGCGCTTGCAATGGGAGCTGGAGCAGGGGGCGTGACGTTCGCGGCGGCCGCCGAGGCTGAGGGGCCGGAGGTCGCGGCGATCAATGACGCGGATGGCGAGTCGGGGAGTGGCAGGCTAATGGACTGCGAGTCGATCGGAGCTGCAGAGTAAGCAGGTAGTACGAGCGCAGCTGCAGAGACGGATGATGCAAGAAGCAGCGCGATTGGCCGGCTCGGAATGTTAGGTTGCTCAATCATTGCGTGGCAAAGCGTGTGTGAAGAAAAAGACTTTGAGTGTTAGTTGGGCCGCCTGGCGGTAAGTCGCATGACGATGGGGGTGGGCATGCCTTCGGGCGGCGGTTCGGAAAGACGAAGGCCTGTCAGGACTTCGTTCGTGAGAGCGGCATCGACAGCAGCGTCGCCTGTGCTGCCGGAAATCGTGGCGCGGGTGATACGACCGGTGTTATCGGGCCAAATGCGGACCTCGACGTGCATGGAGGCGTTGCGGGTCTTGCGGTTGTTGCGAATCGCTTCGGCAATCCGATTCTGGACTTGTCCGGCGTACCAACCCCAGCGGCTGCCGTTGCGTCCGCCAGTACCATTCCCGCCGGTGCCGTTCCCTCCGCCATTGCCATGTTGGCTCAGACCGAAGGCATCCGATCCGGGGCCGGCGATTCCGGTTCCCAATGGCGCCGCTGGCGGCTCTTCAGGCTTGGGTGCTGCATCTGGCTTTTGCTCAGGCTCTGAAACAGGCGCCTGCTCGATCATCTTCTGTTCGCGCGGCGGCTCCGGTACTTTTTGGGAAGGTGGAGGCGGCGGTGGAGGCAGTACTGGCGGGAGCAGCTTTACAACGGTGAGATTCTCCAGCTTGGTGGGTAGGGCCGAGTGGCCGGAGGAAAGGTTCTTCAGGGCAAAGACCGCACCCGAAAGAAATAGAATGGTAAGTCCCGCGACCAGCAGGCGGTTGCGCTGCAGAAAGCTACGATCGTCGGAATCGTCGCC
>OUMH01000007.1_pt1 | contig 19290 bp, 4 predicted proteins | sample 1690951 | NCBI WGS metagenome assembly OUMH01 (sample SAMEA3914864, study PRJEB12502) | metagenome | biome: forest; material: soil | place: USA | collected 2012-03-12 | depth 0.3 m
CAACAATGGAGCGTATGCGGGGACGATTTCGAACACCGGAACCCTGCTTTACAGCTCTTCGTCGAATCAAATTTTGTCAGGCGCCATCAGCGGAGCGGGAACGCTTAACCTGACCGGTTCGGGCATACTGACCTTGACCGGCGGAAACGCGAACACAACCACCATCAACACAGCCACTACGCTCAGTTTGAATCGGACGGTCGCCGGATTCGCAAACCGCTCGGCGGTCGGTGGCAATACGCTGACGCTTTCGGGCGGTACGCTCTCGATCGACAACGCCACCGGCGGTTTGTCAGGCGGATGGGTGATCGTGAGCGGTTCGACGAATTCCTTGAGCGGAAGTGGAACGATTAACATCAATTCCGGGGTGCTCGCTCGCGATAACACCCAGGCGAACGCCATTAACACAACGGCGACGGTCAATGTTGCCGCGGGCGCCTATTTCGGTGCCGGCCGCGGTGGCAACAGCACGATTGGAGCCCTCAATGGCAGCGGCGTCGTATCGACACTCTGGAGTGGCACCAACGCCGGCAGCATTACCATCGGTAACGGCAACGGCTCCGGCTCGTTCACGGGAACGCTCGATGGCAACGGCAGCAACGCCACCGATGGCACCCAGGAGGGCGGCGTTTTCTCGGTCATTAAGACGGGCTCCGGCACTCAGGTTTTTTCGGGCACAAGCACCTACAGCGGCACGACCACCGTCAACGGCGGTACGCTGCAAGCCGGCGCCTCCACGAGCGTCTTCGGCGTCAACTCGGCGGTGACAGTGGCAAACACGGCGGGAGTGACGCTCGACCTGAACGGATACAATGTCGCGATTGGCTCTCTGGCCGGCGGCGGCACGACGGGCGGTGCGGTTACGCTCGAAACGGGAACGCTTACCCTTGGTGGCAATAACACCACGACTTCGTTTGCTGGCGTCATTTCCGGCGCAGGCAGCCTTGTCAAAGTCGGCACTGGCACCCAGACCCTTTCCGGCTCGAACAGCTTCACCGGTACGACGACCATCAACGCTGGCACGCTGAAGCTCGACTTCTCGGCTGCCGGCGCACCGACGGGCAATATCATCAATTCATCCTCCGCGCTTTTGATGGGCGGCGGCACGCTGAATCTGACTGGCCTGGCATCCACGACGAACAGCCAGCAATTCAACGGGCTGACGCTGACTGCCGGAACGGGAAGTGCCATCCAGCTTTCCGCGAATGCCACTTCCAATCCGTTGCTCCTGACTCTCGGCGCCGTCACCCGTTCCGCTGGGGCGACCATAAATTTTGCTTTGCCGACGGGAACACAGAGCGCGTCCAACGGCGTCCTTACCACGATTGCGAACACCGGCGGCACCATCCTCGGCGGGTGGGCCACCGTAGGAGGGACCGACTGGGCAGTGAGTGCCGGCGATGGCACCAATGCCGGCAATATTACCGCAGTGGCGAGTTACACCAATGACACGTGGGCATCCGGCAACAACACTAATGTTACGGTGGCCAGCAGCCCCACGTCCGGCTCGACCACCAATTCTCTGCGCTTTAACTCCGCCACGGCTTTCACTTTGACCCTGACGGGTGTGAACACTCTTCAATCGGGCGGCATTCTCGCGACTTCCGCCGCCACGGCTGGCGGGACCATCACCGGTGGCACGCTGACGGCGGGTTCCTCGAATGAATTGATCGCCAACCAGATCAGCAACGGTACCCTGACGATTGGTTCCGTTTTGGCGGACAACGGTTCGCCTGTCGGACTGACCAAGGGTGGCACCGGCACCGGACTTCTTGTCTTAAGCGGCGTCAACACTTACACCGGTAACACCGCCATCGCAGGCGGCACGCTGCAAATCAGCAGCGCTGGGCAACTCGGCGCCGGCTCCTATGCCGGCAACATTTCCAATGCCGGCACTTTCAAGTTCTCGTCCACTGCTAACCAAGCCCTCACCGGCATCATCAGCGGTCCGGGCGCGTTGACAAAGGACACAGGCACGAGCAGCGTGCTCACTCTCTCCGGCGGCAATACCTATACCGGCATTACTACGATTTCCGCCGGCGTACTCAGCGTGGATACGCTGGCCAATGGTGGCGTGGCCAGCGGCATCGGTGCGTCCACAAACGCAGCGGCAAACCTCGTCTTCGCGGGCGGCACGCTGAGATACACCGGTGCGACCGCCTCGACCGATCGCGCCTTTTCCATGTCGGCGGCGAGTACGCTCGAAGTAACTAACGCGTCCACGACACTCACCATTGCCAACCCCGTGGTGGTGAGCGGAAACTCGAGTAATTCGCTTACGAAGACCGGGGCCGGCACGCTGGTGCTCGGCGGTACAGCGGACAATTCCTCGTTTATCCTGAATGTCCAAACCGGCGAGGTGGACCTGGGCAAAACTGGAACCGGTAGTGGTGTCCGCGCCGTGGCCGGTATCAGCGGCGTCGCCCAGGGTGCACTCGTCAAGCTCACCGGCACTGGTGGCGACCAAATATATGACGGCAGCGCCTCCACCAACTTCGGCGTGAACGGTCTCGCCGGAACACTCGACCTCAACGGCAATTCCGAGACCACGAGCAATTTCAACGGCGCCGCGACCGGCGTGGTGACCAATAACGCCTCCGGCACGAATGCCGTCTGGACGGTCGGTGGTACAAACGCGACGAGTTCGTATGCTGGTGGCATTCAAGATGGAGCCGGCACCGTGGCCTTCACCAAGATAGGAACCGGCACACAGACGCTTTCGGGCACTCTCAATTATTCAGGAGCAACGACGGTAGGCGCCGGCGCGCTGGTGCTCTCCTCCTCTGGCAGTCTCGCCAATGTCGGCGGCATCGTTGTCAACGGCATCCTGAATGCCAGCGGTACGATCACCGGAACCGGCGGCATCACTGTGAATACTGGCGGCACGATGCAATTCGCCGCGCCCAAGGCGTTCTATAACTCCACCGCCGGCGGCGTCACCGCCCTCAGTGTCGCGAAGTTGGATGTGAATTCCGGCGGGACTGCCGCGTTCAACTTTGGCGGCGCTTCAGATTTCACCGCAACTGATATTGCTACGGTCCTTTCGGCGAGCACCGGTGGGGTAGGGTTCAACGCTGGCTCGACGCTGGGCCTGGACACGACCAACGGCACCGGGACTTATTCAAGTGTCATCGCCAATACCGCTAACGGCTCGCTCGGGCTTACCAAGCTCGGCAGCAACTCGCTGATCCTCACGGGGACAAACAGCTATACCGGTGTCACCACGATTTCCGGCGGCATCCTCAATGTGTCCAAACTCGCGATCGGCGGCGTGGCCAGCGGCATCGGCGCATCGACGAATGTGGCGGCCAATCTTGTTTTCAACAACGGCACGCTGGAATACAGCGGGACAGGCGATTCGACCGACCACGCCTTCACCATCACCGCTGGTACGACCGGCACGATCCAGGTGGACGGCTCCGCCGCCCTCACCATCTCCGGCGCGGCGGCCGCCACGACAGGCGCCTTCGTCAAGACTGGGCCGGGCACCCTCGTTCTCACCGGCGCCAACGTCTACACCGGCGCCACAACCGTCAAGAACGGCGTACTCCAACTCGCGGGCAACACAGCCGCCCGCTTGTCCGGTTCCACGACCCTGAGCTTGGGCGACACCGGAACCATCGGAAAGGTCATTCTCGGCTCCACCGGACTTTCCGGCATCACCGACAATAGGAGCGATCTGTCCGTCGCCGGCCTTGCTACAACCGGTCTCGGCGGTTCGATTGTCGGCGGCAACGCGACTGTCTCTACGCTGACTGATACTCAGACCAGTGCTACGGCCTTCTCCGGCATCCTCGGCGGTGGCGGAACGAATGAAAACAATCTCGCCTTCACCTTGAACGGTGCCGGCGCCAACCTGACGCTTTCCGGACTTAATAGCTACGCCGGCGCGACGACCATCGCGCAAGGCACGATCACCGTCGCGCAGATCGGTGCCACTGGCGTGAATGGGAACCTCGGGGCGAACAGCACGATCAACATCGGTGCGACCACCACGGCTGGTCAGCTCACTTACACCGGTGCGGGTGAAATAAACAATCGCGTCATCAACCTTGCAAGTACGACCGGCGGTGTAACCATCGATCAATCGGGTACAGGGTTGCTCAAGTTCACGGGGAACATGACCGCCACTGGCGCGGGTATCAAAACCCTGACACTGCAGGGATCCACTACCGGGTTCGGTGAAATTGCCGGTAATATCATCGACAACTCCAGTACGAACAAAACCACTGTCACCAAGGCGGGGACCGGGACATGGACGCTCTCCGGCGCCAACACCTATACAGGCGGCACCAATGTGAATGCAGGCGTGCTCGCCTTCACGAGTGGTGCTCTCGGCACGGCAGGCAACGTCACGATGGGCGGCGGAACGCTCCGGTGGGCCTCCGGTAACACGCAGGACATCTCCTCGCGCCTCGCGATGGTCGCTTCCACAAATGCCACCATCGACACCAACGGCAACAGTGTCGCCTTTGCCTCCGCGATCGGCAGTTCCGTGGCGGGCAACCTGATCAAAGTTGGTGCGGGGACGCTCACTCTTTCGGGAACGGACACCTACACGGGGACGACCACCGTGGGCGGGGGCACCTTGCTGCTCGACTACACGACCAACAACACGAGTAAGGTTTCCGCAACGGCAGCGCTCATCCTCGGCTCCGGGTCGGTCGGCGGTAATCTGACAATCAACGGCAACGCCTCGGCTACTTCGCAGACCGTCACTGGCCTGACCCTTAACGCCGGCGTCAGCTCCATCACGGTCAACCAGACCGCCCAAAACGCCACGCTGGCCCTTGGCACCATTACCCGCAACGTCGGTGGTGCCGTAAATTTCGTGTATGGCGGAACCGGTGCCGGTGTGGCTGCGACGACAGTCGGCAATCTCAATACGATTGGGATTCTTGGCGGTTGGGCCACCCTCAACGGTACAGACTGGGCGGTAAACTCGACGAACACGGCTGGAGCCGCTGTCGGGGCTCTTGCGAGCTACACCACCGACACTTGGGCGAGCACCAACAACACCGATGTTAGCCTGGCTGGCGCGAACCCCGCCTCCGGAGCGACAACCTATTCGTTGCGCTTCAATGCGGCGGGAGCGAAGACGCTGACACTCGCAGGCACGGACACGATCTCTTCGGGTGGCATCCTGGTGACATCAAATGTCGGTGCGTACACCACGACCATCACCGGCGGTTCGCTGACCGGAGGCGCCGCGACGGGTGACCTCATCATTAACAACTTCAATACCGCCGGCGGCCTGACCATCGCCTCGGCGATCGTCAAGCAGACCACCACTGGCCTCACTGTTGCCGGTGGCGGCACCACGACACTGACCGGCGCGAACACCTACAACGGTGCGACCGTCATTGGCGGGGGAAGTACGCTGAAACTTAGCCGCGGTGTATCGACAAACGATTTCCTGGCGTCTTCCGGCTACACCATAGCCTCGGGGTCGACGCTTCAGGTTGACATTGCTTCCGGATTCAATCCTCGCCTCTCCGATGTGAACAATACGGTGTCTGGCTCGGGCACTTTCTCGAAGACAAGCGCCGGCTTCCTGTTTTTGGGGGACAATAGCGGTAGTAAGTACACGACCTTTGACATGTCCCCGGGGGCCTTGCTTTCGGTTCAGGGCGGTACGCTTGATACTTTCAAAACAACGGCGGCAAACTCCGCCGATCTCTTCATTGGCGCGGGCGCAATTGCCAGCAATCCAAAGTCGGCGATTTTCTTCAATGCTCTTAATAGCGCCGATGCCACCGGTACTCTGACGCTCGGAGGCCAGGCCGCCACCTTCGGCGTGGCCAATGGCGGTGGCACTTTCTCTGGCTCGATTTCGGGAGCCGCCTCGACATTCACCAAGGTCGGCACCGGCACGGAGGTGCTTTCCGGTGCCAATACCTACACCGGCGCAACGACCGTCTCCGGCGGCATGTTGCAGTTCGGCAAGGAGACGGCCCTCTACAACAACACGTCGGCGTCATGGACGGCGACGAATCTTGTCGTCAATCCCGGAGCGATTGCCGCGTTCAACGTCAACGATGCGGGCACCAACGGCGAGTTCTCCGCTGGGGATATCGCCACGATCAGTGCACTAGGTACCGCTACCGGTGGCTTCAAGAGCGGATCCTTCATCGGTCTCGACACAACCACCGGCAACTTCACCTTCGGAAATGCCCTTGCAAATACGAATGGCGGCTTAAACGCGCTCGGCCTTGTGAAGCTCGGCGCGAACACGTTGACATTGACCGGCGCCAACAGCTACTCCGGCAATACGGTGATCTCCGGCGGTACGCTGGCGATCGGTGTGGGTGGCACACTGGGCGGCGGTGTTTATGCAGGGGTCCTCAGCGGCACTGGCGCGCTGCTCAAATCGAGCACTGACACCCTGGTCCTTTCCGGTGCCAACACTTACTCGGGCGGTACAACCGTCAATGCGGGCACGCTGCAATTGGGAGACGGCTCGATCAATCCGACGATCAATGGCTCGTATGTCATTGGTTTGGGAGGGACCCTTCGAATCCAATATAACTCGAGTGGATCGCCCACGGTGTTGGATTTGACCAAATACACAGGCGCTGGAACCCTCGCCATCGGAACGCCCAAGACTTTCGATCACACATACGGCGATGTGACAACGAGTCTGCCTGCAGGATTTACCGGCACGGTCCAAATCAACCAGGGGCGCCTTGCCACCAATGGATCCGCCACGCTTGGTAACGCTTCGAGCATCATCGTTGGCGTCGGCGGCCAGCTTGGCATGTGGAACGGCGGCACCTTTGCCCAAAACTTCACCGTTGCCGGCTCCGGCTATGGAGAAACCGGGTATGAATCTGCTCTCCGCCTGGCCAACTCCGGTATTACCACCACGGTTAACGGCACGGTGGCCCTGACAGGCAATACGACTCTGGGTGCGACTGGAACTGGCATTTTGAATGGCGTCATTTCCGAGACGGCGCCTTCCAATCTAACTTTTGGCAGCAGTTCGCAGGGCGGTACGATCGTGCTTGCCGGAAATAACAGTTACACCGGGGGCACGACCTTGAAGTATGGCACGGTGCGGGTGGCCAACACCGGAAGCGCGAATGCCTTCGGCTCGGGAAATATTACCTTTGCGGGAAGCACGACACTGGGCAACGGCACCAGCGCCGGCGCGACTGCCAAGACCATCGCCAATAACATCAGCATCAATTCCACATTCACCGCGAGCTTCGATGGCGGATTTGGCGATTTGACGCTCAGCGGCATCATCAGCGGCGCCGGGGCTCTGAACAAGGTTTCCACCGGTAATGTCATCCTCAGCGGCGCCAACACCTACACGGGGACGACGACTATTTCCGCAGGAACGCTCCGGTTCGCGAATGAGTCTGCCCTCTACAACAACACGCCGGCGTCGTGGACGGCTGCAAACCTTGTGGTCAACTCGGGCGCGACCGCGGCCTTCAATGTCGGCGGCACGAATGAGTTCACGGCGTCGGACATCGATACACTGAAGGGCCTCGGCACCGCCACGGGCGGCTTCAAGAGCGGCTCCTTCCTCGGGCTCGATACGACCAATGCCGGAGGTTCGTTCACTTATGGCTCGGCGATCGGTAACACTAACGCCGGAGCGAACACGCTCGGAGTGGTCAAACTTGGCTCAGGTACGCTCACCCTTACGGGTGCCAACACCTACACGGGGAGCACGACCATTTCCGCTGGCACCCTGGAAATCGGCGGCGCAGGCGTATTGAATACCGGCGCATATGCTGGGACGATCGCCGACAGCGGCACGCTGCTTTATTCCTCTTCGGCAGCCCAGACGCTGTCCGGGGTCATCAGCGGAACTGGCGCCCTGGCGAAAAGCACTGGCACTGGGATTCTCACGCTTTCGGCAGCCAATACCTATACCGGCAACACCAGTGTCGATGCAGGCACGCTGAAGCTTACGAATGCGAGCGCACTGGGTGGATCCACTTTCGCGGGCGGCGCGGGCACTCTTGTTTTTGACTCCTCGGTGGCTACGCACGCATTCACGTTTGGAGGCCTTTCGGGATCGACCAACCTGGCGCTGCTGGATAACGCCGCAACACCCAACGCGTTGGCGCTGACAGTCGGCGGTAACAACTCGAATACGAGCTACTCAGGTGTCCTTTCCGGGACGAATGCCGGCCTTACGAAGACCGGCACGGGAACGCTCACGCTCTCCGCGGCGAACACCTATACTGGAACGACGAACATCAACGGTGGCACTCTTGCTCTGGGTAATGCCACGAATACCCTGGCCAGCGCAGGAACCATTAACTTCGGCGGTAACGCCACGCTCGATCTCGGCAGCACCACTCAATCCGTTGCCAAGATGACCTTCGGCGTGAATGCGACCGATGCCATCATTGGCAGCGGCGTGCTGAACATCACTGGAGCCACAACCGTTGCCGTGGGGGACACTGGCCTTGCCACAACCCTGAATCTGAGTGGCGGAGCAACGACGACGTTCACTCCGACTTTATATATCGGCCATTCCGCCGTTAACGGCAGCCCCTACATATCCACGGGAACGGTGACGGTAGCGGCGGGAACGACGTTGAATGGGGGCACCATCGATATGGGATGGAGCTCCTATGCATCCGGTAGCAATGCGCCTTCATCCACAGGCACATTGACCGTAAATGGCACCGTAAATGCGACCACGCTGACTCTGGTGGATCTCACCACCAGCGGCCACAGTTTCAGTGTCGGCGCCGCCACCGTGAACTTGAACACCGGGGCGAAACTTTTCGCGCAAACCATTCAACCTGGTTCATCCCAAGCGGGCACGATCACCCGTACGTTCAATTTCAACGACGGCACGATCGGAAACATCAGCACCGGCAACCTCACGATCACTGCGTTCGGAGGGACGACGCCGTCGTTCGTTCTCGGAGCCAGCGGCACACCGACCTTTGACATCTCCTCAGGCCGCACGGGGACGGTGAATCAGGCAATGTCGGGATCCGGTTCGTTAACCAAGATCGACAACGGCGCACTGATCTTGACCGCAGCCAACACTTATACCGGCACGACGACGGTCAGCGGCGGCACGCTGATCGTGAACGGCAGCATCAGCGGCAGTGTGGCCACGGTGAATAACGGCGGCACGCTGGCAGGTACGGGGACGACCGGAGCCGTGACTGTCACTAATGGCGGAACGATTCTGCCCGGTAGCGCGGGCACGCTCGGGACGTTGAACACACAAGCGCTTGCCTTCAGCGGTGGCGGTACGTTCTCGCTGCAGATCAATACCTCCAGTGTGAATGGTAGCAACGTGGTAGCGAGCAGCGTCGACGCCATTACCGGAAACCTCACACTCGGCACGACCTCTCCCACTCTGGCCATTAGCGATCTGGGTGGCGGACTTACCCTCGCAATCGGCGATACCATCCCGTTCGCGACTTACACCGGCACGTGGGATGGCAATCTCTTCTCAGTCGGCGGGGCGACCATCCCGAATGGAGGCACGTTTAACGTCGGGCCAAATGCATATCAGCTCACCTACAATGGAGGTGCGAGTAATAACACGCTGCTGCTGACCGTCGTGCCAGAGCCGGGGGCGTACGTGAGCCTGTTGGGCGGCCTTGCGACATTGGCGGGACTGCAGCGCTTCCGCCGGCGCCGTTTCTAAAGACATTTGGTGGATGTAAGCGTGTCTGAGGAGGTACGCTTACTGGCGTGAACCCCGCCGCCGCAGCAGCGGGGTTCATATTTTTCTGAACTTCACCGAATTCACAGTCGCCAGGGCGTCGAGCCTGACGATCCGGTTCGCTATCAGTGTCACCCCGGTGAAGTCCGCCATGTCGGTGGCGGAATTAGCCCGGATATTTCACGGTCCGATAAGTTGACGGCTTGCCGCGATTGGATCGTAAGATTCGGCTGCCCGAGGGCGCTTTTTTGCGGCAATTACCAGAAAAGACGACACTTCCCCCAACCCCCATCCGACTTTTGGCGCCGGGGCAGCGCCATTTTTACTTACGTTGGCTCGAGGGCGGCGCACGTCTGCATGAAGAGCTCTTGATACGGGTAGGCGCTACTCATCAACAGGCGGATTCTCCTGGTGTTACGCAGGATCACCGTCCCGATTTTGAGAAGCTTGAGTCGAATCGTTCCTACCTGCGCCTTGGCCATCTGTGTTCCGGCAAGCCCCACCCGTCGAATCGTTTCCATCAGCACATAGGCACAAGCGGAAAGCAAAACACGAAACTGGTTGGCCCACCATCGGTGGCAGGAGGTGCGGTCGCTGAAGAGACCAAGTTGCTGTTCGTTGATCCGATTTTCCATCTCCCCACGCGCACAGTAAACTTCATCGTAAAGCTGCTGGGCATCGCCCTCAAGGCTACGGCACCCGCACATCCTACTGGAAATAATATGATGACCATCCCTGAAGCATTCGCAAAATTCAAAGGCAAGATTAGTACGCCAACTGAGAAAGAGACCAAAGACGCCTCTCGGCGCCAAAAGGAGATTCGGTCTGTCATGGACCGGAAATTCCACGTCGATCGGGATTTTCTCTCAGGCTCCTACGCTCGCTGGACCAAGACCAAACCGCTCAAGGACGTTGACATCTTCTGCATCCTCGGCGGAGAGGTACGTCAGCGCCAGCTTCCCCCAAAGATCGCTCGGTTTCATGCTGATCTGCACCGAGGTGCCCAGCACGATTGCGATCTGCGCGGCCGTGGCTATCAGCACCGCCAGAGCCCGCAGAGCGAGCTCGAGCCGGAGGGCTTCAGTCGCCGCGGGATGCGTACGATGGCCGTCGACTGGATCCACTTTGAACTGGCCCTCGTCCTCCGGCAACGCAGCTTGCGTTACCTCCATCGCCTTCGCCATCGCAGCTTGGTCTGCCAGCGCTTGCCCTGCTGAATCCGCCGTCACGTTGACGTCAAATATCCGACCGTGAACCGCTGGATTCGTGTCTGCGATCAGTGTCGCCTCTGCCGTGCAGCTTTTCCGCGCCGTGGCAAACGCCTGCTGCACGCTTGTCGCACTGCCTCGGGACCCGAGAACTATCTCTACCATGGCGGTCCACCGCGTCGTCGCATGCTCGACGATGCTGCCCCGCATCATCCAGAGCAGCCCCGCGAAGACTAGCAGGCCCCAGCCGAACATTTCTGCCCGGCTGCCGACAACCTGCTTCCGATCCGTAAAACTCCGTTCTGAAATCAGGTTACGCGCCATGTTTGGAGAAGGCGCGAAAAGTGCCACACAATTTCAGGCTCAACTCCCGGGGCGGTTCTTTGCAGCGTGTGGCCAGTGTCATCTTTCAATACGTTGCCCGTACGAGTCTGGTAGGGAGGCTAACTGTGGCCGATCAAAGCGGATTCCTGGCGTATGCACAAGCCTGGACGTACTGTAGTCGATGCTCCTATAGGAAATCCCCCTGCTCCGTCGTCGTGAATTTTGCTCGATTGGTGAAAGTGGAAGCCTTCCCGAAAGCAAAACAACATCACATCCACGGCTCATGTTCCGTCGTCCGCCGTTTCCTCATAATTAACATTATTGCGAGCCAAGGCACTCCACGGCAGAGTCGCCGGGAGTGAAGCCCTCCGTTTTCGACCGAGTTCTCAAAGCCGTCGAAGGGCGGCAGTTCTCTCCACGCAGCCTGGATGCGTATGAGCGGACATAGCTCAAGCTCACCGCATGGACCACCGTGGAAGATGTCGCGACCGAAGCATGATGTGGCCGCGAGATGTGCGACACATACTCGCCGGGTCAGGTGAGCTTGTTTGTAGTGGTCGACCCTTACAGCGCTCCGTGGGGAAACTACTACATAACTCCCCCATACCAAATATAATTGACCGTCGCCAGTGGGCTTGGTCAAGTGCGCCCGCCCAATACAGCCATCCTGTTTGGAATCCCAAGGTCTGAACCACCAGCGATTATGACGAACCACCATTGGTCAAGTACTGTCCTGCCCCAGAGTTGTAACATAAGGCGAACGCCTGCCGCCGCGAGGCATATATTGTCTTTCACCATTTCCTTGTTAACCCTCCTGTTTTCCCTGGCAGGGAGCCTGCAAGGGCAGGGGCTTACCAGCGACGTGGTCATGGATTCCGAGAATGTCACGCAGAACGGCACCGTGACCTTCAATGGTGCGTGGACGGCAAATACGACGAATGCGACCCGCCGCGGCGCAAATACGCTGTATCACACCACCTCGTCTTCGACCTCTTACAGCGTCACCTTTACTCCGATCCTCCCGGTTGCCGCAGCCTACCAGGTTTTCGTCTGGTACAACAGCAGCTCCTCATACGCGAGCAACGTACCGGTCACCGTCGTATCCGCCGATGGTACATCGACGATCACGGTGAACCAGCAGGGCAATTCCGGCCAGTGGGTGCAGCTTGGAACGTTCCGCTTCGCGCAGGGCAGCTCAGGCAGCCTGACCGTGGCGACTCCCAAGGTAGCCAGCTCCACTGTATCGGCCGATTGCGTCCGGTTCCTGCAGGTCGATCCGCAGTTTATCGTCGATAGCCACGATTCCGCGGGCGTCTATCTGGGCGGCACGTGGACTTCGGTCATCACAAACGTCGCCAGCGCCTGGAACAGCAATGAATACATCGCGGATTCGGTGTCAGGCGCCTCGACGAAGACGGTGACGTACCAACCAGTCATCTTTACGGGCGACGGCGAATACGACGTGTATATCCAGTGGGCGCATAACACGAGCACCCCGACGACTTACGCGTCGCACGTCCCGGTGAGCATTACCTCGTGGGACTTTGTCTCCCAGACCTGGAAAGTGACCACACAGACTTATGTGGATCAGACTGCCTCCGGGCTTGAGTGGGTATGGGTAGGAAAGGGCTATTTCACGAGCCCTGGCAACGGTGCGGTGATGATTGGAAATGGAATCGGGTCGACCGGCACCAACGGCAAGGTGGTTGCCGATGCCGTGCGATTCATCAAGCGCATCTCCACTGAGGTCATCATGGATAACTCCGACCCCAGCACGGTGGTGTCGAGCAACTGGACATTGCAGACCAACACCTCCGCCTCGCTGGTGAATACCTTTGGCCCCACCTACCTGAGCGACGGGAACACCCACAAGGGAAGCGCCTCTGTGACTTATACGGCAAGCGTGCCGGTCAGCGGATATTATGACCTGTATTCGTGGAACAAAGGCTCCGGCACTAGCTACGCGCAATTGGCGCCGTCCTCGATCACGTACTGGGATCCAGTGGCTAATAGCACGGCTACAACGACGGCTTCAGTCGATGAACGCGACCTGCCCGGCGGATGGATGCACGTAAAGAAGCTATATTTCAATGCCGCCCATCCAGCGCAGATTACACTAAGCAATACGGGGACGACCAACACGGTCTTGGCCGATGCTTTTGCCTTGATGCGCTGTGAGGACGAAGACGGTGATGGTATGCTGGATAGCTGGGAGGTCGCAAATGGCTTCAATCCCGACGATCCGAGCGACGCGAACCAGGATGCGGACGGCGACGGAATGACGAACCTGCAGGAGTACCTCGCCGGGACTGATCCGCATGATTATTTCAACGGCGGCACGCCCGGCTTGGGGAAACTGGCTGGCGACAATCAAATTTCGGCGCCTTCCACAAGTACGCCACTGCCGCTCACGGCCCACGTGTCCGATGCCACCGGCAAGAGTGTCGCCAATGAGCCCGTTACCTTTCAGTTGACCGGGACAAGCGATGGCAGCCTATTGAGCGGAGGCGTGCTGGCAAATAGCTTCACGCTTTTGACCGATCCCTCGGGAAATGCGTCTGTGTACCTTCTGCAGGCATCGGACCCCGGTGTGCAAAGCCAGGTCCAGGCGAGTGCGGGCAAGAACATACCGGCGGTGGTGACCTTCACTGAAACAACCGGCACCGTCGTTGCATGGTGGAGATTCAACGAAGGCACCGGAACTGCGGTCGGAGATAGCGCCCAGGCCGGAAATGTCGGCGTCGTAAATGGGCCGGCGAGCTGGACTCAGGGCTTTGATGGCACCGGAGCGCTTCAGTTCAATGGCACGAGTAACTATGTATCCGTAACCGATCACGCTTCGCTCGATGTGAAAGGGCAGGCATTTACGTTGTCCGGCTGGGTGAAGCTTAGCACCACGGCCACGTTCTCCGGAACTACGGATGTGTACGGAATCATCGGCAAAGGCGCAGCATCGGGCGCCGGATGGGACCTGTCGCTCGCAGATGGCGCCTCGAACGGAATCCTGTTCCGCATGTCGGACGGGACGAATACCGCACTGCTCTCGCCATCCAGTGACCAGAGCGCGGTATTTACGAATGGCCTGTGGCATCACCTCGCGGTGGTGCGCGATGGCTCGTCCCTGACTTTGTATCTCGATGGGAACGCGGTCGGCAGCACGACGTCGAATACCCAACTCGTTCCCGACAATACATCACCACTTATCCTCGGACGGTCCATCTCCGGTGCGTATCTCAATGGAGTGCTGGATGAATGGAAGCTCGACCGCGAGGCCCTGAGCAGCACGCAGGTGCTGGACTTGAGGAACGTCGATTCCAATAACGATACGCTGCCGGACTGGTGGGAATGGCGCTACTTCCACAGCCTGGCGGTCGACCCGAATACCGACTCCGACCAGGATGGCTACACGAACATGCAGGAGTATCTCAATGGAAGTGATCCGGTGGATCCTTTCGATGATACGCTGCCTTTCGTTACCGTGGGAAGCGGTCGCGAGCAGGTCGGCGCTCCGGGCACGCAGCTGCCAGTCCCGGTTACGTTCCTGGTGCAGAATATCAATACCCTGCATACGGTGGCCAATGCGTCCGTGGTATTGGCCACAAGCGGAGGGACGATTTCGAGTACCCCCACGGGGACGCAGGCGACGACACTTACCGTGCGCACGAATAGCCAGGGACTCGTTTCCGCCTATGTGACGCTCCCGCCTGGAAGCGGCGATACGGCGACAGTGAGCGCGAGCGTGCCGGCCTCCACATCAGGCTACGCCGCGACAAATGAATACGCGACCGGATTGGCTGCGGAGTACCAGTTCGAAGAAACGAGCGGAACCCAGGCCCTGGATCATACGGGCCACAGCCGCTATGAGACCATGCAGTCCGGCGTGACACGCGGCACCGGCCTCACCCTGTCGCGCGGCCTGAGTTTCAATGGATCGACCGGATCGGTGGTAAATAACTTCGGGGCGGAACTGTTCCCAAACGGGGGGGGCACCCCATTCAGCTTCAGCTTGTGGGTGAACCCTTCCAGCTTTAGTTCCGGAACGCCTTACACGCTATTGTCATTTCCGACGAGCCAGCAGGGGATTGATCTCGCGGTTGTACCCGCTGCAAGCGGAAGCACGACGGTCGCGGACTTACGCCTCACGTGGAGCGCGCCCACTGGAAGTCTGACATTGACCAATCCGCAATCCCTGATCGCAGGGATCTGGAATGAGGTAACGGTCACTTGGGACGGCACCCGGGCGAGCCTGTATGTCAATGGCGCCGCTGTGCAGTCCACCGTGGGTTCCACGGTGCGGCCGTACGTCTCCGTTCAATTTTTCATGGGCGGCGGCGTCACTGGACAGCGGACCTTCCTGGGCGCGATGGATGAGGCGAAATTCTATCGTGGCTTCGCACTTACCCCGGCACAGGTGCTTGCCGATTATCAAGGCACGGTTACTCCGGTTGCTCAGCAGCACATAGTTGCCATGCATATGGACGACGGTCCGGTTTTGATCACCCTCACGGGCGTGGACCCGAACGGAGCACCGATCACGGGCTACACCGTGGACAGCAGCCAGACGATCGGAACGCTGACAGGATCGGGCAACCAGTGGTACTACACGCCGCCTTATTGGCACATCAATTCGGATAGCTTTACGTTCACGGTGACGTCTTCATACGGCACCAGCCAGCCGGCAAGTGTCCTGATCTCGATTATCGATCGTCCACCGGTCTTTGCTCCGCAGGGGCCGCTCATTGTGCCGATGGATGTGTCGCGGTTCACCTTCACGCTTCAGGCCACAGATCCCGAGGGCGACTATTTTACTTATGTCATCCTGAATGGGCCGGCGCAGGGACAGCTCACCCTGGGCGGTACTAATCCAGACGGAACAGGGAGCTTCACCTATACGGTGCCGAACACGGTAGGCCAGTTTACCGCAATCATTGGCGCGCAGGATCAATTTGGCGTCACGGGCACCGAGACCGTGACATTTGAGGTGTTTGACCGGCCTGAAATATACATTCCGGAGCCCACGCCAATCGTGACTTCTGGAAGTACGACCCCCATTCAGCTTTCAATAGGGAATCCGCAGGCCGTGTCGTCCATGTCGATTAGCATAGTGACCCCACCGACTAAAGGCAGCATCACTATTTCGGACAGCGGCAGCATCGTGCCATATATCAACTACACGGGCAATCCCGGTGCGACTGGATATGACCAGTTTGATGTCGTTGCGAACGACGGTTACCTAAACAGCTTCCCTGTTACAATCAAGGTGGTGTTTCAGGGAATGCCGGTTCCGGCACCGATCTCCCAGACGATCAACGTCGCGCAGGGCTCGGATTATGTCCTGACGCTGTCGGCCTCATATACGGGAACCAATTTGCTCACATACACAATCGCCGTACCGCCCATTGCCCAGGGGACACTGACCTCGGTCCCGGACGATCCAACTCGTTATGTCTACCACCCGCCTAGTACCGGAAACTGGGATTACTTCACGTTCCGGGTCAGTGATGGCCATTACGAAGACGTGGGAGTTGTCAACGTCAACATTGTCTCGGCGACTTACAAAACGCTCACGATTTTGCCAGCAAACCAGACGATCATCCCTGGCGCAACCCAACAGTTTACTGTGTCCGCAACCCTGCCAAATGGACAGACGGTGACGCCCACATCAGTCACCTGGAGCGCAAACGGAGGATCCATCGATGCAAACGGACTGTACACTTCCAACGGCGTGGCTGGGATCTATGCGATTTCCGCGAACGCGGCCGGTACGGGCGCCACTACGAAGATCAAAGTGCTGCCTCCGGTTCCGACCGGCCTGACGGCGATCGCTGGCAATACCACAGTGGCGCTGAGCTGGAATCCTTCGATCGGATCGACCTGTTATAATGTGAAGCGGGCAACCAGTGCGAGCGGGCCGTTTGCAATTCTGACCGGGACGACGGGAACAAGCTACGTCGATACGACCCCGGCCGACGACGTCACTTATTACTATGTGGTATCCGCCACCCAGGGGATTGCCGAAAGTGCGAATTCGACGGTCGTCAGCGCCACGCCACATGATGTGGGGCTTCCGCCCGCGCCGTCGAATTTCAACGCGACGGGGCAAATCGGCGATGTACTCCTGACCTGGACTGCCAGTCCGAACCCGGCTGTGAAATACCAGATTCAGCGGGCCACGACCAGCGGGGGGCCTTACACGATCATCCAGGACCTCCTGGACGCGGCGACTTACACCGACCAGGCTGTCGTCAATGGAACGACTTATTATTACATCATTGCCGAAGAAGGCGACACCGGAACCGGGCCAAACTCGCCGGAGGTCTCCGCGACCCCGGACAATTACGTGCAAAATGGTCCCGATGCATTGGTAGCCCACGGAGGTTACGGGCAGATATTCCTGCACTGGAAAATCTCCGCCAGTTATGACAGCTTCAACGTCAAGCGCGGCACGACCCCGGGCGGACCGTACACCGTGATCCAGAGCGGAATCACCCCCAACCTGACGGCCTATACCGATTCGGCAGTGATCAACGGCGTCATATACTATTACGTCGTCTCCGGCGAGGTCTCCGGTCTGGAAAGCGGGAACTCGCCGGAAGCCTCAGCGGCGGCGCACGGCGGGCATTCCGCCATCCGAGAGGGCTTTGATCTCAATTCCATTGCGCAGAATGACGATGATGTGAGCCCCTATGCGCCATTAGGATTCTATGTGACCCTGGGTTCCAAGACGTTTTCGTCGACCTATGTGAATCCAAACGGAAACCTGACCTTTGTGGCATCCCTTGCCAGGTATACGCCGGATCTGCCATTCACAGCCCCGGGCGATGATTCGGATAGCGGCACCTCGGGATTCCCGACGATCATGTTGGCGCCATTCTTCGCAGACGTGGATACGCGCTTCCCGAGCCCTTGTGTTACGACTTACTCGACCGGTGTCGTCGACAATCACGCCGCATTTGCTGCCAACTACGTAAATGTCGGGTATTTCGATGAACACGCGGATAAGTTGAATAGCTTCCAAGTCGTTCTCATCGATCGATCTGACATCGCCGTCGGAGATTTCGATGTTGAGTTCAACTACGAAACCCTCAACTGGGAAACCGGCGACGTGAGCCCTCCCCGGACCTTCGTCGTGCCTGGGTTCGGAGGAGATCCAGCCAGGGTGGGATATAAGTACGATACTACCGCATACGAAGTACCGGGATCGGGCATCGCCGGCGCGCTTCTGGATAGCAACTTCACGACGGGATTGATCTACGGCAGCAAGAACTCGAGCGTTCCTGGCCGTTACGTTTATCAGTTCAGAGATGGCGCAGCGCTCCCGTAAGTCTACGCTTCGCAACATCGGGGCGCGGTCAATCCTGGTCGCGCCCCGATTGCTTTCAAGGTCACGAGGCATGCCGGATCTCGGCGCCGATTCCGCCGTCCGGACTGATCGCCAATATCTATATCGGCCACTTGTACTTATCTGTCCGGAGGAATAGTGCTCCGGTCGCCGGCAAGAAGTCGTGCGTAACGTCGAGGTTATCCACAGGTTGTAATGTCGGCAGGTGCAGAATCCCAAACTAGGGCGTGTCTTCAAATTAGTTTTGCCAATCAAGAACAGCGGTCAGGCACCTCGACCGAGCCTGTTTGCAATACACACCCGGCATTGCTGAGTGCGCAGTTGCTCGTAAAGGGCAGAGCTGTCGTAAGCCTTGTCGGCTACGATGATGACGTGGCGAAAATGTTGGAGCCATTTTCACGCCGTTGACCTGGGCCGGCGCTCAACAGCTGGGCGACCACTCGGCCTCGCCCGTCAACCACCACGTGTAGCTTAACATCGGAAGAAAAGCCTGTAAAGAAGGCCAAAGGGAAGAGGACTCTGAGCCCGGAAGCGAAAGCTAGAATTGCGGAAGCTCAGAAGAAGCGCTGGGCCAAACTTAGGAAGGGTAAGTAGGTCACCGCGTTTGGCTCAACGGAATGAGCAGGGGACCCGGAGCGCTTTGTCGAGCGTGATAGCCTGCCTGCGCTCTTCGCAGTTACGCGAAAGAAGCCAGACGTCGACGCCTGATTGCCAGGCGCGCGTTGACGCGCCCGGCGCCCGCGAGGAGGACGTAAACGGTA
>OUMH01000032.1_pt1 | contig 19150 bp, 11 predicted proteins | sample 1690951 | NCBI WGS metagenome assembly OUMH01 (sample SAMEA3914864, study PRJEB12502) | metagenome | biome: forest; material: soil | place: USA | collected 2012-03-12 | depth 0.3 m
TACCAGGCTGCGGTAAGGGCTGGAGAGATCGATGCAAACCACCTGCACCTTTTCACGCCCCTTTAATTGCGCCAGGAATGGAGCCAGATCGGATTCGCTGCGACCGGGAACGATATCGAAGATGCGCCGGTTGCGCAGATCGCAAAAGGCGGTTGCGAAAGGCTGTCCGCGATGAACGCGGTGTTCGTCGATGCCCAGGACCCTGGGGCATTCCAGATGGATCCGCTCCCTGGCTTTGCGGGAGGTGAATTCGGCGTAAATGCGCTCCACTGTCGCGCTGCCAAGCTGACGGATTTTGGCAAGAGCCTTGGCGCAAATCCCCTCGTGGTGATCGCGGTAAATGTCCTGCCTCAATACTTCGGTGCTTCTGCGCCAAAGCCGGATGTCCATATCGCCATGCCCTGGCGATGCCCGAATGCTCAGGTTGATCCTCGATGTTTCGCGTCAACGATACAAGCTATGGGGCCTATACCCTTAGCTCTCAGATACGATTTGCCGGTCCGCCAACGTCGCCATCGATCAGATGACCTATCAGCAGGGCGCAAACGACGCGAACAACGAGCGCGTCAAATTGTTCGTCGCTCACAACCGCCGCAGCACGAAATTCTTCAAGGTGGATCTTGAGAAGCGCGCGCCGAATTACTCGGAGGTCAAAGACATCCCTCACGCGGACGCTAACCGTTAGACTGGTTGCTCTTGCTAACGAGGATTCAAGTCTGCGGTGCCAAATCTAAAATACCCCCAGGGAAAACGGCTTGAGCGATTGCAACGGTGTCGGTGAATTCGCGCAAACGCTTGGTCATGCCATTTTCAACCACGACTTGAGCGCCATAAAGCTGCCGGTAGCGACGTTGCGTGGCCCTGACAAGGACATCGACTTCATACTCCCCAAAGGCTCGAAATGACTCTTGGGCCGGAAAAAATTGGATGTTGTGAAACCTAAAGTCCTCGAAGTCCGAGGTCACCTTTTGCAGCAGTTTCGCAATAGCCTCGCGGCCTTCGAAACGCCCCGGAAGATCAAGGGAGCCAAAGTAGGCAAATTCCAACACTGCGGCCGGAGCAAACACCTGAGCAGCCTCTGCTGCATCCGGCATGGCTGCCAGATACTTAAACAAGACAGACGTCGCTTCGTTCACGAGGACCATCAGATCTGGGTCATACCACCATCGACAAAAAGCTCGATGCCGTTGACGAAACTGCTGTCGTCGCAAGCCAGGAAGGTCACCGCCTTGGCAATATCCTCCGGCGTGCCGACTCTTCCAGATGGGATGGTGTTGACTTGAGTGTCGATGAATCCCTGAAGTTGTTCTTTGGTCAAACCCAGGCCGTCGTAACCTGGCGTCGGGACCACGCCTGGACTGATCACATTGACCCGGATCTTCCGGGGCTTTAAATCGAGGACCCAACTCCGGGCGAGATTGCGCACCGCCGCTTTACTGGCGCTGTAGATGCTAAATGCCGGGGTCCCTTTAACTGACGTTGTCGAGGCGTTGAGGATGATTGAAGCCCCCTCCGGAAGAAGAGGCAGGGCTTTCTGGATAGTGAAAACGAGCCCCTTCACATTGGTGTCGAAGGTGGTGTCGAAGTGTTCTTCGGTGATTTGACCAAGCGGGGCGAGAGAACCTCCTCCCGCATTAGCAAAGACGACGTCTAGCCGCCCTTTTTCGTGGCGGATAATCTCAAACAATTTGTCGAGATCCGAAAGCTTCGAGACATCTCCGTTGAATCCGGTGACATTGCTGCCGATGGCTTTTACGGCATCGTCCAGATTCGCCTGACGCCGACCGGTGATGAAAACATGCGCGCCTTCGGTCACGAAGTTTTGGGCCGTGGCGAGGCCGATGCCGCTCGTGCCTCCGGTTACGAGGGCGATCTTTCCCGACAACTTAAACGTGGAATGGGTTGTTTGCATGACATGAGACCTTTGCGCCAGATTCCGAAGCCTGGCCAATGCTATCTGCTTGGCCTTATTCATACTTTTGGTTATACGTGAGGAAGATGGACTTTCGTCAGATCCGCTATTTTGTAGAGGTCGCGGCCTCCGGCAATTTTAGCCAGGCTGCCTCCAAACTACATTTGACGCAGCCCGCCATCAGCAGGCAGGTGAAGGCTCTTGAGGATGAACTGAATGTTCCGTTGCTCGTTCGGGGGCCGAGATCAGTCTCCCTCACCCATGAGGGGGAGATCTTTTACGAGGAAGCCCAGGATCTTCTGACGCACGTCGAGCGCGTGAAGCGCAGCGTCAGCAGGAAAAAGAAAGGCGAAGTATTGAGAGTGGGCTACGTACCCTCATTGGTGGCGGGCATTCTCCCTTGCGCCATCGCAAAATTCAGGGCTCTCGAAAAGTCCGTTCGGGTAGATCTAGTGGATATGACGCCGAAGGAAATCTGTGACCGAGCGGCGAAGCAGATGGCGGATGTGGCCATCATTCCCCGGGGCGTCGACGCGAGTTTGAAGGGAGTCCACTTGATCGAGGTTGCTCGGCAGAAACCAATTTTTGTCGCCCCGAAGAATCATGCATTGGCACGCCTTTCGAGAATTCCGCCCAAGGCATTGAAGGACGTCCTTCTGCACGGATTAGGCCGAAAGGACTTCCCTGAATACGCTCCCCGGCTGCGGGCGATCTTGAAGCCGTTCGGTGTCACTCCCACGTTGGTTTCCCAAACCTCTGACGGAACCGCTTCCCTGTTCGCGAAGATGGTAGCGGATGGTGGCGCAGCGGTCCTCACAGAGGGTGTCTGCGATTCACTTCCACCAAACCTCGTCGTGCGGCCATTTAGTCCCGGTCTTCCACCCCTGGTCATTCTCGCGGCAATCTTTGTGTCACGTCCAAGTCTGAACGCGGAAAGATTTGCTCGTATCCTGCAAGAGGAAGGAATGACGCGCGCGAAATGAACGCCTCACGAAAGGCTTAGCGGCCTTCCCCAGGTGGTGAACGTCACGCAGACTGGAGCGACGTCGTAATCAGCCACCTGTCTTGTTGGAATTGTGCATAGCGCTGCATAGCAAACTGACTGTCGAAAACTGCCGAAATTTGCGAAGTTGGAGCACTGACTTCGGTGGGCTGGGAGGCAAGATGAATATAGGATTCCAGCGCGATTTTGTCGTTTTTTGAAAGGCGTTTCCAATGGATTCGAATCCCGTTAGGGTCGCCCGTCCCGTCGCTCCAGATCGTCACCGCCCGGCGTTCGACATTTTCCGGCAGCTGCGGAAATCTTTGGGCTTTGGCGGCGGCCACTGATTTGTCGTCAGCCGACAGAGACGTGCTTGAAAGACCGGCGATGAAGGCGAGAAAGATGAGGGGGATGAATCGTTTCATGGGGTATGAAGGTGACTGCACACAATGTTAAATCTTAGATTTTTGAGGGCGATTCGCACCGGTTTGCGAAACTTCCGTGGGTGTTAGTGGTATTTTTCTAACTTCACGTGCCTTTTTAGGTGACCGCGCCGCCTGGCATCGCGAGTGGCACTATGCAATCTTTTATGCTCGGCACACCGAAACGTCCGCGGCAATGTAATACTGTGAGCCCACGGTGGTGGGGATGAGTTGCTGGAGAGTGCCATGGTCCGCGATCACGCAGTTGTGATTCGTCCCATTCGTAGTGACGGTGACGTTGGATCCCGTCCATGAAGTAAGGTCGCCGGTTTCAAAGTTGCCATTGGCAACGAGATTGGTCACCGGAGGTGTCGCCGCGCGCGAGAAGGTGAGGACGCCTACGGTGAGCCAGAGAACCAGGAGGGTTTTCATGGATCGTGCCTATCTGGCGGCAAAGTTAATGGCAAGATAAGCTTTTCGCATCCGGAACCTAAGCTGCCCCAGTGACGGACCGAACTTAATGCCTTGGTACCGACTTACGATAACTCCGCTCGATAATAAACCGCGGCGCTTTCTCCTTGCCGGTAGAAAAGCGCCGGTCGCCTATTTGTTAGAACGTGAGGCGTCCAGTTCCTGCCTGGTAGCGATCGGCACATAGCCGATTTCGAAGCCCTTCGGCGGCGTTACGACCAGGGCCGGATCCAGGCTGGCAAGCTTGCCGACGGTGGGCGGCGCAAGGTATTCGCGCTCCTTCGTCCAGGCGCGATGCAGTTTCTCGACCTTTGCCTGCATCCTTTCCCGCTCTTCCTTTGAGAGATCGGCATTTAGCAATGCTGGTTGATCGGCGAAACGGTACCAATAATAAGTCACCACGCTTCCATCGCCGAGATGTGCCTGGAAAGGTCCGGCAACGGGCCCAGGCTTCTTGAACGAGCTTTCAGTAGATGAGGGTGTGTCATACGGCTCGCCCGGCTTTTCTTCAGGCCGCGTAAACTGCATGTCGGCCAGTTTCGACGCAGCCGGCACCTCAGTGGATTTGACGGGAACCCACTGGCTCTTTTTCCCGTCGTTCTGCAAATGAAAGTACTCGGGAAGGACCATGCGACTACCATTCGGATCAGCTACTTTGCTGATAAGTTGCTCGTTCCATTTATAGCCATAGGTGGTCGGATCCAGTGCGGTCGGACTTGCGAACGAGTTCCACGCCATCGCCATCCGCTGCTCTTTCGGCGTCTTCTCGCCATAAATCTTCCAGGTCGAGCCGCCGCCGGCTCGCATGGTCTGCACGTGGGCACCGTCGGGATTGATGGCACCGCTGAGGGCAGGACCGCCGGCGAACCACGCCTTCATTCCGTCCCAGAGAGCCTTTTTGCTGTAGGAGGTCAGGCGGTGCAGGACGACGCAATTGCCATCCGGCCCCACGGGAAATGAGGTCGGCGCGATGCGTGCAAAGCTGTCGCCTTTTTCATCCACCGAAACCGCGGCCGGCACATATTGCGTCTCCATCTGGAAAGGCTTGTTCGGAGTCGAAGCGCGCGAATCCAGCAGCAGTCCGGTATAATCCGGATTCAACTCCGCGGAGTGCGACCAGAAGTAGGGTGTAAAAAAACACACCGGGCCTTTGAAGTTTGTCGTGTTGAGAAAGAGCGTCCAGCAGTTGTCGCCGGTCGGGACATTTTTCCCGTTCGTGGTGCTCTTGGGCTCCGTCAGCGGCAGGGGCAGGTAGCCATAGCCGAACAGCTCACCGCAGGTGCCTTGCTTGAGGTTCAGGCCATCGATCGGAAAAAGCAGCCAGGGACTCAACTGGGCCACGCCGTACAGCCCTTGGGGCTTTTCCCAATTTCCGCGACCGTGGGCTGGCCCATTGGCGATCTCTTTGAAGTTCACGGCGACGCCACCCATGATGAACTTCGGTGTTGCGGTTGGGAAACGCGTATCGCGCCACCAGCCCAGGCCGCCTTCGATGTCGGAATAAAGATCCGCTGGTGGTTTGCCCTCATACTGGGCATGCATCCACGTGCCGAAGAGACCCGTTTGAAAGCGATGGCCGGGATAATTCTGCAGCAGTGGCCAGGCTGCGGAGTAGAGCGAAAAGCCGGCGTTGTATTCATCCGGAACCTTGTCCGTGGGCACCAACATGTAACCGGCCATCTCGCCTTTCTGAACCTCGGCAAATGCAGCCAAGGGTGGAACCAACGCAAGGGCGGAGAGAATAGGGGAAATCAGTCTGGATAGATTCATGGGGGAGGGGGCACCAATGCCATCGTATACCCTATAGCTGGCGACTTCTTTGCAATTGGCTGAGCGGAAGGGGGCAATTTCGAAACTTCCCGGGTTTGATCCGCAGGTGACGCACTGGGGTTTGCTGGACGAGGGGCGGTGGAGCCGTAGCCAAAGATGTGTGACATTCCCCTGAAAGGCGCTACATTACGGACGCTTCGTTCGCCGTAAGATGGAATCAATGCCATGTCTCTCGAACTTCCAGTCGCCTGGCTTGCAGCATACCCCGGGACTCGGATTTTCCCTGAATTGCGTCTCCTGACCTGGAGTCCACGGGGGCAGCTCAATCGGGTCTCTGCCGAGTCGATCGCGCATTGGATGAATGCGATCGAAGCCGAATTTGGCACGTTCAACCGATTCATCGACTTGTCTCTACTCGATGAGATGCACTTGACCGGGGCGGATGTCGCGTCGCTGGCAGTGGAGCGGCGGGTCTCGTATTCGGGGACTCCTGTCAGCACGGTGATCCTTGCACGGACACGGATTAGCCGTTGTATCGCGACCCTTTACGCACAGCTGATGGAGGGTTCCCTGATCGAGGTCCACGTCGTTCAAACGGTCGAATCCGCCAGTGAGATTCTCAAGGTGAGCGCGGATGTTCTGTCCGCGACCTAGACCGCAAAAGGAGTGACTGGTCGCGTCGATGGGGCGGGTGAGAAATCCCAGAGGTCGATCGGTTTCGGGGCGATATAGCGGACGCTTCAAGGCGCTGCGTAGAACCCAACTTTCGCTCCATTAGAGTTGCTGGGATTTGAAAAAGCGGACGTCGAAAGAGTAGGCTGCCAGCATCTGACAAAGGGTTGCTATTGATCATCCTGATCTAGCGCCCTTCATGTGCGACATGCACTAGTGATCGGACCGCGTCGGCAATTTTGCCGACTATGAAAACAATCGGGATGACGTAATCTTAGCTTACTTCGATCACTAGCATCACCCCTGTACCTGAAGTCCTGTCGTTAAATGCATTTCGCCCCGTGCACTGAAACTGAGTCCGATCTCGCCGGACCAATTTGCGCCGAAGTTCCGCAACTGCCAAAAGTTGCCGGGAAGATTCGGACGGAATTGGATCGCGTAGTGCTCGTGAAGGCACAGCTCTTCCGGCAGGGCGGAGGACGTGGATACCATCGCCGGGTTACGCCGATCAGGATCGGTTGCCTGAAAACCGTGAAGTATCTTGTGCAACGATTTGGGACAGGGGCTTTGAAGGCGCGGGAGTGGAATCATCGAACCCGATTGGTCGTCGGATTGTGGCACATACTATGTCCAACGGGTGAAGACTCATTGTCCGCGATGCGAGCAGGAATCAAGGCTTGCGACGCGGTGATCAAAAAGGGAAAGGAGAAATCTCCCTATCATGAAACGCTTACTCGCTTCTACTTGCGAGAGGTCGAAAGTTTTGCCCAGACGGTGTCTTCGGATCTGGATCTGATGGGAGTGATTCGAGCTCTACTGTCGTCTCCGCTGGCAGATCCATTGGTGCACCTTTCCAGGTATAGCGAAGAATGTCTTCAGTCTGACGAAGCGAGGATGGGCTGGGTCGAGCCGCAGTGGTGAAAGGGTTGTGGTGCGACCAGGGGTGGAGCCGAGGATGGACAGCTTCTGCCAATAGCCGCAAGGGCGGAATTGGCAGGAGTGTCCTAAGTTAGTTGGCTAAGCTATCGCACGGTCAGTGTCTCCAGAGTCCTCCTGTACAGCGCCGAAAGGAGCACTGGAGATGGAAGGTGTCTGATTAGCAGAAGTCTGGTCGGAACGCCGGGGCTGCTAAACACGATTTGCTCTACATATCAGGCCGTGTCGAAATGAGGCTTCATCTCAGGTCGGACGAAACTTTAGCCGGACGTTACTTAGTCGTCGCCTGACTCCATTTGGCAGCACGGATGCTGACGTTGGTGGTGAAGATTCGGTAATTGATCCGATTCGCAATGAGGGCGTCCTCGAGGGAAGTTCCACCGGCACCTGCGCCGACAGACGGATTCGACTGGAGATCTGTCTGAAACTTGCTGGCATCCAGAAACCGTTGAGGAAGCTTGAGCGTTGATTGCACAAAGGTTTGTGCCTGATCCATGGTGGGCATCATGCGCTGTGCGGAACCTTCATCGATCGCCACCATCGTAACCTGGACGACTGGCGGTAGCTGATTCCTGCTGTTTAGAAGTGGAGAATTAGCAACTTCACCAGTGATGCCAGAATTGTAAAAGTAGTTAGGGGCAAGGGCCACATCCTGCTGTGCTGGACTGAGTTTGGTAAGCGTTCCGGCGTCCTGCTTCGAAAGCTTGGGGAGAATCACCAGAGCAATTATGTTCTCGGAGAGAACGTGATATGGCGGAACTGCAGTAGAGCCCGCTGGAGTGGATAAGGCATCTGTAAACCAATTGAATGGAATCGGCGCCGTTGTGGTGGCTGTCGGGGGATTCGCGATGGCCGGCAGGGTGTATTGATAGACCGATAGGTCATTTGAAGGCTGCATGAACTCCATCAGCCGGGAGCGAATCTGTACAGGGATGACTCCGTCGGAGGTGCTAAGGAAGGAAGGTCTTTGCCCGTTGGACTGATCGTCGTTTACCTCGATATAGTAGCCCCAGGTATTGAGCAAATTATCCAATCCGCGCATGCCGTTGTACGTCGTAGTGTCATTGCTGGTGCCGGGGGCGACGTATCCAAGCGGAGCTTGGAAGAAAATCCCGTGCGTGGGCCGAAGCGGAGTGGTCGCGCTTTTGGTCCCGGCCAATAGTGGGCTGATTGCTCCGTTTGTGCCGGACGTGCCGGTTGCCGATTGCATTCCGCCGCAGACAAACTGCAATTCTGACTGGCGGCCATAAGCCACCGGCGTCTGTGTGCCGTTATATTGGTAGTCCCAGTATGTATTTAAAGTCGCTTGGCCAATTTTCCGGCTCATCGCCTCGAACGCCCGTCGGGCGTCACGAAATTCCTCAGTCTTCCTGGTCGTGTACTGCCAGGTGGAACTCGTCTGGCTCGTGAGCTGGACCAGGATCAGTCCCAGGATGGCAATGATGGCCATGCTAACCATCATCTCAACAAGGGTGAATGCTGCGAGGAGGCGCGTTTTTGGCGGGAGATGCATGACGACGTTCACAGAGGTGGGCAAAGTGGGGGACATGGTCGAGATGGTTGGGGAGATGTGCCGGTGATTTTCGGGAAGCTAGATGCTCCACCATCTGGAGATAAACAGTGACACGCTAACGAGCGCCCGAGAACGGGTAAATGGCGGATCTGGACGAAAACTTGCACATTCTTAACACGAAAGAGGCTGCCGTCGTTGTTTTGTGCTGGGGGCGGCTTTGGATCCTTTAATGAAGCGATTGTTGGAGGTCGAAAAGTCTACAGGGTAGGTCATTTCAACTGGCCGGAAAGTCGGCAAATATGCCGACAGAGCAATGTGATCTCGGATGGGCGTGTTCTCTGGGGCCAGGTCGACTTGTCCGAGGGGCTGAGGTTTTCGCTTGGGGCATGTCCGTCTCCCCACGTGATTGCCTCGAGAGTCACGATTTTGCCGCGTACAATCGAGCGCCCAACGACATGAGAATATTGGTGTCGGCATTTTTGCCGACTTTTCGGATTCGTTGCAAACGCCAGACTAAATGCCGACTTCTTCCCATAGAACTCTCATCCACTGCCCCCCCCTCATAAACATTTGGAAAGAACACGCTGCCTGGGTGCGTCCGGAATGCTTTCGTCTCGTACACCAAGTTTGGTTCTCGTCAATATGCTAGGACGGGCGTGGATGGGCGATCGACACCCCTGGATGCGGTTGATCTTAAATTTTGTATATCCGATTTATGAAACTCCTGGCCCCCCGTTCGTTTGCGTCTTCTATTCTTCGACCCTCGCATGGTTCCGACCGGCCATTTAAGAGCTGCATGTGCGGGCTGGCCTTCGCAATTGTTCTCCAGACTCTCCTGCCGATTGCAGTGCATGGTGAACCGGCTGCCAAGGTGTTCTACTTAAAGGAACGGGTATCCGTTGAGACAGACAGCGGACTCATGAGTGTTTTGCCGGGAACGAAGGTTACGCAGGTGAGTGAAAGCAAGAGCGGTGTGAAGGTAAAGACAGCGCAGGGCGCAGTGTTCGTGGTGCGCTCCACACAGTTGACTGCCGATTCCGATGAGGGAAACCGGCTCGCCCAAACGGACGCCGCAACCCAGGCGGCGCTCCGTTCGCAAATGAGCGATGCGGCGAAAAAGGCGGAAGCGGAGCAAACCCCGACACCTCGGAATATTGTGATTGGCGGCGCTGCGCCATCGAGCCCAGCGGTCGGGAGCGCGTCACTGTCTCCGCTTTCGAGTCTTGGGACGGATCCCAGCCTCTATAGCTCACAGCCAACGGATACAAAGGTCAACGCACCGAAGCGTACTACTACTACTGTCTCGCCGCGTCGGCGTTGAGGAGCTGGGCAGGAGTCTTGCGGCACGAGGGAAGTGCCGTGATACGATAACCGTGTCGGCAATTTTGCCGACTATCGGCGCGCTGAGCGACTGCTAGTAATTGTTTAAAGCCCGGGTGTCCGTAGCCCGAATCCCTCTCCTCCAGCAATTTTCCCAAATTCCTCCTCCTGAGTCGCAATAGCCACCCCCTTGCAATTGACCGATTGCACGCCTTCCTGCTTGCGTTGAGCGGGCCTGCGAAGAGGCGTCTTTTCGCGTTTTGGCTAGAGGGCTGTACTGGTGCGGCACTTCTATCGGCCCACCAGCCACAAGTCGCGGCCTTTGTCTGACTATCTCCTAGTCAGCGACGTTCGTTAGCTTCCTCGCCACCCTTTCATTTTCGTTTTCCCCGTCTCTCCACCTCTACTGAATCCCGCCATGCCCTCGTCATCCAAGCCCACCCCGCTCGCGCATTCCGTCTCCCGGTTGAATTCAAATCCGCCGCGTCTTCGAAAGACCGGCAAGATCTCGATCGCGGCGGCGGTGGCCGCTGTGCTTGCAGGGCAGATTTCCGGCGTATGGACCTCTCGAGCACACGGTGCGGCGCTTTACTGGGATACTAATGGCACGACTAGCGGGTCGGATGTGGACACCGGCACGTGGGGCTCTGGTAATCTTCTGTGGAACAACGATCCGACGGGCGGAAATGGAGGAGCCTTCACCGATACGACGACCTCGTCGGACGATCTCTTCTTCTCGGCTGGTTCGGGCGGCCTTGGGGGAACCGTAACCGTAAGCGGTTCGCAGTCTGCAAATAGCATCACCTTTCAGGACACGACTGCGAATAGTCTGACAATCAGCGGCGGAACCTCCATCATCCTCGGCGGAGGAACCGGGGCGTCGGGGCTCTTTGTGGCCGCTGGGAACAATGCCAACACCACGATCAGCACGGCGATTTCCTTCGCTTCGCCGACCGAGACGTTTCAGACAGCTGGAACTGGTATTCTGAACATTGCCGGCGGTGTGACGGGGACTGCTGCTTTGGTGCTGAACAATAATTCAACCGGCATCGGCGGAATTACGATCTCGGGAGCAAGCCTGAACAACACGGGAACGGTCACCAACTCCGGCACGGGGACGGGAACGACGGTGATCAGCTCAGTCATTGGGACCAACGTGTCGAGCGTCACGCAAAACAGCTCGACGTCGGGATTGATGCTGAGCGGTGCGAATACTTTTACCGGCGGACTGAATATCCTCGCTGGAACCGTGACGGGTTCGACCAGCGCAAATGCCTTTGGCGCGAATAACAGCACGATCACCCTGGGAAATACCTCCGGGTCGGCCGCTGCTACGCTGCTGGAAAGCACGACGGGACTGACGATTGCCAACCCGATCGTCCTGGCTAGCGGAACGACTGGCGTGCTGACCATTGGGAATACGGGTGCCGCGATTTCGACGACATTCTCCGGCGGCGTAACCGGCGCGAATAACCTGACGATCGCGAGCAATGCGACGTCCGGCACGATTACCTTTTCGACCACGGCTCTCAATAACTCTGGAACGATCACTAACACCGGCTCCGGAACGGGAACGACTACCATCAGCGCGGCGGTAGGCTCGAATGTCACGGGTGTGACCGAGGCGAGTAACTCGAGCGCCCTGACGATTACCGGCGGGCTGACCGTGAACAGCGGCGGGACCACTCTTACTTCGACCGGGACGGCACTGTTTACAGCCTCGGGCGGGGTGACGGGAACGGGCGCGCTCGTGCTGAATGCGAACAGCACCGGTGGCATTACGCTTTCGGGAGCCAGCGTGAACAATACGGGCTCGGTGACGAACTCCGGCACGGGTACTGGCCTCACAACGATCAGCTCGGTGATCGGGACGAACGTGACGGGCGGCGTGGTCGAAAATAGCCCGACCTCCCAGTTGACCTTGGGCAACAATGCGAACACTTACACCGGTACGACGAACATCACGAGCGGCGTCCTTAGCGTTGGCAACGTGGTCGTCGCGGCTGGGGCCAGCGGTTTGGGAAATGCTACAAGCGCGGTGATTCTGGGCGGCGCGTCGACGACGGGTATCCTGAGCTACACCGGCAATAGTGCAACGTATACCCGGGGATTTACGGTTAATGCGGGCGGTGGTGAAGTGGATGTGACGACGTCGGGGCAGACCTTGTCTGACAGCGCGGCTCAAACCCTCGGTGGACCTTTGACCATTGGTGGTGCGGGTGGTTTCACCCTGACGACTAGCGCGACTGTAAACATTACCGGCACTGCTTCCACCACGCTTACCAAGAACGGGACCGGTACGCTCACCCTCCAAACGACCAATTTGGCGTCAATTTCTGGTGCCGTTCCGATCGTCATCAATTCCGGCACGCTCCAGCAGAATAGCGGCACGGCCGGTGGGTACACGAATCCGCTGGGTACGGGCACGATCACCTTCAATCCGACTGCAACGGTGACGCCGACGCTTGGGATCAGCGTCAATACCGGGACCAGCACGTACGCCAACTCAGCTATCAATATCGACGCCCCGGCGACCGGTTCGGGGACGGCGCTCATTTCTGTTTCCGGTGGTGCAACTTTCAGCAGCCCGGTGGTTCTGGGCGCCGGCGCTGGCGCGGGCACGGCCACTCTGCAGTTGAAGAATGTTAACAACGCTTCGTTTACGCTGACGATGTCTGGGGGCTTTACCGGTACTGGAAACCTGCAGCTCAATGCTACTGGAAATACCGCTCCCATTACTCTGAGTACCGGAACGATCGCCATCGCGGGTGGAATCAGCAACATTGGAACGAACGCTGCGTCCACTGCGACGATTTCCGCTCCGATCACCACCACCAACCTGACCTTTCTCACGCAGGCTGGGGCCAGCCCGTTCACGGTCAGCAGCAATCTTGCGCTGACGAATGCGCTCAATAGCTTTACGTCCTCGGGAGCAGGGCTCTTCACGCTTTCCGGAGCGATTTCGGGTTCGCAGCCTTTGACGTTGAATGCAAATAGCACCGGCGGGATTACGGTTTCGACAGGCGGGGTGAACAATGCAGGTGTCGTCACCAACTCCGGGACCGGGACGAACACGACGAATATCAGCGCGATCATCGGGACCAATGTGACGGGCGTAGTTCAGAATAGTGCCACTTCCAACCTGGCCCTGAGCGGCGCGAATACCTTCACGACCGGCCTGCAGATCCTGGCGGGAACCGTTTCTGGAACGACGAGCGCCAACGCCTTCGGCGCCAATGCCAGCGTGATCACTCTGGGCAACTCCTCCGGCAGCGCCAACGCGACGCTGAGCGGTGGATTTGCGGGTACATTTGCCAACCCGATCGCCGTTGCATCTGGCAGTACCGGGACGCTGACGATTACCGATACCGCCGCGAGCATCTTCAGCGGGGCGGTGACGCTGAATAACAATCTCTCCGTGACAGCGACTGGAGCGAATGCGCTCACCCTCAGCGGTGCCATCAGCGGAAACGGCAACCTGTCCCTGACAGCATCGGGTACGGGAGCCCTCACGCTTTCGGGCTCCAGCATCAATCCCGTGGGGCTGATTACCTATACCGGAACCGGAACAGCCAGTTCGGTCATCAGTGGGGCGATTGGAAGCAATGTCCATGGCCTCACTCAGAACAGCACCACGTCGCAATTGACGCTTTCCGGCACGAACTCCTTCACGGGCGGAGCGTCGGTGAATGCAGGTGTTCTGGAGTTTCAGACTACGGCGTCACTTCCCGGATATCCAAATCCTGGGTCCACGGTCGCCACGGTTGCAAGCGGCGCGACGGTTGCACTTGGAGTAGGCGCTGCCACCGGGCAATTCACTGCGACGGATGTAAATAACATCATTTCGGGAACGATTCCGATGAGCTTTACCTCGAGCGGATCGTATCTTGGCTTTGACACTTCGCTGGCGGTGGGCGGCAGCTTTGCGCTGAGCAGCAACATGAGCGATTTCACTGGCGGCCCGTCCAGCGGATCCAAGCTGAGTATTAACAAAATCGGCACGGGAACGCTCGTTCTCACCGGTACGAGCACTTATTCAGGAACCACGTTGGTCTCGAATGGGGTCCTGTCCGCCGCGGCGTCCAGTCTGTCGGCAAACAGCAACCTGAATATCAACAGCGCGCTCTCCTTGAACTCTAACCCAGTCGCCACTTTCGCGCCGGCCGCGAATTTCGAGATGCCATTGGGCACAGGCGCCGGGCAGATGCAGATCAGTGGCGGAGCCAGCGGTTTTACTTCGACCGTCGCGAACCTGACCGTCGACTTCGGTAGCAGCGGCACCCCGACAGCACTCACGTGGGGGGGCTCTACCTTTAGCCCGACTTCACTCGTATTGAACGACACGTCGGCGACCCAGAGCATCAATTTCCTGAATGCGATCAATCTAGGAACGTCTGCGCGTACCGTTGCGGTCAATTCGACCACAGCGGGGACGGCCGCGACTCTGAGCGGACTGCTGAGCGGCGGCTCGGGCGGCGTCCTCACGAAGACGGGCGCGGGCCAGTTGATCGTAACGAACACAGGCAATACCTTCACGGGCGGTGTAGCTGGAGTCGGCGGGACAATTACTTTTGCGGGAGCCGGGACTCTGCCGACGAGCGGCACGATCTCAATGAGTACGGGCGCAACCATCCAAGTCCTGAACGATGGCACCGGTAGCAATCAGACGATCGCACAGGGAAATCAGTTCAACATCGCTTCCAACAGCCCCACGGCTACGACTCTCTTCGTGGGCAACAACGGCTCCGGCAATACCGGAAACACGATCGCCTTCGGTCTGCTCAATAATCAGGTAAACTCGCAAAATGTTGGCGCACTCAATATCCAGGGTGCCAACGGTTATAACGTCAGCTTCACAGGGATTGCCCTGCCGAATGGCACTGGAAACGATACAAAACTGTTTCCGACCACCGCTTCAGTCACCATCAATGGTAACGTGACCAACGCCGGGACTGGTAGTACCAGTAACTTCGATACTCTCTATTTCAGTGGCACCGCCTCTGGAAACATCATTGCTGGCACGATTTCTGACGCTGCGACCGGAAGCATCACAGTTGGAAACTATACCAGGCTGTTGCTGCAGGGATCGAATACCCTCACGCTGACGGGCAATAGCACATATACGGGTGGAACTGGCATCGGTAATTCTGCCGCGAACACAGGAACCCTTATCATTAACGGATCTGTTGGCGGTACGGCTGTCACCGTCAACGGCGGCGGTACACTCGGCGGAACCGGAACGATCGGCAACGGGATAGCGACTCTTCAGACGTCGCAGGGAACCGTTACTGTCGCAGGCGGCACGACCGCGGCGGCGCAAGGCACGATTAGCCTGCTCGATAATGCAATCGGCACCCTCACCATCAAGGGTAATGCAGCAACGGGAGCGACGAACTTCCTGACCCTCGGTAGCACCACGGCGGGGAACTACTCGATCCTGAACTTCGATGTCGGCTCTAATTCCACGGACAAGATCAACATCCTGCCATCCACCATCTCGGGCAGCGGAAAGATGCTGCTCCAGTTAGGCGGCGCGGTGATCAACCTGAATCAGTTGAGCGGTTCGCCGCTCGCGACTGGCACTTATCCGCTCATCAATTACGCGACCGGGTCCACCTTTACAGGTGGTTTCACCCTCGCTCCGTACGCCGCACAGCCCGGCATCGTTTATTACCTAAACAATACGGCGACATCGGAGCAGTTGGTCGTCGCCGCAGGAGCCGGGGCGAACAATGTGTTCTGGAGTGGAAGCCAGAGCGGTCTTTGGAATGCCAATCCCGCCGGAACGACGAATTTCGTAAATGCCTTCACTGGCGGCACTACTTCGGCGTTACCGAGTTCGGATACAAACGTCTTCTTCACCAGTTCGAGTGCTGCGGCAAACTTCAGCACCACGCTTGGACAGGCGTTCTACGTCAATTCGCTGTCGTTCACTGGCACGTCTTCGCCTGCCGCGACAAATCCCATTACCATCGCAGGCACGGCTACCACGCCGCTGCAAATCAATGCGGCGGCCGGCTTCACTGACGAGAACAGCACGAACTACGCGGCCGGTGTCGGTATCGTCGTGCAGGCCGGATCCGCTGCTCACACGATCAGCGCTCCGGTCGTTCTCGGTGCTTCCCAGGCTTGGGAAAACGATTCAGCCAGTGCTCTGACGGTAAGCGGTGCCGTGAGCGGGGCCTATTCGCTGACCAAGACGGGCGTTGGCTCATTGATTCTGGGCGGTGCCAACACCTTTTCGGGTGGACTGACGATCTCCGGCGGCACGGTTATTGCAAATGTTAGCAACGCCTCGAACGTGAGCGGCGCAGCGGGGCCGTCGACCTCCACGATCACCCTGGGCGGCGCGGGGAATGCGGCGAGCATGCTTGCCAATTCGTTCACCGTTTCAAACCCGATCATCCTCGGTAACTCGGGCGCCAATACCCTGACGGTGGGTAATAATGGCGGCGCGACGGCCGCTGTTTTCAGCGGTGGACTGAATCTCAATGGGTTCAACGTTTCCATTGCGGCACAGGGCACCGGTTCGACTACGGTCAATGGCGGAATCACGGGCACCGGAAACGTAACCTATACGCTTGATCCGGGTGCCTCGGCGACGGTCACATCAGCAAGCTATGTGGGTCAGACGTTTGTCAGTTCTGGAACAGTAAACCTCAATCAGGCTACGGCTTCCAACACGTTCGGGCTCCTGAGCACTGGCCAGGTCAATCTGAGCGGCGGGATTTTGAAGTTGAAGGACAACGGTACGGCCAGCTTCCAGACGATCATGACGGGCAACGGCACGACGGGTAACAACCTCGTTGTCTCCGGAAGTGCGACGATCGACGTGAACAACAATGGTGCCAATACTGGCAACAACTTTGTGTTCAATAACATGAGCATTGGCGGAAACACGCTAAGCGTGACCGGATCAAATAGCTATGCGCTCACGGTTGCGGGAACCACTTCGCTAACCGGCGCGGCCACATTCAGTCCGACGACTGCCAACCTGAACCTGCTCGGCCAGTTTAGCGATGGCGGGAATGGAGTCACATTCAGTGGAACGGGCACAACGCGCCTTCTCAACAGCGCCTCTGGTACGGGGGCAAATTCGATCTCCGGCACCCTTGCGATGAATGGGGGCGTCTTGATTGGCTACGCTGCGGCCGCGGGAAATGCCGGCGGGGGAAGCGATTCGCTCGGCACGGCTGCCATCACACTTGGTGGCACAACTCCGCTCCTTCGTCTCGCGCCCTCGCTTGGGGCGACTCTGACCAATGGAGTGACTCCTGGCTTGCTGGACAAATCCTTCACCGGCGTTGCGAGCGTTGCCGCAACAAATTTCCTCGGCAATGTGCAAGGCGTAGGCGTAGCCAGCGGACTCGCTTCGAACCCGACGGGAATCCAGACGATCGCGAACATTAATTACGTGACGGGTACTGCCAGTAACACCACCAGCCATCAGTACACCGGCCTGATCAACATCACGACACCGGGAATGTACTTTTTCAGCGACGTGACCGATGACGGCGCTACGCTGAATATCGACGGCGTGCCGGTGTTTGCCGTTACGAGCAATACGACGGCGACTGGCAGTGTTTACCTGACTGCGGGCCTGCATACCTTCAGCGATCGCTGGAACAACAACACGGGCGCTGGTGCGCAGGTCATGAGTTACCAGGGGCCGGACACGAACAATGTCCTCTCGGTCGTGCCTGCGAGCGTATTCTACAGCGCCAATAATACTGCGGATCTGAACGCGACATTCGCCCAGAACGTGACGGTCGCTGCGGGAACATCCGGAACGATCGACCTGGCTTCGAATACGACCATTGGTGCGGTCAACTTTGGAGGTACGGGCGCGACACTGAACGTGACGGGTAGCAATAACATGACGACCCTGACCACCGGTGCGATCACGACGAATGGGACGTCGACCCTCGCGCCGGGAACTGCGGTCCTCGTCGTTCCGAACGTTACGGGATCCGCCGGCAACAACGATACGCTTGTGCTTGGTGGCGCTTCGAATCCGAGCACCACATTCAGTGCGGGGAATCAGGTGAGCGGTGTTATCGCCGATGGGGCTAGCGGGACACTGGCGCTCGTGAAGAGTGGCGTTGGTGTGTGGAATCTGACTGGTTCGTCGTCGAACACCTACACGGGCGGTACGGTCGTTCAAAACAGTGGGGCTGCAAATTTTTACCCGCTGATCCTCGCAAAATCGGGAGGAGCTACGGCCATCCCTGCGGGGTCGCTAACAATCGGCAATGTCAGCGGCGGCGGCACTGGCTATGCAACCGTGCAGCTCGGAGCATCTGAGCAGATCGACAACAGCGTGGTGATGGGTTTTAACGCCGCCTCAGGGAAGTTTGGATACTTTCAGATGCTGGGCTTCAGTGAGACGCTGGCTGGCATTAATGATTCCGACTCCAACGGCGTCATTGAAAACATGGAAACCCAGGTGGTTAACACCAACTCGACGCTGACCCTCGTTGGCACCAGCGCGTACTCCTATAATGGCTATATGAGGAATTCGGCGGGTAGCACCGGAACCGGGGTGCTGAACCTGGTCATGAATGGAGTAGGTGGCTCGGAGACGCTTGGCGGAGCAAATATCATTTATACGGGAACCACGACCATCAGCAATGGCTCCATCATCCTGAATGGCGCCACGGCATTCGCTAGCCCTGTGGTCTTTAGCTCCGGCGCGAACGGGACACTGCAGTTCAATACAGCCACGCAGAGTATCGCGGGATTGAGCTCTCTGGACTCGGCTCCGAATAACAACGAACTCGTGCAGAATCTGGCTGCGACGAGCGGCGTGCTGACGGTCGCGCAGGCGACTAACGGTACCTTCGCGGGTATCCTGCAAAACAATCCGAACCAGTCGACCCCGAGCACGCTGGGGCTTACCAAGACCGGCGTTGGCACGCTCACGCTGAGTAATGCCAGTACCTATACCGGCAATACAGCGGTAAACGTGGGCGGTCTGGTTGTGAATGGTTCGCTCGGCGGAACTGCTGTAACGGTTGCTGGTGGCGCATCTCTGGGCGGCACCGGAACGATCGGTGACGGCAGCGCGACGACTTCGACGACACAGGGCACTGTGACCGTCGCTGCCGGTAGCACTGCCGCTACTCAGGGCGCGATCAGCCTGCTCGATGGCA
>OUMH01000028.1_pt1 | contig 17957 bp, 3 predicted proteins | sample 1690951 | NCBI WGS metagenome assembly OUMH01 (sample SAMEA3914864, study PRJEB12502) | metagenome | biome: forest; material: soil | place: USA | collected 2012-03-12 | depth 0.3 m
ACGGACCTGGGATCGAATGTCGCTCTGGCAAGCAACACCGCCTTTACGTTCATTACTTACACGGCAGGCGGTTGGGATGGGTACGAGTTCTCCTATAACGGAAATCTCGTCCCGAACGGCGGATACTTGACCTACGGCGCGAATACGTTCCAGCTCACTTACAACGGAGGCGCGAATTCCAATAACGTGATCCTGACGGTTGTTCCCGAACCCGGAACCGCCATTAACCTGCTGGGTGGCCTCGGAGCCCTGGCCGGCCTGGCCCGCTTCCGCCGCCGCAATAAGTAGAGCCTACAACAAGACTCAAAACTGAAAGGTGTGCTCAGGGCATATTCCGCGCAATCGCATTGAGGCGATTCGCGGTGGCCTTCATCGCCGTCTTGTAACCGCCAGAAACCGGTGCGTTGGCGCATGTCTCGAAAACCACCGGTTCGATTCCCATCGTGCGTAGGCGCGCCGCCACGGCAGAAAGCGCCTCGCACGATAGGAGCGCCGAGAGGCCGAGTCGAATGCTTCGACTTATGGAACCACGCTCACGTTATCAAAGACGGAGGTGTTGAGGGTGCTGGTAGATCCGCTCGCATTGACGAATCCGAGGTAGATGTTAGTTCCCATCGAGATCGTCTGCGACGACACAAGCGTCCAGTTCGTTCCATCGGTGGATTGATATCCGCTTAGCGTATTCCCGCTCCGCGTGACTTTCACCCACAGGTTTGGCGCGGTACCGGTTCCGCCTGCGACCTGCGTGGTATTCCCGCCCGTAGCGCTGCGGCTTTGCCAGTTAAACGCCCCGGTGCCATCCGTTCCCATGTAAGCGTACATGGAACCGCCCGTGAGGCCGTCCCGGATCATCACTCCGATGTCCGCGCTCGTGCCAGTATTCTGCAGCGTGCTGATCCGTGCCAGAATCTGTCCGTCGCCGCTCAAGGTTTGGTAGAGGAAATGGAAGTTATCCGACGTTCCGCTCAGCGTTCCGGCTCCCTTCAGGGTGTAAGCTCCATTGAAATACTCCGCGCTGCCCTGCAGTCCGGTCGCACCAAGGTCCAGCGACTGCCACGGCGCCGGCAGCGGCGTAACGCTCATGTTGCTAAAGGTTGCCGTGCCAAGCGCAGCGCTGTTCGCGCTCGTTACGACGAGCCCCACGCTAACACTGCTATTCATAGTAACCGTTGCGGCTCCGATCTGCGTCCAGCTCGTCCCGTCCACGGAGACGTAGGCAGTCATTAGCGTTCCACTCCTCGTAAGGCGCACCCAATTATTCGGCGCCGCGTTCGAGGAAGCCGTTCCACCTTGCACCGTGCTTCCGCCGGCACTGCTGCGTGTCTGGAAGATAAATCCATTGCCAGGTGTCAGCGCCACTAACGCATTCACCGATCCGGCGGTACTGTCGTTGCGGATCATTACCCCGGCCATCGCGTTCGCGCCGGTGTTCGCTTGCGAAGTCACCTGCGCGCGAATTTCGCCGTCTCCCAGCAGCGTCTGCGTGCTGAACTGGAACGCGTCCGCAGTTCCACCGATGCCGCCTCCGGCACCGTTCACCGTGAACGTGCTGCCACTGGAACTCGACCAACCGCTGATCCCCACCGACCCAACGTCGCTACTGCCCCACCCGGCTGGGAGGCTGGAGCCAACTGTCACGTTCACGGCGCTGCTAGTCGAAAGGCCGTAGGGATCGGCGATCGTCACCGTGAAGGTGTAGGCTCCGGCTGTCCCAAAGGTCACCGTAGTGTTCTGCGCAGCATTGGTTCCGTTCACGGAGAAAACTGGCGTCGTTGCTCCCGCTGGTTGCGAGGTGGTTCCCCAGGTATAGGTAAGGCTGTTCGTCCAGCCATTCTCCGTACCCAGTACGGAGAGATTGGCCGTTGTGCCGGTCACTGGATTCGGCGTCGCCGCAGCCGCGCTCACCACGGTTGGACCCGGGCGCACTGCCAAATCGGCTACCTGCGCCGCGGTAAGGCCTGTATTGTAGATGTGAACGTCGTCGATACCCCCCTTGAAGAACCGCCGGTCAGACGACACGGCAGACGCTCCAATTTCCCAGTTGGCATTGACCGCAAGCGCGCCAACAGACGCCGTTTGGCTGGCCAGCAGCACGCCGTTGCGATAGAGCCGCCACGCCGTGCCGTCATACACGCCAGCGAGGTGTACCCAACTCCCGACGTCACCCGAGGGGATCGCCGTGGATACGTAATAAGTGGAGCCATTCCATGTTCCGAATTGATAGTTACTGCCGTTCAACCGGAGAAACACTTCCCCATTTGGACTAGTGGAATATCCATGCTCCACGATGTTCCGATTACCTCCTGTCGCCTGAATCTGGATCCACGCTGAAACGGTGATCTGGCCGGTGATGTTCAATATCGATGGATTCCCAATGGAGACATATCCACTTGTTCCGTCGAATTGCAGCGCGGGAGAACCGTTTGGCCCCGTCGTCCAGGTGACTCCTCCCTGGAGCGTCCCTGCATTGCCATTGCCGCTGGAATCGGCGGCCGTAGTCCCCGTTCCCTCATCCAGCTTCCAGTAACCGCGCAAACCGGGAATGACGCTGACCACCGCGCTGCCTTGGATCGATCCCGCCGTCGCGGTCACCGTGTCTGTGGTTGCGGTTGTCGGGGCAGTGTACAATCCGCTGCTATTCACCGCGCCCGCCCCTGAGCTGACGGCCCAGGTGAAGGTTGGCTGAGCCGCCATGGGAACTCCAAACTGATCGTTCGCAAAGGCAGTTAGTTGCTGGGTTTGGCCGCCGGAGATGGAAGCCGTACCAGGTTCAACGATCACTGATGCCGCGGTTTGCACTACAGTCACGGCAACATTGCTTGTCACACCCAGTCCGCCCATGTCGGCGACGGTTACTGTCAACGTATATGCTCCGGCAGCACTGAACGTCGCCGTAGTGTTCTTCGATGCATTGGTTCCGTTCGCGGAGAATGTCGGATTTGCAGCACCCGCCGGGGTGCCGGTCGCAGCCCAGGTGTAGACGAGGTTCGCCTCACCTCCACTGTCGCTGTCGGCTCCGAGCACCGAGAGGCTGGTCGTCGTTCCGGTCACTGTCGCCGGTGATGCCGCCGCCGTCGTCGTCACTGTTGGCGCGGCATTCGTCACCGCAATGCTCGCCGTCCCGCTCACGCCGCCGCTCGAGGCCGTCACCGTTGCGGCGCCGGCCGCGTACGAAGCGGTGTATAATCCTGACGAACTGACCGAACCCGAACCGCCACTGCTCCATGTGAACGATGGCTGGGTCGAGAGAGCGGTGCCGAATTGATCGTTCGCTGTCGCGGTGAATTGCTGGGTGGCGTGCGAGGCGATGTCGCCGCTCAGTGGTGTCACGCTGATCGTCGTCAAGGTCTGGCTCACCGCCACGTTCACACTGCTGGTGACGCTCAGGCCGCCCGCGTCCGTGATCGTCACAGTGAAGGTGTATGCTCCCGCCGCGCTCACGGTCGCGGTTGTGTTCTTGGCAGCATTCGTCCCGTTGGCCGAGTAAGTAGGCGCGCTGGCTCCACTTGGTATTGTCGTCGCTGACCAGGTGTAAGTGAGGTTCGGTTCCCCGCCCCCATCGCTATCTGCTCCCAAGACCGACAAGTTCGTCGTAGTTCCCGTCACTGTGGAAGGAGATGCGCTTGCCGCTGTTGCAACCGTTGGCACGGCGTTAATCACCGTCACGCTGGCAGTGCCGCTCACTCCGCCGCTGCTCGCTACAACCGTCGCCGTACCAGATGCGTAGGAAGCCGTATAAAATCCGGAGCTATCCACAACTCCGACACCGGTATTGCTCCAGCCAAAGGCAGGCTGGTTCAACATCGGATTGTTATACTGATCATACGCGGTCGCTGAAAACTGCTGCGTCCCATGCGAGCTTACTCCCGCCGCCGTGGGCGTCACCACGATCGACGTCAGCGTCTGGCCCACCACGTTGACGCTCCCATTGGTCGCAAGGTTCGACGTGACCCAATACAACCCCGGGCTGAGCGCGGGCAGATTGATCGTCGCGAAACTCCCACTGTATGAGGTCGCGGTGAAGAGCGTGAATACATCGCCCGCCGCCAAGGTTCCCGCGAGATTGGTCACGTTCAGCGTACCGCCGTAGGTCAGGGCTGCGATTCCATTCGCCAGATCGCTTGTCCCGGCGGATTTATTGATGTCCATCGCCGCAGTTCCCGCAAGAGACACAGCCTTGTTGTTAAAGCTCAGAGTCCCGATGCCTCCATTGCCAGGCGCCAAAACGGCCCCGCTTCCGACGGTCAATGCCCCGATCGTGCCGGTTCCTGCGATAGTTCCACCACTGTCGGTCACTGTGCTGTTTGGAATCGAACCAATCACCGACAGCATTCCGCCCGCGATGGTCGTCGCACCGGAATAAGTATTGATGCCTGAAAGCGTGCAAGTGCCGGTACCGGTCTTGGTGAGGCTGCCTCCCGTGGCAGCGCTGGTGCCCCCACTGTCGCTGATCACGCCGGCAAAGGTTGTATTGGTGTTATCGCCGCCGCTGGTCAGTACGCCGCCGCCAAGAGCCACCGTTGCGCCACTTACGCTGTTGATGCTGGCGATTGTCTGACTCATGCCGTTGAGGTCCAGGAGGCCGCCGCTGGCAGTCATGCTAACGGGAATATTGCTAGGAATACTTGCGGGAGCCGCGCCAAACCACTTGTAGTTCAGGTAGCATTCGATGGCGGCGCGGTTTGCGTCACTAAGGACCAAATTGAAGACCAGTAATTCACCAACGTAGCCTTTGGAACGCTCGGTGCCATTAGTATAACCACCACCGAGTTGCAGGCCGTTAGGTCCGGAGAAACCGGTACCCGAAGCAAGCGGGGCTCCATTACGATAGAACACGGCTCCGCCCGAGGCATTAATCGCGCCCTCATAGAGGTGGCCAGAGGTATCCGCTGACGTGCCCCCTTGGTAGAGCCAACTACTGCCAAGGTAGGCTCTGTCCTGGTATCCGCTCCAGAATCCCAGCAGCCAGTTATTGGACACACCACCGACCAGCCGGGCATTTTGCGTCCCCTGCATTCCGCCTACGTACATCACCGTGACGTTGTTGCCGAAGTTGAAGCTGCTGCTAAGCGTCTGGCTACCGTTGAAGTAGACGACATTCTTATTATTATAAGTGCTGCCGCCGGACTGAACCGTCCCGCTGCCGCTGAAATTGCCAACGGTTCCGGCATTGCTGTTGTTGGTCCATGTACTTATCGCACCTGCACTCATGCCGCTGGCATCCAAATGCACCTCCATGCCGGCAATGCTGCCGGGATCAAAGACCGCCCAATTAGCCAGGTGAACCGTGCCGTTCCCGATGTTGAGAGCCGTGGTGGATAGCGTGGTATTCACGTTCAACGTGCCGCTGCTGACAGTGGTTGTGGAACCGGCAGTGAGCGCTCTGTTGACGTTCAAAACCCCGCCGTTGACGGTGATGGCACCGGAGTTGGTGGGCACCCCAATATTCGTTGTGCCGCCGGAATTGCTCAGTGTGCCGAAGGTCGAAGAGGCGCCCTGGATATTCGCCGTAGCACCGGTATTGACCGTCAGCGCTCCACCACCAGTGTACCCGCCCATGAAATTGGCGATCCCATTGTTGAGGGTGGTTGAACCGCTGTAGCTGGCCGCTGGCACGTTCAATGTGCCAGTGCCAATTTTGATGTAGCCTCCAGCACCAGACCACGCATAGCCGGAGCCCAAGGTAAAGCTGCCGGTATCGATGGTTACATTGCCGTTGGTACCCGTGAGGTTCACGTTGTCAGCGTTCATTGTGAAGCTGGCGGAAGCCGTGAGCGTGCCACCACCCAGGTTCAAGCCGATGCCACGGCTCCACGCTGTACTGTTTCCGCCCGAGATGTTTCCGACCACCAACTGGCCGCCGGTTAGATCATACCATTGGGTGTAGCTGGTGCCGCCGGAGTTGCCCGCGCCCGGGTAAGCCTGATTGGCCAGCAGTTGCCCCGCCGTGACCACGCCGCCAGACTGGTAAACGTGGTACTGCGAGTCGCGGGCGTCCTGCATGTTGCCGGTGACCGTCAGGCTGCCGCCCGTGATGTAGGTGCTGCCGAGGTTATTGCCGTCAGGCTGCGTGAGGTAGAAGTTACCATTGACGGTCACTGATGCCCCCGGCGTGATATAGAGCGATGCGTTGCCTGCTTCAAACCAGGCGGAATTGCTGAAGGTGACCGTTGTGTTTGCAAAGGTCAGCCCCGAACCGCCGATATTCAACCGGCTCTGCGCGATGGTGCTACCGCCGTCGATGGACAATGTATTACTGCCTGATTGGACGGCATTGAGAGTGCCGCTACCGCTGACATTGTTGCTGAAGATATAAGCGGTGGAATGATAGATCTGCAGAGTGCCATTATCCGTGATCGGGCCAACAACGCTTCCAGTCGGGGTGTTATTGCCGAGGCTCAGGGTCCCGGCGCTGATCGTGGTACCGCCGGCATAGCTGTTATTCGCCGTGAGGTATAATGTTCCGGCACCGGAATCCTTGACGAGACCTCCCGTGCCGCTGATGGCACCGGATAGGGTTTCATTGGCGCTGCTGCTGTACTGGAATGTGCCGTTGTCTGTGATGGCTCCAGCATAGGAGCCGTTGCCTAACGAACCGGCTCCGCCGATTTGCAGAGTGCCGCTGTTGATCGTCGTTCCGCCGGTGTATGTATTCGCGCCGGATAAAGTCAGCGTTCCGGGGCCAGTCATGCTCAGGGAACCGGAACCGCTCAAGGCGCCACTCACGGCCAATGAGCCGCTCGAAACCGTGACCGCCGCGTTGGAATTGAGTTGGATCGGCATCGAGATGCTGTTGTTTGCACCCGAGCTCGTGATCGCCACGTTAGACCCCGGGTTCAGAGCCAGAGCGTTGCCAGTGAGCGCAATATTGCTGCCTTGAAGCGTGATTGAGCTATAGGTCGCTCCTGCCGGAAGGTCGTTATTAGAGGAACCGCTCAATACCAACTGATCTCCAGGATTCGGCACCCAGCCGCCAGCCCAGTTCGCGGAGTTGCTCCAGTTTGTATTACTGCCTCCACCGGTCCAGGCTAGCTGAACTTGCGATGCCGTCACAGTCACGCTGCTACTCGTTGAGTACCCGTTCGTATCGGCGATCAGCACCTGTAACGTGTATGTCCCAGGAGCGCTGAAATCCACAGCGGTGTTTTTCGCGGCGTTGGTCCCGTTGACCGAGAAGGTCGGCGGATTCGCCCCGCTTGGAATGCCAGTCGCCGTCCAAGTGTAAAAGAGGGTCCCCTCTCCATTCGGACTCGCGCCGAGCACCGACAAGTTGGTTCGGGGACCATTAACTGGATTACTGGCCGCCGTGGCGGGACTCGCAACTGTCGGTGCCACACTATTATACAACACAGCGACCGCAGATGCGCTTAAGCCCGTGTTGTAGATATGGACGTCGTCAATACTTCCCTTGAAGAGCCGCAGATCCGTCGACACGCCACTCGATCCAACGTCCCAGTTCCCATTGACCGAAACCGCTCCAACGGTCGCCGCCTGGCTGGCCAGCAAAGCGCCGTTGCGATACAGTCGCCACGTCGTGCCGTCATAGACGCCGGTGAGATGCACCCAAGTTCCAATATCACCCGAAGGAATTGTCGCATTGACGTTATACGAGGAGCCATTCCATGACCCAAATTGATAGCTGTTTCCGTTCAATCGGAGAATCACCTCCCCATTTGGGCTCGTGGAATATCCGTGGGCCACGATATCTCGAAGGCCCCCGGTCGCCTGAATCTGGACCCATGCCGAGATGGTGATCTGGCCGGTGATGTTCAACATCGGTGCATTCCCCATCGAGACATAACCGCTTGTGCCGTCGAATTGCAGCGCAGGGGAGCCGTTCGCTCCCGTTGTCCAAGTCACCCCGCCGTTCAGCGTCCCTGTATTACCGTTGCCCGTGAAATCGACCGCAGTTGATCCGGAGCCTTCGTCAAATTTGAGATAAGCGACCAGGCCGCTGACGGTCACATTCACGATCGCCGTCGCCGTGTCGCCCAGGCCGTCACTGACTGTGTACGCAAACGAATCGCTGTGGGCGTACCCTTCGTTGGCGGTATAAGTCACTGTGCCGTCGCCGTTGTTTACTACGGTGCCGTAGCTCGCCGAAGTGATGGCGCTAATTGTCGACGTCGCCCCGGCTGGCCCTACGACATCGTTGCCCACGAGATTGAGCGTTCCGGATGCGCCGGCATTAAGCGCCAGCGAATCATTTTGTGCCAGCAGCATCGAGACGTTGTCAAACGTCGTGGTGTTCATCTGCCCGGTGTTATCACTGTCGGCGGCGAGGCCCACGAGCACGGCCGCGCCCATTGCGATAGTCGCCGAACCTCCTTGGGTCCAGGTCGTACCATTGGACGAATAATATCCCGTGAAGTTGTTTCCACTGCGCACCAGCTTCACCCAATAGGGCGCAACCGGACCACTCGCGTTCGATACTGTGGTTGAGCCCCCCGATGTCGCTCGATTTTGAAAAGTTACGCCATTCGTGGCGGACAGTGCCATGAATGCGTTTTGATCTCCAGCAGCCGTTGAATTACGAATCATGATGCCGGCTTTCGCCCAACCCGCCGTATTCTGCTGCGTCGCCACGCGGGCAATCATCATCCCGTCTCCGCACATCGAACGATATACATAATGGAGCGTGTCCGCAGTCCCCTGAATATCCCCGGTCTGGGAATTCACGGTAAAAACTCCCGCGCTGTCATAAGCAGAGCCTGTCGCGTTCACCGAGCCGACATCCGCCGAAACCCAAGGAGCCGAAACGACATAGACACCCGCCGAGGCCTGCAGCGTGCCGGTCGTAGCCGTCAGGCTGGCAGCGGTTCCCGAACCCGGCGACGTATAAAGCCCGCTGGCACTCAAGGTTCCGCCACCGGACGTCAAGGCCCAGGTAAACGTGGGTTGTACGGACATATTTGACCCAAATTGGTCGTATCCGTGCCCAGTAAACTGCTGCGTCTGCCCGGAAGTCAGATTCGCGACGGCCGGAGTAACTTGGATACTTGTGAGCACCTGGGTCACCGTGATGCTGGTGGTGCTGGTCGTGGAGAGCCCCAACGCATCTGTAATCGTCACCGTAAAATGATAGGTCCCAGCCTGATCAAAAGTCGCCGTACAATTCTTCGCGGCATTACTGCCATTCACCGACAAAGAAGGCAGCAGCGTCCAACCGGGACCAGTCACCGTCCAAGTGTAAGTGAGGGTCGATTCGCCATTGGCGCTGGCTCCCAACACCGAAAGCGTCGCAGTGCTCGGGGCAGTCGTGGATTGCACAGCAGAAGCTGCCGTCGCCACTGTCGGTGCGGTGTCGGTCCCGCCGGGGATGGTCAAGGAAACGGGATTCGACGGGTTTCCATTGGCGGTCACCACGAGCGAATAAGTCCCGGGAGGCAGGCCGAGTGGCAGCGCAAATTGAGTTGTCTTAGTTGCGGGCGATGGATTCGTCCCGGAATCCACCCCAGTACTGCTCCAGTTAAACGTCCGGGCGTAGTACACGCTGCCGTCCGTACCCGTGAGCCGAACGATCGGATAATTCGTGGCGCACGTGAGATCATCGCCGAAAGCCGCTCCTTCCGTAATACCATTGAGCAGAGTACCCGTGAGCGTAAATGTACCATCGGTATACTGCACAACACTCGAGATGGCCGGCTGACCGACGGCCAGCGGACTTCCGGACGGGGTGTACTCCCAAAGCTGACCCTGAAGATACGAAAAAAGAATCCCGCCATCGGGCAGATCGAGCATTGAGCAGATAAATGCGGGGCCAGGATTTCCAAATGGCGTCGCGACCTGAGTGAACGCGTTCGTAGTGTAATCGTATTCGAAAACGCTCGAGGCTCCTGAAGTGTAACCAGTGTCGGCAACAAGCAGAATCGTTCCATTGACCATCATGGCTGCGGGCGAATCACCGCAATTCAGCCCGTTGGGAATAGGAGGGCCCGCCACCCAAGTTCCAGGGCTACTGTTGCCGCTTGGAGTATAAATCGCAGTGTTAGCATATCCGATTGCGAATATATTCCCGTTCGGAAGCAGATAGGCAGAACCCGTTTCTCCTCCAGAGAAGAGTGGGACGGGAATATTCCCGTCGGCAACCCATTGATTGAGCGCCGGAATGAAGCGCGATGACGTCGTACTGCCGGGACACAGAATGCTTCCGTCCGGCAGTTTCACAAAGCATGCCTCGTCCGTCCCCGGCGACTGAATCCCAGTCGTCCAAGTGTTGGAAGCAACGTTAAAGATGGGAGTTCCAGCAGCGCCTGAGTAGGGAGCGGCGAGCAGCACGTTTCCATTCGGCAAGGTCTCAACGGCCCCATCAGCCAGCCCATTAATTGCACCAGGCGCAGCCGTCCAAAGATTGCGGATCGGATCGTACGTCTCGCCATGGGAGGAGTCGACATACTCGCCGCCGGCGACAAAAACCTGGCCGTTCGCGAGAATCGTGGAGCCGAAGTAGAGCCGCCCATGGATCATCGAAGACATCGGGCTCCACGTGCCATTGACGTAGCTGCCGTGGGAGTCAGGGGTTAGCTTGTACCAGTCATTCGCCGCCTGGTAATACAACCCCATGACCGTTCCGTCCGGCAGGAGAAGCATGGTCTCAATGCCGACCGGCGCGGAGTTCTTCAAAGCCGTCCATGTACCGGCTGCTCGAGCCGGACTTACGTCGGCAAGGGTAGCTAATAGAAACGCCAGGAGCGCCACTATTTTGGAACCGTTCATCCGGCGGGGCTGGGATGGCGAACTATTCGCAATGCACGGAATAGTGATATTTCCGCGTAAACCTACGAGGCGTCGATCGGTGTTCATGGTCGTGGAGGACTGAATGAACGGGCTCCTGGGGGAGACCGCCTGTTGGACCCCGCTATGCTCACGCCTTTTTTACTACAAATGATAGTCAGCAATATTGCCGACATGACAACGTCACCCCGAGACGCATCCAAATCGCACCAACTGATGGAGTAGAGGAATTCGCCAACCTCGTCTCTTGCGATGGCCTACTGGATGGCTCACTTACGTGATCCATCCAAGGCCATCGCGCTACAAGCACTCCTCCGGACCGCTCCGATCCGTATATAGGTAGACCGGATCGGATGCGAAGTGACTACGCCCCAAGCACCGTACGAAGGAATGGCGCAGTCCGACTCTTCTTGGACTTGGCTACCTCCTCTGGCGTGCCGCAGGCAACAACCTCGCCTCCGGCTGGTCCAGCTTCCGGGCCGATATCAATGACACAATCCGCCTCTGCAATTAGCGAAAGATTGTGTTCGATAACGACCACGGTGTTCCCGTCGTCCACGAGACGATGCAGGACATCGAGGAGTTTCTGCACGTCGGACATGTGGAGCCCGATGGTTGGTTCCTCCAGCAGATAGAGCATCGACTTCGGCTCGCGCGCCTGACGCAGGCGGGCCGTCGATGAACGGCCAGTTCCGCGAGTAAGTTCACTTACCAGCTTGAGTCGCTGCGCCTCGCCGCCCGAGAGCGTGGGGCTTGGCTGCCCCAGCTGAAGATAGCCGAGCCCTGTGTCACAGAGGAGTTGCAACGACCGATGGATCTTTGGAAGCGCCCGGAAGAAATCGGACGCCTGCTCGATTGTCATGGTCATGACATCGCCAATGCTTCGCTCGTTGTAGAGCACCTCGAGAGTCGCCGAGTTATAGCGTTTCCCTGCGCAGTCCGGACACGGCAAGTAACTCGTCGGTAGGAAATTCATCTCCACCTTGATCAGTCCCTGCCCCAGGCATGTTTCACAACGTCCGCCCTCGGTGTTGAACGAAAAGCGGCTCGCATTGTAACCCCGCATCCGGGCCAGCGGCATTTGCGCGAAGAGCGTGCGAATCTCATCAAAGACCTTGATGTAAGTCGCTGGCGTAGACCGCGAAGTCTTTCCAATCGGCGATTGGTCCACCTCATAAACGGCCTCGATGATCTCGCTAACTGGCGTCCTCTTCCAATGCGAGGCCAGCGATCCTTTGCCAAATGGAAGCGATGGCTCTGCTTCCGCGGCGAGACTCGACTGCAGGGCGCACAGACCATTCTCCATCGAGTTCTTGCGTGCCGATTTCCCGCGAGCCAGCGCGGCCTCGGTAGAAGGCTTGAGAACGCCCCGCATGAGCGTGCTCTTCCCAGATCCAGAAATGCCAGTCAGCACAGTCAGACGCCCCACTGGAATACGCACATCTACTTCCTTGAGGTTGTGGAGAGACGCACCGCGAACTTCCAGCCAGCGTGTCGCCTCTTTCAGCGACCGCCGCGAGCCGCGACTCGGATGCGCGATGGGATTGCGAAGACAATTGCCAGTCGCAGATCCTTCGATCTTCTGAATCTGCGCCAGCGTCCCCTGCGCCACTACTTGCCCGCCAAACGATCCGGCGCCTGGGCCCAGGTCGATCACATGATCGGCGCGCCGCATCGTCTCTTCGTCATGCTCCACGATGACGAGCGAATTCCCCTTGGCCTTGAGCGCCTCGAGCGTATCGAGCAGGCGTTCGTTATCGCGAGCGTGGAGGCCGATGGTCGGTTCATCGAGAACGTAGAGCACCCCGCGCAGGTTTGAACCGAGCTGCGCCGCCAGGCGGATCCGCTGGGATTCGCCACCAGACAGCGTCTTCGCGGATCGAGAAAGCGCGAGGTAATCGAGGCCCACCTGCCCCATGAAATGCAGCCGCTGCCCAATCTCAGGTAGAATATCGGCCGCGATCACGCCATGGGTACCCTTGAACTTCAGCTTGGAAAACCACTGCATTGCGGCGCTGGCCGGCAACGCGGCGATCTCGTCGATCGTCCTGCCTTGCAGGCGGACATGCCGCGCAACCTCATTCAACCGCCCGCCATTGCAGCTCGGACACGGACGTGCCTCGCCCGCTTCGAGTGATTCATGCTGCCGCTCCTGGTCGATCTCGATTTCAATCTGCGAATCGAGCCGCGGATTGGTCGAACTCTTCCAGACCTCGCCGAAACCTCGGCATTCCTGGCACCAACCGTGCGGCGAATTGAACGAGAAAAGACGCGGATCAAGTTCCTCAAAGGACTGGCCGCAACCCGGACAGCTCATCTCCGTGGAGACGATGTGTGATTGATTGCGTGCATCGAGAATTCGCGCGGTTCCGCGCCCGATTTCCAGCGCCCTCTTGAGAAGCTCCTGCACGCGGCCGGACGAACCACGCTCTCCGACCAGCACGTCGATGGTATGCTCGCGGAACCGTTCCAGTTTCGTAAAGGACGCGGCCTTCACCCATTTTCCATCCACGAGCAATTGCTCGAAGCCCTGTCGGACGGCCCACTTGGCCACGTCGGTATGAAATCCTTTTCGCGCCTTGACCAGCGGCGCGAGCACGCGAATGCGGCCCTGCCGGGCCAGCGATTCTGCCTTTTTCACCGCAGTGGCGAGGCTCTGCTTTTCGACGGGCAATTCACACTTCGGGCAATATTGCGTGCCAAGCTTGGCAAAGAGCAGCCGCAGGAAATGATAGACTTCCGTGACAGTCGCGACGGTCGATTTTCCGCCGCCGCGCGTAATGCGTTGCTCGATGGCTACGCTGGGCGGCAGGCCCGAAATACCATCTACATCGGGCTTCTCGAGTTGCTCGACAAACTGGCGCGCGTACGCGGACATGCTATCGAGAAACCGCCTCTGCCCTTCGGCAAAAAGGATATCAAACGCCAGCGTGGACTTACCCGAACCGCTAAGTCCGGTAATAATCACCATCTGGTCTCGCGGAATACTTAGCGAGATATTCTTGAGGTTATGCTCGCGTGCTCCACGCACCGTGATAGCGCGGTCATTCTCGGCTGCAGCGGCTTTCCTGCCGTAAGCGGGCGCTTCTTCCGCCACGCGCGACTCAGTAGTCTCCCATTCCGTCGCATCACTAAAGGATCGCTCGTTCTTTCCAGGTCGCAACATGGAGCGCAGGAAGCGGCCGGTATGCGACTCTTCGACTTCTGCCACTTCCTCCGGCGTCCCTGTAGCGACGACCAATCCACCTTTGGCGCCAGCCTCCGGCCCGAGATCGATCACATAGTCGGCGCACTTAATAACTTCGAGGTTATGCTCGATGACGAGAAGGCTATTCCCCTGCTCCACGAGACGCGCGAAGACTTTCACCAGCATTGCCACATCATCGAAGTGGAGACCGGTCGTCGGCTCATCCAGAATGAGCAATGCTCCATCCTCGGCACGGCAGGCGAGACGCTCGACCAGCTTCAGCCGCTGCGATTCTCCGCCGGAGAGCACATTGAGCGGTTGGCCCAGTGTAAGATAACCAAGACCCACTTCTTCGAGGATGCGCAGTGGTTCCACGATCGACGAGATCTTGGCAGGCGACACCTCAGTCACAGCCTCGACTCCAGTGAAAAACTCGATGGCGGCGCTGACTGTCAGTTCGAGCACATCGTGGATCGATTTCCCGTCGAGCAGGACCTCGAGCACGTGCGACTGATAGCGGCGGCCTTCGCATTCCGGGCAGCGCACGTAAACGTCGCTGAGGAATTGCATCTCGATCTTCTCGAAGCCGCTGCCGCTGCAGCGTTCGCAACGACCGTTCCCCGAGTTGAATGAAAACGTGCTGGCGGTGAATCCCTGCGCCATCGCATCGGACGTCGCGGCGAATAATTCGCGAATGCCATCGAAGATCCCAAGATACAGCGCAGGGCTCGAACGCGGCGTGCGCGAGAGCGGCGATTGATCCACCATCACGACCTCGCCGACAAGATCCGCGCCCTTGACTCCATCACACGCGCCAACGATCTCATCCGAATTCGTGCCGCGTGCCCGCAACAGGTTTTGGTAGAGCACCTCATGGACGAGCGTGGACTTACCCGAACCGGACACGCCCGTAACGCAGCCAAAAACTCCGGTCGGAAACGCTACGTCAATCTTTTGCAGATTGTGCTCACGCGCCCCGCGTACCTTGATCCAGCCCGTTGGTTCGCGCCGCGTTTCTGGAACAGGGATCGACTTACGCCCGGTAAGATAGTCAGCAGTAAGTGACTCGCCACGGAATGCGGCGGTATCATTGCGAGACTTGCGTCCGCCTTTCGCAGGAGCAGCAAGCAAGGGATCGAGCGGCCCATTGTACACAAGCCCGCCGCCGGCATCGCCCCGCCCCGGCCCAAGTTCGACCAGGTGATCAGCAGCGCGCAGAACCGCTTCTTCGTGCTCCACAACGAGCAGCGTGTTGCCTTTGTCCCGCAAATGCCGCATCACGCGGATCAGCCGTCCGGTATCCCGTGGATGCAACCCCACGCTGGGCTCGTCGAGAACGAAGAGCGTATTCACCAGCGAAGCACCGAGGCAGGTCGTAAGATTCACCCGCTCCACCTCGCCACCGCTGAGCGTGCGAGTCGGGCGATCGAGGCTGAGATAACTCAGGCCTACTTCGACGAGATAGCGCAGCCGCGACGAGACTTCCTTCACCAGCATCTCTGTGGCGGCATCTGACGATGCCTCTTCGCCTGATTCACCGCGCCCCTTCGCCTTCGGCTTGGCCGACTCCATGACTGCAAGGAGTTGATCGATCGGCAGAGCCTGCAGCGCCGGCAAAGTCTTGCCTTCATAGCGGAAATTCAGCGTCGCGGGCTGATATCTTCCACCATTGCAATCCGGACATAGCGTGTAAGTGCGATAGCGCGCGAGTAGCACGCGCACATGCATCTTGTAAGCCTTCGATTCGAGCCAATCGAAGAACCCCTTGATGCCGTACCACAGACCTTCTTTCCAAAGCTCTTCACCGGTGGCACCGGGACGCTTCTCACCGTAGAAAACCCAATCCTGGTCCGCTTTCGGTAATTCATCGAAAGGACAATTTGTATCAATGTCCCGACGGCGAGCCGCCTTCATTAGATCGCGCTGACATTCCTGGCCATTCTCCGTCTGGAAAGGACGAATGCACCCATCGGCGAGGCTCAGGCGCCGATCTGGAATCGCGCGCGGCAGATCGATTGCGATGGTCCTTCCAAAGCCGCGGCATTTGGCACATGCGCCCTGCGGATGGTTGAAGGAAAACAATCCAGGCGACGGCGGGGCTATATCCAGATCGCAATGCGCGCAATGCCAACCGGTGGAAAACGGCAGCACTGTGGATTCTGTCGATTTCCCTTCCGAGCTTTGGGCCAATACAAATGCCACCTTCCCCTTGCCGAAACGCAGAGCAGTTTCCACCGCCTCGGACAAACGCGAGCGGTTCTCCTTTGAAACAACGATGCGGTCCTGAATCACATGCACCAGCGCGGGCAACCGCTTGATGCGCGGCGCCTCATCCACTCGATGCACCTCCCCAGAAATCCAGACGCGGAGGTAACCCTGCTGCTGGAGAAATTCGAAGAAGCTCTTGGGATCCGTCCCTGCCGGAGCGGGAACGGTGAAGGTCACCAGCACCGTCTCGCCGGGATGTCCGGCAAGGACTTCCCCGGCAATCGACTTCGCCGTTTCAGGCCGGATCTCGCGACCGCAGGAAGGACACGACGCCTGAGTGATCCGCGGCAGCAGAAGCTTTAGGTAATCGTTGATCTCCGTCATCGTCCCCACCGTCGAGCGCGTGGTTTTGACGGGATTTGCCTGCTCGATGGCGATGGCCGGCGGAATGCCCAGAATCGCGTCCACTTTTGGCTTATCCATGCGGTCCATGAACTGCCGCGTGTACGGAGAGAAGGTCTCGACGTACCGGCGCTGGCCTTCCGCGTAGACGGTATCGAACGCGAGGCTCGATTTGCCCGAACCGCTCGGGCCCGAGACGACGATCAATTTTCCAAGAGGAAGACTGAGATCAAAGCCCTTCAGGTTGTTCTGGCGCGCCCCGCGGATCTCGATGGAGCCTGGGTCTGGAGTGACGGTCAAAGCGGGTCGGTGCATGGATTGTGGAAAAGCCGGACAGCAATGCTCGCCTGAACACTAACGGAATGCAAACGGCGATATGAGGAGTTACACCCGGGCGAGGCAAAGCGGCGCACGCTTTCTGAAATAATTTGGCCTCGCGAATGGCCTTCGCAACCGAGTGGATGTGGCAATTGCTGCCGCATTGCTCTTAATTGCCTGAATGAACCCAGCCCTCGCCCATTTCCGCGCCATGAAGCAGCGCGGCGAAAAAGTTGCCGTTCTCACTGCTTACGATTACCCGACCGCCCGTTTGCTCGATGAATCGGGCATCGATCTCCTTCTCGTTGGCGATTCTCTTGGGATGGTTGTGCTCGGCTATCCGGACACGACGCTCGTGACTTTTGACGAAATGTTGCATCACGTCCGCGCGGTCGCCCGTGCCACAAAGCGCGCGCCTGTCGTGGGAGATCTATCGATCGGCACGTACGACACGCCCGAAGATGCGGTGAAAAACGGCCGACGGCTCATCGAAGCCGGAGCAAACGCCGTGAAGCTCGAGGGCGGCGCCTCGCATCGCGCACAGGTCTCAGCGCTGGTTTCCGAGGGCATCGACGTGATGGGCCACATCGGAATGCTGCCGCAGCGCGTCCGGATTGAGGGTGGTTACAAGATCAAAGGCCGCCAACCCGCTGAAGCGGAGAGCCTCGTAGCCGATGCCCGCGCTCTCGAGGAGGCGGGCGTATTCGCCATCGTGCTGGAACTCGTTCAGGTCGACGTCGCGCGCGCGATTTCGCAGGCGGTCAGCGTGCCAACCATCGGGATCGGCTCCGGCACCGGGTGCGACGGCCAGGTCTTGGTATCGCACGATCTCATCGGACTCTTTCCTTGGTTCACGCCCAAATTCGTCTCGCCAAAGGCCGCCGTCGGACAAGCAATCCGCGAGGCGGCCATGGAATTCATCAGCGAGACGAAGCGGTAACCCCAGCCGCCGATGCGGCATCCGTCTCCCGCCTACGCGGCGTCCATTCCGAACTCACCGATCCGCCGGAATTTCTCGTAACGCCGGCGGAGAAGTTCATCCATCGGGATCTTCGAAAGCTCCTCGAGGTGCTGAAGGATCACCGACTTCAGTGCCTCGATCGCTGCG
>OUMH01000023.1_pt1 | contig 17870 bp, 7 predicted proteins | sample 1690951 | NCBI WGS metagenome assembly OUMH01 (sample SAMEA3914864, study PRJEB12502) | metagenome | biome: forest; material: soil | place: USA | collected 2012-03-12 | depth 0.3 m
AATTATCCTTGCGACGGCGGTTCGGATGCCGATTGTCGGGAAAAACTGAATTGAGTTTGTCTTTCGCGTTTCCATTTCCAGCGAGCAGGTTTGCGCTACACGGATGCTTGCGGCTATCCATGTTTGGGAAGTGGATGAGAAGAGCGAGGCATTCCATTCAACGAAAGCCGTTCCGGGTAACTGCAGGACTGGGTCTCTTGCTGCTGGTGCTCCAGGCGATTTCGCCCATTGCGTCCGGGCAAAGTTGGCAGGTCAGCACCTGGCATGTGGATGATGGTTTGCCTCACGTGAACGTGACGGCCATCTCGCAGACGCCTGACGGTTATCTTTGGGTGGGCACTCCGGCAGGCCTGGCCAGATTCGATGGCTTGAAATTCAAAGTGTTCCGGGCGGACGGAACGTGTGGGTTGGAGGATTCGCGGATTGTCAATCTGCTGACCGATCGCGAAGGAACCCTGTGGGTGGGAACGCTGGGCGGAACGCTTTTCCGGCTGCGAGGACAGCGATTTGAAACAGTACGGCATCCACTGCCGGTGGACGAAGATCTTGGCCGGCCTACCGGACCGTGGAGCTGGGGCCTGCACAGTCGCTTGCTGGAGGACTCCGAAGGCGGGATCTGGTGGCAGATGACTGGCAAGGGCGTTGCCCGATGCCTTCGCGGGCAGTGGAGGGTTTTCACCGAAAAAGACGGGCTGCCCGGTAGGATCTGGGATTTGGGTTGCGATCAGCGCGGCTCCATCTGGGCGGAGGGGCTTGGCAAATTGGTCCAATTTGACGGCCAGCAATGGAACCTCCGCATGTCATTGCCGGCCGGTTGGGATTCAATCGGGTTTGCACAACAGGCGCAGGATAATTTCTGGGCGATGGAGTTCCATGGGGGAAATTTTCCGCGGGGATTGATCTGCAGAGTGAAGGAAAATGGAGTGCGGACGAGGGGCTACCTGCCGCCGCCTCCGATTCAGCCACCTGTAAAATCCGGCCCGACCGGAGTCGCAGCGATGCTAGAGGATCGGCGGGGTCACTGGTGGGCGGCTTTGGGCGGTGGAGGACTATGCCGCCTCGATGAGCACGGGCAGTGGCAGCGATTGGAAAATCAGGGAGCGCTGGGGTTGCCCTGGGTCACTTGTTTATTTGAGGACAAGCAGGGGAACCTCTGGGCTGGCACCTACGAGGCCGGGCTTCAGCGAATCGTGACGGAACCCTTGAGTGTACTTCCGGTGACCGAGGCTCCGGATCGGACGTTGACGTCCTGCTGCACCCGGGATGGTGCGGTGTGGGTTGGCACCCGGTTCTCAGGCGTCTTGCGCCGCAAGGATCAGGGTTTTGAGTCAATCTCCGGAGAGTGGAACGGATCGGTTCCTGAGATCTGTTCCTTGGTTGAGGATTCGCGCGGCAATCTGTGGGCGGGGACGACGAGTGGCTTATTCCGATACGAGGCCGGGCAATTTCAAAGTGTGAAAACGCCACTCGCACAAGGAACGACGGTGGCGGCGATTTATGAGGATAAGTTGGGGAACTTTTGGTTTGGGACTTACAAGGGGCTACTGTCCTTGCATGCTGGCGAATTTCATCTCTATCCACTGAACCAGGAAATTCGCTCGCTGGCGGAGGATCCGACCGGCGCTCTTTGGGTTGGCACCATCGAGGGAGGTCTGTTTCGATTGCCGGTGGGAACTTCCCGCAAGCTGGAAAAGGTAGTGACTTATCCAGCGCGCCGTGCCCGTGCCTTGCATTGCGATCCACAAGGAACACTCTGGGTTGGCTCTTGGGAGGAGGGGCTGTTCCGTTATCAGGCGGGCCACTTTGAGAACATGATGCCCCAAGGTTTGCCCACCGACCGGATCCAGGAGCTTGTGAGCGACCGGTTAGGCACTCTCTGGGTGGGGTCTGCAAATGGGATGTTCTCCATTCCTTTGTCCGTCGCGGATGCCTATGTGGCCGGGAAGAGTCCGCCTTTGCTGTGGACACGCTTTTCGATGCAAGTGCCGCTGAATCAGCGGGAATGCACGGGAACTGGATCACCCGTGGCAACACGCACGCCGGACGGGCGCATGTGGTTTCCAAACAAGGACAATATAGCGGTGATCGATCCCGCCCTTGTGCAGGCCGGGCTCGAACCTGCGAACGTTCGGATTGAAGCCGTGTACGCCGATGGGAAAGAGTTGCCGCTTTCAGGAGGTAACGCACTGCGAGTCTCATCCACCACGCGCCAATTTGATTTTCGGTACACTGCCCTGGATTTGACTTCGCCCTCCTTGGTGGTTTTTCGCACAAAGCTAAAGGGGATGGACAAGGATTGGAACGAGGTGGGCAGTTCTCGCTCCGCTCGCTATAGCAAGCTACCACCGGGCGATTACCAATTTTACCTCATGGCAGGCGGGGCGGACGGGCGTTGGTGCAAAGCAGGCGAAGCCGTGCGTCTGGTGGTCGTTCCCCAATGGTGGGAACGCAGGTGGGTGCAGCTTCTGGCCGCCAGCTTCGTTGTCCTGACGACAGGGACCGGCGTGCTGTGGTACCAAAAGCGAAAATCGCGGGCGAAACTTCAACAGGTGCAGCTGGAGAGGAAACTCGAAACCGAACGCGCGCGGATCGCCCGCGACATTCACGACGAGATGGGGGCGAGCCTCACCCAGATCATGATGCTGAGCACGCTCGCACGAAGTGCAGATGTGCCTGCCGCACAGAACCCGGAACTGGACCAAATCTATGCCACTTCCCGCGAACTCACGCGCAAAATGGATGAGATCGTCTGGGCTGTCGATCCGCGGCACGATACTTTGGATAGCCTGGTGAATTATCTGGGAAGGGTTGCTCAGGATCTTCTCCGGGCGGCCGGAGTGCGTTGCCGGTTGGATATTCCGCTCCTGATCCCTGAAATCCAGCTAACCAGCCAGATCCGGCACAACATCTTCCTCGCCCTGAAGGAGGCCTTGAACAATGTGATCAAACACGCTTCGGCGACTGAGGCTCGCTTCGGCCTCGAGCTTGGAGACGGGGAGTTTGCATTGATCCTCGAGGACAACGGCAAGGGGTTCTCCGGCGCTGCCGAACCTGGCGAAAACGGCGCGGAACCATCGCGGGATCGCATTTTCAGCGGGAACGGCTTGAAAAATATGTCGAGCCGGGCGCAAGAAGCAAGAGGGCGGCTGGAAATAAGCAGTCAACCCAGGCACGGTACGCGCCTGGTCCTGAGGATTCCATTTACCCCATCGCCTTCGAAAACATGAGTATCTCGGTAGCCATCGTTGAGGATCACGCCCCCACCCGTGAACTCTGGGTAACGGTTTTGTCCAAGGCGGAGGGGTTCGAATGCATTGGAAGATTCAAGAACGCGGAGTCGGCGATCGACGCCCTGCCAGGTCTTGCGCCGGAGGTCGTACTCGTGGACATCAATCTCCCAGGCCTGAATGGCATCGAATGCGTTCGCCAACTGAAGCTACGGATGTCCGGCGCGCAGTTTCTGATGGTGACCGTGTACGAGGACGCGAATCATATTTTCGAGGCGCTGGCAGCCGGAGCTACCGGTTACCTGATGAAGAGCGCCCAGCCGGATGAACTGCTGGACGCCATTCGGGAAATACGAGCTGGCGGTTCTCCCATGAGCAGCAGCATCGCGCGAAAAGTGGTGCAATCGTTCCAACCTTCGGAATCTCCGGCAACCGTGGAGCCGACCCTCACGTCGCGCGAGCAGGAGGTGCTCAACCTCCTGGTCAAAGGCGATCTGTACAAAGAGATCGCCGAGGCGCTGGAAATCAGCGTGCCGACGGTTTCCACCCACATTCGCAAGATCTACGAGAAGCTTCACGTGCGATCCAGGGCCCAAGCCGTCGCCCGCTACGTGAAGATGCAGCGTCCCGGTTGAGAGCACGCCGAAGCGCGGATTTGAAGCAATAAAAGGGGAGGGGAATGCCAGGATGCGCCTGCTGTCAAAGCCAGGGACATCATCAGTTTTGACGATACCGGGCTGGTCGACCGCCTGCTACTTAACCGCGCGTCTATGCAGTCCTCCTCTGTCTCCTCCTCCCAAGGCAGCCCACGTATCCGACGCTCCTCGCAACGCCTTCGAAAATCGGCCGGTTCGGCGATCCTTCCGCTCGCCGCATCGATCGCCAGCGCGCTGGCCTTGGGCACCTATTCCGCATCTGCAGCAACGGTTAGTTTCACCGGGCCGGGGACCACGTGGAACCAGGGGGCGGACTGGTCCAGCACCCTCACTCCCCAACTCACCGACGATCTGCTTTTCAGTGCTGCGGTTGCGACGACGCTGGATGCCAGTTTCTCGGTTCACTCTCTGAGTTTCAACACCGGTTCAGGAACGGTGAGCATCGATGCGAACTCGGCTGGAACCGCTGGCCAGACATTGACACTTACTGGGGATGCCAGCGGCAGTGATGCCTTGGGGAATACAGGCATGTTGCTTGATCTCGGTAGTTCGATGACAGGCACGGTGAACATCGGCACGACTGCGGGCGTTGGGACAACCACCGTCGCCCTCGGTGCGAGCGGGGCTTTCAATATTGCCAACGCATCTGCCGCCCTGAACTTCGGCGCGAACTCGGTCATTTCCGGCGCATTCAATCTTTCCCAAAGCGGGGCAGGCACTCTGATTCTGGCGGGGGCCAATACCTTTGGCGGCACGACCAACAGTTTCACGCTGAACAACGGTACGCTGGACCTCAACAATGCATCGGCCCTTGGCAATGCCGCCAATACATTCGTCATCAATGGCGGGACCATCGATAACACGAGTGGCGCCGCGATCAGCACCTCCAACTACAAGCAAACGTGGGGAGGAAATTTCACCTTTGGCGGCAGTAATGCGCTCAATCTCGGCACGGGAGCAGTGACTCTCACGGGAAATCGAACCGTGACCATCAATGGCACGGGAGCGCTCACGGTCGGCGGTGTGATTTCCGGCGCATTTGGGCTGACCAAGGCCGGGAACGGCACGCTCACCCTGAATGGTGCGAACACCTACTCGGGCGCCACAACAGTCAATGCGGGTACGATCGTAGTTGGTCCAAGCAGCACACTTTATGGGGGAGGCTATAAGGATGCGGCCAACGCGATTGTGATCAATCAAGGCGCTACCGTAAGTTTTAGTGGCTGGGGTTATGGTACCGCAGGCGGGTTTGGAGCCCTGGACGATCACAATCAAGATCGGAGCGTCAATGGGGGAACGATCGTATATACGGGTGCTGGATATACTGCCAGTGCCTCCTACCGCTCCGATTGGGTGGTCGGCACTTTGGGAGCTACGTTTGATTCCGAATCCACGGGTGGTGGAGCATGGGGATGGGGAGTCCGGACCAGTGGTGCCTTCAATTCCGGTTATGACGATATCAACATGCAGGGGACCGTGATTCTGACCGGTTCCAGCAATGGAGATATGCAAAAGGTGCTGACCGGGAATGGCGGACTTACAAAAAGCGGCTCTGGCACCTGGACTCTTGGCTATTCGCAATCCAACGCCGGCACTCACGACAACACCTACGCGGGAGACACGACAATCAATAACGGCACGCTGAAACTCCGGGCCACCGGTTTTGGAGCGCCGCTGCCGAGCGGCAGTGCAAAAGGCAATGTGATCATCAATAGTCCCGGTAGCCTCGATCTGAACAGCCGCAGCGTCACCATCAATGGTTTGTCCGGTGGCGGGACGGTGACATCCTCCGCCGCGGGCGCGGTCACTCTTACGGTCGGTGCCAATGATCAAACGAGCACATTCTCCGGCATCATCCAGAATGGCTCCGGCACTGTGGCCCTGAGCAAATCGGGGGCGGGTATGCTGACGCTCTCCGGCGCGAACACTTATACCGGAATAACCGCGATTACCGCTGGCACGCTTGCCCTCAGTGGATCGGGCGCGATCGCGAGTAATACCATTACGGTTGCTTCAGGAGCGACTTTCGACGTTTCCGCGTTGCCGGGCTTCAGTCTTGGAGCAGGGAAAACTCTGACGGCTGGAAGTACCAGTTCCTCCGGCAACGACATCGTCGGAAACCTCGCCAGTGCATCTGGAACGATTAATATCGCCGGCACGAGTATCGCGGGCACTCTCACGGTCAACGGCGCGCTGACGCTGAATGGCGGAACGGTGGCTTTTGATCTTGGATCCGTTCCCGGAGCTGGCGGGGGCAACGATCTGATCAACGCGGGAAGCCTCAACCTATCAAGTCCAACAAGCCTGGCGGTGACGCTGAACGGTGCTTTGTCTTCGGGAATTTACACGCTCTTCAACTACACGGGCAGTCTGACAGGGAGCCTGAGTAATCTGACGCTGTCCGTCGCGGCGGCTCGCCAGACGTTGACCCTCGGCTCGACGGGAGCGTCAAACGGGAGCGTGACCCTCACGGTTGCCGGAAATCCTGCGAACCTCACCTGGCTGGGGGATGGGACGTCGAATGCCTGGAACCAACAAACAACCAAGAATTTCCTGAACGGCGGCACTGCGGATTATTTCTACAACGGTGATAACGTGACCTTCGATGACACGGGATCGGGTTCGCCTGCCGTTGCGATCACGGGGACCTTGAGCCCCGCATCTGTCACGGTGAATAACACGGCGAATGCCTATACTTTCGCTGGCACGGGCAGCATCGCGGGCGTGACCGCGCTGACGAAGAGTGGCAACAACAGCCTGACGATTAGCAACGCCAATACCTACACAGGCGGAACGACGATCTCTGCCGGCCAGATCAGCATCAACAACGCTTCTGCCCTTGGCACCGGACCGATCGTATTCGCCGGCGGTAACATCGACAATACCAGTGGCGGGGCGATTACACTTTCGACCAACAACGCGCAGACCTGGAGTGGCGATTTCACCTTTGGCGGCAGTAATGCGCTTAATCTCGGCGCGGGCGCTGTGACGCTGACGGGAAATCGAACCGTAACCGTGAACGGCACGGGCGCGCTCACTGTCGGCGGTGTCATTTCCGGCGCATTCGGGCTGACCAAGGCCGGGAACGGCACGCTCACCCTGAATGGTGCGAATACTTACACGGGTACCACGACTGTGAATGCGGGAACGATCGTGGTGGGTCCCAACAGCACACTCTATGGAGGAGGTTATAAGGATGTGGCCAACGCGATTGTTATCAATCCAGGCGCTACCGTAACCTTTAGTGGCTGGGGTTATGGCATCGCAGGCGGGTTCGGACAGCTGGATGACCACAATCAGGACCGGGTCGTTAACGGAGGCACGATTGTCTATACGGGCGTCGGGGGTGGGACCGCCTACCGCTCCGATTGGGTGGTTGGCACTTTTGGAGCTACCTTTGATTCCGAGGCGACCGGTGGCGGAACTTGGGCGTGGGGAGTGGCCAGTGGTCAATTCAATTCCGGTTACGACGATATCAACATGCAGGGGGCCGTGATTCTGACCGGTTCCAGCAATGGAGATATGCAAAAGGCATTGACCGGGAATGGCGGACTTACAAAGAACGGAACTGGCACCTGGACCCTTGGCTATTCGCAAACGAACGCCGGCACCCACGACAACACCTACGCGGGAGATACTACGATCAATAGCGGCACGCTGAAACTCCGTGCGACCGGTTTGGGTGCGCCGCTGCCGAGTGGCAGCGGAAAAGGCAATGTGATCATCAATAGCCCCGGCATTCTCGATCTGAATAGCCGCAGCGTGACCATCAACGGTTTGTCCGGCGGCGGGACGGTGACATCCTCCTCCGCGGGTGCAGTAACCCTTACTGTGGGCGCCAATAATCAAACGAGCACGTTCTCGGGCATCATCCAGAACGGCTCCGGTACCGTGGCCCTGACCAAGACCGGGACCGGAACTCTGACGCTGAACGGCGCAGCCACCTATTCCGGGCCGACTACCATCAATGCCGGCACTCTGGCGTTGGCCGGGACAGTCAGTCTGGCCAGCGCCTCGATCACGGTTGCCCCGGGAGCCGTCCTCGATGCTTCTGCGCTTACTTTGGGCGGCCTAAGTCTCGGTGCTGGACAGTCATTGACTGCAGGGACGGTTTCCGGAACCGGGATCGACATTGTCGGAAATATCAGCGTTGGAACTGGCTCACTGACGATCGGAGGGACCGGCGCGGCTGGAACCCTGACGCTGAACGGAAACCTTACCCTCAATGGCACGACCATAAACGTGGACCTGGCAAGCAGCACGACGGTGGGGAACGGCGTCAACGACTTGGTGAGTGTTGGCGGCCTGACTTTGAGCGGGCCGACGACGTTGTCCCTCAATACTCTCAATGGATTCCTTGCCAATGGAACCTATACGCTCTTCACATACAGCGGATCGTTTAGCGGCAACGTATCCAATCTCAGCGCCACGATCAATGGAAAGGCCCTGTCCACGACCCGGGCAAGCTACACATTCGGTACATCCGCGTCTTCCGCCGGGGCGCTGACTCTCACCGTAAGTGGAGGCGCGTCGCTGATCTGGGCTGGAGACGGCACTTCCAACGTCTGGGACATTACGACGACGGCAAATTTCCTGAACAACGGCTCCCGCGACGTTTATTACCAGGGCGATACCGTCACCTTCAATGATTCGGGTTCCAATTCGCCGGCGATCGCCATCTCCGGCACACTCCTGCCTGGTGCGGTAACGGTCAATAACTCGGCAACGGCATACACCTTCGGTGGCACAGGATCGATCGCAGGTGGGGGGGCGCTTACAAAGAGCGGCAACGGTTCGCTCTCCATCACCAATGCCAATAGCTATACAGGCGGGACGACGCTGAACGCGGGCCAACTCAATATCAATAACGCATCCGCGCTCGGCACCGGGACATTGGTGCTCGCTGGTGGCACGATTGACAACACGAGTGGCGCTCCAATCACGCTGGCGACAAACAACGCTCAGACCTGGTCCGGCGATTTCGCCTTTGGAGGCACTAATGCCCTCAACCTTGGGACGGGCGCAGTCAGCCTGACTGGCAATCGGACTGTGACGACCAGCGGGAGCGGTGCATTGACCGTCGGCGGAATTATTTCGGGCGCCTTTGGGCTGACGAAAGCTGGAAATGGAACGCTTATCCTTACCGCCGCGAACACTTATACCGGGACTACGACCGTCAACGGCGGCACTCTCCAGGTCGATACTGGCGGGGCGGTTGCCACGCTCGGTTCGGGCCCGGTAACGATCGGATCCGGTGGAACGCTCGCCTTTCTGCGTGCCGACACTTCGCTGACAATCTCGAACGCCTTCAGCGGCACGGGCGCGCTGGCTTTCAACGGAACAGGGGTGAGCGGGCAGTCTTCCTACGTTATCACCGGTTCCAATAACGGTTTCAGCGGCACGATCACTGCAAACAATGCCCGAGTGACAGCCTCTAATGCCTCCGGGTTGGAGTTCGGTACTGGTTCACTTGTGGCAACCGGCGGCGGCGAATTCTATCTCACGGGCGGAACGTTTAACGATAACTTCTCAATCGCTGGCCAGGGATGGACTGAATCAGCAGGCAAGCTTGGAGCGATTCGTCTCGGCGGAGGAGCGATTGTAAATGGATCGGTGACGCTGACCGGGGCTGCGACGATCAGTGCCTACGGCAGTTCCGGGCAGATCAATGGCCCGATCCAGGAGACCGGCGGGAGCCAGAATCTGACGCTCGGCGTCGCGGGCAGCGCCAGCACGCTCACGCTCAATGGAGTCAGCACCTACACCGGGACAACGACGATTACGAACGCGACAGTGACGCTCAATGGCAGCCTCGCGTCGAGCGCCGTGACAGTGAGCGATGGCTCCACGCTCGGCGGTCACGGCGGCATCACCGGTTCTCTCACGCTTGGCGCAACGACGGGCGCGACCCTGTCGGTAAACGCAGCGACACCGGGAGCTCTGTCGGTCGGTGGAAACCTGGTATTGAAAGGCACGGATACGATCGCATTTGCGCCCGGCGCAACGATGCCGATCGGTTCGCCTTACACGCTGCTCACCTACGGAGGCAGTCTCACTGGATCTACGGCGAATCTTGCTTTGGCGAATGCATCGACTTATCGCCAGGCGGTCATCACGGCTGGTGGCGGTGCAATCACGCTCGATATCGGCGCCAAGGCGCTGACCTGGACCGGAACGCCGACTGCCACATGGGATATCAACACCACGTCCAGCTTCGTCGATAACACTGCGACTGCGCAGAACTTCTTCGCCGGGGACGCCGTAACGTTTGATGATTCATCCACCAATAACATCGTGACGCTCAATGGCGCGCTCAGTCCTTCGTCGCTGGTCGTCAATAACTCCGTTGCTAATTACGTCTTCAACAGCGGCACGAGCGGAAGCATCGCGGGCGGCGCGAAACTCGTCAAAACCGGTACGGGAATCCTGGTGATCAATCTTGCGAATACATTCAGCGGTGGCGCAACCATCAGCACTGGTGAAGTCCGCATTAGCAACGCCGGTGCGCTTGGGACAGGGGCGGTGACTCTTGGCGATGCGTTCACGGGTGCAAATAACGTAAATCTCTATCTCGACACGAACCGGGTGAGCTTTGCAAATCCGGTCGTGGTGACCGGCAATGGCAATGTCACGATCGGATCGAGAAGCACGGTTGGGGGAACGGGCGCTAACGGTTATTCCAACATCGTCTTGCAGGGGAATGTGACCTTTGATTCGAACGCCTCCGATCGGACCGATTACACCATTGCTTCTGGTGCTGGTGACGTGACGATCACCGGCACTGGTCGGACGATTTTCCCTGCTGCCAACACGTTTCTCGGTAACATTACCGTCGCCACCGCGACAGGATTCCAAATTGGCGTCGCTACGCCGGGTAACACGAACATCATTCCCGACACGAGCAGTGTCACGGTGCAGAGCGGCGCGCTCATGCGTATGTCCTCTGGCGGCGAAGCGATCGACGCCCTGAATGGCGCCGGAACGATCAATGTCAATGCAATCAATTCGATCCTGACTGTCGGGGCCTCTAATGGTTCCGGGACATTCAGCGGCGTTCTCGCCGACAGCGGTAATACTCTCGGACTCACCAAAGCAGGAACCGGCACCGAGACCCTCTCGGGCACGAGCAACACCTACTCCGGGCCGACCGTTGTGAATGGGGGCACACTTCAGATTACGGGCAGCATCGCCGGCAGCGCGGTAACGGTGAACAGTGGTGGAACGCTGGTAGTGGCCGGTACAGCAAGTGGAAGCAGCGCGACCATGAGCGGAGGCACGCTTTCCATTCCATCTGGGGGCACGTTGAATGACACATTGACCGTGACTTCCGGCACGGTTCAGGTAGCGGGAAGCTTGAGCGGCAGCACTGCTGCAGTGAATGGCGGTTCACTCATCAGTGCGCAGGGCAGCACGATCGGCGGCGCAGTGACGGTGGGGGGCGGCCTTCTCGGTGGTGGGGGCCTGGTTTCGGGAGCGGTGACCATTAACAATGGCGGCACCCTGGCGCCGGGCCAGAATGCGAGTGGCTATCTGACCTTGAACAACGGTTTGGCTCTGAACTCCGGCGGGCATCTGGCTCTCACTCTCGATGGCACTGGACTTGCGACGCAGTACGCTCCGGTATTGCTCTCCGGCGGGGCGGTGACACTGGGCGGCGACTTACAACTAACCCTTGGTTACACGCCGACTGTTGGCGACGTTTTCTTTGCGATCGTCAATCAGGCGGGAGGTACCGTTGGCGGCACGTTCTCGAACGCGGTCGATCAAGGGAACGGCACCGGCCTGTTTAGTACCGGAGGGTATAACTTCCTCGTCAGCTATAGCGCGGACTTTGGTTCGGGTGCCTTTGGCGTCGATCAGGGCCAGGACGTTGCATTGGAAGTTATCGCGGCGGTACCGGAACCCTGCTCAGCCATTGCGCTGCTCGGCGGCCTCGGAACGCTGGTGGGCCTGCAACGTTTCCGCAGACGATTTTGAAGGTCATGCGGATTGCTTCACCGTGGTCCATCGGCCTCAGTGGAGGGCTCGCGGACATTGTAGAAGATCGCGTACATGACCGGCGTGACGATCAGGCAGAGAACGACAGCGAACGCCAAACCGAACATGAGGCCTGCCGCCATGGCACCGAAGAATGGATCCAGCAGCAGTGGGATCATTCCGAGGATAGTGGTGATGACGACCATGCACACCGGGCGCATCTTCGTGGTGCCGGCATCGATGAGTGCCTGGTAAGGGGACTTGCCTTTGCGGATCTCTGCGCAGCTCTTGCTCAGTACCACGATCTGCATTTTGATTAGCTCGCCACCGAGGCTGAGTACCCCGAGCAGGGCCATGAAGGTGAACGGCATGCCAGTGATCAGCAGCCCCGCCGTCACGCCGACGATCGAGAGTGGCATGACCAGCCACATCAGCAGCGTGGTCCGGATCGAATTGAACAGGCAGACGCAGATGAAAACCATGAGAGCCAGGACATAGGGAAGTGGCCTCGCAAGGCTGGCACGGGCTCGGTTGGAATCCTCGAACTCTCCTCCCCATTCCAGCGAATACCCTGGCGGCCGCTCGATGTGTTCGATTTTGGAGCGCACGCGGTTGAATAATTCGCTGGGCAGCCCGGTCCGCGGGTCGGCATGGACGGTGACCGTCTGGAAGCGATTTCGGCGCATCGAGACAGGGTTCTCCCACACGACTTCCGTGCCTGAGACTACCTGATTCAGGGGAATCATCCGCCCGGCGATGGGACTCCAGATCTGCAGACTGGGGATGATGCCCACGTCCTCCCGCTCCGACGGCGGCGGCCGGGAAACAATGGGCAGGAGCCGTGTTTCTTTCGGGTACACGCCGTTGGCAGTGCCGCCAGGCTCCCGGTAAAAAGCTACATCGCGGCCCTCGAAGCTCGTCTGCAGGGTGTGGGCCACGTCCACACGCGTGATGCCGTTGCGTCGAGCCTGGAGCTCGAGTAACTGCGGACGGACTAGCAGGACCGGCTCACGCCAGTCATTTCGCACGCAGACCGCTCCGCCGTCGTCTTCCAGAATTTTTTCCGCCTGATCGGCCAGCCTGCGCAGGACCGCGGAATCGGAGCCGCTGAATCGAGCCTGAATGCGTCCGCCCTGGCCCAGACTCAGGAGAAACTTCTGAGCCACGGCATTTGCGTTGGGATAATGCTCGTCCAGACGTTTCTGAACGTTGGCGGCCAAGCCATCGATTTTTCGCCAATCATCGACATCGACCAGGAATTGCACGAAAGCGGGGTTCTCTCTTTCCGGACTGTAAACCAGCAGAAAGCGAAGGCCGCCGCTGCCAATGAACGCCGTGACATGGGTGACGTTAGGAAGCGCCTGGATGTACCTCTGCACTTCAGCCGCCAAAGCTTCCGTCTCGCGGATTTGAGTGGCTGCGGGCAGAAAGACGTCCACCATGAACTGCGGACGGTCCGAGCTCGGAAAAAAACGCTGCCTGACCTTCCCGAAGCCGAAGATCGAGGCAACGAAGGCCGCCAGGCAAACCATTACCGTCAGCCAACGGAGCCGGAGCGCCAGGGCCAGAATGCGCCGGTATGCGCGGAAGAAAAAGCCCCCGTATGGGTCCTTGTTCGCGGCGTCGGCCGAGCCGGCTGTCGGCTTGAACAGCCAGTAGCTCAGGAGCGGCGTGATCGTGACCGAAGCCAGCCAGCTCAGGCTCAGGGAAATGAGGATGACCCAGAAAAGCGAATTGGTCATTTCGCCGCTGGCGTCTTGCGACAAGCCGATCGCCGCAAAGGCGAGGATCCCGATGGCCGTGGCGCCGAAGAGTGGCCACTGATTTTGGGCGACGGCTTCGCGCACCGCTTCGAGTTTGTCTTCGCCCCGTTCGATTCCGACCTTGCAGCCTTCGATGACGATGATGGCGTTGTCCGTGAGCATGCAGAGCGCAATGATGAGCGCGCCGAGAGAGACCCGCTCCATCAGAAGATCGCCCTTCAAATACATGACGAAAAAGGTCGTCACGATCGTGATGAAGAGCACTGCGCCAATGATCGCACCGGTCCGGAGGCCCATCGTGAAAATCAGCACGACGAAGACAATGCTCACGGCCTTGACCAGGTTGAACATGAACGCCCGGACCGCAGTGTCGACAGACGTGGGCTGGAAGTTGATCTCACCGAGTTCGATGCCGATTGGTTGGTTGGGTTTCAACTCGGTGAGCTTCCGATGGACGGCCTCGCCCATCTTCACGATGTTCCCACCCTGTTCCGCGGAGATGCCCAGGCCGATCGCCGGCTTCCCGTCGTACCGGAGCAAACGACTCGGGGGATCCCGGTCGCCGCGCTGGATCGTGGCCACATCCCTGAGCAGGAATTGCCGGCCGCTCTGGTCCGAGCCCATCACCAGGCCCATCATGTCCTGGACCGAGCGGAAACCGCCCGTGGGGTCGAGCGCGATGTGTTCGTCGCCCACCCGCACGCGCCCGCCGTCTGCGGCGATGTTTTTATCCTGAAGCTTCGCGTAGATTTGCTCTTCGCTGATTCCGAGTTGCGCAAGTCGCTGCCGCGAGATTTCCAGGTAAGCGACTTCCTGTTGGGCGGCGAAGAACTCGACCTTCCGAACGCCCGGCACCTGCAGCAGTTCGCGGCGCAGGAAGTCGGCATAGCGCCGCAGTTCCGCGGAGGAATAGCCTTCACCGGTGATTGCCAGGAAGATGCCGTACACGTCTCCGAAATCGTCCATGACCATGGACTTCCCGCGCACCGGTGGCGGCATTTGCGGCTGGACATCGTGGATCTTGCGGCGGAGTTCGTCCCAGACCTGGGGGATCGCTGCCTTGTGGTACTGATCCTTGATCCGGGCCGTGACGATCGACATCCCGCGGGTGGACTCGGACTCTACGCGGTCGAGTTGGCCGAGTTGCTGGCAGGCGCGTTCGATCGGATTGCTCACCTCATCCGCCACTTCGCTGGCGCTGGCTCCGGGGTAGGGAGTCATGATCAGCGCTTCCTTGATCGTGAACTCCGGGTCCTCCAGCCGGCCCAGATTCCGGTAGGCGACGAACCCGCCGAGGACGGCCAACACCACGGCGCATACGAGCACCTGGCGGTATTTGATGGATAAGACGCCCGGATTCATTGCGTTTCATCTCCAAGCGCGTTGCCTAGATCGCGGACCTTCATTCCTTCGCGCAAGAAACTGACCCCGGCGACGGCGATGCGCTCGCCGGGTTGCAGGCCTTCGACGACCTCCACCTCGCCGCCGGTGAGCTGTCCGATCCTGACCGGGCGATGCTTGACGATGGAATCTGCTCCAATCAACCAGACAATCTGCTCTCCGGAACTCGCCTCCTTCGAAACGGCGGAGACGGGAATGAGCAACCGCTGGTCTGTCTTTGCGCCCTGACGGTAGGTGAGCGTGACCGTGGCCGTCATGCCCGGCAGCACCGCGACTCCGGGCTGCGTTTGCATGCTGCCGCGGACGCGAAAGGTCTGTGTGACCGGGTCCGCCACCTGCGCAACCTCCCGGACGGTTACGGGAAACTGCACTCCCGGCGCGGCGGTGAATTCCGCGATGATTTTCACAATCCGATCCGCCGTTACGTTGCCCATGACGGCTTCCGGTACATCCACGTCGATATCCATCGCATCGGCATGCTGCAGCTGGGCGATGGGCTGATGCGTGTTGACGTTCTGATTCTCTTCGACGAAGCGCCGGGCGACGACGCCATCGAAGGGCGCGCGCAGCGTGCTATCACCGAGCTGAATCTGGGCTTTGCGGACCTGTTCTTCCAAACCGCGATTCGCGGCTTCCTGGGCCTCGATATCCTCCGGGCGAGCCGTGGCGCCGAGTTTGAGCTTTTGCTGGGCCGCCTCCACATCTTCCTGCGCCACGCGGAGTGTTCTTTCCACGGCGTCGAATTCGGCCTTCGAAATCACGTGGCGCTTCAACAACTTGGAGTTCCGGTCGTGCTCCGCAGTCGCGTTGGTGAGTTTGGCCTGTGCCGCGCGCAGACCGGCCTCGAGCTTGAGCCGCTCTTCCGGCCGCGCCCCAGCCTGCAACGTGCGGAGGGCCACGCGGCCCTGTTCCAATTGGGATTGCAGCGTCTTCAGGCGGGCCTCGAACTCCTCCTGGCGCAGTTGGGCGATCAGGTCGCCCTTGGCAACTCGCTGGCCCTCCCGGACCGGCAGGCTGACGAGAAGCCCGGGGACCTGGAAGGCAAGTTCAGCTTCTTGCGAAGCCAGCGCTCTCCCGGAAAAGGTTCGGGTCTGAATCTCGCCACCTGGTACGAGAAGCATTGTTTTCACCGGACGGATGACCGGGGCAGGGGGCGCAGCCTCGCGTGAGCAAGCGCCCACGATGCAAAGCAGCAGCAAGGAGATGATCGTCCTCAGCCGTCGAAGCGTATCGCCAGTTCTCGCTGCACCGCTTCTCTGTAACCTCGAAAGAACTTCTGACCTGTGAGGAAAACAGTTCGTTCCACGCTGAGTTTTCATTTTACGGGTACCTGTTGAGTATCCCTGCGAGAGCCCCTTACATGTTTCGCTTCAGCCGTTGCCGAGGGACTAGCCTACGCCACTCTGGGACGGATTCGAGTTTTTTTGCGGAGCGATAAAGGTCGCAGAATGGCAGACAGCGCTCCGAAAGATAGTCAATCTACTTCCAGTGCTCTTGGTGCTCTTCGCCCAATTCGTCAGCCAATCGGCAAATGAGTTCCTGATAGGTCAAGACATGAAACCTGATGCCATCTTTTGCCACAGCAGCCTTGCACGACTCCAACTGCTCATAAAGCTGGCCGAGTTCCTTGCCTGGCGTCGTCGTGTAGACGTCGGAATACCTTACGCTTTTCACACTTCTGCATCCCATGCCGATGCGCTGTTAAAATATTTTGACGTATGCAATGTGTTGCGGAGTAACGAGTTGCGGCTGCTGCGGCGAACGCTGTGAGTCATGTGGCATGAGTGATGCGAAGGTTCTGTTCAGCTCAGCAAATACAACTATGAAACGCTCATTATATAAACCAACAGTAGGTGCCATTTCGGTGGCAGCAGCAATGTTCGCCCTCGCAACAGCCAAGGCGGACACGACTTACACACTGGGGATTTCAAATCTAGGTTCGGGTTTCGCAGGGCCATTTGGCACCGTGACCGTGCATTGGGTAAATCTCACGACCGCTACCGTGACGTTTACAGGTGAAACGACGGCCGATTCCACTGGATTTCAATATCTCTTTGGCGACACGTTTATCAACGCGAATGCAACGAACGCGAGTATCAGCAATATTACGAGTACGAATGCCTTCGGAACGTCGACGCCGACCCTTACGGCGCAGCCCTTTAACTCGCCTCCGCCCGGCTACGCGGCGGACGGCTTTGGGAAATTTAATCTGGAAGTGAAGGCAGTTCCTGATGGGTCCTCCGCCGGGATGGCCTCAGAGACTTTCACTCTAACGGATCTCTCGGGCACTTGGGCCGATAGCTCGCAAGTCCTAATAGCAAACTCGAACGGGGCGGTCGTGGCGGATCATACCTTAACGTTCCAGAACGGCACCCCAACCAATACCACCGGTTTCGCCTCGAACACCGGCTCGCATGTTCCGGACGGCGGGTCCACGGTGATGTTGCTGGGAACGGTGATGGCTGCACTTGGCGCAGCTCGGCGCTTTATCAAAATCTAAGCGGTTCGAGTAAGTGTTGTTGGCATTCAAGGCATCGTGCAATAGGCACTGCCTTGAATGCCCTTTTTGTTGGCCGGGAAAAATCTTCAACCGGTAGCCGGAGATTCTCGTCTCCGGTGGCGGATGGCACGGCGAGATCGTACGGAGCTGAAACATTGGAGGTTGTGAAATGGAGGCAGTGGAAGTGCCCGATGTCGTGCGACACAAACCCAAAGTGTCCGCCTGTTCCCCCCACGACCGTTTACATCGACTCCGATAATGATGCTGGCGATCTTGGCGATGGATGGGCTGATACCGTCGATGATACTATCTCGGTCGTCGCCGAGATGACTGGGATTGACGGCGT
>OUMH01000033.1_pt1 | contig 17695 bp, 7 predicted proteins | sample 1690951 | NCBI WGS metagenome assembly OUMH01 (sample SAMEA3914864, study PRJEB12502) | metagenome | biome: forest; material: soil | place: USA | collected 2012-03-12 | depth 0.3 m
GTTACCTTCTCCTTTACGACAGCCTTCCAGCTTTCGAATTGCGCATCGGCATTCTCCTCGCTGTTGCCTTGATCCACCGCGAAGATGTTGTCACCACCAAAGACATAAGCTTCCGGCTTGAAAGCATTGGCTTTGTCGAATGCACGACGAATCCGCGCCTGGTAGTGCAGAGCGGCGTCGGAAATGCTTCCGCCTCTGTCATGCTCATGTGTGTGCGGACCCGGCAGGTGCGCGTCGGTAAAGAGACAGATGCGGAACGAACCCTTGGCCGGCGGGTCGGGCAGGGCGGGAGCCGAAACAAGCGCTTCGGCAGCCATGTCCCTGGCCGTCGAACCCGCGAGCAAACACCCGGTGGCAGCAGCTATTGAACGACCGAAAAAGGCTCGGCGTGGGAGTGGGTCAGGAGTCGGCTTCATATGGGTTGGGAAAGGAAGAGATCAGACGGCCGGAAAATCGGCACCGAACAGTAAAAGCGAGAAATCGCCGGGCGCGCACCATACTCCGCCCGCAAACACAGACAAGTGAGTTTCTCTAACAACCAATCTATTTGTTAATCTGCTCCGCGGTCGCTAGGGCTCGCTGACGATTTCTGCGGCGGTTTGGCGATAAGTGCTGTTTGGGTTCCGCGTTCCTTCTCTTAGCGTCCATGAGCGGTCGCCTGCGATCCGGCACTCCGTTTCCAGCCGACTTCCCATTAACTCGCATCACGATACCGCCGTCTTTTTATCCACCGATAACATGACACTTCGACCCTTCATCCATCGTAACACCTGCCGGCCCCTGGCTTCGTCCATCGCGCGCGTTTCTTCCCGCGCCGCAGTCCTTGCAGCGCTTGCTCTTGCAACCGCTTCGACAGCACACGCTGGCGTGATTTCGTGGACGGGTAGCAATACCGATCTGTCATGGGACGATGTACTGAATTGGTCATCGCTGGCAACCCCGACGTCTGCCGATGACTTGACCTTTCCCACGCCGATCCCAAATCCCAATTCGTTGCCTACCCCGGGCACAATCGTTCTCTCCACCGGTGAAGCCGCGAATTCTCTCACGTTCAACGATGCCTATACGCTAACCGGCGGCACGCTGAACCTGACTACCGGTAATATTTCGGTGGCCTCGTCTACCACGGCCACGATTGCATCTGTGCTCTCGGGAAGCTCCAACCTGACGTATAACGGTCCGGGGACGCTCGTGCTTTCCGGCGCGAATACCTTCGGTGGAAGCGGCAGCACAGTTACCGTCGGGGCCGGAACGCTGGACATCAACAACGCTTCTGCGCTTGGAAATGCAGCCAATACGTTCGTCATCAATGGCGGGACAATCGACAACACCAGCGGAGCAGCGATCACGACTTCCAACTACGCCCAGAAGTGGACCGGGAGCTTCACCTTCAACGGCACCAATGCTCTGAAATTCGGAACGGGCGCCGTGACACTTACGACTAGTCCCACTGTAACAGTCAATGGAAGTGGATTATCCGTTGGCGGAGTCATTTCCGGCAACGGCTTCGGATTAACCAAAGCCGGGAATGGCACCTTGACCCTGACCGGCGCCAGTACTTACTCCGGCAGCACGATTGTCTCCGGGGGCATCCTGCTGTTTGGATCCGGCGGGTCCATCAATAGCTCCTCCGGTATCACGATCAATAACGGCGGCACCGTCCAGTTCAGCGGCGGTACGAACTCGAATCCGATCGGCTCGTCTAATATGCCAATCACGGTAAACGCCGGCGGGACGCTGGCAGTGACCGTTGGCAATGCTATGGGCTACAGCGGCCAGAGTAACTACGCCAATATCACGCTCAATGGCGGAACGTTTTCTCTATCCGCGCTCCAGTACATCAATACCATCACCTTCAACGGCGGAACTGTCAGCGGCACGGGGGCATTGCAATTCTGGTATGGCGTTCCCAGTGCCATCACCGTCAACACGACGGGGACGATCTCCAGCCCGGTGAACATTAACAACAGCAGCCAGACCATCACCGTGGCCGCCGGCGGAAGCCTGAACATCTCCGGTACAGTCAGCGGGCTAGGAGTCACCAAAGCCGGGGCCGGCACGCTCACGCTTTCAGGGGCCAACACCTACACCGGCTCAACGACGCTCAACGACGGTGGCACGCTCGCGCTGGACTTTTCGTCAACAGGCGCGCCCGGAAGTAATATCGTCAACCACAGCGCCAATAGCTCCGCCTTGACGGTGGGAGGCAGCAATACGCTCCTGCTCAATGGCGGCACCACTGCTGACAATTCTCAACGCTTCAACGGCCTGAAGCTCAATCCCGGTGCCGTCTCGGTCCAGCTCGCCGCAAATGGGAAAAATCTGCTTCTGACGCTGGGAGCGATCACCCGCAGTACCGGCGGCACGGTGGACTTCACCCAGCCGGCGGGGGCAATTTCGACCACTAACGGGATTACTACGACCTCCGGAACGGCCTCGACGATTTTGACCGACTCCACCACTGGCGGCGCGTACGCGACCGTTGGTGGAACGGACTGGGCGGCGATCAGCGCGACAGGAGGCAACATCGTAGGCCTGTCAACGATCACCGGCTCGAACGGCTACACTACCTTTCCTACCGGCGGCTCCGTGACTCTGACTGGAAATGCGGACCTGACCACGAGCACATCGGGCGATAATTATACTCTCGCAGCCAGTTCGTCGCCGACCACGATCCGCAACATCTCGACTGCAGCAACGATCACAATCCCAAGCGGGACGACCCTCTCGACGGGCGGCATTCTGTCCAACCAGAATCTGACCATCTCCGACGCAGGCACACTGACGGCCGGGACCGTGGGCGCAGCGTCCGAACTGGTTATCGCTCAAACGGCAAATACGAATACGATCAACACGGTGATCGCAGATAACGGCGCCTCGACGACTGCATTGACCAAGACCGGCGCGGGCACGCTCACGCTGACGGCGGCGAATACCTATTCAGGGCCCACGACTCTCAATGCAGGAACGCTGAATATCAACAATGCCTCGGCGCTTGGAAACGCCAGCACCAGCAATATCTTCACGATCGCCGGGGGCACCATTGATAACACCAGCGGCGCCGCGATCACGACGTCCAACTACGTCCAGAAGTGGTCGGGAAGCTTTGCATTCAATGGCACCAATGCGCTGAATCTCGGTACAGGCGCTGTAACACTAACGGCAAGTCCTACTGTAACGGTAAATGGAAGTGGTTTGTCCGTTGGTGGAGTAATCTCCGGCAGCGGCTTCGGATTGACCAAGGCTGGGAATGGCACCTTGACCCTGACCGGCGCAAATACTTACTCCGGTCGCACAACTGTTTCCGGCGGCGTCCTGCTGTTTGGATCCGGCGGCTCAATCGGCAGTTCCTCCGGCATCACGATCAACAATGGCGGCACGGTACAGTTCAGTGGCGGTACGAACCGGGATATCATCGGCTCGTCCAATATGCCCATCACGGTCAACGCGGGTGGGACCCTGGCAGTGACCACTGGCAATGCCATGGGCTACACCAACCAGAATAACATGGCCAATATCACGCTCAACAACGGCGCGGTATCTCTGTCCGCAGTCCAGTACATCAACAGCATCACCTTCAATGGCGGAACCGTCAGCGGCACCGGGGCACTGCAATTCTGGTTTTCCACTCCCAGTGCCATTACCGTCAACACGACCGGGACAATCTCCAGCCAGATCAACATTAACAGCAGCAGCGAGACCATTACGGTGGCCAGCGGCGGAAACCTGAACATTTCCGGAGCGATCGGCGGGTCAGCAATTACCAAAGCCGGCAACGGCACCCTCACTCTTTCCAGTGCCGACACTTGCAGTGGCACGACCGTCAACGCTGGCGCGGTCGTGGTGAGCGGCAGCATCGCAGGCAACACGACGCTGGTTAACGGCGGCTCCCTTCAGCTCGATAGCGGAGGCACGATTTCCAGCAAAGCGGTAACAGTCAGTGGCGGCACGCTTCTGGCAAATGGAGCCGTCTCCAGCACGACGGTGACCGTCAACGGCGGGATATTCCAGGCAAATGGAACGGTCTCCAGTCCAACCACAGTCAACGGCGGGATCCTGGCCGGGACCGGTTCGATGAGCGGATCGGTCACGATCAACAGTGGCGGCACCCTTGCTCCAGGCCAGAACGGCCTCGGCTTCTTCACCGCAAGCAATGGCGTGACACTGAATACGGGAGGTCACCTCGCCATGACCCTCGGAGGCACGACGCTAATCTCTCAATACGCTCCGTTATCCGTTACGGGCGGAGCGATTACACTGGGAGGCGATTTGCAACTCACGCTCGGATACACCCCGGCCATTGGCGATATCTTCTACGCAATCGTGAATCAGACAGGATCCGCAGTGAGCGGCCTCTTCTCGAACGCTGTCGACCAAGGGAACGGAGCCGGACTCATTACGGTCGGGAACGATCAGTTCCTGATCAGTTACGGAGCAAACATGGCCGACGGCAGCTTTATGGAGAGTGGTGGCTTGGATGTCGCCCTGAAGGTGATTGCAGTGCCGGAACCCAGCGCGATCGCATCACTGCTGGGCGGAACCGGAATGCTATTGGCCTTCCGCCGGCGCCGGACTGTGTAAGTGCTGTTGATGGTAGGAATGTAGGTGTCTGAGGGGGCCCTTACATTCCGAAGTTCCCGGTGTCGAGAGGCGGCACCGGGAACTTTCATTTTAGGCAGGCGCAATGCGCCATCGCTGGGGAATAGATCGATCCCTTGAGCCCCTTAGCTCTCTTGAGTTACCGAACCTAACTCAGGCATTCCGAAGCGCCCATCCCATCAACAGGAGGCCTGTTGCCGCGATCCAGCTCCCAGCCACGCGCACAATGATTCGTCCCCACGCGGCCTTCACACCGACCACCACAGCCGAGAGCAACGCAACAATCACTAAGACAACAACCGCAGCCCCGCACAATGGCAGCGCCATCTCGCCTCCCGAAACCAAGGCTGCGCCATTCAGATATCCGTGAAACAAACCAACAGAAGCGCCAATCCCGACAATCGCATTTCTACCAGGCCGCAGATCCGCGGCAACCAACCCTCCAGCGAGCATTAACACAATCGCAGCCAATATCACTGGAGGCTGCGCAGGAAGAAGAAAGCCCATCACCCCTCCCGCAAGCCAACTCAATGGAAGAGCAAAGAGCATCACCCGTCCTGCTGCAGGTCCCGTCAAGCCAGCGAGCAGTGCCAGCGCGGCAACGGCAGCCCATTCGTCCGGCGACAGCAGAAGATGCCCCATGCCATCATAGAGCGGCCCCAGTCCAGTCGTGACGAGGTGCGCCTCTGCATTGGATGCACAACCGCACACGGCAAAAAAGAATACAGTCCATAGCCATCGGCGGCCAGGGAAGATCTTCACGGCTCGAATATCTCGACTAGTTAACAGTTTCACGCGAGCGCCTGCCAGGTAAAGAAAGCGCCGCCCATGGCAATCATGGCACCGCCCAATCGGAGCGCAATCACACCGTGCGGCCAGCGATGCACAAAACCCAGCGCAATGCCCACTCCATGCAGGCAGCCCGTTGCAAACACAAATCCCATACTGTAAGTCATGCCATTATGTCCGGGTGGCAGTTCCGTCCCGTGGGCATGCCCATGATACAGCCCGAAAACGCCGACTAGTACCACGGCAATCCAAAGCGGCGGACGCCGTTCCGCGGCGACCATCACGCCCAGGAGCAGGGCTGACAATCCAATCCCAAACTCAACACCCGGAAGCGGACAACCGACGAGCCCGAGAAAACCGCCAATCGCCATCACCATGGGAAATGTCACGGGCAGCAGCCAAATCGCCGGTTGTCCAAGTTGCGCGCCCCACAGCCCGACAGCGATCATTGCAAGGATATGATCCCAACCCGACCACGGATGCGAGAACCCAGCCGCAAATCCAGATGCGCCCCCGCTCTGCACGTGCGCTTCAACAGAGGACGCGCCGGACATGAACAAAGCGCTGGCGAGCACCGGAATGGAGAACTGACTAAGTCGAAAAGGACGATTCATGGCAGAGCGCGAATAAGCAAAACGGCACGCTGAATGGTCCAGAAGGCCCCAAGCCCGCCGACCGTGTAACACGGCAGCGCGGCTACCCAACGCGGCCAGTTAATCTCGAGAGCCCGAAAGCTGCGCCCCAGCGCGAGGATGAGAAACACAAAACAGAGCTGACCAAATTCAACCCCAAGATTGAAAAGCAGCAGCGCAAACGGCACCTCCGCTCGCGGCAATCCGAGTGCCGTCAGTCCGCTCGCAAAGCCAAACCCATGCATCAAGCCAAAGACAAATGCCACAAGCCAAGGATGATCGATCGTAAGGCTGGTTTCTCCGCGCTGTTTGCGAATGATCTCCGGCCCGAGGAAAAAGATCGAAAGTGCGATTGCAAGATTCAGCGGAGGCAGCGGCGCCTGTGCGTAACCGAGAGTCGCGATGCCCAATGTAATGCTATGCGCAATCGTGAACGCAGTGATGGTCTTTACCAAAGTCATCCTTCCGGGCACGAGAATCAGCAGACCGAGCACAAACAGCAAATGATCGACACCCTGCAGGATATGATCGAGCCCGAGCCGAAAGTACGAAGCAGCCGCCTGCCATCGCCCCGGATGCGCGGGCACGGTGAACGAATCCGTCGCAGTACGAAAGACCGCCACGTGATTATGGCCATCCGCCAGTTCGATGCGGATCAGCACTTCAAGACCGCTTGGCGCCGTGCCCTTCATGGCAATGCGGCAATCGCTCCAAAGCCGCGGCGCGCCGCGCACCACGAACCGGGCGCGCGTAAAAACGCCCTCATCACGCACCGGATCCGAAAAGACCCGGGTAACTCCGGTCGGAAAGACCGGATCGAGGGTCATCACATTTCCAGGATACACCGGCCGCCTCCAGACCACGACCGTGCTGCCATCTGGCGACTCCGAGAGATCCAGATAGGCCGTCATCATGGAATGCGCTTCTCCACGCGGAACAATCAACAGCCAGCACAATGCGAGAAAAAACAAGCGAATCGCGCGCGTCATTTCTGCACCTCCGGGATGCCCCCGAGGTCGAAGATCTCGACATCGTACCGTTTGCGCAGCGCTTCAAATCCACTTTCCGGTGAGACCTTCAGCCGCGCGGCCAGCACTTCGCTACGCACTTTCAGTCGCATCTCTTCAAAGGTCGGATTCTCCGGCCGATGCCGCCGCACCACATGCCAGCCGACTGGCGATTGATACGGCCCCGTCCAGCGGTCGAACGGAAGCTTCAGCAATGTATCGGTAAATGGTTTGCCAAACTTCGCGGCAAACTCCTCCGCATTTCCACGCTGCATCTCTTCTTCCGACTTATCGCCGCCCATGGAATCGCCGTGACCGATCGCCACTTCCAATCCGGTTTGTATGCCCGCCTGAAAGGAAGCGAGTACAGTATTTGCATCGGTGAGCGCAGTCGGCCCGCGCTTGGCAGTGCTGAAATAGATCTGCTCAAAAACGACCGAATTTGCGGTGCGATATCGCTCCTGGTTCGCCTCGAAGTGACGGCGCAATTCCTCCTCGGAAGGCTCACCAGACGCGTTCGAGCCTGTAAGATACCATTGCATGAGCTTCACGAGTCTCTGACGAATCACCGGATCGTTGCGATCCAGTCCGGCGAGCAAAGCAGATCGGGCCAGGATTTCCTCCCGAACCCAGTCGTCTGCCGCGACGGAGAGCTCTTCCTTGGCAGGCATCCGTCCTTTGTTTTGCTCGAAGACGAACATCAGTTCGCGCAGCTTCGCTTCACTGATTTCAATTCGTCTGGAGACTGGCGGAACCGAGTCGGCCGCCACTTCCGGAGCGCGGCGCAGGTCGTAGAAGAGAAAGATGGCAAAGCCAGTGAATAAGAAATGCACCAGCGGCTCGCGCAGCCAGCGCCAACTCGGATCACCGGAGATGGCAGTCGGCGTATCGGACGTCCGTTCTTTCGATGCGGCAAGGGACATGGTGCAATCGATCAGTCTTAGTACCGGACTCGGTAGAATCGGCGCACGTCGCTCGCGCTCCCGGTCACCGAGTAAGTCATGGCACTTCCCGCGGCACCCGTTGCCGTGAGAGTGGTCACCGGACTCCATGTCACCAGGTCGGTGCTCGTCTCGACATAATAATCCACTCCCGTTTCTCCAGGCCAGTTCAGGCTCATGTTGTAGCCCGTATCGGCAGTACCGCTGAACTGTGTCGGCTGCACGGCAAATGGCCGGGGATCGGTGATCGTAAAGCTCACATTATTCGAGGCCGCCGTGTACGAGTCGTTGATATACAACGCCGCCTTGTAACTTCCCGCCGGGAGGGCCGCGGTGATGTTCACCGTTGCATTCGCCGAACCCAGCACTGCCGGGTAGATGTAATAGACGAGCTTGTCATCCGGATTCGAGCCGCCGGGAACACCATCGGATTTGAAGATGCCAATATAGTCCTTCAGGTTGCCCGGGCCGTTTGCATACGTAACCGTAATGCTCTGTCCGTAGGTCAGGCTGCTGTTCGAAATGGTCGCCGTAGTAATATTGCTGCCAACCGAGAACCGCACCTGATTTCCGATGGTCGTATAGCCGCCATTCACGAAGTACTGGGCGAAGTAATAGCCGTTCGGCAAACCCGCGAAGTCCATCGTGCCGGACGCGCCTGTGGTCACATACTGCCACTGCTTCGCGGCAGAGGTTCCGGCCCCTGTTCCCGGCACCGTGCCAACTGTGTAAACACCGATCCAGTCCGAGTTATTGACGCCCGGCGCATTGCTGAAGGAAATGGAAACTGTCAGCCCCGAAGTGTACGTGGCGCTACTGCTGCTCAGAACCGGCACGGGCCCGACGTAAAACGGCGCACGAGGCGCGATCTCGGTGTAGCCATTATTGGTGAAAAAGGCGGCAAAGTATTCGGTATTCGCCGTCAATGAGGTGGTGAACTTCAGCGTTCCGGTGCTCAGCGTATTGCCACCGGTTGCATTCACATAGGTCCAGGTCGTGGCCCCCGTCGGACCGGGACTCTGCCCTTTCTTGTAAATCCCCACCCAGTCGGTCGAAAGGCCCGTGCCGAACTTATAACTGGCAACGATTGCGTTGCTCGAGTTCACAACTGGATACTGGCTCTTGTCCAGCGCCAGCGATGGACTTCCCTGGGTGCTACCGCTGATCGTGAATGGGATAGCGTCGGACCAGGGCGACCAGATGACATTCGTGTCGCGATGTCGCACCCGCACATAGTAGGAGCCGTTCGGCAGGCCGTTTACTGGAATGGTGTACTGGGTAATGTTAACGTTCGCGTTCTGGTCGATCGGGATGTAATTCGGGCTCCCTGTGTCCAGGTAGTAATCCTCAAAATCTCGCTGCACATCTGCGGTCAGAAGGCTGAAATCCGACGTTGGCGAGACTTGGAATTCCGTCGTGTTTAGCGTCTCGGAAGTACTGGTCGCAAAGGGTGTGCAGCTGAAGGTGTAAGGAAGCGTGACAGTTCCCGGCGCGGTCACCGTCAGCGCAGGCTGCGCAGGACTGGCCAAGCCGAGCTGCCGATGAAAGCTATCGATATGCTTGCTCGTATAGTAACCGACATCGTTGCCGTTGCCCAGCAAAGGCCCACCCTCCGAGTAGGTGTCAGCGGTCATCGTCTGGGTATCCAGATTGAAATCCAGGATCGTCCACGTCCAGTTGCAGATCGTCTTCTGCACGTCGTTCATATCTTGCTCCGTGCTTTGACCCCAGTATTCGTCCCAGGCCGATCCACCGGCGATCATGTGATAGATCGGGTAGTTGCGCGTCTGCCCGCGTGCGTACAAGTGATGATGCCCGGAGAAATCGAGCACGGACTTCGGCGACTGCGCGAGGATCGGCATGATCGTATCATGGATCCACGGCGAGGTGTCTCCGACATAAAGCTCGACGGTGTAGGGCCGGTGCTGCACGGCGATGATGAACTGCACGCTCGGGTCATTATTCGCCGCCGTGACAATGCTCTGCACCCAACTCTGCTGGGTCGTCCCATTGATCTCCGTATCCATGTGGATGAAGACGATGCTCCCCACTTGATATGAGTAATAGAGCGGTGAATTCGGACTGGCGATCCCACCGTAGTTCAAACCGTCGTAACGGAAGAGCGCCGCATAATTGGCATAATTCGTATCAGAGTAGCCTTCGTGATTCCCGATCGTCGTCTGCACCGCGATGTTGGGTGAAACGACATTGACCATGCCGAAGTGTACGTTCTGCCATTCGGAGACCGTGCCCGAATCGACCTGGTCGCCATCGTTGACGAGCAGATTGATCGATTCCTCGAGCGGCGCCCCGTAGAGCGCCTCGATTTTCGTGCGCGCCGCCGTGAGAAGGTTCCGCCAGCGTGCGGGACTCTGAATCTGGTTATCTCCCACTACGAGGACCCGGTAATGCCCCGTCTGGGTGCCGAGCGGCGGCTGCGTGCGAAACCGGCAGACCTGGGAAGTCAGGGTCCCCGTCTGCACCTGGTAGTAATAGAACGTGTTGGGCACCAGACCAGTGAGATTGACGGTGTGCCAATTGAAGCCGCTTGCCAGGACGTTGGTATTGCCCGCAGGGGCCGTCGCAGTGCTCGTCAGGCTCGTCGCGGACGTGCCGAAGTATACCGTCGAATCGGTACCGCTCGCCGTTGGCCAGCAGACCCATATGGAATTCGGTGTCGGGCTTTGCAGATACGGCACCAGGGTCTGCGCCAGTCCTTTGCCGCTCAGAAAGAGCACGATCAGGCAGGCCAGGGCGGCTGACCAGCGTACAAAAAATGCAGATCTCGACCGGATGGATGGCCGGCCTGGAATCGTTTCAGAGGCGCTCGGGTGCATCGTAAGATGGGCTGTTCGGTGACCAAGGAATTGGCACCGATTCCACCGGGTTTACCCGGAAGCACCTTGAAACGTCATGAGCACAAATCGCCGGACTCCGACAAAAATCGCCGAGCGCCTTGGTGCCAAAGAGCTGGCCCCCGCCCTTCCCGACGGACCCAGAAGGATCCGTTTATGCCACACCGCTCCAGGCGACCACTTACCAGCGCCAGGTTACACCGCCATAGAAACTGCGCCCATTGCCGGGATTGAAGGAATTCGTGTCATCGCCCGTGCGAGCATCCGCGATGGGTTCCACGGAAGCCGCGTAAATCTCGTTGGTGAGATTCTTTGCCTCGAGAAAGACCTCCAGGCCTTTCTTCATTTTGTAACCTGCGCGAAACCCCAAGAGCGCATACGGCTCCGCGTAAAGAGTATTTGCCTCGTCTACGGGGTATTTCATCATGCTCCACTCCACGTTGGGGCCGCAGTAAAACCCGCAGGGATGCTCGTAGCGAAGCTCTGCTTTGTAGAACTGAACCGGCGTTCCAGCGATGCGGTTATTGCCATACACCGGGTGATCCGAGAAACGAAAGTCGCACAGGGTATAACTTTGGACCAAGACAAGCCGGTCACCGCCCTGCTCGACCGCACTTTTCCCGTCCTTTGACGAACCTGCACTTACTCCCTTTGCGAAAAGCGACCTCGCGAGTTCAACTTCCAACTCCGCCTCGATTCCCTGATGGATCGTCCTTGGCGCATTCACGGTTCCGAGCGGCTGGCCCTGGTTATTCGCCTGATCCAGCAATTCGTCCCGCACCCAGGAGCGATAGATCGCCACGTCCCACTGAAGCGGCCCCCATTCGCCGCGCGAACCGCCTTCCAGTGTAATCGCCTTCTGTGCCTCCAATTCGTGGAAGACCGGACCGCCGGTGACACCCTCCTGAATGCCCAGCGATTCATCAAAGGACGGCGGCTGAAAACTCCGGCTGACATTGAGAAAGGCCATCGTTTTCTCGCTGAATTCATACTCGATGCCAAATTTCGGGTTGAACGCCCAGAAGTGATCGTGATGGGACTGGTCGCCCAAAGTTGGCGACTCAAAGTTATCCCGAAAGATCCGGTCGACATAGACCGCCTGAAAGCCGGTCAATACAGAGAAGTTCTTGCTAAAATAATGCTGATTCTCCGCATAGATCGGGAAATTGAGGTAGTAAGTCTGATCCGTAAAAAGCAGCGCCCCGAGGTTGCCGTCTGGATTTGCATACGAAGCATCCGATTCCGGTTCAAATGTCGGCAGAAGGCCAATCGTGAGGCGGTTCTTCCTTCCGAAAAGATCGGCATTGTTTTCGAGCGACGCGCTCAGGGCATAGTCGTCGGAGTAGTAACGGGTTGCCCCGAGACGGAAGTCGTCTTCGAATTCCTGCCGCTTTAACTCCTGGCGATGATTCCACGATGCGCCGAGTTGAAGCGTCCACTCGTCGCTTCTGAGCACAAACCGGTCGATGATCCGCTCATAGTCCCACTTGGTGCTCCACCGTTGATCGATGGACTGCTGGCTCGTCTGCCGCGGGCTCGCATAAAGGGCGTCCTTCGTGAGGGATGACGGATTGTTTTGATCGAGCCGACCGTAGAAGAAATAGAGGCGATTCTCTGCGGATTGGTTGAACTGATAACCGATGCTGAAAAAGACCTTCTGGTAATTCTCCTGGTTCCACTCGCGATAGCCATCGAGCACGTGGTTATAGGCCGAAAAGAAAGCGTCCCAGGAGCCGTGGCTCCAGCCGGACGACAGCGATTGCTCCATCAACCCGAAACTTCCAAACGTGAGTTTCGTGGTAAAAGGATCCGCGTCGTGGCCGGTCATCGTGACCAGGTTGATCGCACCGCCAAGCGTGACACTGCCAAATCGCAGAGCGTCGGCCCCACGGTAGATCTCGGCGTATTTCACCGCCTGCAGATCGAGATCGTGCAGAAAAGCTTCGCCATCGCTTTGATTCAGCGGGATGCCATCAATCAGGATCGCGAGACCAATGATATCATCGTTCTGCACGCCAGATCCTCGGATGGAAACCTTCGTATCCTCCGCCCCCTGGGCCGACTGGATGATCACTCCGGGCTGAAAGCGGATAAAGTCCTCAAGATAAGCCCCTCGTCCTCGCTTAAAGTCTGATGAATCCACCACGTCCACGGCACCCGGAGTGCTGTGTGCGCGAGCCTTGGCAGTCGTAACATCAGGAGAGAGCAGGCTCTGATCCTGCGCGGTTACGACATACTCAGGAAGAAGTACGGAGCGGACCGTATCCTGCTCGGCAAACCCGTTCTCGAGGGAAAGCAAAGCCAATGCGCCGGCAACGGCACGCGCGGGTACAGAAATGCGACGCTTGCGAATCATTCAAGGGGGAGTACGGCCATCCTTTCTGGCGGATGAACCGCGCGAGTGAATCCGGAATCTCGTCCGCGATCAAGAACCCGGAAGGACCGATCGATTCCTGGCGGCCATGAGACGCCGCAACATCCGACCTACCTTGGCACCATCCCTCCGCATAGTCGTGGGGAATCCCGCAGCGTTTGACTGCTACGGGCGATGTCTATCCTCCACATCCCAAGGCTTCCGACCGCTCGCTGATGAAAGCGAGCGGCCGAGAATCAATCGGGCTACTCTGATTACTCCGCGCGCAGGCCGGACCGGCGGCGGAAGCGCTGCAGACCGATCAGCGATCCAAGTCCCATGATCAGCGTGGCCGCCGTATTGGGCTCCGGAACTGCGAGAAGCGCAATGTTCGATCCGGCACCGGGAGTGAAGCCCGCCGCACTGGAATTGTAAATAAGCGCAAACTCGTGCGTGTGCGTCGTATCCCAAACGGCGGTGAACGGCGTGTTATTGAAGAACGACGGGCTGCTATCCGTGAACGTGTTCTGGAACACAGTGGTGATTGCACCACCGCTGTTCAGACCGATCACAAACGCCGTGTTATCGCTCGGGACATAGCCGCCACCCAGAGTGAGGGAGAGCGTGGCGCCTGGGCCGCTGCTCGATCCGAGGTTATAGCTGGTCGCGCTGATTTGTCCGAAGTTCGCAGCGCTCGTTAGCGAGATGCTCAGCGTGGAAGCGCTATCGAGGTTCAGTCCGGAATTCACGGTCAGGAGACCGGCGACACCAGCACCGTTTCCAGGTGCCACAGTGCCGCCGGAGGAGGTCAGCGATCCGGAGATCGTGCCGATACCGCCAACGGTACCGCCGGACACCGAGACCGGGCCATTCACCGAGCCATTGGCAAAGAAGCTGGCGCCGACCGAGATCGCAGTACTGGTCGTGGCAGTAAGAGAACCGCTCACAACGACTTTGCCGGATGTGACGTTCGTCGGCCCGGTGTAGTTATTGGTTCCAGCGATCGTCAGAGTTCCCGTGCCAGTCTTCGTCAAGCCTGCGCCACCGTTGATCGAATTCACATTCTGGAGCGTGCCACTCCGGAAATTGAGGTTCGTGATCGGGGTCAAGGCAGAACCAATGTTATGGCCGCCAAGATCAAGGGTGCCGCCATCGAGCGTCACGTTGCTGGTCGTGCGATTGACGGTGCCCGCGATAACATCTCCGCCGAGAGTCACAGTGCCTCCGGTCACGGAGAGTGTATCCGAGGTAGTCACAGTGCCAGTGCCGCTCGTGTTATTGCCCAACCGCACAGCGAAGACGCCCGTGCCTGCGATGTTTACCGTTCCGCCGGTGACATTGAAGTTGCCGATGATCGACCGTCCGCCACCGTTCGTATCGGTGATGCTGCCCATATCCAGGCCGCCGCTGCCGATCGTCACGGTACCGCCGCCAATCGTCACGGTGTCTGTCAGAACAGGGTTCACCGTCGCAGTTCCAACCGCCGCCGCATCGAATCCAACGGTCACGCCCGTTGCATCCAGCGTCCCTGTGTCGAATTTGAAGTCCGCGGTAATGTTGCTGTTACGGGACTGATTCCCCACGTTCAGAGTACTGATCAGGAGATCGGCGTTGTGTCCGGTAAAGTCCGCGATCGAACCGGTCACTCCTGCGCCCGTGGCGACGCCCGTCGTTGCTCCGCCCGTACCGAGATTAAATGTCGCACGCCCCGCCCCGTCCGCGGCGCGAAGCACGATCGATCCGTTGCCTGCGGCAAACGTGAGGGAACCAAGGTCGCGTCCGCCCGTTCCGATATTCACCGTATTGACATTCAGAGCCGTGAGACCGGTGCCAAGGACGGCGGAATTGATCTGGCCATCCGAGCCTTGATTGGAACTGTTGTCGCCGACGTTGAAATTCGCCGCCGTGATAGTCGTAACCGCCGTGCCGGCTGTGGTAACAGGCGTCGGGAAATACAGGGTGGACATGACGCCCGCTGTATTGCCGCTCTGCGGGTTATTCACCCGGACGGTGCCAGTGGAGCCGAGATTGATCGTCGCCGATCCCAACCCAGTGAGGTCGAGAACGGATGCATCTCCGTTCGCTCCAGTGACCGTGGTGGTACTACCGCCGACCTGGAAGGTACCGCCAGTCGATGTCACCACCAGGGCGCCGCCGCCCGACATAGTCAGCTTCGACGTCTGAGTCGCGGTCGGTGACGCAGGGCCAATGGTCACATTGCCATTGATGTTCAAGGCATTCCCCGAATGGATCACGATGGAATCCGATTTCGTATTCGACGAGGTATTCACCACGAGCGATCCGATCGTCTGGCTGAAGTTCTTGAGGTCCAGCGTGCCGGCGTTGCCGGTAATATCACCCATCGTCAGGGCTGCCGTCGCCACACCCAGTGCGGTGTTATTGCCCACATAGATGTTGCCACCGAGGATGATGGTGCCACCTTTGTAAGTATTGGCCCCGCTCAAGGTCATCACGCCGTTGCCAGCCTTGGTCACACTGTTCGTGCCGTTATTGTAAGGGGTGATTGGCCCGCTGATCAGCAGATCCGATCCGCCAGATGGTGTATTCGCGCCGGGATTGACCGTGAAGGTGTTGTTAATCTGAAGGCTGATGTTCGCGCTGATCGTGGCTGGATTTCCAGCCGAGTCCGACGTCGCGATGACCGAACCCTGATCCAGCGAGAATGCCCCCGTGTTGGCATCACCCACGGAGGTTCCGGCGAGTGCGCCGCCGACCATCGTGATGACATTGAGAATGGTATCCCGCTTGCCGGCGGCATTGTTCAGAACCGTACCACCATTGATCACCAGCGCGTTACGACCGGCAGTATAGCCCAGCGTATCCGAATTCGTCAGATTCAGGGTGCCGCCTGCATTGATCGTAATGACAGGAGACGCAAGCGCCCCGCTGCTGCCGTTTGCACCCGCAATCGTCAGCGTACCACCATTGATCGTGGTATTGCCCGAGTAAGTGTTCACGCCGTTCAATGTCAGCGTGCCATTGCCCACTTTCGTCAGCGTTCCGCCCGGACTCGTCAGGGCCGTCGCGTAAGTGACACTCTGGCCGTTCGTATCAATGCTGTATGCCTGTCCTGCAGCGGTACTGAACCGCGAAGAGTAGTCATACTGATTCGCCGCACTGTACTGGAGCGTGCCGCCACCGAAGCTGATGGTTCCGTTATTTCCGAGCGGTCCATAGCCCGTGCCCTGGGCCACGCCCAGGTTCATGACACCACCGTTTATTGCGGTGGAGTCCGTGTAACTGTTATTTCCGAGCAGAGTCAGCGTACCGGATCCGAGTTTGGTCAATCCTGTGGCACCGGTGATACCGACCGTACCACTTGCGTTGCTGAAGGTGTAGTTGAGCGCCGAATTCACAACCACCGCTGCTGGATTCACCCCACCGGCCGGCACTACGACGTTGGTATTCGTTACCGCAGCGCCTGTGACGGTGTTGGTATCCTGGAAGTTAACAATCACGCCTTCGATGTAATCCGTCGCCGTCGTTCCATACGCGAAATTTGCGTCACCGCTGGCGATATTCCAGTTCGAATTGGCAGCGTCAGTTCCATTCGTCTGGCCGGTCCAGGACAGGCTCAGCTTTGACGCGACCGTCACACCCAATTGTCCGGTCGTGCCCACTAACGTCAGAAGGTACGATGTTCCGCCCACGTTTACCGCCTGCGTCAGACCGCCGTTCGAGAAACGGAAGTTGTTCGTAGAGGTTGCCGAGATCCCTTTCGCGCTGATGAGCGGGAAGGTATTGGTGCTATTGCCAAGAGTCGACTCGATCGGCGTGAAATTGATCGTCGAAATATTGGCCAGCGTCGCATTACCCGTTCCTCCCGAAACGACCAACTGGTCCGCTCCGCCCGAACCGATGTCGAAGTTCAGGATCGCCGCATTGAGGTTCAGCGGGGTCGTGGAGAATCCGCTATTCTGGTTCAGATTGAAGGTACCGATCGAGCCATCGACCATGCTGAAGGTGCCGCCGGAAACAGTCAGCGTGGCGCCGACATTTGAGGAGCCAGTGCTGCCAGCAAAGAGCGATCCGGTCCCTGCACGAGCGGCGAAGGTTGCCCCAGTTGCAACGGTGATCGCCGTATTTCCAAGGCTGCCGCCGTTTGCGAGAGCGAGCGTACCGGCGGAAACCGTGGTGGCGCCCGTATAGACGTTCGCCCCGGTGAGAGTGAGCGTCGCTGTACCAGTCTTTGTCACGATGCCCCCTGACACTGATGACCCTCCGAATCCTGCGCCCGCGGTGCCAATCGGTCCCGACAGCGTGCTATCGACACTCGGCGAGAAGGTAATCGTGCTGGCCGCGGTACGGAACAGAGTCGGACCTGTATAAGTCAGATTTCCCGAAAGGGTAAATGCGGTGGCGGCTGAATTGTAATTCTCCACATACCCTGCCCCACTGATGTTATTCGCGAAGGTTCCGCTGGTGGCCAGCAAGAGACCGTTGCCCGAGTTGACGGCAATCGGCCCGGTTCCGGCGCCCGCTACGTTGGTCAACTGCA
>OUMH01000022.1_pt1 | contig 16718 bp, 10 predicted proteins | sample 1690951 | NCBI WGS metagenome assembly OUMH01 (sample SAMEA3914864, study PRJEB12502) | metagenome | biome: forest; material: soil | place: USA | collected 2012-03-12 | depth 0.3 m
GCGAGCACGGCAAGTGGGTCGATCCCGCTCCGGCAGCGGAGGCGGAAACGGCCGAGGCAGTCGTCGCCTAACAGCATCTAACACCGACTTTCGACAGGCGAGAAGACTGGCGGGTACAATCCGTCAGCTTCTCGCCTTCTGTTTGCTCTCGCTCGGCTGTCGCCGCGCACCGGGTTTCGGTACGTCCGCTACACGCGCGCGGGCTTTGTCCAAGCCCGCCCGGCTCAATCACGGAAATTCTTAAACGCCAGCCCCACGCCGAAATCCTTGCTCCGACAGAACTGGATGACTGCCTGCAAGTCGTCCTTCTTCTTTCCGGTCACGCGGATCTGGCGCTCCTGAATGGCGTTCTGGACCTTGAAATCCTGCGCTTTGATCTGCTGCACGATCTCCTTGGCTTTATCGCCATCGAGCCCCTGCTTCACAACCAGGTCCTGTGTGGCATGACCCAGCGGCGAGATCGCGGGTTCCTTCTTGTCGATATTGCGGAGATCGACATTCCGCTTGGCCAGCCGGCCGATGGTGATTTCCACCAGACTCTTGAGGCGGGAAGCGTCCTCGGCCTTCAACTCGATCTTCGATTCCTTGTCCTTCCACTCGATCGTGGCCGTGGAGCCTTTGAAGTCGAAGCGCGTCGCGAGGTCCTTCCGCGCCGAGTTGATGGCATTGTCGATTTCCTGCTTATCTACTTCGGAGACGATATCAAAGGAGGGCATGGCACATTGTATCGGAAATCCGGTCGCGCGATGCAATCCGGCAAAGTGGCCGGAGATCCCGCAACGGGACGACTAGTCAAAATGCCAAGGCGCGGAAGTCCGTTCAGCGGCACCTTTCACCGCAGGTCCAATAAGCCGCAGTCCGACTTACTTCGCCTCGGGCCCGTGGCTGTAACGGCCGATCAGTGTCGTCTCTCCCAGAATATGTCCCTTCAGCGCCTGCTCGAAATCAATCCGCCGCACGCGGGGATTAAACTTCGGCACGAAATCGAGCGCGTACAGATGGAAGGTATAGCGATGCACTCCCGACGGCGGGCAGGGACCACCGTACCCCGGTTTGCCGAAATCGTTTACCCCTTCGGCAATTCCACCCGGGAGGTTCCCGGCAAGAAATTCCTTTGTATCCGGGGCGATATTCCAGGCAATCCAATGAGTAAAAGTCCCACCGGGAGCATCCTGGTCGGTCATCAGCAACGCCAGGCTTTTGGTATTCGCGGGAACGTTATCGATCCGCAGATTGGGGCTGATATTGGCACCGTCACAGGTGAATCGGGACGGGATATTTCCCCCGTTTGGAAAATCGCCGCTCGTCAGGGACATCACGGTTTCCGGCGCCGCCTTGGCACTGACGATGCCAAGCAGGCCGCCGACAAGAGCAAGGAGGAGCGTCTTCATAAGTCCTTCTGAAATAATACGCGCCCGCTCCTCGTTCGCGTGCATCTGCCTCGCCAGCAACGGCTCGGACTTCCACGACTTACTCGGTACGCAGCGCCTTGACCGGCTCCAACCGGGCAGCGACGTACGCGGGAATCAGGGCCGCAACCGAGCAAATCACAAAGGCACTTATGCAAATGATCGTCACGTCCTGAGGCACGACGAGCGCCGGGATCTTGCTGAATTGGTAGATCCGCGCCGGGAAGATTTCGATTCCCAGCGTATGGCCCAGCCAATCCTTGAATTCATTGCGCCAACGAATGACCGACATCCCTATGGCGAGGCCGGTAAGGTTTCCGAAAAAGCCCACGACGACTCCCTGCGCTAGGAAGATGAAAACGATTTGCCAGCTCCGCGCTCCCAGCGCTTTCATGACTCCGATTTCCCGCGTCTTTTGCACCGTGACCGTGATGAGCGTCGTCATGATGCAGAAGGACGCGATGACGATGAGGAACATGAGGATGATGAACATGACATTTCGCTCAAGGCGGATGGCATCAAACTGGACGGCATTCATCTCCATCCAGGTGCGCGGATAGGCCCCGGGAATGAGCACGCCGCTGTCTTCGATGGCGGTTTTGACTTCGTCGGCCTTGTAAGCGTCCGTCGTCCGGACCGAAATGCCATTCAAGCCGTCGCCCAATTCATAGACTTCCTGGCCGACATGCAACGGCACCAAGATGTACTCCGCGTCGTATGCGTAGCGCCCCGATTTGAAGATCCCAGAAATCGTCAATGTCGTTGGCAGGATCATCTGCTTCAGATCCTCGAAGGTCTTGTGATTCCCCGGCTGCTTTTCAGCCTTTTCCAACTCGTCGAGAACCGCGTTGATATTCTTCGGCGAATAAACCTGGATCTGGTCCCCTACATGCGCGCCGAGCTGATCCGCCAGCGCCACGCCCATGATGCAGTTGTCATCGGTCAGGTCCATCTTTCCTTCCACGATCGAGGAATGGATGTCAGTGACATGCTCTTCGCGATCAGGATCGATCGCGCGAATATTCGGCGTGATCCGCAGATGATTGAAATCCACGAGAACCGGCCCCTGCACATAGGGCGCGGTCGCCACGACCCCTGGCACTTTCTGGAGCTTCTCGTCCATGGGACGCCAATTCTGGAGGTCCGTGTCGCTCGTCACCAGCACATGGGCGTCGAAGCTGAGAATCCGGTCGCGCAACTCCTGATCGAAACCCCGCATCACCGAGATGACCACAATCAGAACCGTGATGCCCAGCGTCACCCCGAGCACGGAAATGATCGTGATGACCGAAACGAAGGTGCGTTTCGGCTTGAGATAGCGCAGGGCAAGAAAGAGGCTGAATGGAACTTTCACGAGCAGCGTGATGCAAGACCGCCCGGAGAGGCGCGCCAAGGCAAATAATGCACGTTTTTCAGGTTTGACGCTTTTTCGAAAATAGTTTTAGTATCGTGGAATGATGAAGAAAGTTCTCTCCAGCCTTCTCGCAATCGCTTTTATAGAGTCCCAGGGACTCGTCCTCGCCAAAGGTCCCGACTTCGGGGGCGGCGGTGCTTTCAGTATTGTCGGTACCTATGCCGGGGTGATGGTGGTGAAGTCCGAAACCAATCCTTCCACTGAAAATGCCCGTCCGACATCCGCAGCAATCGGCGTTTTCAGCGTTGGCGTTCCTTCCTCGGGGATCGCAAATGGTGACGCCGTCGTATTTATTGACGGGACGGCCTACAACGGCAACATCATCGCCGTGGCCGATCCGAATGCCGATACACTGGACGGCATCGTTGAAGGTACCAGCAACTTTCAGATCCAGACGGTTGTCCAGACGAGCGTCGATGCAAACGGCAATCCCGTCTTCACTGTCCAGAACTCGAACATCTTCGCCCAGGGCAACCTCCAGACCGACATTTCACAACTCCTGGTTCCGACCGGCCTCGATGCGCTGAACACGACTGGCATCATTATCTCGGGCAGCGCTCAACTCGATCTCTTCTCGGAGGTCAACGCGGACGGTACGCCAAACGTAACGAACACCGTGACGTTCTCGGTAGACGGCGTCCAGCAGAGCTCTACGGTCACCACCAGCACGCTGAGCGTGCCGAACTTCAGCTCCGGCGGTTCCGGCAGCTAACCCGGGTATTTTTTGAAACCCTCCCCGAACACTCGCAGATTTGTAACGCGCACGCACTTAGCGTGCGCGTTTACTTTGATGGAGTTGATGACGGTGATCGCCATCATCGTCATCCTCATCACGCTCCTCCTGCCATTTGCGGGGTCAATCAGGGCCAAGGCTCAGAGGGCAAACTGCATCAATAACCTGAAGAGCCTTTACGTAGCGGCAAATCTTTACACCCAGGAACAGGGTCATTGGCCACAGGTGAATACCGCGACCTACGGAACGCAGGCCTTTGCCCAAAGCTGGTCGGACGCACTTTCCCGCTATGGCATCATGCCGGTCAACTGGATCTGCCCGACCATTCAAAGCTCGCTCGGAAACCCCGACGTGAATAAGCCGGGAGCGGTCCGCGTGGACTATATTGGAACTCCTTTCGGGCTCGATTCGCAGGCTCCGTACCGATACACGACCCAGCCTTGGTTCATAGAGAAAGGCGATATGCATGGAGACGGGAACATGATCATCTTCGCCAGTGGCCAGATTGCATCGCTCGCGCAGGTCCGGCTATTCCGGCCCGTCTCGAACTAGTGCCCTGAGAGATCAATAAGGACACTAGACGGAAAGCGGGTCAGCGCTCCTGAAGGCAGGTCAAGGCTTTGGCCAGGGCGCGGGCTCGGTGGCTAAGCTGGTTTTTCACTTCGGCCGGCAATTGCCCAAAGGTTTCGCAATACCCTTCGGGAACGAAAAGCGGATCGTAACCGAAGCCACCCTCGCCGCGCTCGGCGTTGATGATCACTCCCTCGACAGCGCCATCGAACGTACCGAGAACAGCACCGCCTTCCGCCAGAACCATCGCGCAGTGGAATCGAGCGGACCGAGCCTTTCCTCGAACTGCATCCGCGGCAAGCGCAGCCAGCAGTTTGGCGCGATTCGCAGCATCCGTAGCCCCTTCCCCGGCATAACGCGCGGAACGCACGCCTGGCAGTCCTCCCAGCGCATCGACCTCGAGTCCTGAATCATCGGCAAGGACGATGCCCTCAAAGCGCGAAGAAGCCGCCAACGCCTTGATCGCCGCATTCTCCGCAAATGTCTCGCCGGTCTCCTCGGGTGTCGGAACGTCGGGATGCGCGTTCAAATCGCTGACTTCCCAGCGATCTCCGAGAATCGCACGAATTTCGCCGGTCTTGTGAGCGTTCCGAGTAGCGACGAGCAGTTTTGGCATGCCTACTTCTCGACGCCACGGATTGCGGCATCAAGCCTCGAGTCGCGCACAATAAGCACGGCCCGATAAGATGGGGATAAGAGGCGTCCGCCCGACTTAGTGGCCAGACACGTCAACGCACACCGCTTCCTTCGTGCTGCGGGCATAGATGCGACCATTGGCCATGATCGGCGTCGTCCAGCACTTTCCATCAAGGATGTGCGCGCGGGCCAATTCCTTGTAAGCATTAGGATCAGCGGCAATCAGGACAAGTTCGCCGGCATCGGATAGCGCCACGACCTGGTCGCCAACGAGAATGACCTGCCCAGGTCCGAAGCCAGGTTGCTCCCATTTCACTTGGCCATTGCTGACATCGACGCACTTGACCGGTCCCTTGCCGTATTCCTTGAACTGGAACATTCCGTAGAGAAAGCCGTCCTTGCAGACCGGCGTGCTCCAGTGATTCGCGAGCGGCTTATTGCCCTGCGAACGGAAGAGTTCGGTAGCGGTCCACTTATCTCCGTCCTTGGCAATCTTCACCGCGCCGGCTCCAACGCCATATCCGGCCGAGCAGTACACGATATCATTGCACACCACGGGAGAAGCCGCCGTCGAGGTGCTGTACCGGAAGTTATAACGCCAGAGTTCCTTGCCGGTCTTGGGCTCAACCGCGAGAAGGCCAGATTGGAGGAAAAAGATAACCTGACGCTGACCCAGGATGGTAGCCGCAACCGGCGTCGCATGAGTCATCTTTTCATCGAAAGCTTTCCACACCACAGCGCCGTCCGCCGGATTGATCGCGAGGATCGATTCGCCCTGTCCACCGCCTGCGACATACAGAAGTCCGCCTTCCAATAGCGGGGAAGCTGCATTCTGCCACTGGATGTTATGCCCATGGTTCTCCTTTACCAGATCTCGGGTCCAGACTTCCGAGCCTTTGGTCACATCGAAACAACGGAGCACCAATTGCGACGACATTGCATACACGCGATTTCCAACCACCGTCGGAGTGGAACGCGGACCGTCTCCACCCTTGTTATTCGGCTCGCCGGAATCGCCGCCGCCATCGTACTTCGCCACATTCAACGCGGCGGTCCAAAGCTCCTTGCCTGTATTCGCATCGAGCGCCACGAGCGCTTCCTGTTTCACTCCGTCGATTTCCTTCAGGGACAGGCAGTACGCGCGTCCGCCCTCGACCGCAAAGGAACTGAAGCCGCCCTCGCTCGGAACTTTCCAGACCTGCCGAGGCGCGGCGGAAGTCCAGGGCTTGAGAATCTTTTCAGTCGTCTTTCCGTCGGTCGTCAGACCGCGGTACTGAGGCCAGTCGGCAGCCGAGGCAGCCGAAACCGTGGCGCCGAGCAGAAGGAGGGGGAGGAACGTACGCGTGAGCATGGTTTGAGTGGTAGGGAAGCAGTGTGAGATTGTCAAAAGCGCTTGAGGGTAAGTCGCCGCCGCAGCGATTGAGTTACGGCAGTTTCTCCAGTTTAAGGTCATCGAAACGGATCGGCGTTCCTGAGTAAGGAGCCCCCCAGATTCCGGCGCGACCGGGAGTCGAGGACTCGGAATCTTCGAATTTGATCATCCAGTCGGCTGGTTCGGCGCTTCCATCGGCCCAGGCCTTTCCTTCAGCCACCCAGCCGTTGCCGACATTTCGGACCTGAATTCGCAAGCGCGTCCAGGTGCCAGTCTGCCAGTCGAATGGCACGGAGACCTTGGATTCATCGCCCTTGAAGATCTCCAGCGCCTTCTTGGCAGCGCTGACCTGCAGCCGGTAACCGCTCACGCCGTTCAGGCTGATGCCGAATGCCGGAAGCTTCCTCCCCCGCTTGGTCCCAAAAAAGCGCGCGCTGGCAGTCGAGTCTCCCGACACCGCCGGGCCGAAGAGCAGGCCAAACGTATCCAGCGGAGAGCCGGGCAGTTCGAGGAACTTATTGCCGCCTTCCGACTGAACCGCAAAGGCCCCAGCTATGGCGGTAAACTCCTTTCCAATGTTTCCGACCTCCGACTTTTCAAAGTCGTTTTCGTAAACCACCTCGCCCGCCGAAGCAGCAGAGCCGGCGAGGCTGAGCATGAACGCACAGAGGAGATTGCGAGCGAAACGCGGACGATGAAGGGAGAGAAACATGGAGGCGACGGTAAACGGAATGGTCCGCACTGCAATGCGGCAGGCAGGGCAATGGCAGGCGCCCGGCGTCGGAGACGCCTGCGAGCACGACCCTCGGCCGCCTGCGATCTTTGAGACAAAGCGCAGCCGGTCTGCTGATTTTCTGGCGTGAGCGACTTGCCCGAATCCGCAGTCACTTCCGCCAGCCACCAGCGCGCCCAACAAAGGACACGCGGGAAGCCATCAGAAACCACCTATTCCCTGGAGCGACGGAACCGGCGGAGGCCAAGCAGCGTTCCCATGCCGCCGAGCAGCATGACTGCCGAGCCGGGTTCGGGAACGATATTGAAGACCGCGATGTCCTCGCCACCGCTGGTCAGGCCGCTGATATGATTTGCGCTGTAGGTAATCGTGCCACCGTAGCCATTTCCGAGGCTGACGAAGGCTCCATTCGGCAAGCCCGCAAAGGTGCCGCCATAGCTGCCACTATCCGCACGGGTCACGAGATAGAAGATATCGCTGGAGAGCGGCGCGTAGTTACTCAACGCAAGCGTGAGATGGACCGTGTTACCGCCGGCGAGTGTCACGGAACTCGCTGGGTCGACCATGTTCACCTGGCCATAACTTCCCTGGGCATCGCCCGTGATGAGGATCGAAAGCGTGGAGCTGCCGGTGAAGTTCAACGCACCGTCGACCGAGAGTGGCGCCTCGCCATTGAGGCCGGGCGCGAGCACACCGCCGCTCACAGACACTGCAGGCAGCAACCCGGTTCCGCCAAGCTGTCCGCCCACGTGGACCTGGATGGTTCCCTTTGCAGTCGTACCCGCCGTGCCAGCCGCTCCATTCACGATGACTTTGCCACCATCGACAGAGAGCACGGCTCCCGAATCCATGATCACGGCACCTGCGACCGTTACCGTACCCAGACCGGTCTTATGCAGTGTGCCATTTGCCGCGACCGAAAGCGTGTTGAACGCCGCACTGCTCGCGACCTGGATCGTTCCGACCGCCGGATTCCCGGAGGAATCGGCCGCCAGTGCGACGTCATTGATCGTCGTGGCCGATGCCCCGGTAAATAGCGCAGAGGCGTTTACACCATTCAGCGTCAGCGATCCCGCGCTGGCGGACGGCGCCGAAAGCGTTCCTCCGCCATCGACTGAAAGCCCCGCTCCAAGCGGCCCGGATGAGAAGGTCGCCGGATTGGCGCTCGGAGTGATGATGGTCTGGTTCAAGTAAGCGGTCGGCGTTCCACCGGCATCACCATTCGCAAAGCGCGCCTCGATGGCCGAGTTACCCGCGCCATTGTACCAGCCAATCGCAATCCGATAGACACCCGCCGCAAGCGTGAGTTCGCCGGTCGCCCCGGTTCCGTTGAAGTTATTGGTCCCGTGCGGACCAAAATCGCTGACCACGAGTTCATTGGGGCTAAAAACCCCGTCGCGATTTGCATCAATGTAAATCGCGCTTCCATCGTCACTGTTCAGACCGAAGCTGATCGCTCCTGGCTGTAGAACGCTATTCCCGCCGACCGTAATCGTCCCATAGTACACGGCCCCCTGGTTATCGGTGGCAGCATGTCCGTTCGTCGTGTTAAAGCTGGTGAACACCGCCCCCGCACGGGTATTGACCTGCACTCCAGTCAGTGAAAGCGCATCACCAAAGGTTTGAACCACACCCGGCGTGGCCGTGAGGAAACTGCTCTTGTTCGAGAACGTAATGTCCGTATCCGGCCCCGCATAGTAATCGGTCAGGCCAACTGCAGACGGGTTGAAGTAACTTTCCGTCAAGGTGCCCGCGGTGGCAGCCAGGCCGGTAGTAGTTCCGATGGAGCCGGTAAAGACCGCCGTTCCCGATGTTACATGGATCGCGGCATTATTTATAATCGAACCGGCGGTGACCGAAATGTTCCCAGTCCCCGGCTTGAGGACCAATACACCCGGTCCGGAGGTACTCAATGCACCGCTCACGTTCAGCGCATTCCCAGCCAGGCCCAGATTGCCGGCGACGACCCCCACGTTTGCCAGCGAGAGATTCGGCACAGACAGCGTCGCAGTGCCACCAACATGCGTCAGCGAAGCTGTGCTCGATCCGTTTAAGGCGGTAAGATTCAGGTTGTAGTTATTCGTGCTCGACGTGATCACCGTGTCGTTTGCGCCAAGGTTCACGTTGCCAAGACTTGTCGTAACGCCCGTGGCAAAGCCGGTTATCGAAACACCCGCCGAGAAATTCACCGTCGCATTCGCCGCAACTTTAATCGGATTGTTGAAGACCACGTCACCACTCTGGCTGCTCGCCACAAAGCCGGTCCCGTCGGCGAGGTTGACGACCGCATTGCCGAATGGATTGCTCGACGCGCCATTCACGCTGACACCGACAATGTTACCGGCACTGGCGTTGATCGCGTATGTTGTCCCGGGAGTATTGAGCTGCCCGGAAGCAGTGTAATCAAAGACAAGGCTACCTGCGCCTGATTTATTGATCGTCACCGCGGCCGCACCGGAAGAATCCGTGATCTGCCCAGGAGATACATACGATTGGCTCGCCGTATTGAAGTTATAGACCCCGTCGGCACCGTGAGCGAAGGTCGTGCCGGCAAATGTAATTGCGCCTGACGACGTATTCAGAGTGACGTCCGGATTCACCGTCAGCTGTCCAAGCTGCGCTGCGACGCCTTGCGGATCGATGGTCGAAGTTGCCACGAGGTTGATCGGATTCGTCGAAACGAACTCGTTTAGCATCGCATTCGTAATCGGGTTGAGCGCGCCGCCCGCAAACTGCACATATGCGCTAAAGCCTGCACCTCCGCCGCCCTGGAACATGCCAATATCGATCGTGTGGAACCCAGGTGTTAGCGTCAAGCTCCCGGTCCTGGCAGCGACGAATCCCTGGAAGAAGTTATTGTTCACAACCAGATTGCCGTCGATGAAGAGGACGCTGCCGTCATCGCTAGAAGTACCAAACGTTACCACCCCCGCCGCAGCTTGCGCTGCCGAGATATAGATCTGACCGTACAGATGGGCCTCAAAGTTCTGGTTGCTGCCAAAGCCCTGGTCCGCGAAGACCACGCCGTTGTTGAAATTACCCCAGTTTAAGTCGACGCGTCCGCCCGTCGTTGTCGGCACGCCAGCCAGGGCAGGTGTTCCAAGATTCGTGAAATGCGCATCGAGCGCGCTCGCCGAATTAACTGCAAAATCCGGATCGGCTCCATTCAATGAAGGAGGAGTGTTATTGTAATAGTCGGCGGTTATCCCCACTCCCTGAGTCTGCAGGGTGCCACCATTCAGCGTGATGGGCCCCAGACCTGACGCGCCAAGCGAACGTAGTTGGACTGTTCCGCTGTTAATCGTGAGACTTGGGATGGTATTCGTTCCGCTAAGAGCCAGTGTTCCGTTTCCAACCTTCGTCAGACCGGCGCCTCCCGTCAGGTTTCCACTGTAAACGGTATTTGTGTTGTTCTTGCCTACCGTCAACGCGATGGGGCTAGCGGTGCTATCTTGGAGCGCAATTGATCCGGAGCCGCCAAGGCCGCCCAAGGTGACATTACTGACACCGCTGGAAAAGGTAAGTCCTCCGGCGACATTTATTTGGGCCGTACTATTCTGAAGCGCATTCGCATTTCCGACCTGAATGACGCCGCCGGCGATCGTTGTTTGCCCGGAGAATGTATTTGCTCCATTCAAGACTAGCGTCCCGGTTCCGTTCTTTGTCAACGCCATCGTCGAAGTTCCGTCCTGAATAACACCCGAGAATACGCCGCCGCTGCCGTTTGCGCCCACGGTCATGGTGCTCGCAGTCGCACCCGAATTTGTAATCGTACCTCCACCGGTTCCGTCATTCAGCGCATCGAAGGTTTCGTTGTTTCCAGCAAAGTCGAAGGTACCACCCGCGCTGATCGTGACCGACGCCGAATCGTAAATCTGGTCACCGCCCGATCCGCTGAGCTGGACCGTGCCACCACTGTTGATAGTCAGGCCCACGCCGATCGAGCGCACACCCCCGACTAATCCACCCGGACCTGAAGCAGTCTTCCCCAGGATAAGCGTGCCGCCATTGACAACGGCCGAGAGGCTCGTGTTATCGCCCGTACCCGACAAAGTCAGCGTACCGTTTCCGGATTTCGTCAGGATATTGCTCGCGATGGTTCCGAGGATCTGGCCACTCAGGACGATGTTTCCGGATCCACCGACGGCGAAGGTTGAGGATGTCGAATTAGTGCTGTTGATCTGCCCTCCAAAGCTGGCAGTTGTGGCGCTGCTATTGATCAATGCTCCCGCGCCAGCGCCGACACCCGTGATCGTTAGCGGCACGTTGATGGCGACATTGGTACCGTTGAGATCGAGAATCGCCCCGTCTGACACCGCCACTCCAGAAGTCGCTGCACCAGGGGTGCCCAGCGCCTGTGCGTTGCCCAATTTCAATGTTCCAGTAAGCACACTGGTCGCTCCCGTGTAAGTATCAATAGCGGAAAGCGTCAAGGTACCGGAGCCAACCATTGTTACCGAGGTGCCGGTGCCGGTAATACCAGCGGTCGAAACGACCGACGTTCCCAAGCCCAGGAAATACAAAGTATTGCCCCCGCCCGCGATGCCGCCTGTCAGGTTCAACACACCATTCGCGGTGTCCGTACCGATCGCGGTCGGCCCCTGGAGCGTAATTGGCCCAGTGTAAGTGTTATTGCCACTGACGTTCTCGATCGCACCGCTCCCTGCGCCCAGACCAGTGCCATTCGCTGAAAGCGGAACTGCCACACTCGTGGTCACGCCGCCTTGCAATTGCAGAGCAGCCCCACTGGCGACAGTAACCGCCGCAGCCTGCCCCAATGCGGCATTGTTTTGCAGATTGATCGCGCCGTTATTGATCGCCACGCTTCCAGTAAAGGAGTTGGCCCCAGCAAGATTCACCACACCGGTTCCATTCTTTACGATCCCGGTAGTGCCGCCGATGCCGTTCGCACCGGTATCCGCGATGGTGTAATTCCCGCTGCTGTTATTAAACGTAACCGACACCGGATTTACCCCGGCCGATTGGATGCTCACACCGTAGTTAGTGATCGCCTGGCCGTTGATTGGGTTGATATCTCCGAAGGTTACGATAGCACCCTCCGCATAAGAAGACGCCGTCGTGCCGCTTGCCCAGTTTGTCGACGTCACCCCCGTCGTCCACGCACTGTCCGCGTTCGCCCCAGTCTTGCCAGTCCATGAAAGCACGGAGTTCTGGATGAGAACATCGATCTGATTATTCTTATTGGTAAAGGTATAAGTGCCGCCTGCAGGCGTGATGAAATCCGAAGGGCTAAAGCCGGTCAGCGTTCCTGTGTAGGAAAAGAGTTCATACAAGCCCGGCTGGCTGTTGACCGGGTTGAACTTGATGCCGGTGGTCAGAACCAGATTTCCATTTACCGTGATCAGGCTCGCCGTTCCGAGGGTGTTATTATCCGCCCCGGGCACGCCGATGACAAAGTTCAGATTTGTCCCAGACGCAATCGTCAAGTTGCCAGTCGTCAGCACGCCGACTGAACCGACACCCAGACCGCTTCCCAGACCGGGAGAGATTGACGAACCCGCAACGGTTGTCAGCGCACCGGAAATGATGCCCGCGCCGTTGATATTCTGGTTCGCGCTGAGCGTGAGCCCGGCTCCACCCGCGAGGCCGGTGACATCCAGGGTGCCGCCACCAAGAACGCTGATCGTCGGCGAATTCGCGATGTTATTCGACGACGCACTACTCAGGATCAGCGTTCCCGAATTCACAACGGTCGGACCGGAATAGGTATTCGTCCCGGCCAGCGTTACGGTACCGAGCCCACCCATCGTAAATCCGAGCTTGCTCAAGCCATCGGTGATGACGCCGTAGTAAGTCCACGGTTGGGAACTATCATCACCGACGGTGAGCACCGCTGCGGTCGGACCGTTATTCACGATCGTACCGCCGCTGCCAGAAAAGTTCCCCACAGTAACGGTCGCCCCATCTACATCGAGCACGCCATTGTTATTGACGGTCAGGGCACTCGTCGAACCCGAGAGGCTTCCGCCCACGAGAATCAGCTTACCACTGTTGATCGTCGTACCGCCCGTATAAGTATTAGCCGCCGTATAACTCGTCGTCCCGCCATTGATCACGATGCCAACGGTGCCACCCCCATCGGAAATTCCGCCACCACCGACGGTGGTATTACCCGGACCGGAGAATGTGACCAGATCCAATCCGCCGCCCGATGTGATTCCACCGGTAAGACTGAGGGCATTCGTCCCGGTGGTTGCCGCCTGAGTGATCGTGAGCGGGCTGTTCAGCGTAATCAGCCCCGTAAAAGCAGCGTTGTTATTGGTGGTGCCACCGATCGTGTAATTTCCAGACTGGTTTGTTACCGTGATTGGACGCCCGATCGTAAATGCGCCGTCGATCAGGAGCGTGGTGTTTGTGGCAGTTCCATCCGAACCCATCGTCACCGCCGTCGTGGAGTTACCAAAGACGCCAGCCGCGCCTGAAGGGGCATTGTTCGCGGCAATCGTAGTTCCGCCATTTAGCGTGGTGTTGCCGGAGTAAGTATTGAGGCCGGACAGCACCATCACCCCGTTGCCGTTGCGGATGAGCGAGGCAGTATCATTCCAGTTACCCACGACGCCAGTGACATTGAGGTCGATTGTACCACCACCGCGAGTGACGTCGAACGTGTTGGACTGGCCATTGAAATTCCCGCGTTGAAGCCCCAGGAGAGTTGCACTCATGGTGGAAGGAGTACCGTTTGCTCCGGATGTCGCAAAGAGGGTGCCGACCAGGGAGAAGTTCCCGCTTCCATCGCCGTTGCCAGTTCCGGAGGTCAGGGTGCCGCCGACCATAGTCAGGTCGTTATACAGGGTCACCCGGAAATTCGAGTTCGCATTCAACGTGCCGCCATTGACGTTAACCACTTCCAGTCCGGTCGTGTAACCAAGAGCGTCCGTGGCATTCAGCGTGAGTTTGCCTCCGGCATTGATGATGATCTTCGGCGTCTTTGTGAACGTGCCAAGGATTCCACCATTGTTGGCCTGAACCAGACCCTCATTGATGATAAGGGACCCCGAATTGGTCGTCGGCGTGCTGAAAATAATCTCGCCAACGCCGCCTTTTACAATATTCACGGCCGTTCCATCTGCCGGGTTATCTGTGACTTGGACGCCGTTGAATTGATAATCGCTGAGCCCAACCCCGCTCGGGCCGTCATTGACAGTGATGAAGAGATTGTAGTGACCATCCCCGGAGGTGAGGCTGCCGCTCCCTGCAGTTATGGCACCATTCCCAGTGCCGGTATTCTTGATCCAGTGATTAGCGCCACCCACGATCAATCCACCGCTGTTCAAGGTAAGAGTCGTTCCACCCGTGATGATGAAGTCTCCGTATCCGCCGCTGTCACTATTATTGAGCGCATTGATCGTCGTACTGGACAGAACGGTATTGGCACCTGCGTCCGTGCCACCGCCATTACCACCCGGCGCATTGTAGTTATCGGTCGGCCCGGCGGCATTCACGGTCGTTGCTGTCGTGTAAGTGGCAGTAGTCACACCATTCGGACCGTATGATGCGAATTCGGTGCGCCCGCTTCCCCCGTTGTTAATACTAACGACAGTGAAGTTACCGCCCATGATGCCGTTCACATTCTGCGGGGCGGCACCAGTGCCGTTGAAATTGGAGATGAGCACCTTCCCGATATCGGCCGCGCTCACTGCTCCGCTACCAATCGGCGCCCAGGTGCTTTCAAAGGTCACCGTTGCGGTCGGCTGCACGTTCAGATTCGTGATTTGGATATCACCGCCGCCTCCCTGAGGCTGCCCAGCGATCACGGCGGAACTCAGGACGTTGACCGTTCCCACAGTTCCGCTCGGATTCCCGTTATTTGGACCGCCGTGGTAATACAGCGTGCCGCCGCTCATGTTGATCGGCACCGAACCGAACGGCGTGCCATTGTTACCGTTATATTGCGCGAAAAGGAACGGGCCCGGGAAATTGGCCGCTCCACCATCGGGAGAGTTAAAAAACTGTCCCACCACCCCAGTCAGGTTGATCGATGCGGCACTCGCGATCGTAGTCCCCGGGTTGTTTAGGATAATTTGGCCACCGTTTAGATAAAGATTACCCGTAAAGGTTGCGGCAGCGTTCAGATTCAACACTCCAGGCCCGTTGATGGCGAGATTGCCTGAACCCGCGATGACCGAGTTGATCGTCGTATTCTGGGTGATGTTGAGCGTCGGAATTCCTGCGGAACCCGACTGCGCCATCGTCAAAGTACCGCCGGTCAGCGTGTAGCCCGCCGTGTTGAATGTAAGCGTGTTGGCGGTCACGCCCGTTGGATCAATGGTCACCGTCCCGGCGGCAGTTCCTCCGAATATTGCGGTGGATGTCCCGGTCGCATCCGGCCAGCCGATATCGAGTCCCGAGAATGGATCGAACCAAGCCCCCGTATTTGAAAAATTCCAAGTACCTGCGCCACCACCAGTTATGCCATCCGTCAGCGAAGGATCCCAGTAATACGTCTGCGCTTTTGCGGAAGGCACACAGACTAACGCACCCAGCGCGAGGGCAGCCGCGCCGACAAGCGCCTTACCTCCGCTTTTCTTCCGGACGGCAAGCCTCCCCTCAATTACTGAGCGGCATGCTCGATGGAGTGAAGGCGTCGAAGGCTGTGGGTGTGAAGGTTGAGTGCCGCCAACAGTAGAGATTTTGGAGAGGGGATCCATGTTTGAGGGAACGAACTGAGGGTTAAGTTCACGAATCGTTTCTTGCCCACCTCCAGAGGCCGCCGTCCATGCGGGGTAATAGTCGCCGGAATCCGAGGGGAGTTGATTCGTAAACTACCCGCTGAATATTATTTCCTTTATCTAAATCAAGACGAAATTTCACTTCGCAGCCGTTTTCGGAAGCCCAGCGCGGGACATGTCGTCGAGCGTAAACTGCACAGCATGAGACTTATAGGTCTCATGGAAATTATAAGGACTTCTCCTTATGATCCCCCTGTGCTTTTTTCCTAGGGAAGCGCAGTCCGCGCCCGCACCCATCCCGCAATTTCGGTAGCGTTCCCCAGCGTGATCCGCTCTCCTTCGCTCGTCAGATCTCGAACCTGGCACAGTTCGCCTTTTTTTAAGACCCACGCTTCCGGTCGAAACGGACCCACGCAACGCGGATCGCTCCATGTGTGAATCGACAGAAGCCGGTCGGTGATCGCAGCCGCGATGTGCATCGGTCCGCTATCCACGCTGATAACAAACGCGGCCTGCCGGATGAGCCAGATCAATTCGGAAATCGTCGTCCGATTGAGGAGATCGATTACGCCAGCTCCTGCGGGTAGCGGCTCGCGTGAGGTCCCGGCAATGACAACGGGAATCGGTGCGAGAGCGCGACCAAATGCCAGCACATCTTCCATGGTAAGTGACTTACCCGTTCCACGTGAGAAGGGATGCAGTAGCACGAATTGCGGCGGAAGGTCCACCGCCGGAGCGGTGCCGGCGGGAAGCGGCCAGGAAGGTGGCCCGGAAACATCCGCCCCCAGGGCAGCAGCGATTGCCAGATACCGCTCCACGGCATGAACCTCTGGCGAAACGTCGATAACCTCGTCGTAAAAGAGCCGCGCGCCTTCGCGGGCATCACAAAGTCCGAAGATGCGCCCCTGCTCCGCGCGGCCAAGTTTCGAAATGAGGGCACTGCGCAGGAGTCCCTGAAAATCGAGCACGACCTCAGCGGAAACCCGCCGTTGCAATGCCGCGGACCATTGGGCCGCCGTAAGCGAACCCACGAAACCCCGAAAACTGCGCCGCGGAAAATCGATGACCTCGTCCACGAATGGATTGCCTTCGAGCAGCGGCGCCCACTCGGAATTGACGATCCACTGCAGGCGCGATTGCGGCCACAGGCGCTTGACGCAC
>OUMH01000035.1_pt1 | contig 15695 bp, 2 predicted proteins | sample 1690951 | NCBI WGS metagenome assembly OUMH01 (sample SAMEA3914864, study PRJEB12502) | metagenome | biome: forest; material: soil | place: USA | collected 2012-03-12 | depth 0.3 m
AAAGCGATCCGAAGAACGTCCTGCCAAATGGCCAGCGGCGGATCCAGGTCGGATTCCTCTTCGAACCGTATTCCGTCAGCGTGGGCTTTCCCCCGATTGACGAAAATATCTCGTTCCGCGTCAACTTCCTCACGCCCCCAACGTTGAATGGCCAGAACCTGCAATTCCCGAATGCCACCGTATCGTCATTAACATCGCAACCTGGTCATAACTTCGTTAACATTTGGAATTATCGCAACTGGGCAGGTTCAGCCGGCATCCGGGGCCCAATTTTTGCATTCTCATATAGTAACTCCATTACTCCCCCTAGTCCGATCTATCCCTTCATCAGCAATCGGGTCACCATCAATGCGGGAAATTCCCCGACCATGATTTTTAACGGTGGCAGGGCACAGGTCGATGTGCTCGTCCCGGGTAATGCGACGCCTATCCAGTCGTTCACTGTCAACTTCCCTCAGGCGCCCATAGCGATCCCGACTCTCGTCTCCCCCACCACCGGCGGCACTACCCCTTACCGCGGATGCAATTTCACTACAGTGCCGAGTCAATGGTGGGATCTTGCTTCCCGCTACGGCATGGCCAACCTCACTCCGCTGGAACCGGGCAACGAGTATCCCGACCCAAAGCGGCGCTTTGGCAATGATAACGGCAACAACACACCTGGTTTCAAACCCGGCTGCGTCTTTCGTCAGGAAGACGTCGTTGTTACGATGGTGCCCGAGCACGGTGACATTCGCCTTGTGGCGGCGCAAAATAGTCCGGCGACGGGAGCGACATCAAATATCAATTGGGTGCCAACGGCTAATTGGGACAAGGCTAACGGAGCTCTCCATTTCGCGCACATTTTCTCCGAACCGATCGGCACTCGCGCGGTGTACGGATTTGCCAATGAGCCAGTGGGAACTCTGGGTTATGGCACTTCGGCAGCCGGCTCGCAACTTACCACCGCTCAATATCACTTTTCATGTCTTCCCGAAATCAATCCTATCCCGGTCAATCCAAAAACCGGGAAGCGATATAATCAATGGAATGATTTCGACAACGGCACCGCCCAGCAGATTGACGGCGCTTACATCAACAAACCGGATGAAGGAAACGTCGCGAATGGCGCGGGAATGGCGGCGGACACGAGCAAATACGCCTATTTCTCATGGAATTTCACTTCTCCGACCTCTGTCTTGTTCTCGCCAAACCGGCTGGTGCCGTCGGCCGGTATGTTCGGCTCGCTCCCCACAGGCGTGAAGCGCAACCTGCCCTGGCAGACGCTCCTTTTCCGTCCGGACGCGACTAACAAGCACCCGGGCCTCGGCACGCCAGTCTCGGGCCCGCCCTACTCGACTCCGCCGGACCATCTGATCATGGATCTCTTCTGGATGCCGGTCGTGGAGCCGTACGCAATCAGTGAACCGTTCTCGACGGCAGGCAAGGTGAACATGAACTACCAGATTGCCCCGTTTACCTACATCCGCCGGGCAACTGCCATGTACGGTGCGTTGAAAGCTGAGCAACCGCTCGTGATTCCCAATTCCCTTTCCAGGGTCTATAAGCTCTGGGATCACTGTACCGCCGACTGGCCCTGGCTGCCCAATGACCCGGATCCCCGGGCCTGCCAGGACCCGCAAGTCGCCAAAGACTTCAACTCGGCATTCACCGGTACTGGCGCGGGGAAAACGATGCGCCTGCCGCTGGATCTGAACGAAACCTTGCAGCAATTCGACACGAAATTCGGCAACGGCGATCTCTTCCGTTCGGCGACTCAGATCTGCGAAATGCATCTGGTCCGCACCGGCGAAAAACTCACGCAATATCAAGGCAACAATTTCTGGAATGGCGCGCTCGTCACGGGTGAAAATACCCGCGAACGGCCATACACGGATCTCTACGCAAGACTCACCACACGGTCGAATACCTTCACGGTGCACATCCGCGCCCAGGCGCTGCGCCAGATTGGCGGCCCGAATGCCACCGACTGGCTCTACTGGCATGAGGGCAAGGACCTCAATCTTAGTGAATACCGGGGCTCGAACCTTGTGGAGCGCTACATCGATCCAGGCGACCCGAGTCTGCCGGACTTTGCCTCGAATCCGACTGCAGTGGCCGACAATGCTTATCGTTTCCGAATCGTTGCGAGTAAGAAGTTCGTTCCGAAGTAGCGACTGGGAAGGGACCGCTGGGGAGCAGTTACATTAGTCGCGGCGGATGATAGGACCAAATTATATGAGATCCTGTAATGGGAAAGCCCCGAACTCCATTTTGAGCTTCTGAGCTGGCCTCGGTGCGCAACCCGGGCACCTTGATGCCTGCCAGCCGGTCGGGTTGATGCCGCGCGCGTGCGCATCATTCCGTTATGGAAACCCTACGCGCCTGGAGGGCATCGTGGTTTCAAACTGGCCACAAAAAATAAGGCCAGCTTGGCCTCCTGCCACGCTTCGGCGCCGTCCAACCGATAGGTACCCTACCGTGCTTTTGACGGTAACGCAGCCGACGGGCACGTCGGTCTCGTACCTGCTCCATCATCTGGGGAAAGCGTTCCTTGGCTGCGGTCCAGTTTTCCCACAACAGCCGGAAGTGTGCGCACGCATCCCGCTCGTCCTGCTCAGTGATAAGATCCTCCGGAAGGACGTGGTGAGTAACGCGCCAGCAAACCAGCCGCATTTGTTTGGTCGGCTGATCTCGGGACGTGGATGGGCGCTTTTTTTCGGCCGGGGACCGAAAATAGTCTCATGCCTTTTCTGCATCTTCTGCTGATATTTTTCCATCCACACTCGTGCTCGTTCCGCGCCTCGCTCGAGTCGCGTCTGCCAATGAAGGTCATGTAAGGCATCGAACCACTCTGGTTGCTGCCGTTGCCAATCCATAAGGGTCCGGTAGCCGATGCCAGCAGCTTTGGCTGCAGCGCGCTTTGTCCGGAGTTGCCGCCCTAAGACCTCCGTAATAATCGCAGCTTTCTCATCGCTCCACTTCGATGGCCGTCCACCGCGGGAACGAGTAGGCGATGCAGGTTGTGGTAGCTCGGGAGTATCTGACTTCGGTTTATCGAAGGAACGCAATTCCCGCCTTCCGGCAGAGACGAACGCGCGCAGGCGGCTCTTCGATGGCGCCCCAAGGCCCTAGCAGGCCGCATGCTTATACTGCAATGTCGGGCGGAACTCAAAGTGAAGCGCGAAGCCTTTGCAATTGGCTCTGCGAAGCCAGCCCCGCGACGAAGGTAGGGCACATTGGCGAAAGCCACTGAACGCCTCCACAGAGCGAAATAATCTCGTCATTCCCGTCAGCATCGCCCCCGGAATTGTGTGCATTGAGCCATTGGACGAATCTCGGAGTTTCTCCCTGTGGCTGTCCGAGTTCCCGAAGACATCCGTTCACGGATTCATCTGTCGGCAGTTTTGCCGACATGCGGCAATGCAAAGCTTTGAGTCCATTGGTCGGCTCTCTCTGTCTCCCGTGAACAACCCGAGAAGCCGTCAATCGGCACCCGAGCATTTTCGCACGGTCTTTCCCGGAATCCTGGAGGACAGCGGACTCACCTTTCCACGCTCGCGCACATCCTATGCATTCGTCCCCTGCGTCCCCTCGCCTCAGTCCGCGGATCCGCCGCGTCTCGAACCGCCTTGGAAAATCGACCGGTTCGGCAATCCTCCCGCTCGCGGCATCCATCGCCTCCGCGCTGATCCTCAGCAATTCTCCGGCCGCTGCGTCCACCATCACATTTACCGGGACGGGTACGACTTGGAACCAGGGGGCGGACTGGTCCAGTGGCCTCACGCCTCAACTCACCGATGATCTTCTTTTCAGTGCTGCGGCCGCGACGACGCTGGACGCCAGTTTCTCGGTGCAGTCCCTGAGTTTCAACACACCCGGTTCAGGCGCGGTGAGTATCGATGCCAACTCGGCCGGAACCTCGGGCCGGACGCTGACACTTACAGGAGACATCACAGGCAACGATGCCCTGGGAAATACGGGCATGTTGCTTGATCTCGGAAACTCGATGACCGGCACGGTCAACATCGGCACGGCTACCGGCGTGGGCACGACCACTGTCGCCCTCGGTGCGAGCGGGGCTTTCAATATCGCCAACGCTGGCGCCACCCTGAACTTCGGAGCGAACTCGGTCATTTCCGGCGCATTCAATCTTTCCCAAACCGGCGCGGGCACGCTGATTCTGGCGGGGGCCAATACCTTTGGCGGCACGGGAAACAGCTTCACCCTCGCCAGTGGCACCCTGGACCTCAACAATGCGTCGGCCCTCGGCAATGCCGCCAATGCTTTCGTCATCAACGGCGGTACGATCGACAACACCAGCGGAGCAGCGATCACGACTTCCAACTACGCCCAGAAGTGGACCGGGAGCTTCACCTTCAACGGCACCAACGCGCTGAATCTCGGAGCCGGGGCCGTGACACTCACGGCCAGTCCCACGATCACGGTCAATGGAACCGGCGCGCTTACCGTCGGCGGCGTGATTTCAGGAACCGGCTTTGGTTTGACCAAAGCGGGAACCAACACCCTCGTGCTGACCGGCGCCAACACTTACAACGGCGGCACGACGATCAGCAACGGGACGCTTCAGATCGGCAACGGCGTCAGCAACGGTACGGTGGGAACCGGGACGTATTCCATTGGTGGCGGTGCCAGGCTTTACTTGAACCAGGGTGCAAGCCCGGTCACCCCGGCCTGGGCAAATCTCTCAGGGGCCGGCACGCTCGAGTTGAATGATGCGGCATCGGGCGCAGTCCTGTACACCCAGCTCGCCCTACCCGCCGGGTTTAGCGGCTCGCTGGTCATCGATAATCATGGCCGGGTAAACGGCGGTCCGAGCAATCTCGGCAGTGCGACATCCGTCGTCATCAACGGCAACAGCCAATTCCTGGCTTATGACGGCACCTCCAATAGCCTCACGTTCAATCAGGCGTTCTCGCTTTCCGGCCTAGGCAGCGAGAGTGGCCAGGCGTTCGGTGCGTTGCGTGTCTCCACCGTGAACGCGACGTTCGCGGGCCCGATCACGTTGACCGGCAATACCGGGTTCTACTTACAGAACCATGCAGGAGGGGCCATGACCGTTTCGGGAGTCATTTCCGATGGCGGGAATGGATACAGCCTCGCGATTAACAACCAGTTCACCAACCCCATCACATTATCCGGCGCGAATACTTATACCGGCGCGACCTCCCTGAACCAGGGGACGCTGAAGCTTTCCAATAGCCTGGCCCTGCAAAGCAGCGCGCTGAAGATGGCAGGCGGCACGCTCGTATTCGACTCCAGCGTTTCGGCTGCCGGCTTTACGGTTGGCGGGCTCAGTGGGACCGGAAACATTACCCTGACGGATAACGCGACCACTCCGAATCCCGTCGCACTGACCCTTGCCACAGCCGGCACACAGACTTACTCGGGGGCGCTCAGCGGCGCGGGAAGCCTGATCGTGTCAGGCCCCGGCACGCAAATGCTGACCGGCTCGAATACGTACACCGGCACGACGACCGTCAATTCCGGAACGCTTGAACTGAGCACGACGGGCGCCCTCACCGCCTCATCGATCACGATCGGACATGGCACGCTCCAAATTGACAGCACCGGCAAAACCCTCAACGCCCTCACGCTAAACGACCCCGGGGCTGCAATTAGCATTGTCGCGGCTGCAGGACAGACGACGACCATTACCAACGCCCTGTTGCAGTCGAGTAACTACACGATTACACCCGTCTTCCTTACTGCGCCGACCGTCGGCACGATCAATCTCTTCACGGCGGGTAGCATTTCCGGCAGCGGAATCCCTACCTTGAACCTCTCCGTGTACGGCGCCAGCCGGCTTACAGGAACGCTGGGAGTCAGCGGAAATACTCTCCAGCTCAATATCACGTCGGGCCCGGCCAACCTGCTTTGGAGCAATGGCACAAACAGCGGGAACTGGAATGTCGCGGGAGATTCCAACTTCACCAACAACGGATCGCCCGACGTCTTCAAAAGCTATGATGCCGTGACTTTCGACAACACGGCAACGCCCGGAACGGTCACGCTCACCGGCAATCTCGCGCCGTCCTCCGTCACGGTAAAGAATACCTCCGGCAACTACACGTTCTCCGGAACTGGCAGCCTCGTCGGCCCAGGCACCTTGACCAAATCGGGGACGGGAACCCTGACGATCCAAAATGCCAACACGTACATTGGCGGAACGACGTTGAATGCGGGACAACTCAACATCAACAACAGCCAGGCCCTTGGCACCGGAACTCTCACGGTCGCAGGCGGTGTGATCGACAATACCAGTGGTAGTGCCGTGACACTGACGTCCAACAACGCCCAGACGTGGAGCGGCAGTTTCACTTTTAACGGAACAAATCCACTGAACCTGGGAACCGGGGCCATCACGCTGACGGCCAACCCCACTGTGACAGTCAACGGAGCCGGCCAGACAGTTGCCGGAGCGATCACCGGGACTGGCTTTGGCTTGACCAAGACGGGCAACGCCACTCTCACGCTCACCGGTGCAAACACTTATACCGGCAGCACGACCGTGGCGAACGGACGGCTGACGGTGACCAACATTGCCAGTTATCGAAGCAATACGACCGTCAACAGCGGAACGACTTTCGAGGCAAATGTCGCCAGCGGCACGCAAACCGTCACTGCCAACTATAACTTTACCGGAACCGGCACGGTGCAGAAGACCGGCACAGGCACGTGGGCCGTGGGTGCTTCCGGCCTGCACGTGAACTTCAATATGAGCGCGGGCGGGTTGGTGGATATCGAGGGGGGAACCGTCCAGAACAATTATGTGGGCGCCAGTTGGGGTTCCAACTTCGGTTCCGTGAACATCGCCTCCGGGGCAATCCTGGATTTATATGCTGAAAATGGCCAGATGGATGCGCTGACGGGTGCCGGAACGCTGCAAAATGGCTATGCACCCAATGGCGTGAAGATCGCGACGCTCGGCATCTCCAATGGCTCAGGCACGTTCAGCGGCGTCATCTCCAGCACGGGTGGTAACTTGAGCATCATCAAGGCCGGGACAGGCGTGGAAGCACTTGCCGGAGCGAACACATACGGTGGCACGACCACAATCAATGCCGGCACACTCGCATTGGATTTCTCAGTAACCGGCGCGCCTGCGAGCAATATCATCAACAATAGCGCGAACAACTCAGCCTTGGTGCTCGGCGGCGGCACGCTCCAGCTCAAGGGCGGTTCCACGGCGGCCAATACCCAGCGCTTCAACGGGCTGACGCTCAACCCCAGCGCGAGCGCCGTACAGCTCGTCGCGAATGGGAAAGCGCTTCTCCTCACGCTTGGAACGATCACCCGCAGCGGCGGCACGGTGGATTTCACGCAGCCGGCCGGCACGATCTCAACTACCAACGGGATTACCACCACCTCCGGAACCGCTTCGACTCTGCTCACCGACTCCACGACGGGGGGAGCCTATGCCACTGTCGGCGGAACTGACTGGGCGGCCATTAGCGCTACAGGAGGTAACATCGTAGGCCTGTCGACGCTCACGGGCTCGAATGGTTACACCGCATTCCCCACAGCGGGCACCGTGACCCTGACGGGAAATGCGGACCTGACCACAGGCACCTCGGGCGCCACTTACACGCTCGCAGGAAATTCCTCGCCGACAACGATTCGCGAAATCGGGACTGCGGCGAATATTTCAATCCCGGCAGGGATGACGCTCTCCTCGAGCGGCATTCTGTCCAACCAGACGATGACGATCTCCGGAAGCGGCACGCTGATGGCAGGAGGCGGCGGATCCGCGGGCGAACTGGTGGTCAATCAAACGGCAAATACTAGTACGATCAATGCGGTCATCGGCGACAACGGCAGCTCGCTCACCTCGTTGACCAAGAGCGGTGCGGGCACCTTGACCCTCACGGCGGCGAATACCTATTCGGGACCGACAACACTCGACGCCGGCACGCTGAATATCAATAATGCCTCGGCGCTCGGAAACGCCGGCGCCAACAATATCTTCACGATCGGCGCCGGCACGATTGATAACACCAGCGGCGCGGCAATCACGACTTCCAACTATGCCCAGAAGTGGGCCGGAAACTTCACATTCACGGGCAGTAATGCGCTAAATCTTGGCACAGGCGCCGTAACTCTCACTGCCACTCCTACGATCACAGTCAGTGGAAGCGGGCTGACGGTCGGCGGAGCGATCTCGGGAACCGGCTTCGGGTTGACCAAGGCCGGGAATGCTCCCCTCACCCTGACCGGTACCAATACTTACTCGGGTCCCACGACAGTAAGTACAGGAACATTGACCACGGTGAATCCGTCAAGTGCGGATGGCAACGGGAACGGTGGTTGGCGCACCTCCGCCATCTCGATCGCCTCCGGCGCGACGCTGCAATTCGCCCTGAACACAGGTGGCTGGGAGGCTCCCAATAATGGGCTATCCATCACCGGCGCGGGAACGCTCAAGATTACGGGCAACAACACCCTGCGGCTCGGCGGCCAATCCACCGGCTACGCCACGACCGTCAGCATGTCGCAAGGCGGCCTGATCGACGTCGAAGGCGGCACTTTGGAACTGGACTATGCGACCAGCTACGGCGCATGGGCGAATAACAAGGCCTCCATGACCATTGCCAGCGGGGCGATATTCGATGTCTGGGACTATAACAACGGAATCCTGCCGATGGATGCGCTGAACGGCGGCGGCACCATCCAGCGGCACTATGCCGGCACCGGGATCAATATCGGCGTGGCTGGCGGATCCGGAAACTTCAGCGGCGTGATCCAGAACGGCAATTACGCAATGAATGTCGTGAAGTCCGGCGCAGGCACGCAGGTCCTCTCTGGGTCGAACACCTACACCGGGACCACGACCATCAACGGGGGAACGCTGGAGTTTGCCGGTAATGGATTGCCATCCGCTTCTGCGATGACCGTCAACGCCGGCACGCTTCAGATCGATACTGCCGGCAAAACGCTCATGACCCTCGCAGTGAACGATCCGAGCGCCGGACTCGTTCTTCCTGCCATATCCGGCCAGACGACAACGGTGACGGGGACATTTACTGCTTCGGCCAACTACAGCGTGACGCCTCTATTTGCCACGCTGCCGACGGCGGGTTTGACGTTTAATCTCCTTACGGCGGCCGGTATGGCCGGCAGCGGAACGCCTACGCTCAATCCCAATACGCCATTTGGTCCAACGCGGGTGACCGGATCCCTCGCGGTCGTCGGAAATACCCTGCAGTACACCGTTGCAACCGGTGCAGCCACCCTGGTTTGGAACAACCATGCGGCCACCGGAACCTGGAATGTCGCCACCGATGCCAACTTCAACAACGGAGGAAGCAACGATGTCTTTAAAGTTTATGATGCCGTCACATTCGACGACAGCACATCCGCAGGCGGAACTGTGACGCTGGCGGGGCTCCTCGCTCCTTCGTCCGTCACGGTGAATACGGCTAACAGTTATACGTTCGCGGGTTCGGGAAGCATCTCCGGCGCAGGTACCCTCACCAAAAACGGTACCGGCGTCCTGACGATCGGGGCGGCGAATAACTACGGCGGTGGAACGACCTTGAACGCCGGTCAGATCAACCTCAACAACGCCTCCGCCATTGGAGCCGGGACGTTCAACATAGCGGGTGGCGTCATCGAAAATACCAGCGGCCACGCCATTACCTTGGCATCCAACAATCCGCAGACATGGAGCGGTGACTTTACTTTTGGCGGGAGCAATGCCCTGAACCTGGGCCGCGGTGCCGTAACACTCACGGCCAACCGTACACTGACGGTAAACGGTTCCTTGACCGTCGGAGGGGCGATTTCCGGCACCGGCTTTGGCTTGACGAAGACAGGCCCGGGAACACTCGTGCTGACAAGCACGAGCACCTATACCGGCACGACAACCGTCAGCGCGGGAACATTTCAACTCGGCGATGGCGTTTCGAGCAATGGCTCGGTCGCCGGTGGGATTGCGAATAATGGAACACTGATCTTCGCCAATCCAACCGCGCTCACTTACAGCGGGGTCATCAGCGGAACCGGCGGAGTAGTATTTTCGGGTCCCGGCAGCGTCACGCTTACAACGGCGTCCAATACGTACGCAGGCGGGACTACCATTAACGGAACGACGGTCAACCTCGGCAGCAATGGAAACGAGAACGCGGCAGCGCTCGGAACTGGGCTCGTCTCGCTGGGAAGCGGTGGACTTCTCTGGATGCAGCCTGGGAGCACCGGCGCAGCTTACAACATTGCCAATGCCCTGAATATCAACGGAGGCACCATTCGCGGGGAGGACGGCGTCCAGCACCTGCAGGGGCCGGTGGCGATTGGGTCTCTTGGTGCAACCCTGCAGGCCACCTGGGGAGGAAAGGACCTGTACGTCGACGGCGTGCTTTCGGGAAGCGCCACACTGACTTTGTCGCATGGCACGACGGGCGGGCAGGCCGCGGCGATCCATATCACCAATGCCAATAACACCTACTCCGGCACCATCAATGTGAGCGGCGCGGGAAATGGGGTCACCCTGGATCTGGATAACCCCAAGGCGTTGCAGTACGCCTCGGTAAACCTGAACCCAGGCACCGCCGGCGCGATGCTGCTCACCAATACCAACGGCGCAACGATCGCCGGTCTCACCTCGAGCAGTGGAGGCAGCGTGAAACCGGCCACGACGGCCGGCACCTACACTCTTACGATCAACAATTCGGGCAACTTTTCCTACGCAGGAACGCTGGCCGATAACACGGGGATCCTCGCGCTGACCAAGACCGGGACCGGAACCCAAACGCTCTCCGGCGCCGTCACCTATTCCGGCCCAACCATTATCAATGCGGGCACACTTGCGCTCGTTGGTTCCACTTCCCTTGCCAGCCAGGCGATCACCATAGCTCCGGGCGGCGTCCTTGATGTATCCGGCCTAAGTTCCGGAGCCTTCAGCCTTGGAACGGGGCAGTCACTGACAGGAGGAAAAGCTTCTGGAAACGGGAATGATATCGTCGGAAACCTCAGCACCGGATCCGGCTCGCTAAACGTGAGCATATCAGGAACCCTCTCACTAAAGGGAGATCTCACTCTAAACGGCGGCACGGTGAACCTGAACTTGAATAATTCCGGGACGGGCGGCAGCGGACTCAATGACCTGATCAATGCCGCCAACTTGAACCTGAGCGGGCCAACCTCGTTTCCCATCAATACCGGCACGAGTCCCCTGGCAGCGGGAACTTACACGATTGTCCAGTACACCGGTTCGCTTTCGGGAACTACTGACAACCTTTCGGTGCTGCTCGATGGAAGCCCCGTCGCGACCACCCGCGCGAATTGCGCCGTGGGGACAACGGCCGGTACCAATGGAGCATTGACTCTTACCGTCGCCGGGTCGACCGCTTCGCTGGTTTGGGCCGGCGACGGCGCCACCAATGCCTGGGATGTAACTGCGACGTCAAACTTCTTGAACAACGGCGCCCGGGATATGTTCTATCAGGCGGATGCCGTGACCTTTGACGACTCGGGCTCCAACTCCCCCTCGGTCGCAATCACCGGCACGGTCAACCCGGGCTCGGTAGTGGTCAATAACTCCGCTATGCCGTATACGTTTGGAGGGACAGGATCCATCTCCGGCCCCGCCACGCTAACAAAGAGCGGCAATGGTACGCTGACCATTACCAACGCCAACACCTATACCGGCGGCACGACGTTGAATGCGGGGCAACTCAACATTAACAACGCGCTGGCGCTGGGCACAGGGCCCCTGGTGGTCGCCGGTGGCACGATTGACAACACGAGCGGCGCCCCGATCACCCTGACGAGTAATAACCCGCAAACCTGGACAGGTAATTTCACTTTCGGTGGCAGTAACGCCCTCAATCTCGGGACGGGAGCCGTTAGTCTCGGCACAACCACCACGGTGACAGTCAATGGTGACAGCACCACTCCGCTAACGGTCGGCGGTCCGATCTCCGGCACCTACGGCCTGACGAAAGAAGGACCGGGAACTTTGGCCCTGACCAGCAACGGGAACAGCTACACCGGCAACGTCACCGTAAATGGAGGCATCCTCCAGACGGGCACAAGGCAGGGCAATGGAACAACCGGCTCCCTGGGGGCTAACTACACCACCGGCCGCACGATCACGGTCAATTCAGGAGCGCAGTTGCAATTCCTCATTAATAACGTGTTCGGCGGCGGTTCCCAGCCACTGGCGAACATCCCGGCAGTGATCATCAACGGCGGCACCGTGAGTTCCACTAACTACAACATCATTGGAAACGTCACCCTGAACAGCGGCGCAACCCTCACGCAGTCGGCTACAACATCAGGGAGTTACCAGGGTTGGGAATTCTCCAAGGGAAGCACTGTCACGGTCGGCGGAACATCCGGTTCAACCATTTCGAACACCGGCACCGCCGGTGATCATTTGGATCAAGCCATGACATTCAATGTCGCAAGCACCGGTGACACGGCACCGGACCTCACAGTTTCGGTCAACCTTCTCAATGCGTCGGGCGACAATGGCAACGTCGCAGGCGGTTTCACGAAGACCGGCGCGGGAACGATGCTACTCTCGGCAGCGAACACTTACACGGGGCCGACCATCGTCAATGGCGGCATGCTTCAGGTTGGCGGCAGCATCGCCGGAACCGCGGTAACGGTGAACAACGGCGGCACATTGGTCGTGGCCGGCACGGCGAGTGGAAGCAGCGCGACAGTGAGCGGAGGCACGCTTTCCATCCCGACCGGAGGCACGTTGAGCGATACGCTGACGGTGAATTCCGGCACAGTCCAGGTCGCGGGAAGCCTGAGCGGCAGCACGGCCGTCGTGAACGGCGGCTCGCTCATCGGCGCGCAGGGCGGCACGATCGGCAGCGCAGTGACGGTAAGTGGCGGTCTGCTTGGCGGTCAGGGTGTCGTTTCCGGAGCGGTAACCGTGAACAGTGGCGGCACGGTGGCGCCAGGCCAGAACGCGAGCGGGTATCTGACCTTGAACAACGGGTTGGCACTGAACTCCGGCGGACATCTGGCCCTCGCGCTCGATGGCACCGGATTTACGGCACAGTACGCGCCGGCGTATGTCACTGGCGGAACGGTTGCGCTGGGAGGCGACCTGCAACTGACGCTTGGCTACGCACCGACCATCGGGGATGTCTTCTTCGTCATCCTCAATCAGGGGCCATCAGCCATTAGCGGCATATTTTCGAACGCTGCCGATCAGGGAAATGGAACGGGGCTCCTAAGTGCCGGAGGCTATAACTTCCTCGTCAGTTACACCGCGAGCTATGGCTCCGGCGCCTTTGGAGTCAACCAGGGACAAGACGTCGCGCTGGAAGTCATCGCGATCCCGGAGCCCGGCGCAGCCATTGCGTTGCTCAGCGGTCTCGGAACGCTGCCCGGCCTCCAACGCTTCCGCCGGCGCAAGGCGGTGAAGAATCTGTAAGAAAGCCGATTGGGCACAAAGGGCTAGAAATCAAATTACATGCATTGAATACTATTGCCCCCATCTGCTGGTTGCCTCTCAACCGACGAGCCCTAGTGTACTTTGGACGTCACACGTCGAATCTTGACGATACAACCATTCACAACTAGTAACCGCACCGGGCGTTATGCTGGCGTTCAGCGCCGATAAGTTCGAAAGAGCGCTCGCTTCTCCATCATCGAAACTCGCAGGCTCTGCTTCCAATCTCCCCGATTCATGGCTGGCTCGAACCAACTCTCCCGCTAGTGAAGCTTTGCGGCAAAATGCTGGCGAGCTTATGGACAGCTTTTCACCAGGCTCGTCCGGTCTTGCTGATGGGCCTCGCGGGATTGACGCTGTGGAGCCTGCCGCTCGCGGCGAACGCGACCGTTTTATGGGAGCATCCCCAGCCGATACCGGTGCAAAATCGCAGTGAGGAGATCCTGCATGGCGCGCTTGTTCCGCGCGATAATTCGAGCAGCGACACCCTCTATTTCAAGTTCCGCGCAAGGCCCCTTTCGGACGTGGTGACAAAGGTGCAAACTCGCCGTCCCTATATGGCAGGCCTGGTGTTCTGCCAGGGCAGCACGGAAAACCTGGGCATTGGAAACGCGTGGGATGCCTGGGGTTACAGCGCATTTTGCAAGAGCTTCAACATACCGCCAAACAAGGGCGGGGAGTTGAAGCTCAACACGGACACTCCGGAGCCCGGCAGTGAAGTGCGTTACCTTGCTCCACGGCGTGATGTGCCCAAGATGTTCGTGGTCAAAGTGGAGTACGTCCCGCACGCACAAGATCGAGTGACTGTTTGGCTGGCCCCAAATCTGAATCCGGGAGCAACTGAGGGCTCGCAGGCCGACCGAATCGTTACCCGTTTCACCGCAGATGCATCGTTTAACCAAATCCGGTTGATGCATCGTGGCGAGGGTGATGGGTGGGTATTTGAGGATCTCGCCGTGGCCACTTCATTCGAAGACTTTGTGCGGACGCCATTATGGAAACGTGCGTGGTTTCTCGCTGTGCTCAGCGCCGCCTTGGTGTCCGTCGTATTAATCGGGGTGGTTTCGGCCGAGCGTCGGCGGGCTGGGCGACTAGTGGCCGTCATGGAACGCGAGCAGGCTGTGGCGGCGGAACGGGTCCGAATTGCCCAGGATCTCCACGACGACTTGGGAGCCAAGCTGACCGAGATCGTCCTGCTGGGCGAACTCGCCGCCAAGCCGGGAGCGGACGAGCAGAATCCGCTACGTGAAATGCTCCAGGGTCTGCGAGAACTTCACGCGAGCCTCGACGAAGCTGTGTGGTCGATCAATCCGCGCCATGACTCGCTGGCGCAATTGGTGGAGTTTATGAGCGAGTCTGCACAGCGATTTTTGCGATGCGCTCCGCTGACCTTCCACCCGGAAGTGGCGGCGGACTTGCCGCAGACTCATCTCTCAGCAAGCCAGCGCCACAACCTGCTGATGGCGGTGAAGGAAGCCTTGAACAACGCCGTGCGGCATGCCGGCGCGACCAGCATCCGATTGCGTGTGGACAGATTTGACGGCGGCGTTCGCATTTCAGTCGAGGACGATGGTTGCGGCATCGAGGAGTCCCGGGTGCATGCGGGCGACGGCCTGCGCAACATGCGCGAGCGCCTGGACCGCACCGGCGGGACGGTCGAGATTCGCAGTCAGCCGGGTGCGGGAACCGAAGTCGTGTTTGAACTGCCGTTGAGTTCCTGACTAAAAGCGTTCCAATGAGCATCCGAATCGGCATCGTCGAGGACAACCGCGGTGTGCGCGAAGCCTGGGCCAGGTTGATCGCGGATGAAGATGGGCTCGAATGTGTCGGATGCTATGCCAGCGGTGAAGCGGCGCTCGAGGGATTTTCGGGAACTCCACCAGAAGTGGTACTGATGGACATCTGTCTGCCCGGTATGTCGGGAATCGAATGCACCGCGCGCCTCAAGGAACTGCTGCCCCGAACGCAGATCATAGTGGTGACCGTGTACACCGATAACGACAACCTCTTCGATGCGTTGAAAGCTGGCGCCAGCGGTTACTTGCTGAAATGCACGGAGCGCGAAGAATTGGTCCGGTCCATTCGGGAAGTGATGGCAGGCGGCGCGCCGATGAGTGGCAGCGTGGCGCGCAGGGTCATCGATGTCTTTCGCACCACGGCACCCGTTCCACGAGAGTCGGAGTCGCTCACCTTGCGCGAGCAGGAGATCCTCGCGTTGCTTGCGCAGGGACTGGTGGCCAAGGACGTGGCGATGAAAGTGGGCCTGAGCTATCAGACCGTGCGC
>OUMH01000013.1_pt1 | contig 15383 bp, 5 predicted proteins | sample 1690951 | NCBI WGS metagenome assembly OUMH01 (sample SAMEA3914864, study PRJEB12502) | metagenome | biome: forest; material: soil | place: USA | collected 2012-03-12 | depth 0.3 m
CACACTCCGGCGGCAATGCCTTCCAATTCCTCCCCCGCACAGCGACGTCCTTCGGTATTTGGCCGCTGGCTTGAACCTCTCGCCGCCGCGCTGTGGATTCTCTTTCTCATTTGGAGCGCGCTGATCCTTGGGATCTGGATGACCGGGATCGGCGACGTCGAACTGACAAAGCAAGTCACGAATCCCGATCTCCTCCCCGCTCTGCGCTGGCTGTCGTCCGCCGGAGACGGAATCTGGGTGCTTCTGGCCGCGGCAAATGTGTATCTCTCGCTGGTCGCCAGTGAAGGTCTGAAAACCATGCGCACTCGCGCGGCGATGACCCTCGTTGCGGTTTGGGCCGTATGCGCGCTCTCCACGTGGAAGCAGCTGCCATTCGGCCCGATCCATTATACGACAAGGCTCGGCGTTCACTTGGGGCCGGTGCCGTTTGGACTCCCTCTGCTGTGGCTTGCACTGATCCACGGCGCGCGCAGCGCAGCTCTGCATTTCGCGCCGAAAGCCAGTCATGGAATAATCGCCGTGCTGACCGCGCTACTTTGCCTCCTTAGTAGCATCAATCTCGAGCCGATCGCTTGGAAACTTCGCGCCTGGTGGATCTGGTATCCGCTTCAAGTCTCCGCTCCCGCGTGGCCGCCAATTGGAAATTTCCTTACATGGCTCATCGTGCCGGGCTTTCTCGCCTTCTCGTTTCGTGAACTCGAAGTCGCGAAGAGCACCCCGCCGCCTTCGTGGCAGCCCATCATTACCTTTGGCGTTTTGAATGGCGTCTTTCTGCTCGCTCATTTGCGGTTGCCATAGGCAGCCGCGATGTCAGAGCAATTGGTAAGCGTCGACGTCGACCGTCACGATCACGTCTTCGGGAAAAGTCAGCTTCTCGATGACTGCGCAGACATGCCGGCTCAGTTTCATCACGGCTTTACTGCGTAACATGATCTGGAATCGGTATTGCCCGTGCGACTTCTCCAAAGGCGCTGGCGCAGGCTCGCTCAGGATCGTGCCCGGAGGCATTCCCTCCGCCAGCCGTCGCGCGAGCGTTTCGATGGAAAATTGCGCACGCGCCTGATGCACGGAGCGGACGCCGATCAGCACGAGATGCGTAAAGGGCGGATAACTCCACTGCTTGCGGAACTCGATCTCCTGTTCCCAAAACCCGTTGAAGTCGTGATGCCGCGCAAATTGGATCGATGGGCTGAAGGGAGTGAAGCTCTGCACGAAGACTTCGCCTTCGACATCACCACGGCCTGCGCGCCCGGCGACCTGCGTCAGAAGCTGAAAAGTCCGTTCGCCGGCGCGGAAGTCCGGCAGATGCAGCCCCATGTCCGCATTGATGATTCCGACCAGCGTGACATTGGGAAAGTGCAGCCCCTTCGCGATCATCTGCGTCCCCACGAGGATATCGATTTTCCCAACCCGGAATGCGCCCAACGTCTCGCGAAATGCTTCCCGGCGTTGCATGACATCCGCATCGAGGCGACGCACGATGGCCATTGGGAAGATCTTGCACACGACGTCTTCCACTTTCTCCGTCCCGGTGCCGTCGTAGCGGATTGACGGATCGCTGCAGTCAGGGCAACGGGTCGGCGCCACCGCGTTATATCCGCAGATATGGCAGACGATCCGGTTCAAGGCCCGATGAAAAGTAAGCGAGACCGAACAGTTATCGCACTGGCAGACATAGCCGCACTTTTCGCAGATGAGCGAAGTGGAAAAGCCGCGCCGGTTCAGGAAGAGGATCGACTGCTCGCGGCGCGTCAAACGCTCGTTGATCGCGGTGATCAGCCGCTCCGATAGGATCGAGCCTTTCTTCCGCGCATCCATCCGCATGTCGATGATCCGGATGAACGGCATCTTCTTGTCATCGATACGCCCGGTCAGACGCAGCAACTCATACTTTCCAATCGAGGCATTGTGAAAGCTCTCCAGCGACGGAGTCGCTGAACCCAGCAATACGGCGCATTTCTCCATGCGCGCCCGCACCACAGCGATGTCACGGCCGTGATAGCGCGGGGCCTCCTCCTGTTTGTAAGTATTCTCGTGCTCTTCATCCACAACGATGAGGCCAAGATTCTGCACCGGGGCAAAGACCGCGCTGCGCGCACCAATCACAATACGTGCGCGACCGCTGCGGACCTTGTGCCATTCATCGTGCCGCTCGCCATCGGAGAGATGCGAATGCATGACCGCCACTTCGTAGTGCATCGCGGCAAAGCGGCTCTTGAAGCGTTCCACTGTCTGCGGCGTGAGCGAAATCTCCGGCACGAGCATGATGGCGGATTGCCCGCGTTCGAGAACGTGCTGGATGGCCTGTAGATAGATCTCCGTCTTGCCGCTGCCAGTTACACCATGCAGAAGCAGCGGCTTCGGCGGCTCAGTCTTTTCGCTGGCCCCATCCTTGACCAGCGCATACGCGGCATCAGCCGCCGCAATCACTCGCTCGAAAACCTCGGCCTGTTCAGCGTTCAACTCGAGCTTTCCAGCGGGCAGGAAGACTTCATCATCGAAAGGATCGCGCTCCACGCGAGTCATCTCCGCGATGACCAGTCCTTTCTTCGCGAGGGCATTCACCACCTGATGCCCGGCATCGCACTGTTCCGCGATCACCGAAACGGCCACGGGCTGATCCTTCCCGCGGAGAAATTCCACCACCCCGGCCTGCAAGGGAGCCTTTTTCGCGAGCGCCGCCAATTCCTCGTCGCTGACCTCCCGGGCAAGCCGCGCGAAAAGCTGGGTCTTGTGGCCCACTTCCGCCTTGCGGATGACCTGCGGCAGTATGCTCTTCAATGCGAGCTCCAGCGTGCAGCAGTAGTAAGCGGCAATCCATTCACCCAGCTTGATCAGGAGCGGATTCAGGATCGGTTCCGCGCTGACGACCGAGTGAATGAGTTTCACTCCTTTGACATCGGTGGTCTCGCTGAGACCGATGACCGTCCCGAGCATCGTTCTCGTGCGCACCGGCACGCGGACTCGCGCGCCGATCTCAAGCGTTTCGGCCACGCCTGGAGGAACCCCGTAATCGAAAGCATTCCCGCCGGAATCGTCCACCATCACACGGGCGTAGGAGACGTCGGATTGGGAGCTTCGGGATTCGCGATCAGGCATTGGAGTGCAGTTCTCGCTGATCAGCGGAAAAATGCAAAGGCGCGGAAACGAAGAATGACCGGCGCCCGAAAGGCTGAGCCATCCTCACCAAAAATTCAGCGCCCGGAAAATGAGAGATAATTGTCGAAAGTTCGCCACAGTCGCGCTTCATTACCGCGCCCATGCTTCGGTACCTGCGAACGGCTGTCCTCGTACTTGTGTGCGCCGCCTTTACCGCGGCGGGCTTCCTCCTGTGGACGTCACCCGATCCTTCATACGATTTCCAAGAGTGCATCTACCGGCAGCGCTTCTCCGAGTACGACCCGCTCATCATTGAGGCCGGGAAGAAATACGGAGTCGATCCGATGCTGGTCAAAGCCATCGTCTGGCGGGAGAGCGCCTTTCATCCTGACAAAATCGGGCGAAGCGGCGAGCGCGGCTTGATGCAGGTTGGGGTCGCCGCAGCGACTGATTGGGCGCGCGTTGAGAAAATCGAAGTTTTCACCCCGACCGATCTCTTCGATCCAAAAACGAATCTCGATGCCGGCGTGTGGTACTTTCACAAGGCACTTGAGCACTGGAAGGCCAAAGAAAATCCCATCCCGTTCGCCCTGGCGGAATACAATGCCGGGCGGAAGCATGTGGACCAATGGATCGCGAAAACCAATCGCGGAGACCAGGCGAAGGCGGAAGATTTACTCAGCGCAATGGACTACCCTACTACCAAGCAGTACATCATCGACATCACTGAGCGGTACCAGTTCTATAAGAAACGCGGCCGCTTTTAGGGTTGGCGCGCCGTTCTTTGCAAATTCGTTACCTACTGCGAATTGACAGTTCGGGCGTTCCCGCAATCCTAAGCCGTGCCCCACACCATCCGCTTTTTGCCGTTCGTTCTCTCGTGCGCTCTGGCCGGAACCGCTCACGCACTCATCATCGAGGGCGACGAAAGTCAGAGCACCACAGCTCCTGCCAGTGACTTCGGCTTCGCCAACGTTGGAAACGTTTTCGATAGCACGGACGGCATTCCTGCCACAGGGATCTACCTCGGAAACGGCTGGATGATTTCCGCCTATCACGTGGTGCGTGATAGCGCCGCGGATGGAGGCTTCTCATTTGGCGGTGTCGTACTCAACGGGCTCTCTTACAGCATTGACCCGAACAGCGGAGTCAGGCTGACAAATGCGAATCAGACTCCCGCGGATCTGGCCCTATTCCGCCTCACAACGATTCCGAACCTTCCTTCCGTCAGCATTAGCGGCAATGCCCCGACCGTTGGAACCTCTGTAATCCTCTCCGGAAACGGTTATGAGCGCGCCGCGACCCAGACGCAATGGAATGTAAATACTGCCACCAATCCCTATACGTGGACAGAGACCAGCGGCACTGGCAACTTTCAAGGTTACCAGTGGGTCTACTCCCAAACCATCCGTTGGGGAACGAACAACATTTCCTCCTACCAGAGTAACGTGAGCGACGGCTACGGCACTCTGAATATGGTGTTGACCAACTTCTCAGCAAACACTGCTGGCGAGGCAGCGGCCGTGCCTGGCGACTCTGGAGGTGGGCTTTTCTACAAAAAAGGCAACACTTGGGAGCTTGGAGGAATCCTGATTGGAGACGACAGCTACTCCGGCCAGCCAACCGGAACTTCAGTGTATGGCAATAGTAGCTATGCAGCCGATCTTACCAGCTATCGCTCACAGATCATGTCCGTGATCCCGGAACCGGGAACAGGCGCGCTCGCCGCAGTGAGCGCCGTCGGACTCCTCTCTCACCGACGCCGGAAAGCCTGACCGGCTTCGCCACCTCCCCAAAAAAGAAAACCGGCATCCAGGGGTAAGTCCGGATGCCGGTTTGAAAGAACGATCAAGAAGATCTTACAGGCCGCTGCCGGCCTGGAGCTTCTGGCGGCCCTGATAGATGACGTCCTTGTACGTCCCGCCGCTCGGAATCATCGGCAGCACGTGCTCGGTATAAGGAACCATCACATCGAGGACATAAGCTTCCTTCGCCGCGAGCATGCGCTCGATGGCGGCAGGCAGATCCTTCTTGTGGACCACGCGCTCGCACGGCACGCCGAAGCCTTCGCAAATCTTCAGGTAATCAGGATAGATACGATTCAGGTCGCGCGGATCGCCGAGGAAGGTATGGCCGCGGTTGGAATTGAAGAAGCGGTCTTCCCACTGCACAACCATTCCGAGCCACTGGTTGTTCAGGATCATCGCCTTGGCAGCGATCCCTTCGATGTGCGCGAGAGCGAGTTCCTGCACGTTCATGAGGAATGAACCGTCGCCATCGATGTCGATAACCTGCTTGTCAGGCCGGGCCACCTTGGCGCCAATCGCTGCCGGATAGCCAAAGCCCATCGAGCCAAGACCGGCCGAAGTGATGAAGCTACGCGCGTTATCGTATTGGAAGAACTGGCCCGCCCACATCTGGTGCTGGCCTACGCCGGTCGTGATGATCGCATCGCCGCCAGTGATCTTGTAGAGCAGTTCGATCGCATACTGCGGCTGGATGACATCATCCGTGTCTTCGTAGTAGAAGGGATAGTTTTCCTTCCAGTCAGCGATCTGCTTGTACCAGGCCGGATACGCCTTGAAGCCAGCCAGGCTGTCCGACTTCACGCGGGCGTGGCCGGAACGCTCGAGCAAGTCGTTCAAGCGGGTGAGCGCGTACTTCACATCGGAGATGATCGGCAGCTTGACCGGCTTGTTCTTGTTGATCTCGGACTCGTCGATGTCGATGTGAACGATCGTGCCGTGCTTGGCGAATTCCTCGAGCTTGCCAGTCACGCGATCGTCAAAGCGAACGCCGATGGCGAGCAGCAGGTCGGCTTCGTTCACGGCATTGTTCGCGTACACGGTGCCGTGCATGCCGAGCCACTTGAGGCAAAGCGGATGCGTCTCCGGGAAGCAGCCGATGCCCATGAGCGTGGTAGCCACGGGAATCTGCGTGCGCTCGGCGAACTCGAGAAGTTCCACAGCAGCGTCGCTGGAAATCACGCCACCACCCACGTAGAGCATGGGCTTCTTGGACTGGCCAATGAGGCCAACCACTTCATTCAATGCCAGATCGTCCGCCTGCCGGATCGGATCGTAGCCGCGCAGCTTGACCTCGGTCGGGAAAACCGGGCGGGCCTTGCCCATCTGGATGTTCTTCGGAATATCGATCAACACCGGTCCCGGACGGCCCGTCTGGGCGATGTAGAAAGCTTCCTTCACGATCCGCGGAATGTCTTCGATATCCGTGACCAGGTAGTTGTGCTTCACGATCTGCGCCGTTACGGAGAACACGTCGGTCTCCTGGAATGCGCCCTTGCCGATCATCGCCTGAGGCACCTGGCCGGTGATCGCCACCAGAGGGATGGAATCGAGGAATGCATCGGCGATACCAGTCACCAGATTGGTCGCGCCAGGGCCGGAGGTAGCCATGCAAACGCCGGCGCGGCCAGTCGCGCGGGCATAGCCTTCAGCGGCGAATACCCCGCCCTGTTCATGGCGAGGAAGATAGGTGCGGATCTGCTTGGAACGCGTCAGCGCCTGGTGCATCGCCATCGAGGCACCGCCAGGATACGCGAAAATCGTGTCGACCCCTTCCCGCTCCAGCGCCGCGACGAGAATATCCGCGCCGCTCATCAATTCACCGCGCTCGGGCGCGGCCTTTGCCGGATCAGTGGAGGTCGTATGTGTGCTCATGATTATGCTGAAAAAGAACGGCGACAATACAGGATCCACCCGGTGACCGCAAGCCGCTTTCGGCATCAGATCGCTTGGGACGTTTCAGGCGACCACTGCGAAGATAGCCCTACACGGCCCGCGCCCCGCCATTCGGACATGCCTACCTTGAGGGCACGGGGAAGCGCTTTTGCATCTGGATGGTAAGGTAGCCTATCAACGGCTAACAGGCATGGTCGAAGCCCGGTTGTTCCAGCCCCGGTCCCAGTCTGCAAAAATGCCCGCCTTGTCTTATGGTAGATAGACCGTGTAGATGGCGTCCGACAGATCCGTGAAGACAAGCCGGTATGCCAGCAGCCCATTGAATCCGACAGCGGCCCCCTTGCCTGGTGAATACTGAGCAAAGTCCAGGACCCGAATCAGCAGCACGGTCCGCGTCTTGCCCCCAACTTGCAGATGATCGCCTGTCCGGACAATCAAGTGGCCGACATTCGATTCATCCGTTGCCCAAAGGCCCAAGTTGCTGACACCGTTTACCCCGGCGCCATTCGCCAGGCGACCAATATAAAGAGGCCCCTTCGGCACGACCGTGTCCGGAATGATAAATGACGGGAAGGAACTGAATTTCGCGGATCCAGCGTCAGGGGCCAGATCCCCGGCCTGCGCTGCCAGTTTCAGGGCCCCGGTCACAGTCGACCAAAGTCCGGTCGACTTCGCAGTCGTAATTCCGCCTCCAGTCTTCAGATGCCCCAGGAAGCCCAACGTGCCATTTTCCGAAAGCCCCGGATCCGAGAAGGATGAGAAAATTCCGCCGCTAACTCCCGGGGCACTGTCGCCGGCGCGGACAAATGGCGCAGCAGAGCCAGGAGCTCCGGTGAAAATTCCAACCGAATTCGCCTTCGTCACCCCACCCTGACCGACAGCCAGCGCAGCCTCGAATGCCAGATTTGAATCGCCTGCAGCCGGAACGCCAAAGCTCGAAAATGCGGCGCCTTGCAATGTTTGAGGAGCATCCGCCGTAAGGGCATCCACAATCGCCGGGACTTTTGTAGGCGGCAATTCAAGGATGCCAGCGGTGCCATCGGTAAACGCCACCCGCACATAGACCGTGCCATCGCTCGTAAAGCTCCGACGTTGCCTTTGCGAACCGGGCACCCCCGAGATCGTCGTGAATGTTCGCACCGTGCGAGGAGCGCCGCCGCCTACCGAAAGCTGCTGGCCTGTCCGGATCAGGAGATCCACCCCGGTAAGCGTCTCCCGCCACAGGCCGGTGTCATTCTTGGCCGTCACCCCGCCGAAGCCATGTCGCATTTTCGCGACGAAGATCGCTCCGCCAGTCGCAGGAAGCGCCACCGACGAGAAGGCATCAAATTTGGCACCAGCAACCTCGGGCACAGGCCCGCCTTCTACACCGAGCAGCGTCAATGGCCCAAGGGCCTCCGACCACACGCCAGCCTGGCTGCCTTTGCCCGGCGCGGATGCAAGCGCCGCAAACGCCATTCCGTTTGCATTGAGCGCTGGCAGGTAGAAATACGAGAACTGGCCATTCGTAATCCCAGGCGCAACGCTGCCAGATCGATGCAATTCCTTCAGCGTCGCCCCGTCGAAAAGAGCGTTATTCATCGCGCCGCCCGGCTTCCCGAAACTCGCGTGAATGACAAATTGATCACCGTAGACAGTTGGCGCAGCAAACCAGACGAAAACTGTGCCAGGTGGTTCCCCTGGAACCTGGCCGCCTTTGGCCGCCACCTGTTGCGGAACCGCCGGCGCAAAGTTTGCCGCGATCGTCTGCGGCGCGGACATTGTAACCGTAGTACTGCTACTCGATGCTTGGTCTACCGGGCCAGTCCAGTCGACAAACACATAGCCCGGATTGGGCGTGGCCACCACCGGAACACTGGAATTTGCATCAAAGTATCCAGTAACCGGCGTTACCGTTCCCTGCCCTGCAGGCAACGCGGCGGTCGTCAGCAAGTACTGCGTGGTAAAGGATGCCGTGTAAGTGGTATCCGCAGCCGGCACCGTCACTTGATGCGAGATGGCCCCGTTATCGCTCCACCCCGACCAGACGTATTGCGTTCCCGCCGTTCCAGCCTGCGGCGACGTCGTGGAGAGATCAAGCATCGAACCGACCGGCAGCGTCAGTGTTTGCGTGGACGTGTAGGTCGTCTGGTTCGCAGTGTAAGACAAGCCGGCCTGTGAGGTCTGGACCGTGATGTGCACCGTCTGCGAGACAGTCACAACGAACTGCATGTGAGTCGTGTCGGTCCCGCCATTTGCAGTTCCCCCATTATCGTGAGCGGTCACTGTAATCGTCGAGGAGCCAAAGCTATTCGCCGCCGGAGTGAAACTCAAGGTGCCAGCAGTATTTGGGCTGGAGTAAGTGACCGTCGGATTCGGAATCAACGCCGTATTGCTAGACGTGGCCGTCACCGTAAGCGCCTGATCACCGTCACCGGCACCCGCCGAGACGCCTGCAAAGTTTACCGTTTGCATTCCCGCATTCTCAACGATCACCACCGCACCAACCTGACTAATCGTCGGCGGTTGATTGACCCGCGTGACGGTGATGCTGAATGTCGCAGTAGTGGTATCGACACCGCCATTCGCAGTACCGCCATCATCCTTCACTTCTACGGTAATATTCGCCGTCCCGTATGTATTCGCGATGGGCGTATAGTTCAGCGTCGCTGTCCCATTCGGACTTGTATAGCTAATCGTCGGATCCGGCACGAGCGTCGGGTTATCCGAGGTCGCGGTGATCGTGATCGCCTGATCCGAATCGCCACCGCCCGCGGAAATCCCGGTGAGGCCGACCGTCTGCTGGCCGCCATTTTCGAGCACCGTCTGTGGCGCAATCGCCACGATGACGGGCGCCTGGTTCACGCGGGTCACATTGACGTTAAAAGTCGTCGTGACCGTATCCACGCCGTTGTTGGCAACGCCACCGTTGTCCTGCACTTTGACCGTAATGACCGCCGAACCAAACGCATTCGTAACGGGTTGATAGCTCAGACTTCCAATCGCATTCGGACTCGAGTAAGTCACCGTCGGATTCGGGATCAGCGATGGATTGCTCGACGTGGCAGTAACAGTGACACTTTGATTCGTGTCGCCCTGGCCAGCGCTTATGCCGCTTAGACCCACCGTTTGTGGAGCCGCATTTTCAAGGATCGCCGCCGGATCCGTTATCGCGGCGATCGTCGGCACCTGGTTTACCTGCGTAACGGTGACGGTAAATTGCGTGGTCGTCGTGTCATGGCCGCCGTTGGCCGTACCGCCACTATCCTGCACAGTCACCGTAACGACAGCCGTTCCAAATGCGTACGGCACTGGCGTGTACGTGAGCGCCCCAGTGCTACTCGGACTCGTATAATTCACCGTCGGATTGGGAATCAGCGCAGTGTTATTCGAAGTCGCAGTCACTGTGAGCGCCTGCGAACCGTCACCAGGGCCCGATCCGATCCCACTCAGATTGACTGTTTGCTGAGCAGCATTTTCGAGAATTGCCGCAGGATTCGAAATCGCCGCAATCGTCGGCGCCTGATTTACCGCCGTGACGGTAACCGTGAACTGTGTGGTGGTAGTATCGTGTCCACCATTAGCCGTCCCGCCGCTGTCCTGCACCGTCACGGTAATCGTCGCGACCCCGGAGGTGTTCGTAACCGGCGTAAAAGTCAGTGCCCCAGTCGGATTCGGGCTCGTGTAAGTCACCGCCGGATTGGGAATCACTGCTGTATTGTTGGATGTCGCGGTCACCGTCAGCGTCTGACCGCTATCGCCCGGCCCAATCCCAATTCCGCTTAGATCCACGGTCTGCTGCCCTGCGTTCTCAAGGATCGTTATGCCCGGAACGGTCGCAATGGTTGGCGCCTGGTTCACCGCGGTCACCGTGACCGTAAACTGAGTCGTTGTAGTGTCCTGTCCGCCATTGGCCAAGCCACCGTTATCCTGCACCTTCACGGTAATGATCGCCGTCCCGGATGCATTGGATACAGGCGTGTAACTGAGCGTCCCCGTCTGGTTGGGGCTGGTGTAAGTCACCGCCGGACTGGGAATCAGTGCCGTGTTATTCGACGTCGCGGTCACTGTCAGCACCTGATTGCTTTCGCCAATGCCGGCCGAGATCCCGCTCAGGCTCACCGTCTGCTGTCCGGCATTTTCGAGAATCGCCGCAGGATTCGAAATCCCGGCAATTGTCGGCGGCTGATTTACCGCAGTCACCGTAACAGTGAACTGCGAGGTGGTCGTATCGTGCCCGCCATTAGCCGTACCGCCGCTATCCACGACGGTAACAGTGATCGTCGCACTACCGAACGTATTGGCAACGGGCGTAAAAGTCAGCGAGCCAGTCGCAGCTGGACTCGTGTAATTCACCGTCGGATTCGGAATCAACGCCGTGTTGTCTGAGGTCGCACTCACCGTCAGCGTCTGTCCGCTATCACCGGGCCCAATGCCAATCCCGCTTAAATTCACCGTCTGTTGCCCTGCATTTTCAAAAATGCTTACGCCAGGGATTCCGGTGATCGTCGGCGCCTGATTCACCGCGGTCACGGCAATGGTAAACTGCGTCGTCACTGTATCCTGTCCTCCATTCGCAGTGCCACCGCTGTCCTGCACTTTTACCGTGATGACCGCCGTCCCGGATGCATTGGGGACAGGCGTGTAAGAAAGCGATCCCGTCGAGTTCGCGCTCGTGTAAGTCACTGCCGGATTGGGAATTACGGACGTATTGCTCGAGGTTGCAGTCACGGTCAGCGTCTGTCCTATATCGCCCGTACCAGCCGAAATCCCGCTCAAGCTTACCGTCTGCTGCCCGGAATTCTCGAGAATGGCCGCCGGATTCGAAATCGCTGCGATCGTCGGCGGCTGATTTACTGCAGTCACCGTGACCTTGAATTGCGTGGTCGTTGTATCGTGGCCACCATTGGCGGTCCCGCCGCTGTCCTGCACCGTAACGGTAATATTCGCGGTGCCGGAGGTATATGCAACCGGCGTAAATGAAAGCGCCCCAGTTGTACTCGGGCTCGTGTAATTCACCGTTGGGTTGGGAATTACCGACGTGTTGTCTGAGACTGCACTGACCGTGAGCGTCTGTCCGCTATCTCCGGGCCCGATGCCAATCCCGCTCAGATTCACGGTTTGCTGTCCGGCGTTTTCAAGAATATTCAGGCCCGGAATCCCAGCGATTGTCGGCGGCTGATTCACCGCCGTCACGGCAACGGTAAACTGCGTCGTCACCGTGTCCAGGCCTCCATTCGCAGTGCCACCATTGTCCTGCACCTTCACCGTGATGACCGCCGACCCGGATGCATTGGAGACAGGAGTGTAAGAAAGCGTTCCCGTCGAGTTCGGGCTCGTGTAAGTCACCGCCGGATTGGGAATCACCGCCGTGTTGCTCGACGTCGCCGTCACCGTAAGCGTTTGACCGCTATCGCCCGTGCCTGCCGAGATCCCGCTCAGGCCCACAGACTGCAGCCCGGCATTCTCCAAAATAGCCGCAGGATTGGATATTCCCGCGATGGTTGGCTGCTGATTTACCGGGGTCACCGTGATCGTAAACTGTGTGGTCGTCGTATCCTGCCCGCCATTGGCAGTGCCGCCGCTATCCTGGACGGTGACAGTGATCGTCGCAGAACCGGATACATTTGTAACTGGTGTGTAAGTCAGCGTTCCAGTCGCAGCAGGGCTCGTATAGTTGACGACCGGATTTGGAATCAGCCCCGTGTTGTTCGAGGTCGCAGTTACGGTCAGTGTCTGCCCGCTGTCCCCAATCCCCATGCCAATGCCGCTCAGATTGACCGTCTGTTGACCTGAGTTTTCAAGGATCGTCGGATTGGAAATGCTCGCGATGGTCGGTGGTTGGTTCACCGCAGCCACGGTGACTTGAAATTGAGTCGTCGCCGTATTCTGCCCGCCATTTGCGGTTCCCCCGCTGTCCGTCACCGTCACTGTGATCGTCGCCACACCGGTTGCATTCTGAGCGGGAGTCACAGACAGCGAGCCCGTTGAATTCGCACTTGTGTAATTGACAACCGGATTTGGAACGACGCTCGTGTTATTCGACGTCGCAGTGATCGTCAGCGTCTGGCCAGTCTCGTTTGCCCCCATCGACACACCGGAGAAATTCACCGTCTGCGCAGTCGCATTCTCGTAGATGGTGACTGGACTGATCGTCCCGATCGTGGGAGCCGTGTTTGGGATGGTGATATTCACCGACGGCGTCGCATTGTCCACCTGCTCAGTCGCTGAAGCCGTCCCCACCACAGAACCCGCCGTAAAGGTTGTCGTGGCCGTACCGTTGCTCTGGATTGTTCCAGATGTTGGGGAATCGCCTCCGTCCACCGCAGTAAAGCCCACGGGCACGCCGATCATTGCGAAGAGATTCGCCGTCGACACCGTTGCGCCGCTTGAATCCTTCGTAAAATCCGCCGTTACGGTGGTAGTTGCTCCCGCGTGTAAAGTTGTGGTTCCGGCAGACACATTGAGAAACAGCCGAACTGTCTGCGTGATTGGAGCGCCCACCAAATCGTTGGCGCCAGGGCCGGCATTCGTTCCCCACCAATTTTCGTTGGCGTTGACTACATCGGCATCCCCCGCTCCATGGTAGATGACGTTGCCGTTCGATGCAGTTGCCGCGGTATTCCCCACGAATCGGCAGTAGTTGATCGTCGTATTTGTCGCTGCAGTACCTCCATAGACCGCAATCGCGCCGCCGTGGCCGCTGGAAGCGGCAGTGTTATTTAGAAAGCTACACCCGGTGATGTTCAACGCCCGGTTTGTATCCACCACCGCAATGGCACCGCCATCTGCACCGCCTGTCGTCTGATTCCCATTCCCCGCCCCACCGAAGACACAATTCGTAATCGACATCGCGGTGCCGGGACTCACGACGGCCACGTAAATGGCACCGCCACCAGCCCCAGACGCAGAAATTCCCGCGGAATTCCCAATAAACGTCGAATTCGAAACCGAAAAATCGCCAACCGAGCCGGATCCCGTGGGATTCACCAGTTCGTAAAATACCGCCCCCCCCACACCCTTCACGGAGTTTGTCGCTTTATTGTTGGAAAACGTGCAGCCCTGAATCGTGAGGCTGCCATTTACATTGTAGATCGCCCCGCCCTGGCCACTGGTACCGTCCGCGTTGCTATTATCGTGAATGTTACAATTAGTGATCGATGTGTGACTCGTGCTGTTCGCATTCCCGAATCCGTCATCAGCTCCGGTAAAAATACCGGTAAATGTGCCACCGCTGATGTCCAGATGATCGAGCGTCAGAGTCACGATCGCCGGGGAAAGTCCGTCGGCCAGATAACCCGTGGAAATCACATCATTCCCTGCCACCTTCTGCACAATCACAGCCACACCACCAGTTCCCTGAATAGTCACCGTACTGTGATTGCTCCCCACCTCCAGGTCCGGAAGCGCGATCGTTGAGGTGCCGCCCCCCGTGGAGCCAGGAGTGTTTGGGTTGGACGCAGTGAGATTGTATGGACCGAGTGCGGCCGGGACCGAGATCGTGTGCGGTCCAGCGCCACTCTGGTTTGCAGCGATCACAGCGGAACGCAGGGTCACCGGTCCACCGCTTCCGCCAATGCCGCCAGTACCGGAGTCCACCGTCGTGATAGCAAGGTCCGACGCCGTCGTCACCGTGTAATTGGTCGCTGACGCCAGCGACACCATGGCAAGCAGGGAAATGGCAATCGCACCGATCAAGTGAAGCCTTGCGAAAGCGGAGTATGACATAGCGATCTTCATGGTTACGAACAGAGTTTTTCGTACAGCAACCGTTACAGCGGGCCTGCATAAGTCGGCAGGTCACCAGTCGGAACAGCCCAGCCCTTGAGCATCGCTGTGCAGTACGAATCCACTCAGGCGGCGCACATCTGCCAGCAAGCCCGATTCAAACGCAAGCAATAATCAAAATCGGGCCACAAAATCACAATTCGAGCAGGCATTAGCCGTGCTACTCTCGAATGTGACACACATCACTTACCCTGCAACACTCGCTAGTAGTCACACCAATGTCACATTAGCAGTCACCCGCAAATTGCGCCCAGCCTCAACCATCAACCGCCCTTAAGCAAATCAATAACAACCAAATACGCCACCACCTAAGTCATTGATTAACAAGGCTCCCAACTGGAAATATCACGAATTCCGCGAACGTCGTTGACATCAATATTCCACGACTTACAAGGTACGCCCGCCACGCAATTTCATGCAGACACAACTCTCCCGACGTAAATTTCTCTGGCGCACTTCGATGGCAGCGGGGGCCTCGATCTGCTTCGGCAAAATCGGCGATTTGATCGGAAGTGAATCGATTCGCATGAGGCTGGATGCGGCGGATCGCACTTGCCTGAACTTCCTCAGCCGATTTGGCGCGAACCCGACTTTTTACGGAGGCACCGTGGCTGCACGACAGGCGGGCTTGAGTCCTGCATTGACCCATGCGCTCGTTGAGATCGTCGATTTCCGCTCACTTGCCGAGGCCCTTGGCAGTCCAAAGAAGCACGGGATCGGAAAAATTCATTCGAGCAATGATCGCATCACTTTTCAGGCGGGCGCCCGAAATTTTGAAGTCGAACTCCTGACTTCGGAGGGCTTCGCCGCACGCCG
>OUMH01000030.1_pt1 | contig 14340 bp, 6 predicted proteins | sample 1690951 | NCBI WGS metagenome assembly OUMH01 (sample SAMEA3914864, study PRJEB12502) | metagenome | biome: forest; material: soil | place: USA | collected 2012-03-12 | depth 0.3 m
GCATATCCCAGTGCATCGAACTCGCTGATCACCTGATCGGCTTTGAAGGTACGATCCATTCGCTGGGACAGCGCCGCCTTTAGCACTGCCTGTGCCAGGTGTTATGCGTTGGTGTAAGTGACTCAACATGAGTATGATGTGGAGAGTTGAGCGAGTGAAAATAAACTTATGTAAGGATATTTGGTATCCACCTTGCAGGGAGTGGATACCAAATATCCATTCATTGCAGCTTGCGCGAAGGCCGAAGTTGCTCGCGACCAGCAGCTTTCAATTCCAAGTCTGGGCAGTCGAGACAGACTACGCTTGCGCGTTTGTGAGTAAGCCAAGGTGCGAAGTAACGGAACCCTTGTTTCGTTGATCGCTGATCAACGCGCGGGCTGCGATAAGTGCGGCCACCGGGGAGCCCTGTTGTCCGAGTGAGATCGCGATGAGGGGAATCTTTACCCGGAAATGGAAAAGGATGCGCCACGAGGACGCATCCCTTTCGGTGAACTTATAACTATCTAGTGAAGTTACGCCCGTCGGCGCCGCGACATGAGGCCGAGTGCGCCGAAGGCGAGCAGGGCGACGCTGCCTGGCTCGGGGACGGCCTGATAGTTCAGGACGGTATTGCCACTGGAGTCTGAGAGCGTGGTGAAGGTACCGTCGGCGAAGACGGCATCGGTGATTTGGGCGAAATTCGAGGTGCCTGTGTTAGTCGCGCCGTTGCCGTCGATGATCGTCCAGCTATGATCTGTTTGCCAGAAGGCGCTGCTGGAATTTGGGTCGCTGCCGCCGAGCAGCGAGAAATCAAGTGCCAGCGATGAGCTGCCGCCGAGCGTAAGATTGCCGCCGGTGAGAAGGATCTGATCGAAGTCTGTGCCGGCGGTGCCGCTCAAATCGTCTTTGAGCGAAGTAATCTGCCATGCGTATTTGCCGCCGCTGCTCAGATCGAGCCCCGACTGGACCGTGAGTTTGCCGGCAGTGGTGCCGGGCGAGATTGTCCCGCCGATATTGACGCTGACCGGCCCCACGATGGCGCCGCTGCCAGCCAGTGTGCCGCCACTGACCGTGGTGCTGCCGGCAGTCATCGAGCCAGACAGATTGAACGTACCGCTCTTGATTTGTGCCGTCGCGAAATGGGTAATCGCATTTGCGTAACTGAACGTATTGCCCGTGCCCGGATCGATGACGAGCGAGTTAGAGCTACCCGTGCCGCCATCGATGTCGCCGATGACCGAGGCGGCGCCGCCGAGAATGCTCAGCGTGTTATTGCCCGCGCCCATCGCGATGGCTTTGCCGCTGCTATCTGCCTTGATCGTTCCCGAGTTATTGATGACGAGGTTATCGACGCCGCCCTGGATAGCGGCTGCTGTCGCACCACCGCCTTCGATCGTGCCGCCCGCTTGGTTGGTAATCGTCATGACAAACCCACTCGTCAGCGCTGACGTGAATGCGATTCCAGAGTCAGTGTCGCCTTTGATCAGGCCACTGTTCGTGATAGTCGTTGCTGCGTATGGAGCCTGGACGGCGATCGGATTGCCGCTCGCATCTTTATCCACCCCAGCGATGGTGATGCCGCGTCCCACGCCAGTATTTCCGGTGGGCGTGCTGATCGAGCCCTGAATGGTGCCGGAGTTGTTGATCGTGCCGCCGCCGACCGTCACGCCCTCGCTGGTGTTATTAAGGGCGTTCAGCGACCTAATCATGCCGGTGTTGGTGAGGTTTACCACGCCATCTACGTCCACGCCGTCGCCGTCGCCGGTTACGCCATTGCCCGTGATTGTTCCATTGTTGAGGATCGTGACGGTCTCCTTGTTATTGAAGCCGTCGATATTGATCCCTGAGCCATCGTTGCCGCGGATGGTGCCATTCGAATAGTTCGTGATGCTCATCGTGAAGGTCACGGTTGCGTTCAGCGCTCCGCCTGTGATGCCGTGGCGCGCGCCTTCGATGAGGTTGGGATTGGAGGAAAGATTTGCGCTGGCGTTGGTAATCGAGACCCCGCTGTTGTTCTGCGCATCGATGCCGTCGTCGCTCGGATCAGTCGTGTGGGTAGCGCGGATGATGCCATCATTGACGATGGAGCCATTTACGCCAGGCCGCACTGCATCGGCGTTCTGGGCCTGAATGATGCCCGTGCCGAAGTTATTGATAATGTTACTTCCCGACGCGATGGCATTGAAGTCTACGGCTTGCGCGCCGCCGATGCTGGCGTTCAAGGAACTCATCGTTCCGTAATTATTCAGGGTGACGCTGGCCGGAGATACGTTCATCTGGAACACGTCGGCATCGGCGGTTTGCATCAATGCGGTCGAATTCGTGGAACTGCCGTTATTAACGATCAAGTTACTGACGCCGGTGTTATCACGGATCGCGCGGCCGGTTCCGGTTTGCTTGAGCGTGCCAAGGTTCGTCAGGGTTTCGTTATCTCCGGAAATGGTCACGGCGACGGTGCTGCCGCTTACCGTCAGTGATGCGCCAGACTGAATGGTGCCTGTCTGTCCCGACCCTGTTCCCAAAGTTTGCGAAGAGGTGGATGAGGTCGTGATGGTGAAAGTACCCGCGAAAAGCGAGGGCTTGATGCACAGGAGCCAGATCGTGACCGCGAGCGGCTTTTTAATGTATTTCATGTATGTGGGATGGTGGTGCTAGCAAAAGGGTGAAGGCTGGGCGTTGCCGCGAGGGCATCAGAGTGCAGTGATGCGGACGGCGAACGGCCGTCCGGGTCGGCAAACGCCGCTGGCGCGGCTAATTCGCCACAGTGCCAGGGAATCGCGAATCGACAGACCGACTGAATGCGATCTGCCGTCCGTGGAAAGCTACATGCTGGTGGAAATTCATGGAATGATGCCCTGTAGCGAACCGGGGGTGTACTACAGCGGCTGACAACGAATGCGATATCCGTATGTCAGCCCTGTGAAGGCTGTGTTGCGGTCGGGTGAATTCCGCCGTGCGGATTCGATGAGTGGCATCAACCGGCTAGTTCGTTTAGGAAACCTTTCCTGTCTCCTGTGTCATACCGGCGGTAATGATGGTTTGTAACGGCGATGGAGATACGACGATGGCTGGCCGGTAAATGTGGGGTCGTTGCTGGCACTTGCGCGATAGCGGGATCTGGCCTACCTGTCGCCTCCCCGCTTCAGCTGATGCGCGTCTATTTTTCATACCTCGCGCGTGCGATTGCCTGCGCCTGCATCCTCGTTCTGTCGTCGAGCTTACTGGCCGCTCCACTTCCGCCTATTGTGCGTTCGTGGTATGCGGACGATGGCTTGCCGAGCAATGACGTGCATGCGATCGCGCAGACGCCAGATGGTTTTTTATGGGTCGGGACGGAGTGTGGTCTTGCCCGGTTCGACGGCGTTCGGTTTGTAACGTTCGGGTTGCGTGACGGAGCTCCTGTTGGGCCGGTGCGTACGCTTCTAGCAGCTAAGGATGGCACGCTTTGGGCTGGGTGCGCGGGCGTTGGGTTGGTGCGGATACGAGATGGGGTGTTTACCGTCTTCACCAAAAAGGAGGGTCTTCCATCCAATGAGGTTTTCTGTCTTGCCGAGGACGCCTCAGGCAATCTCTGGATTGGCACCACGAAGGGGGTAGCCCGATGGCATGGTGGGCGTTTTTTTAACGAGCTGCCAAATCCTCCTGACTCGGCCTTTGTGAGCGCCATGGTTGCAAGGCGGTCCGGGGAATTGTGGGCGCTCTTCGACTCCGGAGTTTTGGCGATCAAGAAACGGGATGGTGTCTGGACAAAATCCATCCCAGCGCTCGCGGAGGGAGTGGTAGGCGATGCGGCAATGGCTGAGGATTCGAATGGAGGCGTATGGGTAGGTACGACGAATGGAAGCGCTGCCCGATTCGATGGGAACGCCTGGCAGAGCTTTCCGATTCGCGGCGGTCCGGACATTGGCAAGGTGTGGAGGATCATCGCAGGCCCTAATGGTGAAGTTTACCTCGCGTGCAGGAGGGCGGGGATTTGGCAATTGCAGGGCGATGAATTCATGCCGATCGGTGTCCGCGATGGCCCTGGAGAACTGCGGGTGGAGGTAATGCACTACGGTGGGGCTGGCCAACTGTGGGTCGGGACCTTGTCCAGCGGTTTGTGGCGATTGTCTCCTCGACGCGTCGAAAGTGTGCGGCTGGATCCGGGCGGCAATGCGGATCGCGTTCGAGGGATGGTGGAGATCGAGCCCGGCGTCTTTTGGATTGCGGCCTGGGGAATGGGGTTTTGCCGTTGGGAGAATGGCCGGACCGAGCGGCTTCAGCTCGGACCGGCGATCGATTCGATCGTTTATGGAGATGCGATCTTGCGGCAAAGAGACGGTACGATCTGTTTTGGATCCGAACGGGGCGTGTGCACCTATCGTGACGATCAGGGCGCCAGGCAGCTCGACCTTCCGGACTTGTCCGTGGGAGATTACGTGTGGAGCCTGGCGGAGGACGTCGAGGGCGTGCTGTGGGCGGGGACCGGATGTGGAAAAATCTATCGTGTCAGAGGCGAGCGGGCAGAGCTCGTCGACAGCCCAAAGGAAAGGAGAACGGTCTGGGCAATAGCATCTACCCCGGACGGTGCCATATGGGTAGGCAAGGCATCTGTAGGATTGGAACGGCATCTCGCCGGGAAAACCACTAAATTTACAACTTCGGACGGCCTGCGCACGACGAACGTGCGAGCGCTCCGTGTGGATGCGAGTGGCACCTTATGGGCCGGAACCATGGGAGGGGGACTTGCTCGCTGGCGAGACGGACGGTTTCAGTCGATCGGAACTGAGGCAGGACTGCTCGAGGACACGGTGACGCAGATCATGGATGGTGCCCTCGGGCAGCTTTGGCTGGCGGGGCCGCGCGGGGTCTCCGCGATCTCGAAGCAGGAACTCGAAGCAGTATTCGACGGACGGGCCCAAAAGGTAAATCCGCGCGTATTTGGACGCATCGACGGCATGGCGTCGGCTGACTGTCTTGCAATGCAGCCCGTCATGGATAGCAGGGGCTGGCTTTGCTTTGGTACCGCTCAGGGATTCGTGCGCATCAACCCGGCGCCGCCTGATCAGCCTCATGTGCCTCACAGCGTGTGCTTCGAGGAATTGCTAGTCGATGGAGAATGCCGGTCGGACCGGCCTGGCGCGATCCTGCCATCGGTGCTCGATCTCGGCACGAGTGCCACACGGATCGAGATCAAGTTCACCGTGCCGGCATTCGTGGCTCCGGAGCATGTGCGATTTTGCTGGCGGCTTGCTGGCCTCGACAAAGGCTGGCGCGAAGTGGGAGGGCAAAGGATGGCGAGCTTTTCCCACTTGCCCGCTGGGCGCTATCATCTGGAGGTGATCGCCTCAGAGGACGATGGCGCATGGACCGAGCCGTCGTCGCTAACCTTTGTCTTACACCCTCATTTCTGGGAGACTGCCTGGTTTTACACGATCTGTGCTTTGTCGGGCTGCCTTATGGTCGGAGCAGTGGTTCGGATCGCGATGTTGCGGCAGGCCGCACGAGAGCGGGCGCGAACGGAAAAATTGCGGGCGGTGGATGCCGAGCGCGCGCGGATTTCCAAGGATTTGCACGATGACCTCGGCACGACCCTTACGCAGATCGCGGTATTCAGCGAACTGGCGCAGGCGGACATCGGTCAGCCGGAGGAGGCGTCCGGCCACATGGAGAGGGTCTTCGAGATGGCGCAAAGCAGCGCGCGAGCCCTGGATGAAATCGTGTGGGCCTCGAATCCGGTTCACGACACGCTCGAAAGTTTCGTGTCCTATATTTCCAAAGTGGCGCAGGATTTCGCGCGCGCGGCTGGGCTGAAATTTCGGCTTGATGCGCCAATGGCGATCCCGTCCATCGACCTCCCAGCCACGACGCGGCATCACCTTTTCCTGGTGTCCAAAGAGGCGCTGCACAACGTCGTGAAGCACGCTCGGGCGACGACGGTGCGCTTGCGCATCGCGATTGAACCGGAGTCTTTCAGCCTAAGTGTGGAAGATGATGGATGTGGCTGTTCCTCGTCTTCCACCGAGGTGGGTGCGGATGGCCTTCTGAACATGGAGCGGCGCGTGAAGGATCTGGGCGGCACGTTCGAGTGCACGAGCGCGGCTGGGGCCGGGACTGCGATCTCGGTGCGAGTGCCATTGCCAGAGCAGAAGCTCGAAGATCAGGTGATTCCCGTATGCGGTTTCGCCGTGCCGAGTCATCCGTGATTCGACGGCTTCTCTTGGTGGCCGCTGCGCACGTGTGCTGACGTCTCCTCCGCTACTGGCCACAGAATGACGTTGAGCATACCTTCATTCGCGATGTATCGTAGTGCCATGCAACCCACGAAAGCCGCAGGGAAGCGTGTCACCGTGGCGATTGTGGAGGATGACGCAGTCCTCCGCAAAGGATTCGCTGAGATCCTCGCGCGAGCAACGGATGTCGAGTGCGTAGGCCAATTTCCGACTGGTGAAGAGGCAGTGGAAGCGCTTCCGGCCCTGCAGCCGGGCGTCGTGCTGATGGACGTCAATCTTCCCGGCATGACTGGAGTCGAATGCGTGCGGCACATCACCGGGGAGTTGCCGAACACCAATATCGTGATGCTTACCGTGCAGGAGGATACCGAAGCAATTTTCGATTCCCTTGCGGCTGGAGCGAGCGGCTATCTGCTGAAGCCTGTCCGAGCCGCTGCGCTGCTTGCCGCCATTCGTGACGTCTTTACAGGTGGTGCTCCGATGAGCGCTTATGTTGCCCGCAAGGTAGTGCAATCTCTTCAGCAAGGACCGCGAGAGCCAGATGGCATGGATCAGCTTTCACCGCGAGAAAATGAAGTTCTCGAACTGCTGTCACGTGGCTTGGCTTACAAGGAGATCGCCGAGCAGTTCGGTTGCAGGTATGCGACCATTCGCACGCATATTGAGAGGATATACCGGAAGCTGCACGTTCACTCCCGCAGTCATGCAATCAGCAAGTTTTTTGGGCGGAGTTAGGTAAGGCGGCCAAAAGGTACGCTGGGACCTGGGAGACGGTGTGGACAGCTTCGCGGGGCCTTGATTGCGCAGTCATTGATTAGCGGGTGTCATCCTGGGGGCACAATGGCCCGCTTGCGAAATGCATTATGACGTGTCATATGTCACGAAGTTGTTACAAACTAGTAGCGGATTGATTGCAAAGTAACGGCCAAATCCAGGTAACAGCTAACACGCTAGGGGTTATCGGTAATTCTGCCGACATGACGGCTGTGGCCCGGGATGAGAGATAGCAGCGTCGCATTTTTCCTTTGGGAAATTGCCTCTCCGTCTGTGAGCCAGAGCTGCCGCTGTGATGACGGCCGCTTTGCCAGCGGATCACTCTCATTTCCCCGACACCGCTCCATGCACTCGACGCGCCCGCTCGTGAAGAAATCAAGCATTCTGGCTTCCTCCATTTCAGCCCTCCTGTTGATGACGGCTGCCAATCCATCGACTTCCGCAGCAGTCAATTCATTCAATGGACCGGGCACCAGTTGGGACGTCAATGCTGACTGGACCGACAGCGGAGTCAACTTGATCCCTGGATTGACCGACGCGCTCCTCATCAATTCCGGTTCGCTTGCCGCTGGTGCCACGGAAACACTCGACGGCTCCTATTCGGTCCAGACCCTCAGCTTTGATATCGGATCGGGTTCGATCAATATCAATGCCAACGCCGGCGGGACGACGGGGCAGACCCTCACGCTCACTGGCGGCACCAATGCCTTGGGAACGACGGACCTCATCGATCTTAGCAGCGCGACCACTGGAACCGCGAATATCGGGGTGACCGGCAATGCGGGCATTACCACCGTGGCGCTAGGCGCGAGCGGAAACATTAGCGTCAACAACGCTTCTGCAACGCTGGACTTCGGAGCAAACTCGATCATCTCCGGGGCATTTAATCTCTCCAAGAGCGGGGCTGGCACGCTAGTGCTGGCTGGGGCGAATACGTTCGGAGGGAATTCCAATACGTTCACGCTCAGTGCCGGAACGCTTGATATCAATAACGCTTCGGCGCTCGGCGACACGAGCAATACCTTGGTCATCAGTGGCGGGACGATCGACAATACGAGCGGCGCCGCGATCACGACCAGTAATTATGCCGAAACCTGGGGCGGAAACTTTACCTTCACTGGCACCAATGCGCTGAATCTTGGGACCGGCGCCGTTGGCCTGGGATCGGCTACGCGTACAGTAACGGTCAATGGGACTGGCGTAAACGGCACGCTGACCGTTGGCGGCGTGATTTCCGGTACGGGCGGTCTGACAAAGTCTGGCACTGGGACGCTTGTATTGACCGGAGTGGATACCTATACGGGAGCAACCACGGTCAACGGCGGCGTGTTGACTTACTCGGGAAGTGGCGGCCTCTCTGCCGGAACGGGAGCTGGCTTAACGGTCAGCGGTGCGTCGGGTGCGTTGCTCAATATTGCCGCGACTGGATCTCTCGGCTTCAGTTCGACATCGGTGGGCGCCGCAAACGCACCCGGTGCGATTGTTCAGGCGAGCGGGACGTTCACCGCGATGAACGCTAACTCCGTTTACATGGCACTGGGTAATGGCGGATATGGCTCTTACACCCTTAATGGAGGGACCTTTAATGCGAGTAATTCCTCTGGAGTGCGGGTAGGCGTAGGCTCAGGTGGACAAGGCGTCTTTCTGCAAACGGGCGGCACGGTGAATTTAACCCGGTACTTCGCGGTGGGTTTCCAGACGGCCGCTGCTACTCCCGGTACCGTGACCGTTACCGGCGGTACCTTGAATGGGAATGCTTCATTCGGATTTATCGTCGGCAATAGTGGCGGCAATGGTGTGATGAATCTTGGAACGCAAGCTGGCGGGGCTGGGTTGATTGTCTCGAATTGGGGTACAGGACTCGAAATCGACGATGCAAACGGAGGCAACGGCACGCTCAACTTGAATAGTGGCACCTTGAGACTGACGGCGGGCAGCATCGTTCATCCAACCGCTACCGGAACGAGCACTGTGAACTTCAATGGCGGCACCCTTCAGGCAGCGGGTGCTGGACTCACCTTGATCGGTACTACGCTTAGCGCCGTCAATGTTTACAATCGGGGAGCCACCTTCGATACCCAGACGAACACGGCGACGGTGAGTGCAAATCTACTCGCGCCTACGGGCAACGGGATCTATCCAGCCGGCGGCACTCTCGCCGTCGCAAGCGGGGGGAGTGGATATATTGGAGCGCCTCTGGTCGCCGTGAGCGGCGGCTCCGGCACGGGAGCGATGGCAATCGCGAATATCTCAGGAGGGGTGATCACGGGAGTGACGCTGACTAATCCCGGACAGAATTTTCAGGTCGGCGACCAGCTCAGCTTTACCTTTACCGGCGGCGGCGCGTCCTCGCCTGTGGGAAGCTTCCAGTACGCACTCACGGCGGCCGACATCGCGGCCAATAACAGTGGTGGTGTTACGAAACTGGGTGCCGGGACGCTTACACTGAGCGGGGCGAATACTTATACGGGGCCGACGACTGTTCAGGGCGGTACTTTGGTTGTCGGTGGAGCCAGCGCACTCGGAACGGGACGCGTGAATATGACCGGCGGTACCCTGAATCTCAGCGGCCATAATGCAACCCTCAATAGCATCGCGAGCACGGTTACAACTTCGGTGATCCAGAACGCCAGTGCGACTCCAGTGACGCTCACCACTGGTGGTGACAATACCTCTACGACATATGCATCCGTTCTCGCCGATGGTACTGGCGGCGGATCGCTCTCCGTGGTCAAGACGGGTAGCGGAGCGCTGACCCTTTCCGGAACCAACACCTATACGGGAACGACAGCAATCAATGGCGGCGTGCTGAACGTCAACGGATCGCTCGCCAGCCCTTCGGTATCTGTCGCTGGATCGGCCGGGATCGGTGGCAGCGGAACGCTTAACGGCTCCGTCACGGTCAACAATGGAGGCGTCATCAACGCAGGCTATCAGGGCCTTGGCGCCCTCAGCATAGCGAATCTAACGCTCGGCGCGACTGCTGGCGATTTGGCAACGGTGAATCTGACTGCTGGGGCTACCGAGATCAATGTGGGTGGAACGCTTACCCTCAATGGGGGCGCCGGAAGTGTGACTCTAAATGTCGGAGGCGCTGCGCCGTCGATCGGCCAGTACCCGCTCGTTGCTTACGGCAGCATGGCCGGCACAGGATATTCCGCATTCACGCTGGGTACCTTGCCGAATCGTGTGATCGCAAATCTCGTCAACAATACGGCGAACAATTCGTTCGACTTGAACGTGACTGGCGTGGATTTCCCGGTATGGACGGGAGCCCTTGGCAGCGAGTGGAGTGCCAATACGCTTGCAGCGCCCAAAAACTGGGTGCTCAATTCAAACCACGCGAACAAGACGGACTATCTCCAGGGAGATAGCGTTCTTTTCGATGATACTGCGACAGGTTCCACGACGATCAATATCGGGGTGGCAAATGTCTCTCCTGGCGCGGTGACTTTTGCGAACTCTACGTTGAGTTATACCTTGATGGGTGGTTTCGGAATTGCCGGCGGCGCTGCGCTGACGAAAACCGGGGGCGGCATGCTGACGATTTCTAACACGAATAGTTTCACCGGGCCTGTCAATATCAGCAACAGCGGCGTTATCTCTGTCGCGAGTGTCGCCAATGCTGGAGTGCCAAGTCCATTGGGCGCGGGTACCACGATCAATGTCGATTCCGGCATGCTTTCGTTTACCGGTGCGAGCGGTTCGACCGATCGGAATATCATGGTCAATTCTGGTGGGATGATTCTCGACATCCCTGGTAACCTTATTCTTACGGGGGGCATCACCGGGTCGGGGGTGGTGTCGAAGATCAGTAATGGTGCATTAACACTCGCCGGGGCGAATGGCTTATCGGGCGGGCTGAATCTTTATGCTGGTCAGCTGAATATCAATAACCCGGCCGCGCTGGGTACGGGCACGTTTGCGATCAACGGTGGATCCATTGATAACACGAGCGGTGCGCCCATCACGATCTCGACTAATAACGCGCAGGCCTGGGCGGCTGATTTTACCTTCATCGGAAGCAAGAGCTTGAACCTTGGAACCGGTCCCGTGACGCTTTCGTCCGATCGTACGCTGACGGTCAGTGCGAATACGCTCACGGTCGGCGGCGTGATCTCCGGCTCCGCCGGCCTCACAAAGGCCGGGAACGGCACGCTGCTGCTCGCGGCGGCAAATACATACACTGGTTCGACCAATGTGAACGCGGGCGTGTTGCAGATTGGCGGCAATACATCCGTTCCGACGGCGTCCCTCATCACGGTGGCCTCTGGCGGAACGTTTGATACCAATGCGAACGGGCAAGCCGGAAGAAATGTACTGACGATTGCCGGTACTGGCGCGCCTGGCCAACTCGGTGCGATCGTTAATACGAGCGGAGCCAACGAGGGATCGGTCGGAAATGTCACGCTCAATGGGGATGCCTCGGTCGGGACTTCAGGTGGGAAGCTGGACTTCTACGGCACGATCTCCGGCGGCTACACGCTCACAGCAGCGGCGGGATCGACGGCGATCGATGTTCGGACTACAAACTCGATCTCCGGATTGACGGCATTCATTGTGAATAGTCCGGTGATTTCGGAAGCCAGCCAGAGCTGGGCCGGACCATATACCGTCAACGCTGGCGGCGCGCTTGGCGGTTATAATAGTATTGCATACTCGGGAAGCGTGACGCTCAATGGTGGAACCCTTTTCGCCAATGGAAATAACTTCACAACGACCTTTGGAGGTTCGGTCACAGTCCAGTCCGCTTCCACCATCGGTAGTACGTCAATCGCGGCTGGAAGCACGCAGGGTGGCAGTAATATCACTGTTTCCAATGCGATCTCCGGTCCTGGCGGCATCACCTTTGGCGGTTCGAAGATAACGACGCTGGGGGCCTCAAACTCTTATAACGGTGGCACGACGATCACGGGCGGCACTGTCGTTGCAGGTGCGACTGACGTCTTGGGAACGGGTGGCCTTACAATGTCGGGTGGCACATTCACCCTGAATGGCAATAATACGACCGTCGCCAGTCTCTCGAGCACCGTGACTACGGCGACGATCCAAAACGCCAATGCGACGGCGGTCACGCTGACCGTTGGGGCTAGTAATGCTTCGACGAGTTACACATCCACTCTGGTGGATGGAACGGGCGGGGGGGCGCTGGCGCTGACCAAGAATGGCAACGGTGCGCTGACACTTTCCGGGACAAACACTTATACAGGGCCAACGACGGTCAACGGTGGAGCGCTGGTTGTGACGGGTAGCATCAGCGGGAGCACGGTCTCGGTAAATGGTGGTGCGACGTTGGCCGGAACCGGTGCGCTCGGCGGCGCGGTAACCACCTCCAGTGGCGGCACGATCGCGCCGGGCGTAAACGGACTGGGGACGCTCACAGTAAATAATGCGGTGACTTTTGCCTCCGCTTCGACGTTTAGCGTCTGCCTGGGTGGAGTCGGCTCAGGCCAGGTGAGTGTCCTAAATGCGAGTGGTATCAATCTGAACGGCGACGGCGGAACTGGGGCCACGCTTCAATTGAACCTCGTCAATGGGTATGTACCTGCAGGTGGTGACCTTCTCGTGATTGCCCTCAACTCCGGTTCTGAATCGGGTGGCTTCGCTGGCACTAGTGTCGATAGCAATCCAAATTACTTCGGAGGAGCTTCATTTACGTCGTTCGTGAGTGGCGGAATTGAATACGCCGTCAGTTACAACGCGACCGCAACGAGTTTCACCGGGGGGACCGGGATTGCATTGATGGCAATTCCCGAACCCACATCACTCGCGCTGTTGGCCAGTCTGACCATGCCTGTTGGCCTCCTGAGGTTCCGCCGGCGGCGCGCGTAAGTTCCTGTCCGTCAGGATAGGCCGAAGGCGGGAGCGGCACGAATTGACATGACGCCGATCGCTGGCCTGCAGCGGTTGGCGCGATGTAACCGGGCATGGTTGTATGACGCGCTTGCTTATGCCGAAGGCTGGCATCTTGTCATCGCGACGATCACAATTGGGTCATGCGTATGCTGAATCCCCCCCGATCGGCGCCGAAGCGCCTGGAACAGGCTGCTCCGGATTATGATAGCTTTTGGAATCGCGCTGGCGTTTGAGAGCGCTGGATAATGCGCCACTTGGCCGGCGCAATTTTTCGCACCTTATGCGGATCTAACGCTCTGGCCTACGCCGAACCTTCCGGGGATTCAGCAGCAACAGGAGCAAAATTTCTTTACGGCAGTCTTCGTCACGGCCGATACCTCGAAAAACGCAGCTACCGCTGCGCCGAATCAGATCCCGGCTTGGGGCGGCCAAACTGCTGATTCGGTCAGCAGCGGATTCCTAGCTTCGAGCTTTACCCAGATCCGGTCGCAAGGTGGCGACGTGATGGTTAGTTTCGGAGGTGAGGACAGGACGGAACTGGCGCTTTATCTTACCGATCTCTCGCGGCTGGTGAGTGCTTACCAATCCGTGATCGATCAGTATTCGCTGACCATGATCGATTTCGATATCGAAAGAGCGGCGGCGGCCGACCATGCGTCGATCGACCGCCGTTCAGCCGCAATCAAGCAACTGCAGAATACGGCGATTGCCAATGGGGGGACGCTGGAAGTGTGGCTGACGCTGCCGGCACTCCCCACCGGGCTCACTGCCGATGGCGAATATGTGGTCCAGTCGGCGCTTGCTGCAGGAGCGCAACTCGCTGGGGTCAACATCACCCGATGCGGAACGTGCGGCGGAACTTTGTGAATGCGCCGCAGGGCGTCGGCTTCTGGGACATCGCGCGGCAGATGCCGCTGATCAAGTCAATTGGTCCAAATCCAATTCTCGATGCGGCCCGTGACTTCGTGAAGAAAGGGATTCAGCAACCGATCATCGCCGAGATGCTGGATAACCTGGCGATCACTCCGGGTGACGCCATGTTTGGCGTGACGCCGGCAAAGCCGACGTCGTCCTTCGATCGGCTGCTACAGCAGGCGAAGGTGATTCCAGGAGCTGCGCACGAGACTTGGGTGGAGAAGAGTCTCAAGTGGGCGCCGAAGATCGTGGGCGCCCTGAAGGCAATCCAGATGGCGGGCCGGATTAACGAGATCGTGCCGAAGGCGAGTATCTATCAGATCCTGACGAAGCGGCTCGGATGGACTCCGCAAGAGGCTGCTTTCTACGTGCGGAACTACATCGGGACGCCAAACTACAACAAGAAGGGCAAGCACATCAGCCTGGTGAATTCGACGTTTCCCTTCGTGAATATCTGGATGCGTGGATGGCAGGCAGACATGGAGCTGGCGCGCAAGGGATACCAGCGCACCGATCGTCCAGACGACAAGGTGACGACGCCGGCGTCCTGGTGGTTCCGCTGGAGTATGACCAACGGGATTTGGACGGTGCTGAAAGTAGCGGC
>OUMH01000034.1_pt1 | contig 10152 bp, 3 predicted proteins | sample 1690951 | NCBI WGS metagenome assembly OUMH01 (sample SAMEA3914864, study PRJEB12502) | metagenome | biome: forest; material: soil | place: USA | collected 2012-03-12 | depth 0.3 m
AAATGATATCGATCTTTCACTACCATGGACGCATCTTGCCTAACTATCTGATCATTAGCAACTTGCAAATAAACTCAATTTGAAGACACGCCCTAGTGAACTTCAATGCCACAAACGGAATTTCTCCCTTAGGCGGTTTGACCATTGGGAGTGATGGGAATTTCTACGGGACGACGAGGTCTGGGGGCGCAAGCGGCTACGGTACGGTATTCACGATGACACCGGCCGGAGAGTTGACCACACTCGTGAGCTTTAACTCCAGTAATGGTGCGACTCCGCTTGCCGGAGTAATCCAGGGAAGCGACGGGAATTTCTACGGGACGACGTCTGCCGGCGGAACGAGCAATCTGGGCACGGTATTCCGGGTGACGCCAGATGGAGAACTGATGACGCTTGTGAATTTTGACTCTAGTAATGGTGACAACCCGTCTGCCGGATTGACCCTGGGAGGTGACGGGAACTTCTACGGAACAACCTATAGCGGTGGAACGAGCGGCTATGGGACAGTATTCCAAGTGACTCCAAGTGGAGCATTGACTACGCTTTATACATTCGATGGACTTATCGCGGCGAATCCGCGATGCGCCCCAATTTTTGGCGAGGATGGCAATCTGTATGGAACTGCGAATCAGATGGTGATCTGGAGGATCGTATTTGTACCGACGGTCTCGACCGAAACAGCAAGTAGTATCGGATTGGACGGTGCGACGATCTCCGGAACCGTTGCTCCAGACAGGACTGATGCAACGGTGGTATTTGAATATGGAACTGACACCGCATACGGGACGACAATATCGGCTACGCCGGGGACGGTAAGCGGGACGAGCGGAGCAACTGCGGTAAGTGCCAGCCTCACCGGCTTGTCGCCGCACACGCCGTATCATTACCGAGTGGATGCGACGAATACCGCTGGCACGAGCAGCGGAGTTGACGCAACTTTCACGACAGCGAATACACCGCCCACGGCTGGATCTTCGACTGCGAATCTCAATACGGGTGATGCGGTGACGATCACGCTGCCCTTTGCCTTGACCGATGTGGATGGCGATTCGGTGACGGTGCAGAGTATTAGCGCGAGCGATGGCGCGCCGTTTATGCTCGGAACGGTGACCGGCGATACGGTGCAGGTAACGGCCAGCCTGAACGCCGTTGGGACCGGGACGATCAATTTTACGGTAACTGACGGATTCGGCGGAACTGCGGATGGCAGCGTTACGATCACTGTGGTGGACAGCCTGCCTCCGGTATTTACGAGTGTGCCTTCGGATATCACGGTGGAAGCTCCAGTCGGAACGCGTGGAGCGGTGGTGAATTACTCCGCGGCAACTGCGACCGACAATGTAGGGGTAGCTTCGCTGACTGTGAATTACCCGAGCGGCTCAACGTTCCCGATCGGGCAGACCGTGGTTCAATATACGGCAGCCGATGCGGCAGGGAATGCTGCGCATGTTAGCTTCAGTGTGACTGTGCTATCCGGTGATGCCGCTGCGGATGCGCTTGGAATTAAAGGCACGGCAGTGGCAGGAGAGGGTATTTCGGCTGGAGCGATGTGGTCGGGTTTTGGCGTGCCCTGTGCGACGGGTTCCGGGGATGCCTTCTTCACTGCGACGCTGAAAGTTGGCAAGGTAAGTGAAAAGGGCATTGTCCTTTTGGATGGAGCGACGGGGAATGTGAGCGCGCTTGTTCAGACAGGCTCCGCAGTTCCGGAACTGAGCGGTGCGATGTTTTCTGCATTCAAAGATCCGTTGGCGGTGAATACCGTGAGAGGCGAAGAGGCGATGGTGTATCTTGCAACAATCTCTGGCAAGGGGGTCAGTGCATCGAATAATCAGGTTGTGGTCCGCAATCGGTTGAACAATGGCGCGATCGTGAAAACCGATTTGCTCGGTCAAAACAGGATGACGATCGATTATGCGGGGGCCAAAGTATCGCGATTTACGTCGCTGGGTCTTGGATCGGATGGAACGGTGTGGGCTTCTGTCGCACTGGCGCAGGGAGTTGGCGGAGTGACGGCGTCGAATAACTTGGCCCTGTTAGGATGGGTTCCCGGAGTTACCACGCCAGTGGAAGTGCTGCGCAAAGGGGAAGCGCTGCTGCTGAGTGACGGGAAGAAGCATGTGGTAAGTACGATCGCCACTTTGGCGTCCGCAAGCGGATCGCCCGGCCAGGGGCGCTGGGAAGGTCCGCACAACTTGATCATCCGTATAGGCTTTGTAGATGGAGCGGTGGCGGTGATGACTACGACGAGCGCGGGGACCGTGACCGAGGTGGCGCGTAAGGGCCGGAATATCACGCTGCTGGATTCCACCGGGGCCGTGGAGGCGGCAGGAGCGCAGTGGTCGAGCTTTGGGCTCCCATCAGTGGACTTAGACGGAGTGACTACACTCAAAGCCACGCTCGCTGCGAATGTCGCGGGCGTAACAAGCGAGAATGCTACAGGGCTATTCCGCCTGGAAAACGGTTCGTTGCAATGGACGACGCTGGCAAGGACGGGCGATAGCACTGGCCTCTCGGATCACTCGACCTTCTCGAGCTTCAGCGATCCCGTAAGCAATGCAGGGGGGACGGTCGCCTTTGTTGCGACGCAACTTGCAGGCAAGGTGAAGACGATGGGCCTGTGGAATTCGGCACTTACTAATCCGGGCGTATCTGCAAGCCGGGAACTGACTCAAATCGCTGCGGTGCATCAGACCGCGCCGGAAACTGGCGGAGCGTTGTTTGCGAACTTTGTGTCGGTTGCATTGCCGGAGTGGGAAAATGCCGGTCCGCTTTTTGTGGCAACTTTGCAATCCGGGCCCGCCGGGACTGCAAGTCATGGAAAAGTGACGGCTGCAAACAAGACAGGCCTCTGGGCAGTGGACTTCAACGGAAACCTACGGCTGCTTTTGCGAGCAGGCTCTCCGCTGCCTGGGGCGGCAGTTGGAAGTCCCGCAGTAAAGGCCTTCTCGGTATTGCAGGCTGTGCCTGGATCGACGGGCCAGACCCGCGCTACTGATGGCCAGTATGAGGTATTCTGCAACGTGACCTATGCCAATGGCACGACCGCTGTCGTGAAAGTCCAGGTGCCATAGGACGCAAAGGATTTGCCCAGCATGGCGCACGCGCATTGCGCCATGATACCGTCGCGGAGTCCGCGTGACCTTCGCTGTCCTGAGATTCCTCTTTGATTTCCGGAGCGTACTTCAGCTCAGCCTTGCGGTAGGTAAACCCTGCAATGACCAGGGCGTCTGAAGACGTGACGTTGAATTTGTAAGTGGCACCATTTTGATTGGAAGAGACGAGCGGCATGCCAGTCGTCCCGGGGTCAACCTAGCACGCGAGAGGTGACTGATTGAACTGGCAGGGATAGGACACAGGATTGCGTTTTGCTCAACGCCGGGTTGACGTGCTCCCCAAAAACTGGGCCAGGAGATATGAGGCGAATCCGGGGCACTAGACATGGATTTCACGGGAAGGGGGCACTGTGTCGACCAGTTTCCTCCTCGGGTGCCGTGACTTGGGATGCGCGAGTCTTCTTCACCCGTGCGCACTTCTGCGCGCTTGCGAATTGCTCAGGTTGCTCCTACCTGTCCAATCGCTTCCGTCTACCTCCAGCTCATGCGCCATTCGTCTCTCCGCTTCATCTGCTGGGCGGCGTGCGTTTTCTTCCTTCTTCCTTTTTCCTTCTGCCTTTCCTCAACTCTTCCTCCTCTGACGCGTTTCTGGCAGACGGAGGACAGCCTGCCCAGCAATGATGTGCGTACCATCGCCGAGACTCCGGACGGTTTCCTCTGGGTCGGCACGGCAGCCGGCCTGGTCCGATTCGACGGGCTTCACTTTGAGCCCTTTGGATCGCGCGAGGGAGCACTGGCGGCCGGGGTGACCAAGCTTTTGGTAACGCGCGACGGCACCCTTTGGGCCGCCTGTGAGGGAGTCGGTCTCGTCCGGGTGCGTGGGGGTGTGGTTACCACCTTCGCGGAGAAGGAAGGGCTTCCCTCGCGCGAGGTGTGGGCGCTCGCCGAGGACTCGGGAGGCACGCTCTGGGTTGGGACGGTTCGTGGGGGCGCACGATGGCAGGACGGGCACTTCATTGGGTTGCCGGATCCTGGCTGGGGAACGCTTGGTGCCTTGCTCCCCAGACGCTCGGGCGAGCTATGGGCTCGCTTCGGACATGAACTGGCGGAGTGGAAAGATGGCGCATGGGCGAAGGTCGCGCCCGCGCCGCCTGATCGCCTGAACGCATACACGGATCTGTTTGAGGATGCGCACGGGAATGTGTGGGCGGGCTCGCAGAACAGGTCGGCTCTGCGCTTCGATGCGAACGGTTGGCGGAGCTTTCCTGTCGCGATGAAGTTATCCATGCCGGGGCTCACGCGATTTGCCAGCGCGCCTGGCGACGAGGTTTACGCCGGAGCTTCCGGGAACGATCTGTGGAAACTGAGCGGCGAGAAGTTCGTGCCAGTCAGCATCGAGGACGGTTCCGAAGTGGCGATGCAGACGCTGTGCGTGGATGCCAGCGGCCAGCTTTGGGTGGGCACTGCGTCAAACGGTCTCGTGCAGTTGTCCCCCCGGCTTGTCGAGAGGGTGCGAATCGAGCCTGCGGGAGGGCGCGACGTCGTTCAGGCGTTGTGGGAGGTGTCACCTGGTGTGTTTTGGGTCGCGGTGGAGGGGATGGGCGTTTGGCGCTGGGAAGACTGCCACTCGGAGCGGATTTCCCCAAGTCCGGAATTCAATACCATCCGCTATTGCCATTCGATTCTGGGCGCGAGGGACGGCACGATCTTTGTTGGTTCCGAACGCGGCCTTTGGGCTTTTCGCGAAGGGCAGGGCGCAAATCGATTGACCCTGCCGGATTGGTCCGAAGGGGATTACGTGCGGAGCCTTGCGGAGGATTCCAAAGGTACAATTTGGGCAGGCACCGGCGGCGGGAGAATTTATCGCGTCCAAGGCGGACGCGCGGAACTCTTTGACGCACATTTGAAATTGGGATCGGTGCATGCCATCGCAGTGGCACCGGATGGCGTCGTTTGGGTTGCAAGGTACAGAGGTGTGCAGCGATTTTCGGAAGGTAGAGAGACGAGGTTTTCCACCGCGGATGGCTTGCGCACGAACGATGTCCGGGCGCTTTGCGTGGACGGCAGCGGTACGTTGTGGGCTGGCACCTCTGGCGGAGGGCTGGCTCGCTGGCGGGGCGGACGCTTTCAGTCGATCGGGCCGGAAGCCGGGATGACTGATGATACCGTATTCCAAATCATGGACGATTCCCATCGCCGGCTATGGCTCGCCGGGCCGCTCGGCATTTCCTCCCTTCCGGTGCGCGAAATCGAGGCCGTGCTGGACGGGAGGGAAAAGACAGCGAATCCGCACGCATTCGGTCGCGGCGACGGAATGGCAACGAGCGGTTGTGAGGAAACGCGGCCGATTCGGGATCACGAGGGGCGGCTCTGCTTTGCTACCATCCGCGGGTTTGTGCGCGTAATTCCTTCCCCGCCATTCATTCCATCCCAGAGGGATCGCGTTTTCCTAGAGCGCTTGCGAGTCGATGGAGAGCTGCACACCAGGCCTCCGGGCGCGCCGTGGCCTGCTTCCATGGATCTCGGAACCGGCACCAGGCGGGTGGAAATCACCTTCACCTCACCGCAATTTCATGCCCCGGAGAACGTCCGTTTTCGCTACCGGCTTTCCGGCCTGGATGAGGAATGGCATGACGCGGGCAGGCAGAGAACAGCCGTTTTTGCCCAATTGCCTGCCGGACGTTATCGCTTCGAGGCGATGGCGATGGAGCCGGCCGGGAATTGGGCCGCTCCAGTTGCGCTGGACTTGGAGCTGCATCCACATTTCTGGGACACCGGTTGGTTTCATGGCTGTTCCGCGCTGGTGGTGATTCTGGCGGTCGCGGCCGCGGTGCGTCTGGTGGTCAGGCACCGGGCCGGCAAAGAACTCGCCCGACTCGAAAGACAGCACGCGCTCGAGCAGGAACGCGCTCGCATCGCTCGCGATCTCCATGACGAGCTCGGGGCGGGGCTGACCAAAATCGGGAAGCTGGCCGAAGGATGGAACGATGGCGCCGTCACCCAGGCCACCCGCGACGTGGTACAGGCGCTGGACGAAATCGTCTGGACGGTCAATCCGCGCAACGACACGCTGGAGAACGTGGCCAGTTACCTGATCCATTATGCCGAGCAGTTTCTGAGGCCGGCTGGAATCGCATGCCGTCTGGATGTGCCGGTGAGCCTGCCCGACGTGACCGTAGGGGCCGCGGTTCGACACCACCTCTATGCGGCGGTCAAGGAAGCGCTGAATAATGCCGTGAAGCATGGCGCACCGAGGCAGGTAAATGTAGGCCTCGATTTGGATGGCGATTTGTTGACGGTGACTGTGCGGGATGACGGCTGCGGATTTACTCCTACTTCGACGTCTGCCGGGGGCGACGGCCTGGCAAACATGGAGCATCGGCTCGAAGCATTGGGCGGGCGACTGCTGCTTCAAAGTCAACCCGGCCAGGGAACTTACGTCACAATGCAACTGCGTCTCAACGGCGGGAGCCAGCCATGCCATCTGAAGAACTGATCCGCGTAGCGATCGTGGAGGATGATCGCTGGCTCCGAGAGAACCTCGCCAGCGAGCTGGACGAAGCTGCCGGCTTTGTCTGCGTCGGCGCCTATCCCACCGCCGAGGAGGCGCTCAAGGCGATTCCAGGCTGCCGGCCCAATGTCGTGATCCTGGACATCAATCTGCCCGGGATGGATGGGATTGAGTGTTTGCGCCAACTCCGGGCAGGGAATCCGGGTACCCAATTTCTCATGCATACCGTGTATGAGGAGAGCGAGAAAATATTCCAGTCCCTGCTGGCTGGCGCGAGTGGCTATCTCCTCAAGCGCAGCAGCACGGCGGAATTGTTCGATTCGTTGCGGCAAGTTTGGCAGGGAGGTTCGCCGATGAGCAGCGCGATTGCCCGAAGAGTGGTGCAGTATTTCAATCAAATGGGGGAGGGCGCGTCTGACATGGACCGGCTGTCACCCCGGGAGCGCGAGGTACTGGAGCTGCTGGCGCGAGGTGACGCTTACAAGGAAATCGCCGACAAACTCTCCCTGAGCATCGAAACCGTCCGCATGAACGTGAAGCGCATCTATTCCAAGCTGCACGTGCATTCCCGCGGAGAGGCTGTGGCCAAGTACCTACGGCGACCGTAGGCCGTAGGCAGCGGTGGGCGGGGAAAATCACTTAGGACACTAGCCGGACGAAAGACGCGCCCCTCCGTTGCTTGCGGGCTTCCGCGTTCCGTCTGCCTCCCGCCCATTACACATGTTTATGGGTATTTCCGGTTTCGAGAGTGGCGGTACGCTGCTGGCAACTCTCGTAACGAGCATCGTGACTGCTCGTAGCAAGCACGGGCCCCCATACATGAATTCCTCCTTCCCCACCCATACGCAGATCAATGGAAATCACGCTGCCCGTCCCGCAGCCGTGAAAGCTCGCCGGCCCATCCTCGCCGCGTCGATTTCGGCCGCATTGCTCAGCGCGGTGACCAGCCATCCCGCAGCGGCGGCCACGAACAACTTCACCGGCAGTGGCACAAGTTGGAACGTCGCAGGCGATTGGAGCAACGGCATCCCGCAGGGAACCGACGCGCTCTACATCGGCACCGCCGGCATCGGCGCCGGGACGACTGAAGTCCTTACCAGCTCATTTTCGGTGCAGACCCTGAGCTTCGATTTCGGCTCGGGCACCCTGAACATCAACGCCAATGCGAGCGGGACCACCGCGCAGACGCTCACGCTCACAGGCGGGACGGATGCGCTCAGCAACACCGGCGACCTCATTGACCTGAGTAATGCGACTACCGGTACGGTCAATATGGGAGTGACCGCCGGAGTCGGCACCACCACGCTGGCACTTGGAGCCAATGGAGCTTTCAATATTTCCAACGCCTCCGCCACGCTCGATCTCGGGGCGAATTCCATCATCACGGGAGCCTTCAACCTTTCCCAAACCGGGGCCGGAACGCTGATTCTGGCAGGAACCAATACCTTTGGCGGCAGCGGGAATAGCTTCACCCTTGGGGGCGGAACCCTGGATATCAACAACGCCTCCGCGCTCGGAAATTCCACCAATACGTTTGTCATCAATGGCGGGACGATCGACAACACCTCTGCGGCGGCGATCACGACTTCCAACTACGCGCAGACCTGGGCCGGCAGCTTCACGTTCAATGGCACCAAGGCCTTGAACCTGGGCACGGGCGCGGTGGCGCTGACCGCCAGTCCCACGATCACGGTGAATGGCACCGGTGCGAACGGAACTCTGACTGTCGGCGGGATCATCTCGGGTACACAAAGCCTGACCAAGGCGGGCACGGGCACGCTCGTCCTGACCGGAGTCAGCACTTACAGCGGCGGGACGACCGTGAACGCGGGCACGCTGAATATCGGCGGTGGCGGAGCCACCGGCTCGATCCCGACCGGTTCGATCACCGTCGCCTCGGGGGCAACGCTGGCCTATAGCTACAACACCGCATTTACCGCGACACCCCTTTCGGTCACCGGCAACTTATCCTACACGTCGACCGCCGGGTTGACCCTGAATGCCGGGACTTACGGCGCCAACCAGCTCACGGCGACCGGCGCGAACGTGACGATCGGCGGCGCCCTGACCCTCAATCCCGGCGCGGGCAATGCGAGCATCACCGGCACGAGCGGCTCGGTTGCCGGTATCACGAGCTCGACCGGTCGTAACATCACTGCGGCCGGGAACGTGACGATTACTGGAACCTCGACCGCGGGCTCTTATATCGACGGTATCTCGCTGGCGGGCGCTTTTACCGATACGACCGGGACGCTGACCTTCATTGGAACGGCAGGGTCGGGCGGCGCGTACGGTTTCGAATGCGGCGTCTCGGGGTCGTGGGCAGGAGCTGTTAGCACTTTCGGCAACGTGGTGTTCAAAGGCACGGGCGGCACGACGCGTAACTCCGACCTCAACACTGGTCCTCTCAGCGGCAACGGCACCGTCACGCTGATCGGCATGTCCAAGGGGCTTAATAGCAGCGCCACCTTCACGTCTTCGGGCGGGCCGTACAACGTCGTGCTTCAAACGACTTCCGGTGGGATCAATGGCCTGCTGGGCTCCGGAACCGATACGACGGGCAACGGCAATTACACCATCAACGCGGCCGGCACGGTGGTCTTCGGCGGGAGGACGGTGAATGCCGGAACCGGCACGATCAGCCTGACCTCAACTACGGGTTATTCGGTAACTTCCAGCAGCAGCCTGACGGGCGCGACGCTCACCATGGGAGATACGACCGGGATCGCTCTCTCCTCCGGTGCCACGCTCACGCTCAATGCCACCGGCACTCTTGCCAATGCCATTAGTGGAGCAGGGAGTATCAAGGTGGCCGGCGGTGTGATCACCCTCGGCTGTGCCAGCACTTACACTGGCACGACTACGATCAGTGGCGGCACTCTTGATACGACGAATCTCACGGCACTCGGTAATGGCGGTGCGCTGATCATGTCCGGCACCGGGGCGCTCGGACTTTCCGGCGCATCCCTGACGACCGGTGCACTTACTGGCGTCAGTACCAATACCATTGCTACCGACGTGAGCGGCAGCAATGTCCTCACGGTCGCGAGCGCCAGCTCCGCCACTTTCGCGGGTATTATCTCGGGCGCGGGCGGTTTCACAAAGAGCGGCTCCGGCACCCAGACATTGACTGGAGCCAATACTTACGCGGGCGCGACCACGCTTGGCCAGGGAACGCTGAAGCTCGATTTCTCGGCAAGTGGTGCTCCCCCGAGCAATATCATTGGCAGCGCTTCCACGCTGATGACGAGCGGCGGGGCCCTCGCTATCGCTGGCAGCTCGAGCGCAGCAAATTCGCAATCCTTTGCAGGCACTACGGTCAGTCCGGGAGGCTCGTCCATCCTGCTCACGACGAACACCACAACGGCGCAAAATGTCGCGCTCAACCTTGGGACGATCACTCGCAGCGTGGGAGGTACGGTGGACTTTACGCTTCCATCTGGAACGCTGTCAGCCACGAATGGAATCACCGCGATGGGTAACACGGGCGGCGCGATTCTCACGAACGGCGGTGTCCCGTACGCCACCATTGCCGGTGGCAGTGACTGGGCGGCGATGGACACGACGAATACATTCATCGTGGGGCTC
>OUMH01000001.1_pt1 | contig 8449 bp, 5 predicted proteins | sample 1690951 | NCBI WGS metagenome assembly OUMH01 (sample SAMEA3914864, study PRJEB12502) | metagenome | biome: forest; material: soil | place: USA | collected 2012-03-12 | depth 0.3 m
GAGGCCACTTGCGTCGACACAGGAGCCTGCCCCGCCGGCCATATCGTGCCCGCAACAATGCTCGTGATTTGCGATCCCGCGCTCCCCTTGTTGCTGTAAAGAATATTCATCGTCCTGTTCGTCCGGCTCAGATCAATATCAACCAGCATCCTTCCGTTGAAGCTCCCCGCGCCATTCGTATTCGCAACCACAAGCACCTCGCGATCCGACAGAATGCGCGAAAACGCAATCACTCCATGTGGCCCCGTCGACAAACCAAAATCCGTTCCGTTCCCTGACACCTCGCGAAAATAGAGCCGCCCATAACGCAGCGGCGCTTCTGCCAGACGAACCGCCGCAATCTTCTTCAACTCCACATGGAACGTCGACGTCTCATCGAACGCATCAGCCTTCCCCCACAACGCCTCGCGCACTGACTCAAGCGCATCAAGTCCATCGATCGTTCCCTGCAGTCCCTGCTCCGTTCCGTAATAGACACACGGAATCCCCTGCAGCCCGAAGATAAGCGCGAGCGCCATCGTCACCTGTTCCGGCAGAGTCCCGGGCGAATTGAATCGCCCATTCTGATCGTGATTATCAATGAAGCTGACAAAATACTTCCCCGCCTCTCCATGCGAAGAAATCTGATTCTTTTCCGCCTGTTTGCGATCGTTGAAGACCGCCGCAATCGTCTCCACTCCCGGAGGATTCGTTCCCAAAGCCTTGATCACTCCGGGCAACTGATAAAACAGCGGAAAGTCGAGCGCTGCGTCAATCCCGAATCCCTGATTATCCGCCGCGTTTCGCCCCACAAACTGATCAATCAAACCCTCCTGATCGTAGATCTCTCCGAAAGTGAAAAAGTTCCTCTTCCCCGCCCCCAGCGCAAACTCCCGCATTGCATTGCCAAACGTGGCAATCATGTCGGGCCGCACATACTTCACCGTATCGATGCGATATCCGTCGATGTCGTACTTTGCTATCAAATACTGATAAGCCCGAATCAGAATCCCCAGCACCGGAGTCACGCCATACTGTTCCCGCAGCGGCTCCTGCCCCGGCACACTCGCGTCATACTCCACAACCAGCTGCCGCATCACGCCAAAATCCCCCGGCACAAATCCCTGCGGCCCCGGCGAATCGGAATTCTTCGCGCCCCGCCTCCTGAAAAACACCGGCCGCTGAAGATCTAACGGCCACACCGCATCATCAGCACCTGCACCGAGAGGATCAGTCGCATCCTGCCACGCCGCATTCGCATTACCCGAATTCGCCGTGCACTTCATCCACTGAATGGGCGGCTCATTCCCCGGCGGCCCATACAACAGCGCCCCATCCGTAAACGAACTCTGCACCTGGCCCTGCCGAAAATAATCAAACACGCGTCCCGCATGATTCAGCACAATGTCCACGATCACGTACATGCCGCGCGCATGCGCCTCCTGCACCAGTGCCTGCAGTTCCTTCTCCGCCGTCGCCTGCGTGCCATCGCTCGCGAATCGCGCTTCCAGATTGAAATAGTCCTGCGTGTTGTAACCGGGATACGCAAAAGCGAACCCATCAATCTCCGGCAGCGTGTTCTTCAGCACCGGTGAAAGCCAGATCGCCTTCACTCCCAGATCCGCAAGATAACCCAGCTGCTTCCTCACTCCTTCAAACTTGCCGCCCTGCCGAAACCCGTACTTCTTGTTCCACGCGAATGCAGGCGCAGCGTCGGGATTGTTGAACCGGTCAATCAGCAAGAAATAAATCCAGCAATCGCGCCAATCCCCAGGCGAAGGGAACGGGAAAGGCACCTGCACCGCAGCGCCGTCCACGACAACAGCAACAGTCCCCGCCTGTTTCGCCGCTCGAACAAACTGCGCAATCGCAGCCTGCACCTCAGGTGAAAACGCCTGCGTCGGCATCCTCTCCACCTCCTCACACTCCGAGTCTCGCACCAAAACAAAAAAGGCGCCCAACAAATGAGCGCCTCTCAGTCCAACACTCTCACTTTCGCCGGATGCATATTCGCAGCCCTCGCGCGCTATCTTATTTGCGCCCACCTGTCACTTTAGACAGTAGGCAAGCCTCAGCCCTTCCGCTAGTGTCACCCAATAAGGGGCGATTCCACGGCGGTCGGCGACCCACCACCCCTCCCCACAGCCGACCACCATCGCCCCCTTTCACCTGGACCAAACCACGGCACGCAGCGCGGTGAGGACAGGTCTTCGCGGTAGCCGCGAAAGGCGCCGAACCCACAACTGCATTTACCTGAGAGGGAATAAACGACGGGAGGAGGAACTCTGCTCGGCATGCCGGCTAAACAGCAGCACGCGAGAGCCCAACTCACTCCTCGCGAAGCAGGATCAGAGGATCAATCGACAGCGCGCGGCGCGCCGGAATCGATGCAGCCACCAGCCCCACAGTCAACATCGCGACCACCACGCCGGCCAGCACCAGCGGATCGCTCGGCGTAGCCTGATACACAATCAGCGCCAGCACGCGCGTAGCCAGCAGTCCCAGCAGCAATCCCGCGGCCGAGCCAACAGCAAGCAATCGAAAGGCCCGGCCCAATGCAGCCTTCAGCACGTCCACCCGCTGTGCGCCCAGTGCCACGCGAATGCCCAGCTCGCGCAGGCGCTTGCTCACCGTGTAGGCCGCAAGCCCGAAAATTCCGGTGATCGACAGCATTGCGCCCATCGTGCCCAGAACACCCAGCGCCAGCGTGGCCATCTTCGGGCCAAAGAACACCGTCGCCATTTCGTCGTAGCGCTTCTCAACCCCCACGGGCAGACCCGCATCCACCTCGCGCAACGCACGCTTGATCGCCACCCCAAGTGCTTGCGGTTCGCGGCTCGACCGAACCACCATCCACGCCGTATTCGAAGGCCATTGCAGAAGCGGAAGAAACATCGCAGGGTGCGGATCTTCCCCCAGAGTGTTGTATTTCCCGTCTTCCGCGACGCCGACCACTTCCACGCGCGTTCCATCGGGCATCTTGAAATGCCGGTTCAGCGCGCCTGTCACCGAGCCAAAGATCTTCTGCGCAAACTCCCGATTGATCACGGCCACGCGCGGCGAATCCCCATCGTCATGCCACGTGAGAGCCCTCCCCGCCAGCAGCACCGTTCCCTCCGCTTTCAGGTATTCCGGGGAGATGTGATACATGTAAGGGCTCGCCACCGCATTCGCAGCCCTCAGGTCAGCCGTTGCGTCGCTGAACACATTCGACGCGTTCGAGTCGTTGAGTAACAGAGGATCACTCCATCCAGCCGCCTCCACGCCGGGAATCGCCTTCACCGCATCGAGCATGCGCCTTTGCATGATGGGCATGCGATCGCCGCCGTAACCTGCCATATGCAGATCCGCGCTCACCAGCATGGAGCGCTCCGGATCGAAACCAAAATTACCATGCAACGCGCGCACCAGCCCGCGAACGGCCACCAGCGAAGACGTAACCAGCACCGCGCAGATCGCTATCTGCACCACCAGCAATACGTCGCGCGCAGAAAGCCCTCTTCCGGTTTTCGCAACGTATCCAGCCTTCACAATTTCATAAGGACTCGCGCGCAACACCTGCCCCGCTGGCACGGCTCCGAAGAAGAATCCGCTCAGCAGCGTCAGCAGCAGCGCAATTCCGTACACGCCCGCATCAGGCGTCACCGGCGTATGCACCGGGAAATTCCCGAACGGCTGCCACATGCTCAGCCAGCGCAACAACGCCACACTGGCCCACAGCCCGATCCCTCCGCCCACCAGCGAAATCAGCACGGCCTCAGTAAACAGCCCGCGCAGGACCCGCTTCCGGCTCGATCCCAGCGCCAGCCGTAGAGCCAGCTCCCGCGAACGATCCGCGGCACGCGCGGCAAACAGGCTTCCGAGGTTGGCGCACGCGGCCAGCAGGATCAACGTCGCCAGCAGCATAAGTCCCACGATGAAAGCCTGAATCGGTCGCCCCATCTCATCCCCGAGAAGGCTCGGCCGCCCCAGCGCAAAAGTCATCTGGTGTTCGTCTCTCGGATACGTCTTTTCGAGCCACGCGCCGATCGAGTTCAAATCCGCAATCGCCTCTTCCCGGCTCACGCCGGCCTTCAGATGCCCCTCAACCCCCAGAAGCCCGCGGCTTCCGCGATCGTTCAGGTCCGTGGCACCCTCCACAAGTTCCTTGTCCACCAGCGGCACAAAAAAGTTGGGAGAATAAAAGACCAGCGTCCCGCGAAAATCCGCCGGCGCTACCCCAATAATCGTGAACGGATGATTGTTCACCTTCACCACGCGCCCCACCACGCCGCGATCATCGTGAAACTGCGTGTGCCAGAAGGCGTAGCCGAGCACCATGTACGGAGCGCTGTTGGCCCCATGCTCATCCGATGGGTGAAAGAAGCGGCCTATATAAGGATGAATCCCCAGCGCATCGAAGTAGTTTCCGGTCGCCTCCACACCCCACGTAGGCGTTGCGCCCTCGCCCGTATCGAGCCCCACCTGGGGGATGGTGTACCCGGCAAGATCCTCAAAGCTCTTGTTCCGGTCGCGGAGATCGATGTATTCCGGATACGACAGGTTCGTGCTCTTGTCGTTGGCGCGCTCAAGCACATAGAGACTATGGGGCGCTGGCACGCTCAGCGGCCGCAGAAACATCCCGTTCAGCACGCTGAACACCACAGCGTTGGCGCCAATGGCCATGGCCAGCGTCAGAACCGCAGTCAGGCTGAAGCCCGGCGACTTCCTCAGCTGCCGGAGCGCGAAGCGAAGATCCTGAAACCAGCCGATCATCCGGGGCTCCCCCTCAAAAACTAACGGCAATTGCCGATCCGTTTCGTCTAACGGCGCAAGAACCTCAAAACAAAACGACTCAGCGAACCAGCCGCCTGAAAAAAAGCACTTTCAACTGTCCATTCTGAACCCATCCTGTCCGAAAATGAACACAACCCGATGAAATGAACGCTGTCGACGAATGATCGGACCGCCAACGCAACCTCGACACGCGAAGCCCCGCGCAAGGCCTGCCCGACACAAAAGTCAGCGCATTCACCCAGGCGCTTTACGACGAAGCGAAATCAAAGGGCTGGATCGTCATCGGCATGAAAGGATCGTCATCAGCATGAAAGATGATCGGAAACGCATCTTCGCATTCACGGCCTGAGAGCATGATAATTCTTCACCGAGCCTACGGCTCCCAAGGGCTTCTCCATCCTGGCGCAGGCGGAGCATCATAAAGCTCCATCCGTGCTTCCTCTATCTCGTAGCGATGATCCTGTGAGCACTCTCCGCACTTGTACCAGAACTCAGCAGGCGTCTGTTTTCCAATCTCGAATCGCCCCTTATACAAGCCGTAATACTTGATCGCGCACAAATTCCCGCACTTCGCCGTCTTACAGGTGACGACCAGATAAACGTGCTTGGCCATAGTGCCGAGAATTATATGCCTTAAGTTTTCAACTAAGCATCAGGCGTACGCTGTACGTCTCTGAGGCAACATTGACAATCTGGGTGCCCGGTTCTCGTTTTCTGGTCCCTGGTCCCTGGTCCCGGTTCTTCAGCGCACATCCACCGACCGGTCGCCTTCATACTCCATGATGTGAAAGTATGCTTCCCACCCGCTCCAGGCGGCCGGCGCCGGCAGCCGCGCAAGCGGATCCTTCAAATGGTCCGCATAGGCCTGCACCAGCTCGCGCGTTCGATACACACCGGTGAGCCAGTCGCCTCGGTACCAGTTCTTCCACTTGCCATACTCGGCCGCGGCCATTGATTTGCGAATGAAATCCAGCTCGTCGAGGGCCACACCGGCTTCAATAAGAGCCTTGTCCCGATCGCCCGCATCGGCATCCTTCACCGCGTTGGCCACCAGCAGCAGAGCGCGGTTGCTTTCACGGTTGATCGTAATCATCGTCAAAACTTCAGCCTGGTAGTAGTCGCGCCGAGCCGGATCAACCAGTTCCTTCGCCGCCACAGCGTGCTTCCACACCCCATCCCAGCGCGGCTCCGCGTCCTCACACTCTTCAATATCCCGTTTCAGCAGCGCCTCGCGCGTTTGTGCATCCGGCGTCGGAACCAGCCGTGGCTGCGTCCACTTCGGCGACTGGCTCGGAATCGCAATCACCTGGTGCTCACTCAGCGCATCCAGAATGATCCGGCGCATCTCCGTGTGATAGTGCTGGTCGCCCTCCTCACGCCTCACGTTGCTCAGCGGCGCCGCCGCCGGCGGAGCATTCCCGGCAGACGTCAATCCTTGCGCGCCAAACGAAGTACGCGGCGAAGGCGCCGCAAAATATTCTTTGTAAATCGCAGCCATCGCGCCAGCCGACCTCGCGCCGAACTCCTCCGTCGCCCAGCGCCGGTAGTACTCGCCATCCGCGTCTCGCTCGTCCGGAACTCCGCCCCACGCCGCCTCCATCAGCGCGCGCGTCGTCATCGCAACCGGTCGAATGTCGCTCGTGTTCACCAGGATGTACGACGTCGCACCCGCGCTGATATACCGCCCCAGCTCTTCCTGAATCACCGCAACCGGTACCATCTCCGAAAGCTGATTCGCATTGCCGTTCATCATCGCGACGTGAAAGTACGCGCCCTGCCCCGCCGCGGCCTTTGCGCCATCCTGCATGTCTCCGTAGCCCGTATCGGCCCACACCAGCGTCACTTCCGGCGGAATCTTCAGGTAGCCCTCCTGCATCAGCCGCGCGCCTTCCTGCCACAGGTCCGTCACAAACTGCGCCTTGGGATACTTCGCGCGCACAATCTTCATCTGCTCAGCGATCGCATCGCTGATGCGCTGGCCCAGCAGCGGATCGTTATCCCTCACACTCGGATCGAGCGATGCATAGCTCGCGTCCGACAACCCGCGCAACCCCACGCTCCACAGAATCTCCTCGTCCGGCTTGTACGTCGCAACGGCATTCGTCCACGCCCGCTCCAGAATCTCCGGGTGCGTCGAAAAATTGTAGGGAACATCTTTCGGCCACCGCGCCACGTTCACCCCAAGCGGAATCGCATGATGCTGATTCACGATCAGCCCGCGCTCCGTCGCGGCGTGCACCTGCGCGTCGTCAGGAAAAATCCACGTACCCGGCACCACCATGTTGCCCTTCAGCCGCAGAATCGTCTCGTAGACGTTGTCCCACGCGCTCAGCGCAATTCCGGTTCGCTCGCTCTTTGTCGCTGGAATCCATCCCGTAAGCAGGTCCTCATCATTCAGAAAAAATCCGCGATACTTGAACACTGGCTTGGGATACACCCGGTCAAAATCCGTGGGCAGTGGAATCGAGCTGCGCTTCTCCGGCTGCTTGTCCGTCCACAGATACATGGGATCAACGCCCAGGTAACTCTGCGAAAACTGATAGATCGCGTAGATCGTCCCGCGCATATCCGCGCCCGTCAGGCACACCAGACGCTTCAACGGCTGCCGCCCCGGTATACGCAAAACGGAGAACGCGAACGACTCCGGATCGCTCGGCATCGTGCATTTGATCCCCGCATGCACCCTCGAGCGATCCGCAATCAGAATCGCCACCGGACCCGCATCCTCCAGCGTGCTTACGAGGCCTGGCGTTTGCCCAAACACCTTCAGGAAGTCGTTTCGCAAATCATCGGTAGCGCGACGCACCGGCCCCGGCTCCTCCGCGCTCTCCACAATCGTTACCGAGCTGTCAATTACGACGCCCGTCTTCTGCGCCCCTGCAGCAGGCAGCGCAGCAAGCACCCATACCGCGACAGAAGCGATCAGCGCTATGAAAGAGAAACGAACAGAGCCCGGAAACAACATGATTTCTCCTCAGAAGGTTCTCGAAATTAGCCTATTCCCTGTTCCCTGTCCCCTGGAGCATCCTCTCAATCCGCCGATCCGGCACCAACCATATAAGCGCCACAACAACATAAATCGCCTGCGAAGCCCAGCGGTTTCTAAAGGCCAGCGGAATCGCCATAGCATAGAGCACCACCGACAGCGTTCCCTTGCGATCCTTTCCGACCGCTTTCGCCAGAACCGACTCCTCTCCTTCAATAGCGATCAGCGCGTGCGCAAGGATCCAATACGCTACACCGGCCATCATCAAGATCCCGCCGTACATCGCTGTGGGAAGAGGACCGAAGTCGTTCTGACCCATCCAGCCGGTCACCGACGGCAGCAGCGACAGCCAGAACAGCAGATGCAGATTAGCCCACAGCACGCCGCCCGAAACGCGCTTCGCCGCATGCAGCAGGTGGTGATGATTGTTCCAGTAAATGCCGACATACACAAAGCTCAGCACATAACAGAAAACACCGGCACCACCGGCCGCAGCGCCTGAAGATCCTGCCCGTGCGGAATCCGCAGATCCAGCACCATGATCGTAATAATGATCGCGAGCACGCCGTCACTAAAGGCTTCCAGCCTCGCCTTATTCATGCAGACTCCTTAGATCACCGCCCGCCCAGAGACCACAACGCCGGCGCACCCCTCCAGGAATTCTTCCTACGCGCCCTGATTGTACTGTGGAGGAAGACAGCGCAAATA
>OUMH01000005.1_pt1 | contig 6956 bp, 6 predicted proteins | sample 1690951 | NCBI WGS metagenome assembly OUMH01 (sample SAMEA3914864, study PRJEB12502) | metagenome | biome: forest; material: soil | place: USA | collected 2012-03-12 | depth 0.3 m
GGCGAGCCACGACTCTGTCAGTGCCGAAGAGCAGGCGTCTTGCTCCGCTCGGTCCCTCCAGCTCTGATTCGAAAACGAATTCAGGCAACCATTCTAAATAGCAATCGGTCAGCACCGTCTGTTTCCGAACATCCTAAATGGCCTGCATGGCGGCCCTATTTTCTCGGGCTCCCCTATTGCTTTGCGGTCCAACTAAACATGCTCGAAATGGCCTGCTGACGAATCTGATCAAAATTTTTGCCTGGGACAGAAACGAGCATCAAGAGCCATTCCTTGTCGCTGAAGTCGACCATCGAGACGGAGAGCGATGTCTTAATACCGCCGGTCTCGAATTTGAACGTGCATTCGTTCACCGTACGCCCACCCATCGAAAACGGACCGGGAGTGAGCTTGACGAACTCCACCTTTTCAGCGCCACCCGGGATGAACTTCGCTGCCCACGCTTGAAGGTCATCGTTCGACATCGCGGTCCCCTTTTGCGAATTCCCTTTGCCGACGACCGCCAGCTTCACCGAAGCCTTTGGGTCAGGGGTATAGAAGTTTAGTGTATTACCACCGCCGCTGGGCCGCCAATCGAATGGGGGTACGTAATCGAACTGGGCTTTTCCGTCGGTAAACACCAACGTGCTGGTGGGAGGACCTTCATTTCCCTGGCGAATCCCAGGCTTCGGTGTCAAATCAAGCGCTTGTGCGGCAGGAAGCACAAAGCAGACGGCTGCGAGACCGCAGATGAATCGGCGCATGGCGAAAGGTTTGACGATCACTTCAATGAGTTTCTGAGCGTCCAAGCGCCCATGCCGTAGGAGTAGGCCACCGGGAAGCCCGGCGGGTTTTTGTCCTGCAAGATGCTATCATAGAACCAACGGCGACTGGGCGCGTTATAGTAGTTGCCGGTTTGCTTCCATGGGCCGGTCGCCTGCTCGCTGTCGTAGAGCAAACCGAAAGAACCGTGGATAGTAAGATAAAGACTGCCGCTCCAAGTTTCGAGGAGCCGTGGAAAGTTCTCCACTCCACCGCTGTAGTTTGCCCCCGCGATGGGAAGGCCAGTAGTCGGATCCGGAGGCGGGGTGGGCACATTGCCGGCAACGATGGCTGCGTTGATAGTGGTGTTGGTGGGAACCCGTGAACCCAGGCCGTTCAGCGAATTTGTGTCGCTCCAGGAGTTCGAAAGGACCGTCACCGAGTCGGCTACCACAGCCGCCGCTTTCTTATCATAGCCGGTCGAGTATTCGGTCGGAGAAGACGTGCCGGAAGGGTAAGCACCACTGGCATCGGATGGCGGCAGGCCGCTATTCGTCAAAGCGGCAGCGGTAGCAGTACTCGAAGAATAATTGGTCGTGGCCCCCGAATTGTAGTCTCCCTGGATATAGACGGGATTGGGCGTGGCGACCGTCAGGCCCATATTGGGAAGTACCCCTCCATTGACTAGGCGGATGCCTCGCCGCGTGCTGCTGCTGAGAGCCGTATTTTTAACCTTCGGGTCGCTGCTAGTGGGCACCGTCGCGGTCTTACTGCTTCCAGTCCCCGCCCCCACCGAATAGTTCGTGTAATTGGTACTCGTAGTCGTGGTATTACCATTGACCGTGGTGGTAGTAGCCGTCGTATAGCCTCCGGTGTTCGCCTGCTTCCCGTTGCTGGTGTCCTGAATGTATATTAGGAGACCATCCCCCTTTCCCACATTATCGGTGATATTCCCTGCGTTGGCTCCCGTCGCAATGGCCTTGACGTCGAGATTGACCGTTCGGACGTTGTCTCCCTCGCGCCCGTCAAAAAGCGTTGTATTTGTGACCATAGCACCCGTGATGGCGTTATAGTCCGCACCGCTGGTAATTTCAGTGTAGGAAATCGCACCTGTCGTCGCGTCCTGAGTGCCCTTGAAGACTTTGATGGCGTTGTTGATATCGACAGTGATCTGGTAGTCTGCATTGTTAGCCAGGCGCTCACTGGTTGCCGAATCGATCTGCAATGGGTCGTCGCCAGTGCTTTTCCCACTGGCATCCTTCATCTCGAGTATCTCGTGATAACCGTCGTTATCCAGGTTTTTATCCGAGTCACTGTCGTTGGTATTGCTCCGGTCAAGGTAGTTGGGATCCAAGGCGGACATCGGCGCATCGAGCAGTTTTTGCTGCGCACCGGAATGAGGAACATTCCCGGTCGGCCAGGTGGGTGAACTCGGCGTGCTGGCGTGCGGATCTCCGGGAGCGTAGCCAATGGTCCAGTTGCCGGTAAAAGTCACATCCTGGAGGAAATTGAGGTTGCTCGTCCCGGTATAGAGATCGCCACCCACGTAGACATTACCGTTAACATACATGGCCGCACCGGGGTTGATCTCGGTGATGGGCTGCGTGCTGAAGAGAAAGTTATCGAACATGTTGCGCCCCGCACGCACGAAGGGGCGTTGGACGATCACCGTGCCGCCGTGTCGATAATTCACTGTGACGGTGGCAAGATAATAGACTCGCCGGAGAGATTGGGAGTTCGTGCCGTTTTCCTCCTTCGGACGGGTCGTCTTGGCGGTTGCGCTGCCCACCGGATTCAAATAAGGATCCGCGGGAGCCACATTCCACGAGGCCAGACTAATACCCGGGGGTACGGGAAGCTGGCTGGAAGTGGGCGCTTTCAAGGGCAGAAGGGCAGTCCCTGCCGAATTCTTCGGCAACGATGTAGCCGGGGAAGTCACAACCCCATTCATTAACTCGTCGTAAGTAAAGCCACCCGTGCCATCGTAATTAGCGCTACTCGTACTAAGACCACGTTGATAAGGATCAGTGGCAGAGGCCGCCGCGAGACGCCATTGGTCAAAGAGGCTCTGAATCACGCCGTCTCCATAAGCGATCGCCGTGGCTCGATCGGTAGAACGCTCCATGAAGCGACCTTCCGTCCCCGTGACCGAATAGACAGCCCCCACCACCGCGGCCATCACGGCAATGAGGAAAAGAACCGCCATCAAAGTGGCGCCGGATTTAGAATGTTTTCTATGCCAGGTATTCATAGCAAATGATGGCTAGTTGGTACTCAAGATAGCGGGCTGATTGCGAGACGGGATAATGGCTTGCAATGTGGTCGTGCCATTTTGAAGGAAACGCGCACTGTAGAGCAGATCGTAGGACTCCAGGGAGACGCGCAAATTGGCCGCATCCGTGACCGTCGACGTCGACGTGGGAAAGAGCAGGCTGAACGGCTTGGGCGACGTCACATTGGTCTTGATCAAAGCCATTCCTTTTTTTGTCGATGTGTCGGTAAACGGAGTGATGGCTGCTTTCGGATAGGGTGGAACCGGAAGGTTCGAATCCAAACGCAATTGGTTGTACATGACTACGTAAGCGACCCGGCGATAGATAACCGCAGTAGTAATTGGGGTGGATTTCCAAGAAGGCGTGCTGTTAGCGATTGTGGCAATCGTGGAGCCAATTGCTTTGTCTACCGTGACGGCCCAGACGGTTCCTGTTGTCGGTGGAGTGACGGTGTTGATTTGAAAATCCCGGGAAATCAGCGGGATTTGCACTTTGTCTCCCGGTTTCGGCTCGAAGCCCGACGAACCGACATCGAATGCCATAGTGGTGTCTAACGCCCCGATCGTAGTCACGCCGGAATTGCCATTGCCGGTCAACTTGAAGGGGCCTCCGACCGGAACCATGAACCGGACACCGTTTGCTCGATTGCTGAGATACTGCTGAGTGTAAGGGTCCTGGTCGGCCGAAACCGCCGCAGTGACGTCGGTGTAGTTCGTTCCATCGTAAGTGACCAACTGCAACCGGGTGGCCGAATTGTGAACTTGCGAAAGCAGCTTTTCCAAAGAACCTCGCGCGGTTTCATGACTGTGATTCGTCGCCATATTGCGAATCAACATGCGAAGAGCCGTAGAGGAGTAAGCGATGATACCGATACTGAGGATGGCCGACACCGCTGCAGCGACCATCAACTCAGGAAGGGTGAACGCACTGGTTCGTTTGCTCGAAATCTTCATGGTTTAAAAATCATCCGATGTCCGCAGGGTGCTCAATGAGACCGAGTATGGATTGCCCCGATAAGTGTAGCTCACGGTCACATCCGCGCGCAGCAAGCGAGATTTCTTATCCGTATTGCCTGAAGAATCCGTCAGCTTTTTGATGACAGTGGTCCGTTTATCGAACACCTGGACGTCGTAACTGGTAAACGCGCTGCCCAACCCGGTTTGCGAATTGAAAGAATCGTTGTTCAGCGGGAGTGACGATTCCTCGGTCGTGGCCTGCACGTCAGCAGTGTCGACGGTGATCTTTGTATTGCCGGTGGTCCCAGCGACCGCCAAGTCAACCCTCAGCACCTTCGCTGGCAACGTATTTGAGCTCCACGGAGTCGTCATAACCAGATCGATTCTCTGCTGGGCGGCAGCCAGTGCGAGAGTCCGGTAACGCGAGTTGTTGGCGAATCGATTGGCCAGGTTGAGCGCATAGACGGAGCCGACCGCGAAAAGAGAGAAAATCGCGACTGCAAAACTCACCTCCATCAACGTAAAGGCTCGCTGACACTTTTTAACTAAGAGGGAAGAAGGCGAAATGCTTTCCATTATTCATACAGTCAAAAGCAGGACTGATACCACTAGGCGTGGAGTACCATGCCCTCCACGCCTACGAGGCGTGGCCACCTGTAGCGGAATACGCTACAACCGCCATTTCGGCTCCATTCCTTCACACCAGTGTCGTTCGTCGTCGATATCGCAAGCGCTTCGTTTCTCAGCCTAAAGCAGTTTTGAGAGCGGAACCCTTTCGGTTCAGTCTACGCTCGGGTCAACAAACTGGCATGGCCGGTCGACCGCCTTCTCCAACAGCCGCTGATACTCCAACCGGGGAATCTCCGTGGCGCCAAAGGTCACCAGGTGAGGAGTCAGCCATTGAGTATCGAGAAGCGTAAACTTCCGTTCGCGCAGCCGCTCGACAAGGGCATGCAGCGCCACCTTCGAGGCATCGGTGACCTCATGAAACATCGACTCTCCAAAAAACGCCCCTCCCAGCGACACCCCATAGAGCCCGCCCACCAACTTCCCCTCCTGCCAGGCCTCCACGGAATGCGCATGGCCGATCCGATGCAGATTCACATAGCTGGCGATGATCACGTCATTGATCCAGGTCTCATCCCGTTGCGCGCACGACCGCATTACTTCCTCGAAAGCCGCGTTGATTCGAATCTCGAAGGGGTTTTTCTTCAACGTCCGCTTCAATCCATGCGGCACGTGGAAGGTCTCCAGCGGGATGATCGCCCGCGGATCCGGAGAGAACCACGCAATCTCCCCGTCTTCCATCGCCATCGGGAAGACCGCATGGCGGTAGGCGTGGAGCAACAATTCAGCCGGGATCATGAGCGCGCGGTTTATGCCGTATGCTGCGGCTCGACGCAACCTCAGGTGTATCTTATACTTTCCGTTTCCTTTTTCCCACACCACCCGCTATCACACGTCAGCACATGAGAGCTATTCCTGCTTTGATTTTCCTTACCGGCGCCTGCCTCGCCCTGGCCGGCTGCGAGAGCGATATGCCCCCCACCCAGACCAATGGCGTCAACAAGATATCGCGCGGTATTTCCGGACAGGGCACTCTCACGCAGCCGGACAAATCCGACGATCCCATCATCAAGGAAAACACTCGCGCCGGTTACTAAGCATGGCTGAACCCGCTGCTGTTTCGCGCATTGTCATTCTCGATTTCGGTTCGCAGTACACCCAGGTCATTGCCCGGCGCATCCGGGAGTGCCAGGTCTTCTCGCAGATCCTGCCCCACAACACGCCCGCGAAGAAAATCGCGGCGCTGAAGCCGCATGGCCTCATTTTGAGCGGCGGACCGGCCAGTGTGTATGGCAAGGGCGCACCGCACCCCGACAAGGCCATCTTCGATCTCGGCATTCCGATCCTCGGTATTTGCTACGGGGTGCAGCTCATGGCGCACCACCTGGGTGGCAAGGTCGAGCACAGCGCGGAGCGCGAGTACGGTCCGGGCCTGCTGCACCTCACCCGCTCGTCCTCTCCCCTTTTCCACAACCTTCCGGATGTGCTCGATATCTGGAACAGCCACGGGGACAAGATCACCAAGCTGCCCAAGGGCTTCCAGGCCATCGGCAAGACGGACAACTCGCCCTACGCGGTCGTGGAGCAACCGAAGAAACGGTTCTACGGCCTGCAGTTCCACCCCGAGGTGGTCCACACTCCGCGCGGCAAGGATATCCTCGCCAATTTCGTCTACCAGATCTGCGGCTGCAAAATGGATTGGACGATGGGCTCGTTCATCGACCAGACCTGCGAGGAAGTGCGCCAGCAGGTGGGCGACGATCATGTGATCCTCGGCCTCTCCGGTGGCGTCGACTCGAGTGTCGCCGCGGCGCTTCTGCACAAAGCCATCGGCGATCAGCTCACCTGCGTCTTCGTCAATAATGGCCTCCTGCGCTCAAACGAAGCGGAGACTGTGCAGCGTGTCTTTGGCGACAATTTTCACGTGAAGCTTAAGTACGTGGACGCCTCCGCCCGCTTCCTCAAGAAGCTCAAGGGCGTGACCGATCCCGAGCGGAAGCGCAAGATCATCGGCGTCGAGTTTGTCCGCGTGTTTGAAGACGCGACGAAGCAGCTCACGCGCGGCAAGAAATCGAAGTTCAAGTTCCTCGCGCAGGGCACGCTTTATCCCGATGTCATCGAGAGCGTCGCCATCGGCGGCAATCCCGCCTCGCTCATCAAGTCGCACCACAACGTGGGCGGCCTGCCGAAGAACATGAAGTTCAAGCTCGTGGAGCCGCTCCGCCAGCTCTTCAAGGACGAAGTCCGCGAAGTGGGCGCGCAGCTCGGCCTGCCCAAGGAAATCGTGCAGCGGCAGCCCTTCCCCGGTCCTGGCCTGGCCGTGCGCATCCTCGGCGAGATCACCAAGGAACGTCTGCGCATTCTCCGCGAGGCGGATGCCATCGTCGTGGCCGAAATGAAGGCCAGCGACTGGTACTAC
>OUMH01000002.1_pt1 | contig 6351 bp, 5 predicted proteins | sample 1690951 | NCBI WGS metagenome assembly OUMH01 (sample SAMEA3914864, study PRJEB12502) | metagenome | biome: forest; material: soil | place: USA | collected 2012-03-12 | depth 0.3 m
GGCCGGTGCGGCAGCTGAAGGGCTTCAAGCGCGTGGCGCTGAAGCCGGGCGAGACGCAGACGCTGAAGTTCACGCTGGGAAAGGATGAACTGCAGTTCTGGAGTCCGCAGACGAAGGTGTGGGCTGTTGAGTCGTCAACGTTTGATGTTTGGGCTGGAGGGGATTCGACGGCGACGGAGCATGCGGAGCTGGTGGTGGAGTAAAAAGCAGGGGGCCAGTCACCCAGGGACCCCAACAGGGGTCAGGCCGCCGGGACATGAGGGCATCCGCCTACGATCCAACTTATTTATTGCGAGATGATCATTTCAGAGGTGCTCGTCATCGTGAGCGTGCCAGATGGGATGAATGGAATCGTCCACGGGAAAGCGTAGGTCGCCTTCACCATTACGTTGTTACCCGGGTTGTTGCATGGAGTCGCAGAGGGCGTGCAAGTTACACCCGTGTCTGGCCAAGTCGTCGTCACGGTCAGATTTGAGGAATTCAGTCCGGGGTATTTCAGATTCCGAACGTACGTCTGAACGCTGTCATTGGTCGCGATGGTGCAGTTACCCGTGCAGGAGGATCCACGGACCATGGCATAGCGGGACCCTTCGCGCGCCGACTCGGCGACAAAGTTATAGGAATAAAGAGCCATACCCAATTCGATAATGGCAAAGGTCAAGGTGAAGAGGATGGTAAGAGAGAGTGCGGTCTCCACCAGGGTTTGCCCCTCACTGTTCAAACAACGCCTGAAGCGCGCTCGGAGCAGCAAGCAGTGTATTCGGCGCAAGGAATACTCAGGCCTCATATCCTTGTCGACCTTCGGCCGCGCTAGATTCTTCTGGAGCATCGCTACTTAATCCTCATGATTGCCTGACCGCGCAGAGTGATCGAGGTTGGGATTCCGGGGTATCTGAACATGGTGGCGACCGGAGCGGAGGTATTGACTTGAACATAATTGATGACGCGATGGGGACTTGCGCAATTGAGGATGGCGGCCGCGCAAGCAGCGGTGGTGGTGCCGACCGTCGAGAAACTTGTCCCGTTGGCGCATTGGCAGACAGGATTTGACGTGACGGTCAGGGTCGCGATGCCAGTTAGATTTGGTGCATCATGCGCCGCCGCAGTTCGAATTCCAGAGGTGTCTATCGAGGTGGCGGTGCTCTGCGCAGCATAGGCGGCTCCTGCCCGTGCGGCATTGGAAGCCTCGATTGAAAAGTATGCCAGGCGCCCGAAGTCGGCCGCTCCCAGTGCCAGTGCTATGAGAATAGGCGCGACCAACGCAAGTTCAACGAGAGCGCCCCCGCGACTATCGCACAGGACGATTCGGAGTGTGTGGCCGCAGATTCGTCGCGCAACTGCGTCTTGCGAATTTCGCTCGTGGATTCCCCTCATTGTCTACTCCGCCAGAACCGGATCCGGTATGGGGGACGGTATATTCAGCGGGGCGTAGGGACTGATGGCCGTAGAGCCGGTGAGATTAATCCACTGCGTAATCAAGTCGACGTTGAACGTCGTGCCGCTGTTCCCGGTCAGGGTCAGTCCCGCCCCTGGGAGATAAATGAACCCGTTAATATTCCCAGTCGCGCCCCCGCCAAATGTCGCCGTCTCCGGGTCACTGGAGTTCTGATAGAACAGGAGCCCCTTGTAGGAGCCGCTTGTGGGAGCCGAGATATTGAGCGCGACATTGCCGCCCTGGATGCTGATGTAGCCGTTGCTTGAGGCGCATGTGCCATTGCAAGCGACGTAGAAGGTGACCCCTGTGCCATTCAATGTCGACGAACCGCTGATATTCAGGTTTCCGTTGATGTAGTAAACGCCGGGGTTCAGGGTAATCGTGCCCCCGCTTATGGTAAGCGAGTTGTAACAGATGGTGCCTCCACCAGAAGGACCGATGGTCGTACTGCTGTTGATCTTCGGGTCGTTGGTGCATGTCCCTGGTTTGGTGGGCGCCGTCACAAGGGATGCCAGCGGGTCGGATACTGGAGTCATTCCGGTGGTTATCGTGGTGGGATTCGTGGCCGAGACCGTACAGTTTCCGAGGTTGACCGCAGAACCCGCGACGGTGATCGAACCCGCCGTGATCACAGGCGGACTATTTCCATTACAACCGCTGGCTTTTATCGAGCTCGTGCCTCCGGCGTCATCGATAACCCCGCAGCCCGGTACTGAGAGAGTCCCTGAGCCGCTTGCCGCGATGCCGGTTCCGGACGCACCTGGGGGTGAGGGGTTGGTTCCAAGCGTGACCACGCAATCCTTACCGGGAACGTTCTGGGCTACTGCCCTGGCGCTGATGGTGCCGGAATTGAAGCCAAAGACGCCCATGAAAACAGTCTGTACTCTCTCGGAGGCAATTACTTCAACGTAGGTCGAGTCGCCCGTGTATGCTCCGGCGAGCGGTGGATTGTTGACTGTGACGGTGGCGCCGTTTACTCCGTCAGACACCCCATTCAGTGCCGTGCCTGCTTTGGCACCCGCGCTCCAATCGCCAACTGTGAGCTCGGCTGCACCGTTCACTGCGCCGGCATCGGCCGCCGTCTGCATCATTCTCTTTGCGCGCCAAAGCAAGCCGACATCCGTTGCCAGGGCGACGAAGCCGAGAAGGGTGCTAAGGCAGACAGCGGACATTATGAGGGTCTCTCCCCGCTCGTTCCTGAGTCTCTTCACGGTTGCTCGCTTCAGGCAGAAGTGCAGCAGGCGAGTAAGTGGAGCGGGTCGAACATCGGACGACAGCCAGTTGAAGACGGGATTCCCACCGAGTTCCGCACGGCGCTGCATTTTCATATTGGCCCCTGACGCCGGATTGGCGCTGTTGACTGAGGTGAGAGGTGACCCTGCCCGGACCCCCTGTGGCACATACCCCATCTTCTATATAGCAAACCGTTTGCACCAAAAAGGACCTAAGTTATAGCTGGATAATTACCATAGTGGGATCCGAGTGACCAGGGTGGGGGACAGGAAACGTGGCATCGCCGCGTGACCAATCCAGCTGACTATCGTGAAAACGCATCAACAGGACGGACGGTTTCTGTCGATTCAAGATAATTCCTTGTTGTAGGGAAATCGATTCGGAGTGGTTTCTTCGATTTATGCCCGCTACCATAGATCGGCCGCCGAATCTAACTTCGAGGCACAGTCATCTCACCCAACGTTGAGAGTGGTTGTGTCGGTTGCAGCTGTTGAGCCGGAGGTTCGGTGATTCGAGAGGTGCCTTCCGGTCGATGCAGCAACTCTGAGAAAGCTGGACAGGAACCGGCCCAATAATCTGGAGTCTAATGGGAAGAGCGGCGTAGTGGTCCGCAAAGTGTTTTGAGAAATCAATTTGTTTGAGGCATCGACTCATGAAGCAGGAAATCGTCCCGAGAGGGTACTTAAGGCTGGCGGGCGCGGGCGTATTCGCTCTCGTTCTAGGGCTGGCCGTCGGTTGCAAGAGTTCGCAGCCGGTTCGCACTGACCAGCAGATCGCCTCCGACGTGCAGGCGAAGATCCAAACCGAGTCCGCGCTTGCCGGGCAGAAAATTCAGGTGACCGTCGCAAACGGTGTTGCGACCCTGAGCGGATCGGTTACAGATGAGGCTTCTCGTGCCCTGGCCGGAAATGACAGCGGGTCAGTCAGCGGAGTGAGGACCGTGGTCAACAATCTAACGGTTCAGCCCGAGCAGCAGGCAACGGCTCCAGTTGCGCCGCCCGCTCCGCAGCCAGCCCAGGCTACGCCCCGCCCTGCTCCTGACAAACACTCGAGAACAGAGCATTCGCGGCGCGAGCAGCAACGTGAGGAGCAGTCCGCATCCGTTCCGGTCTCTGCGCCGCAGCAGGTTGCCCAGGCTCCGTATCCGCAGCCTGAACCTTCTACTCCACCTTCTCCTCCTCCACCGCCCAAACCGGTTGTGAAGCAGATTACTCTTCCTGAAGGAACTGTCCTGCCGGTCCGAGTGACCGAAACGCTCGACAGCAAGACCGCACAGCCAAATGACGTCTTTCATGGCTCGGTCGCCGGTGACATCGCAATCGAGGGGGTCATCGCCGTTCCGCATGGGTCCGCTGTCACCGGACGGATTGTCGATGCGAAAGATGCCGCCCACTTTAAAGGAAGCGCGCTGCTCAGCATCGAACTCACGCAGCTTACCGCCCGTGGGCACGACCTCACGCTGGTCACCGACAGCTATAGCAAACAAGGCGCCGGACGCGGCAAAAACACAGCGGTCAAAGCGGGCGGCGGTGCAGCACTTGGCGCCATCATCGGTGGCCTGGCCGGCGGAGGCAAAGGGGCGGCTATCGGCGGGCTTGCCGGCGCTGGCGCGGGTACGGGCGTAAATGCGGTAACACGCGGCGAGCAGGTGGTTATTCCGACCGAAACAATCGTCAACTTCACCTTGCGGTCGCCCATCACTGTGACCGTGACCATTCCTGCCCAGCGCAACGACAACAATGGAGACACCCAGGATCCGCAGCTTCAGCCGCGCTGAGCTGCGGTCCTACACCCCTGGCGGGTGGGGCACGGAAGTTCGCGCAGGGGCCTAAGCCCTGTCATTTTCTTTGAGTGATTGCGGCACGGCTATTCACCCCCGCGACGAGGACCTGTCGCCGGGACCCGATCAGTCGTGCCCTGACACTTCGTTCCTTCCCGAAGCAATGAAGTTGGCGCGGCGGGTTTAGGTTCGTGGTTTCCCAGGTCTCAAAAGAGAAACCTAGGGCACCCGGCACCCTGCCTAACGAAAGCCTCACCACAAAACGCACTCGTTGATCCCGTACGTCCATCGTCTTCCACGGCATCGCTCTCGCACATCCGCGCTCGCTTGCGCTCGCGCGGAAGTGTAAAGGATGTCATAAAACTGAACAAGTCGAGCTAGCCATGGTGATGGTGGCCCTCGTGAGTCGTTTGCGGTTCGTGCGAGGGGCCTCCTGAACTGCTCATCATGCGGAGCATGGCGGGGCCGCCAGTTCGCAGAAAGCGAATGACCAGGATAGCCGCCAGTGCGAGAAACACGATGTTGAGGATCGTTGTGTAATTCCAGCGGATCGAGGATTCCACGATCTGGGCCTTTCGCTCGTGCGGAACCAGATGCAATGCGCCGAAGATGAATTCCACCGCAAGCGCCGCTGCGCCCATCGCGACATAAAATATCAACAGCAAAAACGCGCTGATCTTGAGCCCGTAGTATTTGCGATAGATGTTGAGAATGGGGAGAATGATCAGATCTGCGAAAAGGAAGGCGATCACGCCGCCGAAGCTGATGCCTCCATTCCAGAGGACGGCGGCGAGCGGAACGTTTCCCACCGAGCACACAAACGAGAGGATTGCGACGATAGGCCCCACGGCAGGACCCCACAATTTGGCCAGAACCGGATGGCCCTGTAGAAAGAACTCCTGCCAAACGTGATTGGGAACCCAAGCTGCAAGTGCCCCGGCAATCAGCAATCCTCCGCCGATATCCATCCAAACCGAAGCCCAGTCCATGACGAAGAAGTGACTGATGGCTGTGCGGCCGTTTTCTGAGGTCATGCGCTGCCAGATTGTGCCCTCGTGGAGCGACATATCCATCGCGGCATGCCCCTCCATGCGTCCCTGAAGGCCCTTGTCGGCTTGCCGGCGGGCAGCTTCAACGATCCTGGGCGTGAGGAATGCCTTGAAGAGCAGGACCATGATGGCGATCATGAGCGGGCCGCCAATGAACTCCGCCAGCGTGAACTGCCAACCCATGAGCACCGCGAGCAGGATACCGAGCTCAAGAACCAGGTTTGTGGAGGCGAACTGAAACGCCATCGCGGCGGTGAAGTTTGCGCCCTTGCGGAAGATCGAACGTGCGAGGGCGACGGCGGCATAGGAGCAGGAAGAGGATGCGGCCCCAAGGCCGCAAGCTACGGCAATGGTTCGCGGCGAGTCGTCCGGCAGGAGGCGGCTCATCTCTTCCTTGGACACAATGGCCTGAATAATTGCAGAAAGTCCAAAGCCGAGAATCAATGGCCAAAGAATCTCCCAGGCCATCATGAATGCCATTGTCAGAGCGCGGCTGATCCAGCCCATCGAACACCGCTTCCTGGTCTACTACTGCAATACCCTGGTCCGCGAACTCGACCCGTCGATGAAACACTCGACAGTCGTCCAGCGTTTCATAGAAACCGAAAAACCCTCCTAACAGGTGTCAAGGATCTCTCGGAATACTCTGTAAACCATGTCACGGAACCTGACAAACAGAGACCTGGGGCACTCAGATTTTGGGTCAAGTTGATTTCACCTGATGAACATGAACTGGGCGGGGCGGGTTTGGAGGACGCGCATGTTCATCATCCTAATGGTTTTTGGCTTCCGATCATGCGGTAAACGATGGGCCCTGGCCGATTTGCACGGACCGGGGCACCTCTATATATAAC
>OUMH01000004.1_pt1 | contig 6238 bp, 2 predicted proteins | sample 1690951 | NCBI WGS metagenome assembly OUMH01 (sample SAMEA3914864, study PRJEB12502) | metagenome | biome: forest; material: soil | place: USA | collected 2012-03-12 | depth 0.3 m
AAACTGGTCATTGGCCGTTGCGGCAAACTGCTGGCCGCCCAGAGACCCAAGCGTCACGGTCGCTGGTGCAACCGCCACGCTCGTGAGCGTCTGGTTCACGGTCACATTCACACTGCTGGTTACTGAGCCCGACCCAGGATCAGCGATCGCAACCAGGAATGTATAAGCCCCGGCTTTGCTAAAGGTCGCCGTGGCATTCTTCGCGGCGTTCGTGCCATTGGCCGAATACGTCGGCGCAGACGCACCACTTGGAACACTCGTGGCCGTCCAGGTATAGGTGAGACTCGATTCGTTATAGATCGTGCTCGCTCCCAGCACCGATAGCACGCTGGTCGTCCCCGTCACCGTGCTCGGTGTCGCTGCGGCAGCGGTCGCCACCGTTGGCGCCGGATTTGCGAGTGCCGCGATGGCGGTGGAACTTAGCGACGTGTTAAAGAAACGAATTTCATCCAATGAACCACTGAAATACCGGGCACCTCCATTTGGATCCTGCCCAATTGCAGTAATCCCGTTGAAGCTTGCGGTCGAGTTGGCCACGGAATTCGTCGCCGACTGCATCGTGCCGCCCAAGGGCTGCATGTAGATGGTCGCGTTGGTCGGCGTGATGACCAGCGCAACGAATGTCCACTGCCCGCTTGGTGGAACCAAACCGGAATTCCAGTTATAAGTGGAGCTCGAGTTATTCCACGTGTAGCGCAACTCATTGGCTGTTCCGAAGTGGAAACCGCAAGCGGTGCTGCTTGCCCTGGTAAACGCAATGCCGCTCCAGCTCATCTGGCTTCCGTTCCGGTTGACCCAACCGGTGATCGTGACGGTATTGGTGTTCAAATTCAGCGCCGGGATCGTCGCGTAACTGCTGCTCGTGCCGGCGAAAGCAAGTCCTCCCGTACCCTCGACGCCCGTTGTCCAGGTCGCCCCCTGCAGCGTGCCCGTGTATCCGTCCCCGGTTGCATCCGCCGTCGTCGTACCCGTGCCCTCGTCCATCTTGTAATAAGCCTGCAAGCCGTTGATCGACACGTTCACGGTTGCTGTGGCCGTATCGCCCAAACCATCGCTGACGGTGTAGGTAAAGGAATCAATGCCGATGGCATTTGAGTTCGCAGTATACGTCACCGTTCCGTTGCTATTATTGACCACGGTACCTTTCGCACCCTGGGTAACAGCTGTCACTGTCAAGATCGCACCACTCGGCCCGACATCGTTTGCCAGGACGTTCACAGTCCCGGCGGCACCCGGATTCACGGCAAGCGCGTCAGTCCCTGCAATCAACATCGAGATATTATCGAAAGTCGACGTATTCAGCTGCGACGTATCGACACTGTCCACAACCAGGCCCACATCCACCGCAGCGGCCATCGGCACAGTCGCCGAAGACTGCTGAGTCCAGGTCGTGCCATTCGCAGAGCGATATCCCGTCAGGGTATTGCCGCTGCGCACGAGCTTGACCCAGTAAGGAGCAGCAAAGCCGCTCGTATTACTGTTGCTGCTGCTCCCGCCCGTCGCCGAACGCCACTGCATAGCCGTCCCATTACTCGGTGTTACCACCATCATGGCATGCGCCGCCCCCGCTGCGGTCGACTCGCGGATCATGACGCCAGCCTTCGCCCAACCGCCGGTATTCTCCTGCGTAGCAACCCGCGCAATGATCATTCCATCACCTCCCATCGTCCGGTAAACATAGTGGAACTGATCAGCAGTGCCCCAGATATCGTTCCCCTCACCGTTCACAGTGAAGACGCCGCCGCTGTCGTAAGCGGAACCAGCGATCGCCACGGAACCGACATCCACCGAAACCCATGGGGATGATACCACGTAAACCGCCGCCCCGCCCTGAATGCCGCTCGTTGTGGCCGTCACGCTCGCCGCTGTGCCGGACGAAGGAGACGTGTAAAGTCCGGAAGTGCTCACCGTACCGCTACCCGCCGCAATGGCCCACGTGAACGTCGGTTGCGATGTCATCGCAACGGCGAATTGATCATACGCAGTCGCCGAGAGTTGCTTCGTCTGCCCGGCGGTAAGATTTGTCTGTGCTGGAGATACAGTCACACTCGTCAGGGTCTGATTCACAGTCACGCTGACGGTGCTAGTCGTGGAGAGCCCATACAGATCGGTCATTGTGACCGTGAAGCTATAGGTACCCGCATGCGTAAAGGTCGCCGTCGTATTCTTCGCAGCATTGGTGGCATTCACGGAATACGAAGGCAGTGCTGCGCCGGACGGAGCTACCGCCGTCCAGGTATAAGTCAGATTCGCCTCGCCACCGTCATCGGCGCCAAGGACGGAAAGATTCGTCGTCAAACCGGTCACCGTGCTTGGCGATGCTGCCGCAGCCGTCGCAACCGTCGGCGCCGCGTCGCTGGTCGAGGGAATCGTAATGGAGGAAGCGGTTGATGGATTGCCATTCGCAGCCACCACGACAGAATAAGTCCCAGCCGGAATGCCAAGAGGCAAGGTAAACTGTGTGCTTTCGGCCGTACTGCCGGTCATCACCCCAGTGCTGCTCCAGTTGTAAGTCCTGGCATAATAAACGGTTCCGCCGCTGCTGATGAGCCGGACAATCGGATAGTTGGTCGCCATTTGCTGATCGTCCCCATAGCAGGCTCCTTCGGTAATCCCATTGAGCATCGTCCCGGAGAGCGTGTACGAGCCGTCGCTATTCTGAGCGATGCCGCTGATCGTCGGCTTGCCCGCCGCAAGCGCGGCAGTTCCCGGCGCGTATTCGGCTGGGTGATTCGTACTCGTCGTTACCAGAATGTTCCCATCCGGAAGGCACAGCATGTTGTTGTTGTACGCCGGCCCACCGTAGTCATTCGGTGGCGCTGTGATCTGCGTGCAGGTATTTGTCGTGTAGTCGTACTCGAAGTAGGAGGTTGCTCCGCTCAGGTAATACGGATTCGCGGTAAAGAGCAGGATTCCATTCACCATCATCGCACCGCTGCTGTCGCCGCAGTTCAATCCGTTGGGAACCACCGGTCCCATCGACCACGTTCCTGCCGTATTATTACCACTTGGAGTATAAATCCCTGTCTGACTGTATCCCATGAAAATGGCGTTGCCATTTGGAAGAAGAAAGGCCGGTCCCGTTTCTCCCCCAGAGCTTAGCGGAAACGAAGGAGGTTCGCTCTGCCAGCTATTTGACGACGGCAGATACCGTTCAGCCTTTCCCGCACCCGTGTCCGGCCCCCATTCGCCACTGAGAATGCTACCGTCCGGAAGCTTTAACCACGTAGCCTCCCCCATGCCATTCACCGAGAGCGGCCCGGTGGTCCAGGTATTCGTCGTGATATTAAGGATGGGAGTTCCCTGCGTTGCACTCGAGTAAGTCCCTGAAGCCAGAACATTCCCGTTGGGCAAGATACTCGACGGCATATCGCCAAAGCTCTGGCCTTCCACCGGCAACCGCGTCCATGCATTCGTTTTCGGATCGTAGACTTCCGCCGTGCTCCCGCCATTTCCATATTCACCACCGGCGACGAAAACCCGGCCATCCTTCAAGACCTGGCAAGCGAAATAAGTTCGGCTGTCATTCATCGGGGCGAGCTGCGTCCACGTGCCGTTCACGTAACTGCCCGCGGAGTTCGGCACGAGACGCGCCCATTTATTCCCCCCCACATGAGCCATGACCGAGCCATCTGTGAGGAGAAGCATATTCTGTACTCCCGACGGCGCTGTATTCGTCAGGCTTGTCCATGTGCCCGATGCCAATGCTTCAGATCCGCCAATGATACCTAGGAGTGCGACGAACAACATGGCAATGCGTTGCGCGCAACGGAACGATCGGGACGGATCCCGTGGATTCGCCTTTTTATCAGGCGAGGATAACATCAAGGGGGCGTTAGTCATCATAGTCTTCGTTTAGTGATTGCAGGAATGCTGTGATTTGAGGGAGATCGGATGAGTCGAGAAAGATTTGTCCCAGGTGTGGATCGGCGTTTCGAACGAGGCCTTTCCTGGCAAGTTCGCTAAAGTCCCGGTAGAACTGCAACACGTCTTCAATAGTGTTTTTACTACCATTGTGGAGATATGGTGCCCCGTGCCCAAGGTCCCGGAGACTCGGCGTCTTGAAACACGCAATCGAGCGATTCAAAATGGCCTCTTCCGAGTTCTCCGCACCTGCGACAAAGAGCAGTTGGCGGAGCCTCGCCTGGGGATTTGGAATATCCGGATTGGCAAATACGTTCCAGACCCCGAGATCAGTCCGGTCCACCCGCTGCGAATCCGGAGCGGACGCAAATCTCCCACATGCACGCGGATGCGACGGCGTCGGCGGCAGACTGCCATCGTAATCCTTGTTTCGCGTGTCGAAGTCCGGAACCAGTAACCTGGCAAAGGCACCGGTCTCATGAAGGCTGTCGTACTCCTCCTGAGTCGCGCCTGTGTTGTGAAATCCGAAATCGGTAAAACTAGGCGGTGCGTGACACTGTATGCAGTTGCCGAAATGATTCGCTGAAGTCGCATCCGCACCGGCCGGCGCCTCCACCAGGAAGATTTTCAGCCCAGCCAGTTCCTCGGGTCCAAACTTGAACTCCTGATGATGCGTAAAATAGCGCCCCTCCAGTGCACCGACCCATTGCGGATCGGCCAGTGAATCAATCGCCTTGCGCAAATAGCGGGCATACGAGAGATCGGATTCCTTCTCCAGCAATCCAGGCGCGATCGGTCTCGGGGCGCGCGCCAACCCGTTCTTCTTCAGGAATGCATCGTAGGGCGAAGCGTCGAATTCTCCCCGTCGATTGGCACGAAATTTCAGCGACTCCACATAAGCCGCGACCAACTGACAGGCACGTTCAAAGATCTGCTCATCCGTCGCCGTGCCCACTTCAAGCCGATAACTTTCAGGCAGGCGCAGCTTTCTGAAGATATCCTCCTGTGCACTGCTGAAGAGCACGCTGTAGGAATATCCCATCGACCGATCCTGCGCCACTGGACTGGAACCATCGTCTTCACGGATCACCCGCGCAAAATGCCTAATCGCCGTTGCCCTTTCGTCAGGCATCCATCCAAAATTACGCCCCGTATAAGTCGTCTCCACCAAGTCCAGCATGGTGGCAAACTGCCCATCCAGGTGGAGCACACCCTTGCAGTTCTCCTTTCGCGCAGCCGTGACCAACGGAGGCGAATTCCGGGCGGTAGTCACCAATCCATCTTCCCTTGCAGGAATGGGCGAACGCCGCGCAAAATCGGCGTAGGAGCGAATACCGGGAGTTTCGCGAAATTCATTGACCAGGTGGCACGCCCTGCAGTTCATGGACTGCCCGGAGAACGGTCCGGCAAGTGGATCGCCGGTGGTTGCGCTCTTCTCCATTACCGGATCTCCCTGTGCAAGAGGTGCGTTGATCTTACCCTTGGAATGCGCGAAAAAATACTGCGCGAATCGCGTCTCCAGGAAGAGCCGCCCTCCGAGCGCCACCTCAGGCGGATCCTCCCCACCCGCTTGGACCGCACTCGGATAGGTGACAAGACTTACCGCCAATAGCGCCACGATCAGCCCTCCAATCGCACACCACGCCGAAGAAAAAGAATGGCGTAAAATGACTTCGCGATGGCAACGGCTATCACGATGTAACAACCGCGCATCGAGTAATCGTTCAGACGCTATTTGCCAGAGCAGCATGTTTTGGATGCGGCGTTACTTGGATTAGACCGTTAAAGCCCCGCAGCCATTGTCGGCTTTGATACAACCGCCAATCCATTCACCGCCATCTCCCACCACAAAACCAACGGGAAGTACGCCGTCAGTCATGCTCGGAACATTGGACGGCATGACACACCGACAACGTCTGATTCTGGGGAGGGAAAGCATGCGCGGCAGACTGCCGGAAACTCAGCGGTCTGTATTGGGCATTCTAATCACGGTCAGCGTCGAATTTTCACAAAACGCACGAGATTTTTACAAAAGCGCTCAAGACACAGTCGACGTCATTGCGAATCGAGATAGCGGCAACGGCGGGGATGATGTTACCACATGATTCCAGCCTCACCGCCATCGCCCAACACCCCCATACTACTTACTCCTACAACCGAATTTCGCGGCCGCATTAAAGCATTCGAATCATCTAATCGGAAGAGCCCCCACGGAATGCCGATAAGTACAAACACTACCGGCGAGTTCGAACGTGCCGGCGGGCCTTCCGCCCCACCGCTTGCGATGCCTGGCATGCTTCTGGCCGGCACCGCAAGCAAGTAAGGTCGGGGCCAACCCGCCGCATGGGGATAGTCTCCTGAATACGCCACAGGT
>OUMH01000011.1_pt1 | contig 5718 bp, 3 predicted proteins | sample 1690951 | NCBI WGS metagenome assembly OUMH01 (sample SAMEA3914864, study PRJEB12502) | metagenome | biome: forest; material: soil | place: USA | collected 2012-03-12 | depth 0.3 m
CTCAACATGACGGAGGGCTTTGACGTTGGACTGGAAATGTCGGGCAGTCCGCAGGCTCTAAGCACGATGATCGCAAATATGAGCCACGGCGCGAAAATCGCGCTTCTCGGTATCCCCGCGAAGAACACACCCATGGATTGGCGACCAGTGATCTTCAACATGCTCACGATCAAAGGCATCTACGGGCGTGAGATGTACGAGACGTGGTACAAGATGTCGGTGCTGCTTGAATCGGGCCTCGACATCTCGCCGGTGATCACGCACCGTTTCCCGTACAACGAGTTTCAGAAGGGTTTTGACGCGATGATGTCCGGTCAGACTGGAAAGGTCGTGCTGGACTGGACGAACTTAGACTAGCCGCCGGAAATCGATCTTCGACGCCCCCTCCTTTTCTATTGTCAGCCCCTTGGTGACGGATTCAAATCCAACCAGTGTAACTGTGATTTCGTAATGGCCAGACCGTTTGGGTGTGGTCGGAGCCTACCGTAAAGATGACGCTCTTACGTAGATTGAGAAGGCCGAACCCTCAATGCAGCGGAGCTTGAACGTAGCGCCGATCTTCCTGCCTTCGCTATGAGTGAAGGAGCCGAGGTCGCTGTTTGCGGCAATTGTGCCGCTGCCCGGGGCGCCCGGCACAAGCCTGCCAGGGCAACGATACGGTGGCTCCGGAAGGTGACTCGATCGATACCGGGGACGTCGTGCCGAGTCCGCTCCAATTGTGTGGCTAGTCCCGCTGGCCGGAACGATCGATAGATTGAACTGTCCCAGAAAAAGGTCCGTATGGTAGACCAAATATAGAAAGAATCGAACGCACAATCGACGTTCGTAAATTGCGATTTCCCAGGGAACCCTTGCCATGCATTTGCCGGAATTACAATGAACAGAGTTGGCAATCGCTTTCTGCTCTCATTGCATATCTTGCTCCCTCCATATCTGTGAAAGGCGAGGCTCTGGCGAGGGGACGAGAAAGGTACGAGTCAAAGCGATGAAAACAGCCTTGATGGCCGATCCAGTGCGGTATCCGCGAATGACGACTCGAGAACTTCGCGAGTCGTTTCTGATAGATGGACTTCATCAAACAGGTTCAATTCAGTTGGCCTATATCGATTTGGATCGCGCTGTTGTTGGGATGGCGGTCCCTCTGGACAGCGCGCTTTCGCTCACGACGAGTCCAGAACTGAAGGCTGCGTACTTTACAGAGCGCCGTGAATTAGGCGTACTCAACATCGGAGGGGCCGGCGCCGTCCATGTTGGTGCGTCCACGCATGAACTTGGCAATCTTGATCTGATCTACATCGGCCGTGGATATGCCGACGTACGATTTGAGTCGAAGTCCAAGGATGCGCCCGCGGTTTTCTATCTTCTGAGTTATCCCGCGCATGCAAGTTATCCCGTTACCGTTGTGAAGAAGGAAGATGCTCAACCGACTGAGTTGGGGCAACAGGAAACCTGCAATCGGCGAACTGTTTTCAAGTACGTCCACGCGGGCGGCGCGAAGAGCTGCCAGTTAGTGATGGGTGTAACTCACTTGCACGAAGGAAGCGCGTGGAACACCATGCCGCCTCATATGCACATGCGCCGCTCAGAGATCTATCTCTATTTTGACGTGGCTGAGGCAGCGCGCGTGATTCACCTGATGGGACCACCGGAGGAAACACGCCACCTGATCATGGGCAACCGCGATGTAGCGGTTTCTCCTGGTTGGTCAATTCATGCCGGAGCGGGAACGCAGGCTTACAAATTCTGCTGGGGCATGGGCGGCGAGAATCAGGACTATGCCGACATGGATCCGGCACCGATTGAGAACTTGCTCTGAGGATTTATCGAGCGCCAAGCGCTGCTGAAATCTCCTTGCTGCACCGAATGACGTGTTCGGCGATACCGGGAACGCAATGTGCAGCGAACCGCAAAGCTGATCCCGATACACTCACGGCCGCAATGGCACGCTGATCGGCATCGAATATGGGCGCTCCAACGCAGCGCGTCCCGATCTCCATTTCTTCGTCATCTATGGCGTAGCCGCGGCGGCGCACGCGATCGAGAGCATTCAACAGTTCGTCGCGAGTGGTCAAGGTCTTGGATGTAAAGGCCGTAAATTCGACATCTTTGATGATCTGGGTCGCTTCTTCAGGCGGCAGATATGCGAGGATCGCCTTGCCGAGAGACGTGCTGTAGACCGGATTTGAGGTCCCGGTGCGAGAGCTGATGCACACGCGGCGATTGATGGGCTCGACCTTGTCGATGTATACAACTCGGGTTTTATGCAGCACGCCGAGATGCACGATCTCTCCTACACGCAGAGCGAGCTTTCGCAGATGGGGATGAACACGCGCCCTGAGATCGATCTGCTCGACGGCTCGGTTTCCCATATCGTAGAGCTTCAGGCCCAGTCGGTATCGGCTGCCCGGCGCGCGCTCGATTAGTCCCGTGCGCTCAAGCGCCATGAGAGCGCGATGTGCGGTGCTCTTGCGTAGTTCCATGCGCTGGCAGATCTCGGCGAGACTGAGAGAGTCATCGCTGGCCCCGAGAAGATCGAGAATCGCTACGACGCGCCCAAGGCCCTGCAATTGATATGGATCGCCATGCGCGGTATCGTCTTCTGTCTGGGCCTCTTGCATAACCGCTATCGGCTGAACTTTTCCCGGGCTTGATTTCCGAGGAGGCTTCGCAGTCTCAGATTTCTTTGCCTGCATTTGCGCGGCACTGGTTTGAGCCGGATTTGCTTTCATGCGTTGAGCCTCCTCGCGGCTGTCTCCGGCGGACCGCCAGAGACAATCGTTTCAACCGTCGAATTCGCCACGTTGGGAATCCGATTCAGTATATCTCTGGAGGTCTTCGGCTGCAGGAAGGCTGCCGCGGGAAACACCGCGCCCTTGAATTTGTCGACTTCGACCGTCCGTTATTTTCTCTCGGAAAGGTGAGCAAGTTCGGAACCTGCAAGGAGAAACGCTCCCACGCCGTAGACATAGCTTGAAGACGGCTTGAACTTGCCGGGTTCGCCACCGATGGGCTGAATCGATCCGAGTCTTCCGTCTGCGTATATGTGCGTGAGCATTCCGCGCCATGCCTTCTCAACCACAGGTAAATATTTCTTCCGGTCGAGTACGCCGTGGTTGATTCCCCATGTCATGGCATAGGTGTAAAACGCCGAACCCGAGACTTCGGGATTCGGATACGCGCCAGGGTCGAGAAGGCTTGCGCGCCATAGGCCGTCAGATTGTTGAAGCCCCGCAATGCGCTCCGCCATTTGCTGATACTGCGCCAGATACTTGGAACGCGTCGGATAATTTTCAGGCATTCGTTCGAGCGCCAACGCAAGGCCTGCCAGAACCCATCCGTTGCCTCTCGACCAGAAGACTTTCTGGCCATTTGCCTCATGCTGTGTCAGGAAGCGGTTGTCGCGGTAGTAGAGATGCTCGGCGGGATCGTAGAGCGCTGCTGAGGTCAGCCACCATTCATGATCCATGAAGTCCAGATATTTTTGATCGTTGGTGGCGATCGACAACTGCGCCAGTACGGGCGGCGCCATGTACAAGGCATCGCACCACCACCAGAGATTCTTCTCCGGATCGTCGGGGCGAGCTACGAGTTTGTCCATCCGATCGCGGGTTGGATCGATCCGCTCACGGATTGGGTCCTCAGCGTAGAGGGTAAGGTAAGTGAGCCCGATCGCCTGATCGTCGGCGTGCTCAAAACGCGGTCCAAGATTCCATTGGTTCTGCTTGGCGACCTCAAGCACGCGATCGTGGTAGCGCTTGTCGCCTGTGGTCCGAGAAGCTGCGAGCATGCCGTCGTAAAGGGCCGCAAACGTCCACTGGATGTTGTAGTGGGACTCTGCATGTTTCAATTGCCAGTCGGCGACTGATTTCATCGCTTTGAGAATGGCTGACCGCTTCAGCTTCGGAGAAAGGTTCGTGGCCAGCGGTCCCGGATCATCAGGCTGATCGCCGGCAGCTTCTCGCTCCGCAGCAGCCGCGTTCTGGGTGGGCTGGCCGTTCTGGGCAGCCAATGCGTAATTTGTCGAAAAGAAAAAGGCAATAAGGATCAGGGTTGCGTTCAATTTCTTCATGCTTTCAGACCTATTGTGCCGCGGAGAATTATGTTCACTTTCGACGGCCTTGCTGCCCCAGACACGCAAGCGGCATGCTCTCGCGCCCAATTGAGCGGAAGGGCATGCCGTTTTGTACTGCGATGGCAATGTTAGAAGGTAAACCGAGCACCAACCTGAATGAGACGTGGGCTGGCGGCGGCGGTGATCTTGCCGAAGGACGCAGAGGATGGTGCCGCTCCGACCGTCGGAGGAGGCCCGCTTGTGCCCGAAGGCGCGTTCAAGCTGACCAAGTTGAAGGCATTGGTGGCCTCGCCACGAAGTTGGAACATCATCCTCTCTCCGATGTGTATGTCCTTGAAGATACCCAGGTCAATATCGCGGTAACCCGGCGCGCGCAGATAGTCACGCGGTGTGTTGCCGTCAGCACCGCCAGGGCCAATGCCATTCACAACACCGGGACCGTTGGCGACAAATGCAGCGGTGTTGAACCATTCCGCTGCAGCAGCCGAGCGGGGTCTGTTGGGACTAAGGAAGGGATTGCCAACAATGTTTGGCCTGTTGGCGTTCGCGCTATCGAAGTTCTTATTCGAACCGGTGGAGATGTTGAATGGTGCGCCGCTCTGCAGTGAGACGATGGACGAGATCGTCCACCCATTCGTAATCTGCTTCAGGACGCCGCTTGATCCTCTGTAGTATTCGAGGTTCCAAATGCCGGAGATGCTGGCGACGCTCCGACGGTCAATATCCATCGGTCCGCGCTCCTCCTGAAGGTTGTCAAAGTCCTGGGCACTCGCTTGCCCGATTGCGGACTCGTTGACACTCTGGAAAGCGTGGCTCCAGACATAGAAGCCGCTGATAGAAAGGTTGTTGGTCAGGGGCCTGGTGGCTGAAACCTGAAGCGAGTGATACGACGCGGTCTCATTCGACTCGTCGTACGTAATCTGGCCGAGCGTCGGGCCAAGGAGCGGGTTATTGTCGTACGGACGACGCGAGTTAATGCTGGCCTGCGACGTGCTCGCCCCCGGCGCATACGCAGCGTAGTTCTTATCGAGCATGAACGGCAGGTGGTGTGACAGTGTGCCTACGTAGGCGACTGTAGCGCTGACATTGTGAGGCAACTGCCGTTGGACTGCCGCATTGAATTGATACATCAGCGGCCACTTGTAGTCATTCGCGATAGTCTCAATGCTCGCCGCGGGCAGGAAACGGGCGCTCGCCGGATTGTAGGTGTAAGGGAATGGATCCCCGTTCGGGAAGGATGCAGGATTCCCGTACACGTTCGAGAACGAAGTGATGGAGTTGAATGTTTGCCGGATGGCAAAAGGTTGCGCGTTCCCGGGCTGATTCCATTCATTCGCGCTGACGCTGCCATAGAACATGCCCGCTCCTGCACGTACGGCCGTCTTCCCGTCGCCAAATGGATCCCAGACCAGGCCTACACGCGGAGAGACGTGACCATATTGGTTTGGAGCGATGCCGCGCGGCACGCCCTTATCGCCCGGGAAGAGCATCCCCAAGGGCGCGGATGGAACCACGGTGGACTGCACGCCGGGGATGAAGGTCGCAGCGTGGTTCGACGTTTCGACCGGTGCGGTCTGTACATCCCAACGCAATCCGAGGTTCACTGTGAGCCTGGGCAAAACCCGGTAACTGTCCTGTGCATAAAG
>OUMH01000003.1_pt1 | contig 4345 bp, 5 predicted proteins | sample 1690951 | NCBI WGS metagenome assembly OUMH01 (sample SAMEA3914864, study PRJEB12502) | metagenome | biome: forest; material: soil | place: USA | collected 2012-03-12 | depth 0.3 m
AAGAGCGAGAAGGGAAACGCTCATGGAGCAGAATTTCATCGCACATGCATCGGTGGATATCGCTGCCAGCAGAGACAAGGTTTGGGATGCATTGGTGAACCCGGAAAGAATCAGGAAATACATGTTTGGCACGAATGTGGTTACGGATTGGCGCGAGGGGAGTGCCATTACCTGGAGGGGTGAATGGCAAGGGAAACCTTACGAGGACAAAGGCGAGATTCGACGCATTACGCCGCTGCAGAGCATTCAATACACACACTTCAGCCCGATGTCCGGACTCCCCGACAGGCCGGAAAACTACCACACAGTCACTATTGAACTGTCAGCCGAAGGAGATCGCACCCGTGTCTCCCTGAGCCAGGACAAGAATCCGACCGAGCAGGCGCGCCAACATTCCGAGAAAAACTGGAAAATGATGCTCGAATCGTTGAAGAACCTGCTGGAGAAGTGAAGTAGAATCGCCCGTCGAAGAAATCACATCCTGCAATGGTCTTCAAGGAGTCAATTCAGTGAAACAAGACCCGGTTTCCTCTGCCGATTTCTCCTGCAAAGCCAAAAGCATCTTAACCAGATTGGCCGCATCGATAAGTGATCGAAATATCCCTTTCCTGGTCTGCAGCATCGGGATGATCGTGATGCTTCTCTGGGCCGGGTCTTACAAGATGACTGCGCCCGGAGCCGAAGGCATCATCCCCCTGGTCTCGAATAGTCCGCTGATCTGGTGGCACTTTGCACTGTTCGGTCCCTATATAGGCTCCGACATCATCGGACTTACCGAGATCACCGCCGCAATATTGCTGATCGCAGGCTACGTGAAGCCGAAAGCGGGTATTATCGGCGCACTCATCACTACACTCATGTTCTTCACCACCAGCACTATGCTTCTAAGTACCCCCGGCGCGATCATTGCTGTGCCCGGGATCAGTCACATGAGGTACATGAGTTTTCTCGGCCTCTTCCTTTTCAAAGACGTCATATCGCTTGGGGTATCTCTGTATCTAGTCACCTACTTCGGCAAAAAAGCCATCCTCGCCGAAAACAAAAACTAGATAACCCCCGGTTTGGGGCAACACGGGGAAGACAGTTGATTGCCGAATCGCTGTCGGTATAATCCGATTGCTATGGCTGTGTTTGATAAGAACAAGATCACCGATCAGCAGTTGGACTGGACGATTCTCCGAGATGGAGGAGTTGCGTTGTATTGGCGGCCAGAGGTGCAGTTCGCTATCACATGCTCTTTGGTCGAAGACTGATTATCTTGTGCAGTCAGTCGACCCGCAAATACGTTTCGACAACCTGGCTGCGGTTCACGCAGATTGGAATCCCCGCGAGTGGCTGAATAAAAATCGGGGACTCTAAACCATTCATGGGGGATTCTCAGGCTGTTGGCTGCCAATTCACCTCGCATCGCTCCCGCACTGAACCAATCCAAACGCTGCGCGAATCTTCGCAAGGAAAGCCGTCACCCTCGGCCGGGCATCCCCGGGACCGAGCGCTTCAAATGGCACGTATCCGCGGTAGCCGTGCGCGTCAATGATCGCCTTGATCCTCGCGAGATCAGTTGGCTCTGCTTTGCCGTTGCGCCCCACCTCCTCCTTGATCTGCCAGGAAACGGCGTAGGGCACCAGCTTCTCGATTTCCGCGTACGGATCTCCGGAGCGAAGGCTGCCAATGTCGAGGATCGAGGCGAACCACTCCGAATCTACGGCTTGAATCACGCGGATGGTCTCGTCGGCGGTTTTGAGAAAGTCGTTGTGCTGCTGCAGACCGACGATCACGCCGTGCTCCCTGCCAAACGCGGCACACTGCTTGAAATCGGACACCATCCAGTCGAGCGCCTGGTCGAAGGTATAACCGGCAGGTCGCTGAGGGCCGGCAAACACGCGAATCACCGGCGCGCCCAACTTTCTGGCCACCACAATCCAGTCCTTCACCATCTGTACGTCGCGCTTGCGCGCCGCCTCGTCCGCCACAGCAAAGTTGTTGCGTACCCCGGTGCCGCTGATGGCGACTCCGTTGACAAAGGCCGTCCGCTTCAGCGCGTGGATGTACTCATCTGTGGGTACGCTGGGATAACCAGGGAAGTAGTAGCCCGTCGCGTCCAGTGCGTCCACGCCATTTTTTGCGCAGAAATCTACGGCATCTGCCAACGTCATGGAGCCCGCAAGAAGCGGCCCGTTGAACGAGTAGGCGTTGAGGCCAAGCTTCAGCTTGACACCGGCTTCGCGGGCAATTGTGTCGATGGCCGCGTCAGCCGAGGTCCGGACGGGAGCCATCGCGACCATTGCGGCAGAACAGGCAAGAAATTGACGTCGATTGATCATTGAAGAATTACCTGCATTCCACGCGATTATCCTGCGAGGCGATGATCTGCCACGTACCCCCGCGCTTCAGCCACGTATCGGTCCAGACCTGGCACACCTTTGCGTTCGGCTGGGACTTGTCCTTGCCGACGGCATGTTCGCTGCCATAAACAACGGCAAGACTGTCTCCGAAGAAAAGCACTCTAGCCTCATCGAGTCCGCAATCGTGCGCGGTGTGCGGACCTTTCTCGTCTCTCAATTCATCGGCCTTCGTGAAGCGCATACCTTTCGGTGACGTGCCTTGAAAGTCGTCGGCAAGCAGGCCGGCGACGACGCCGTTATCGACACACACGCCCTCCGCCCACTTGCGTTCCATCGCGATGATGTATTGCGCGGTCTTATCATTCGCCGACGCCCAGTGACTCTGCTGCGCGTGCGCCGGCAAAAGCAACAACGTCGCCGCGATGGCTACCGCGAAGATTCGTATATGCATTTCTCGCATAGCAAGGATCCTACACTAGCCTTTTTGAAATGAACCTCGCCCGGATCAAGGATTATCATTCGGAGATGCCTCGATTGAGGAGGGCACAGGTGATCTCGCGACGCGATTTCCTCGCAACAGGCGCAATGGGAACACTCGCCATGGCATCGTCTCGATTCTGCATCGCCGCCGAAGACCCGAACAGATTTGGCGTCGAGCTTTACGTTCTTCGCGCGATGCTGGCCAAGGAATTCGACGGCACGCTGGCGCAGGTCTCTGCGATCGGGATCAAAAGCGTCGAATTTGCGGGCTTCTATGGCCGCTCAGCCAAAGAAGTTCGTACAAGTTTGTCGAACGCCGGGCTCACCGCGGGAGCCGCGCATTGTCTGTCAGCGAGCATGTCCGACGATGAAGTCCACAGCATGATCGATTTCTGCCACGAAGTCGGAATGCCTTACATGGTTGCCGCCGTGCCTTCGATCAAACCCAACCCAGCGTCAGGTTCAGGTAAGACCGCGTCAGGCAATCCATTCGAGCACATCGAGCTTGAGGATTTTCGCTGGAGCGCGGATCGGTTCAACACGATCGGCGCTCGTGTGCGCGATGCGGGAATGCGCTTTGCCTACCACAACCACAACATCGAGGCCCAGAAGTACGGCAACACTGTTGCGTTCGATGAAATCCTCCGCCTGACCGACCCCGCAGTGGTCGCCATCGAATTCGACATCGGCAATTTCATCGCTGGCGGCGGTGACCCATATCCCTATCTTGAAAAGTACCCCCATCGATTTGAACTCGCCCATGTAAAGGAATGGGCCACACCGTTCACGCCGACCTTCACCGCCAATTTCCCCAAGTACGTGCCATTCGGCCAGGGAACGACTGATTGGAAAAAACTGCTCGGTGCCCTGAAAACGGCAGGCGTGAAGGAAATCTTTATCGAGCAGGACGGGACCGCAACCGGCGACGAACTGGGTGTCGTCCGCCAGGCATATCAGTTCCTGGTGCAGGTCTGAAACCGGCTATTGCCGCGCTGGTTCTATCGGTGTCTCCGGTATATGTTGCGAACCTTCCACTACCTCAACACCGATGTGCTTAGCCGGCGAGATATTGTTTGAGCGTGAGTTGACGCTGGTAGGGAGCATCTGCCGCCACAATACAGACGAGTTCTTCCTCATAGATGACCTCGGTCAGCAAAGGCGAGGGTACATGGCCTTCATCACCAATCAAGGCAAGATCCAGTCGACCGTGATTCAAATCCTCGAAAACATCGCCTCTCCACCTTGGTAGATTGCAGCTGATCAAATAACTTAGAGCTACTCTCAGTTCTTCGGTAGTATTCAGAAGTGACGCCGATTCGCATTGAACTGCTTGGCACATTGCGCTTCACATTCGGGCAGAATCTGATCACATCGGTCAACACGAACCGTATGCGATCGCTGCTCGCGTTTCTTGTGCTGCACAGCGAATCGGTACAATCCCGCGAGCAGCTCGCGTCCCTTATCTGGCCGGAGTCGACGGATGCTCAGGCCCGCACCAACCTGCGCCAATTGCTCCACAA
>OUMH01000006.1_pt1 | contig 3782 bp, 1 predicted proteins | sample 1690951 | NCBI WGS metagenome assembly OUMH01 (sample SAMEA3914864, study PRJEB12502) | metagenome | biome: forest; material: soil | place: USA | collected 2012-03-12 | depth 0.3 m
CCATGAGAACTATCAGACTGAGTGGTGGTACTACACCGGAAATTTGAAGTCGGCAGACGGACACCGGTTTGGCTTTGAGCTGACCTTCTTCCGGCAAGGTGTTTCGCGCGCCGATAACACCAGCCCGTGGTTTGTGCACGACCTTTGGATGGCCCACCTCACGCTTAGCGATATTAACGGGCAGCACTTTTATAGCGAGGACAGGCTCAATCGGGCCGGTCCCGGCGTTGCCGGCGTCGATGCACAGAACGGGCTGGTGTGGAACGGCAACTGGCAGGCGCACATCGCCGAACACCGCGAGGAACTGCGCGGCGTTGCCGACAAATTTGGGCTGGCGCTAGAGCTTGTGCCTGTGAAACAGCCTGTGATCCAGGGCCAGAATGGTTTGAGCCAAAAGGCCGAGGGCACCGGGCATGCTTCACATTACTTTTCGCTGAGCCGCCTGATGACTACAGGATCTATTGACCTCGATGGAAAGATCTCTCAGGTGCAGGGAACTTCATGGATGGATCACGAATTCTTTACCGGATCAATGGCAGCGAATGAAACGGGTTGGGACTGGCTCAGCCTCCAACTTGAAGACGGAACCGAATTGATGTTGTACCGGCTGCGGCACAAGGATGGCAGCATCGATCCGTACTCCTCAGGCAGCTACGTGGACGCAAACGGGAAGTCTCAATTTCTGTCGGCTCGAGATTTCACAATGATGCCGATGGCAGTCACCTGGACCAGCCCGCCGACCAAGGCGACGTATACAGTTCGGTGGCACATCTCGATTCCGCGGCTGAAGACCGAACTGGACATAACAACACCGCTCATAAGCCAGGAACTAAACGGCAGATTCGGCCCCAGCTACTGGGAGGGAGCCATCGACGCCGCTGGAGTCCGCGATCAATCACCATTACACGGAGTCGGGTACCTCGAGATGACCGGATACGCTAAAGCAGGAGAACCGGTCATTTCGAGGTGATTCAGACGCTGTGCACCTCGGAGAACCGTAGATACACCTATGTCAACTGACCTTACTAAGAACTGGTTCCGATGGAATTGTTGTAGAGAATGCGCAGTTATATGATCACTCTGGTTCCTTTTTTCCACTGTCTGCCGCTCCAATGATTCCAGCAGGCCCACTGGACTTCGAGCGTCGAGGTTTTGTTCATGGCAAGTCGTGTCTCCAGTATTCATCTGATCGTATCGGTCCTGTTCGTTTTCGCCGCTCTCTTCCCTGCGCCGGCGCAGGAGAGTGCGGAGGAACGCGTCGTTGGCGGCTACTTTGCGGAGTGGGTCGTGCGCTACTCCGGCTACTCGATGGCTGACGTGGAGAAAACCGGTGTCGCCAGCCATTTGACCCATCTGATTTACGCCTTTGGCAATGTCACTCCCGGCCCTTCGCCGGTCTGTGCCATCGCCAATCCCAGCGCAGCGTGGCAGGATGCGTCGATCCTCGGCGTCAACGGTAAACCCTTTTCCGGTCCTGTGTATGGCAACTTCGCCGGGATGCTGGAACTGAAGGCGCTGCATCCGCGCCTGAAGACGCTGATCTCGCTGGGCGGTCAGGCGGGCGATGTATCGGGCTTTGCAGCCGCGGCGGCTTCGCCGGCGGCTCGGCGTGCCCTCGTGACCTCGTGCATCCAACTTTTCATTCAGGGACATCTCGCTCCCGGCGTGGAAGCGCCGGGACTATTCGATGGCTTCAATATCGATTGGGAGTTTCCTCTATCAGCCGATCGGGACAATTTCACTGCGCTACTGCACGAATTTCGCGTCCAGTTGGAGGAGTTAGGGCGCAGTACGGGCCGTCACTACATCCTCACGTTCGATTCACCGGCGAACCCGCGGAAGTACGCAAATATCGATCTGAAGGCGGCCGCAGAAGAGGTCGACTTCCTCACCATCGATGGATACGACTACGCCGCTCCCTCAGAGAAGACGACTAACGCCAGTTCGGCGCTCTATAACAATCCTGCCGATCCGTTGCACGATCAGGCGCGGGCAATTGACGACACCGTGAAGGCTTATTTGAAGGCAGGCGTACCCGCCAGCAAATACACAATGGGGATGCCGCTCTACGGCATCGGCTGGAGCGGCGTTGCGACGCGGAATCATGGGCTCTATCAGAGCGCCACGAGTGAGGCACCGGTGCTGTTGGCCGATGGCAGCGGCCGTTGCCCGACGCAGAGCGTGGTCGCACCCGCCCCTGGTTGCGACACTATTCTTACCCCGGGGTTTGTGACCGATTTGACTCTGAAGCAGCTCCTGCACAGGCCGGGCGCAAGCTTCTGGTATGACTCCAAGCGCGTGGGCGCCACCCTCTATCTTTCTGACAGTCGCACCTTCTATGTGTTTGACAATCTACGTTCAGTAAACGCCAAGACGGCCTACATCCGGCGGCACAAGCTGCGGGGAGCCTACGTCTGGGCATTGAACGACGACGAACGTGACGCAACGATCATTAAGGCCATCGCCGCTGGATTGAGATGATTTGAGGACAGCGTTGCAACCGCAAGTCCGTAGGCCTTATCCTTGCGGCGATCTCCCGTCCCGAACGGCCTTTGAACTGGGAAGCGGAATCGAAACCGGTCCGACCGGACTGGGCCTTAAGGCGAGAACTGCCTGGAAAATATATTCCGGGGAGGCACGATATTTCTCGACGAGGTGGGAGAGTTTCCTGCCACGACCCGCGTCACCTTGCGCGCCTTGCGCATAGAGCTAATTAACGCGACGCAGCATTCAATCCTATCTGTACGTCCATTGATGAAGCGTTCTCTATCTGTGCTGGGCCCTCGAATAGATTACTCGTGATGACCGCGCGCTCGACTGATTTTCCAAGAGAGATGTGGCGCTTTCTCTGACGAAATTCGCACCCCCGCACAAGCAAACTGCCAGAGGACGCCTGGATCGCGGCGCGTTCTTCTGTACGGCCCCATTGCACGAATGTACAGTCACTAAAGCCCACAGTGCCTTGCCCTCCGACCCTGGCGATCTGATTGCACGGACCCCAAAACGCGCTGTTGCTTATGCGGACGACTCCGGAATTGGTGTTACGAACGTCGAGCATTGTGGGATCGTCGCCGTGAAATGAGGTGAACTCTCCGTTCGCGATTAGAATGCCGTACGGCGCGCATTGTTCTACGAGAATCGCCCGGTTGCAATCGTCCGCTCCAATTCCCAGAAAATTTCCGTTGCACGCGCCGGTCGTAGTCTCCACAAATTTGTATCCGACGTGATAACCAAAACAGAAGGTATTCAGTACATACTCCCAGTCTGCGCGACCGAAGATAAACGCTTCGCCATTGGCGGTTTGCCATTGGTAGACCTTACTGTGCGAATTCCACCACGGATTGAAGTGAACATTTTCGATTCGCCCGATGTCGTAGATGGCATCGACCCAAATTCCGCGGCGCAGAGGTTGGCCCGAAATGTTACGAATGTTGTGGCGTTCGTTTTGGCTTGCATCGATGCCCTGGTAGGGATTAAGTAGTTCCAGATCGAAGGCTGCTGGATTCTTACCACGCATGGCAATGGTCCAAGGATACGGAGCGGGATCTTCTTCCGGGACCTGTTCAGGATAGTAGAAGGTTAGACCGCTGACTGTACTGTTTGTGTTCAGCGTCAGAAACGGCTTTCCATCTTCGCTCCCGCGACCCGTAGTAACAAACAAAGCACTCCCATCAGCTCCCGGTTTCGGTTGCGCATGGTCTCGAATACCGCTATGCGACGGCACACAACCAAAGGATCCACGAAGCCCTACCCCATCGGGGATCGTGAGCGATCCCTTGAAG
>OUMH01000017.1_pt1 | contig 3758 bp, 1 predicted proteins | sample 1690951 | NCBI WGS metagenome assembly OUMH01 (sample SAMEA3914864, study PRJEB12502) | metagenome | biome: forest; material: soil | place: USA | collected 2012-03-12 | depth 0.3 m
AGCCAGCACTGCCACGCTGACTGGAGTCAATACCTTTACGGGAAACATCAATATTCAGAATAGTGGCAGTCAGCTTATCATCGGAAACGCGGGCTCCCTGGGTTCCGGGAATTATGCGGGCACCATCACCTTCACCGCCGGCACGTTTAACTACGCCAGCACTGCAACCCAGACGCTTTCCGGCGCGATCAGCGGCCCCGGCAGTGTAAAAATGTCCGGCGCGGGAACGCTGACTCTCTCGGGTAGCGATTCTTACACTGGAGCCACGACCGTCAGTGCGGGCACACTCGTCGTAAGCGGTTCCATTTCCGGCAGCACGACGACGGTCCAGAATGGTGGGACGCTTGCGGGCACTGGGACTGCATTGGGAGTCACCGTCAACAGCGGTGGCACGATAACAGTCGATCCGGCTCACGCGAGCCTTGGTACGCTGAATACCGGAGCGCTCACCATTGCGGGTATTTATGCCGTCGATCTCAATAGCACGACTCAATTGTCGGATAAACTCAATTCCACCGGAGCACTCACGCTCTCCGGCAATATTACTTTTCACGACCTCGCCCTTGCCGGGACTGCGACCACGAATCTGATCATTGCGCAAGGCACTAGCTTGACCGGCACCTTCAGCAATTTTGCCGAGGGCGCATCCGTGGACAACGGCCTCTATGTCATCGATTACAACGGTCAGATGGCTGGCGGCACCGTGGGCGCAGTCACCTTGGTCGCCGTGCCGGAACCCGGGGCGCTTACGTCCTTACTCGGAGGGGTCGGACTGCTCACGCTCTTCCGCCGCCGCCGGAAGTAAAGCTTCTGTAAGAGCGGCTGAGAAGCCGCTCTTACCTCCAATTGACAGGTGACGAAAGCCACCTGTGCCAAGTTATTCCAATGTAAACCAGGCTCGCAAAGTTCCCCTGCGTTGAACCTTCTGCGTGCGCCGAACCCCAGCGCCGAATGTCACCACATCCATCACGGACGTCTTTCCAGAACTCAGTTAGTGCCGTACCGATAAATCGACCGGTGACGACTCACACTAAACGCGTCGGATGGTTTTTGCGATTGGGTCTTATTTTCTGGACGGGATTGGCGCCCATGATGGTGTGGGCCGGAGGTGACGACACACCGGAGGTAACCGTTGGCGGCCGATTGTTCCTGGAAACGCGCTTTGCGCAGTATTTCTTCGCGCATTGCAGGGAACTGTTGAATGCACCGCTGGATAAGGGTGATCCGGTCATGGAGAAGTCACTCGCGGAACCCAAACCGTTTTCGGGGCCCTTCGCCGGAAGGTCGATCAACTGCCGGGCCTGCCATCTGGTAAATGAATTCCGGAATACCGCCGGCATCCGCAGCTATGCCGATTTTGCGCGGCGCTCGCCCATCCCGGCGCGCGAGGACGGAAAGACACTGACGCTCCGCAATTCTCCGCCGCTTGTTTCGGCTGCCCGGTTAGTGAACAACCAGATGGTTTTTCATCTCGATGGCCAGTTTCCGACCATGCTGGAATTGGTGGAAGCGACCTTTACCGGGAGAAACTTCGGATGGCTGCCTGGCGAGGAGTCGACGGCCATCCGCCATATTGCGGCGGTGATCCGGTGCGATGATGGTACCGACAAGCTTGCCCTGGACCGCACGGATGGATTTTCATATCGGGCACTCCTGGCGGGAACGGATGGAGGACTTTCGAAACGGCTCCGACTGCCGGAGGTGTACCGACTCGATGTTACCACCGCCACGGATCGGCAGATATTTGACCGGGTGTCCCAACTGGTGGCGGCATATGTCGTCTCGTTGAGTTTTCACAAGGATGACGAAGGGAGTTTCAATCGTTCCCCCTACGATTTGTTTTTGAAAAAGAATGGGTTGCCGAGGCAGCCGCAGCCGATCCATCCCGGATTGTTCGAACGAGAGTCGGATATTGCCTATAGCCGCCGGTTGCGGCAGGCAATCGGCGCATTGGCAAATCCCCTGTGGGTGGACAACCGCGAGGCAAATTTTGGTACCCATCGCCAGGAATTCAAGTTTGGCCCGGAGGAACTCGCCGGGCTGAAGATCTTCCTGGCCGACTCAGCGTCGGAAGGGAGTTCTGGGCGGGTGGGTAATTGCATTGCTTGTCATGTTCCGCCGAGCTTCAGCGACTTCGCTTTCCACAATACCGGTGCCACGCAGGACGAGTACGATGGGATTCATGGGTTCGGCGCATTTGCAAAGCTGGAGATCCCGGATCTCGACAAACGCCGGAAAGACTACGACGGCAACCTGCCACCGACGAGTACGCACCCTCACGCCTGCGGCATTTATGCCGATGTGCCAGATGCGAAGCATCCTGGCCGCACCGATCTCGGCGTGTGGAATATCTTCGCCAATCCCGATATGCCGAATCCCCAGGCTCGTCTCCGCCTGATCCTGTCTCAGCCTGGAATGAGTAACTCGGATGCTGCCCTGCTCGACCGGGCGGTCGCCTGTTTCAAGACTCCCAGCGTGCGCGATCTCGGGCATGGCGCTCCTTACCTGCACACGGGGGCAAAGGACCGCATCGAGGACGTGCTGGATTTTTACCGGGATTACAGCAGCAAGGCTCGCAAAGGGCAGGTGCGCAACGTGGATCCAAGGCTGGCAAAAATTTTCCTCGAACCCAATGACGTGGCCCCGCTGGCTGCGTTTCTCCGCTCACTCAACGAAGATTATGATGACTAACTCCCCCGCTTGTGCGACCGCAGCCTGCCGGCCGTCCCATCCTGATGGTAGAATCGGCGCAATTAGTTCTCGCTGTTCGCGATCGATCGACACAATCACGTGGAAACAGAATTTCGCGGAACATCTCAAACGTTGGCTGGTGATCACATTGACGGTGTTGAGCTTGGCCTCTGGGCCGGGCGCTTCGGCGGGCACTTTTACCCCGTTAAAGAATCAGTATGCAGGACGGAGTCTGTCTCTTCTGCTCACGGACGGCCGAGTGATGCAGTTTAATGGAGTCGTCGGAAACGCCTGGGCGATTCTCACGCCCGATTCGACGGGAAGCTATGTCAATGGAACGTGGACTCTCACCGCCCCAATGATTTACAACCGACTATACTTCGGGTCACAAGTGCTCACGGATGGGCGGGTTTTTGTGATTGGCGGAGAATACGGATCGCAAGGTGCGGCGTTCACGGGCGAAATTTACGACCCTTCATCAAATACCTGGACTTTGCTGCCCGCCATTCCAAACGGACGAGAAATCATCGATACAGAGACGATGCTCTTGCCGAATGGTGATGTATTGGTCGCGGGACCTTATGGTGCGCCGACCGGCGGGACCCCAATATTCCGCCCGTCCACGAACAGTTGGCTGGCAAGCCCCCTTTCGATTCAGGGGTTCGGGGAAATCACTTGGGTCAAACTACCCGACGGAAGCGTCCTTTCCCCATACGGGAGCAGCGACTCATCGGGCACAGGATCGCAGCGCTTCATTCCCGCCCAAAACGCATGGGTCGCGGATGCAAATATCCCCGTTCCAACGGAAACGGCAGGCGAAATGGGCGGGGCGGCACTGCTTCCAAACGGAAAAGCGTTTTTCGTGAATTCCAGCCAATGCGCGATCTACACGCCGAGCGGGGATAGCAGCCCCGGAACCTGGACCGCGGGGCCGGCGTATCCAGCGGGCTATCTTTACGAAGACGTAGGGTGCGTGATGATGAATGACGGGAATTTGATCCTCTTCGGGGGGAATGGGCCCGGCGGCATTCTGCTTCAATACAACTACACGACGAACACGTTCAGCC
>OUMH01000018.1_pt1 | contig 3697 bp, 5 predicted proteins | sample 1690951 | NCBI WGS metagenome assembly OUMH01 (sample SAMEA3914864, study PRJEB12502) | metagenome | biome: forest; material: soil | place: USA | collected 2012-03-12 | depth 0.3 m
GCGACACGAGGTCCCGAGTGATAATATCGGTGGCCGTAATAACGGTAATGGTCATGAGCCTGCGCCGGCGTCGCCAGCGCGAAGCCGCCTAAAGCCACAGCCCCAAGGATCAAATTTCGAAATACATTCATAGCAGTTCAGTTGATTTCTATATGGTGAGACGGGCACCGGAGCCCATTCATTCACCAATACTGAATCGAAATACAGACTTTCCCTGCGCGTCCATCGCCGCAATTGGTCCTTGCTCTGCTAAAGTTTTGTGCGAATGAACCACTCGCCCATGCCCAGACTGTCCACCCTCTTCGCACTGGCTTTTGCTGTCATTGCCGCGCTTCCGGCAGTGGCCGCGCCCCAGCAACCGGTGGAGATTCCCTTCACATTCACCGACGGCTTTATCCGGGTGGAAGCCCACGTGCCGCAAACGGCGGAGCCGCTCCATCTGCTGCTCGATTCCGGAGCGGGTGCGTCTGTGCTCAGCCTCCGCACTGCCCAACGCCTGCGGTTGCCACTGGGAAAGACAGCGAGCGTCCGCGGCGTCGGCGTAGAAGCTGCAGCCCGTCAACTGGATGGTGTTACTGCGTCCGCGAATGGCATCGTCCTCGCCAGCGTTCCGCTGGCGGTGGATCTGAGCGCCGCCGATCAGCTCTGCAGCGAGCCGGTGGACGGTTTGATTGGCGTCGACTTTTTTAAGAACCGGGTGGTGCAGATCGATTATCTTCATCACACCCTACGCATCGCCGCGAGCGCGCCGAAGGTCGTCGCGGAGCGTCTGCCCGTGAAGACAATCAATGGCATCATGTGCGTCCCGGTCGGCGTCAACGACTCCACGGTCCGGTGGACCCGTCTCGATACCGGTTGTAATGACGCCTTGCATTGGGTGGTGCCCAAACCAGCGGGACACGGCGCGCACAACGCGGTTTCGATCGGCTTCATCACCGATGACGGCGACACCTCGCTCACTTCCGTTTCGCTCGGCAAGCGTTCCCTACACACGGTGAAGACCGCCCTGCATGGCACCCCGCTCTTTCCCGGTGAAGCCGGCCTCCTCGGCAATGGCATCCTCTCGCAGTTCCTCGTCACCGTCGACTGGTCGAACCATCAGGTATTGCTCGCGGAAGCAGCTCGCTAAAAAAGAAGCGGCGCCGCGAGGGAAACTCGCGACACCGCTTACAGGGTTTGAGTTAGTTTTTAGTGGTCGTTACAGGCCCAGCGCACGGACCGTGGCAGTATCGAGACTGCCGGTGGCCGGCAAGCCGCTGTCATTTTGGAAGTCCATGATCGCGTTGCGCGTCTGCGAGCCGAAAACGCCGTCTACCGCACCCGCACTATAGCCCAAGCGATTCAGGCGATCTTGCGCGCCCATCACGAGCGAGCCAGGCGACGTGCTGTTGTAGGTATAGTCGGAATACGGCTCATCGTAGTTGTCGTAGTAGCCGTAGTCATACGGGAAACCACCATCGAGGATCACCCACTCGTTATTGAAGAAGCGGAAGCGACGATGATTCCATTCATGGACACGCCCATGGTCCCAGTCTCGCGAGACCTCGCGCGGAACCCGGAAGTTCCGGGCATCCCGCGAAGAGAAGGTCCGTGCCTGATTGTTGGCAGCAAAGTTATTCCGCGCGCTCTGCGCGTTCAATGCAGCATTGTTGTTCGCCGTACCACCGAAGGCCACCGTCGGAGCGTTGCGCTGTCCGCGAATCTGACGTTGCTGGGCCACTGAAGGCGTGAACGTCGTATTCGGGCGCGAACGAACCGTCGGAGCGGTCCGGAATTGCGGCGATTGCGTGGCGATGCGCGGAGCGGACGGCACCGACCTCATCGTCGGAGCACGCGATACTGACATGGGAGCGGAAGCGCGCGGCGCCGAGAACTGGGCTGGAGCGGAAAAATGTGCTCCGCCTCCTCCTCCGAAATGCGCTCCGCCGCCGCCGCCTCCACCTCCACGCCCACCGCCCCCATTACCACCGCCACCTTTTGCAAAAACGGGTGGGGTCAGCATCGTCACAAACGTCGCTGCCAACCCGTAGATTAGGATTCGATTCATTATTGGATTACCTCCACCCATAGAATCGCAGGCCGGAGGGGCGCGGATTCATAGCCTTCTCCTTGAACAGGTCGTCACAGAATTCGCCGCACGTAGAAATTGCCTTCATCCGTCCGACGGAGTGTGAAAGAAATGCAACATGCAGTTCCGCTCTGTCATTGCCTTGTTGTCGCTATGCTGGGGATTCGCTGCCGCCACCGTGCAAGCGGCACCGCGCACCTTCAGCGAACTCGGCGTTTCCTTCACCTATGACGACACCGTGCTGAAGAAGCCCAGGGCGCATCGTGAAAAGGCCCTCCAACTCACCACGCCCACGGACGTTCCCGAGGGCGTCGCACCAGCGCACATCGAGATTCAGTTCGGAAAGGATGGCAGCAAGCTTTGGGTGTTCCCCACGAGCGATCCGCAGGTAAAGGATTTTCGCAAGGCTTACCCGCCGCATGCCGACGCGCAGAAAGCGCTGCATACTCTATTGCGCGAACGTCCTGCAGAACCCAAAGAACTGCCGGTACTTCCGTGGGAAGATGCCGGTATGCCGTTCAACAAAAAGGTGCGCTATCTCGACTTTCGCAACGGCAACGGAGTCGTGTGGCTCACCCAGCGGACGATCGAACCAGTGCCGGTCAATAACTCACAGCTTCGCTACATCTTCCAGGGGTTTACCAAAGATGGCGCTTCCTATGTCGCCGCCCAATTTCACGTCGCGCACTCGTCGTTGCCGGCTACCGCAGAGGTCAAAGACTGGAAGACTTTTGAAAAACAATACCCGGCCTACGTGACAAAAGCGGCGAAGGAACTTGCCGCCCAGCCGGACGACTCCTTTCAGCCGTCGCTCACCGCTCTGCGCGCCCTCCTCACTTCCATCGAAGTGAAGCCGGTAAAATGACTCTGCCATGAAAGCCATCTCCCATTTTCTCGCCTCCATCGCATTGGCTCTTTCCACGATCTCCGCCCAGGCGGCACCGCGCACATTTGCCGGCGGTGGCATCAAGTTCACTTACGACGATTCCATCCTGCACAACCCCAAAGCACGGCACGAAGCAGCGGTGCCGGACGGTGACGCCTCAGACAAAATCGATGGCGTCGGCCCCGCACACTGGGCGATCGATTTTGCCGACAATCGCGCGTACATCTGGATCCTCCCCACCACGGATCCGGCAGTGAAGGATTTCCGCAAAACGTATCCGAAAAACGCCCAGGGCCAGCACGACCTGCGCGCCTTGCTGAAGAAACGTCCTGACAATCCCAAGGAGACACCAGTGCTGCCCTTTCCAGACATCGGCGTGGCCTTCATCACCAAGATCCGTTACGTCGACTTTCGCAACGGCTCGGGCATGGCCTGGATGACGCAATGGATTTACGAGGCCAATCCGATCAACAACGAAGAGTTGTGGTACGTTTTCCAGGGTCTGACGAAGGATGAAAAGTATTACGTCTCCGTCGAGGTGCGGATGAAGCATCCCTCGCTCCCGGACAAAGCGGACACCCGGAACTCCCAGGAATTCTCCAAGACCTACGACGCCTATCGGCGCAAAGCCGTGCCTGCGCTGGCCAAACTGCCCGACGAGACCTTCCAACCCTCGCTGGTCAAATTGCGCACGATGTTCGAGAGCATCGAAATCACGCCCTTACCTTGAGCCGGGCGGGTCC
>OUMH01000014.1_pt1 | contig 3070 bp, 2 predicted proteins | sample 1690951 | NCBI WGS metagenome assembly OUMH01 (sample SAMEA3914864, study PRJEB12502) | metagenome | biome: forest; material: soil | place: USA | collected 2012-03-12 | depth 0.3 m
ATGCATCGCCTCTTCGGCCAGATCCAGGTCCTCCAGAAGGCCAACGAGCGTCGCCAGAATCCTGCCTGATTCCGACCGGTAAAGAGTCTCAATGGTCTCGCCGAGTTCTTCGGGCACAGGCGGCGGCATCTTGCCAAACTAGCAAGCGCAAGGTCTCAACACAACTGCTCTCAGACTACCTACCCAAAATCCCCGAACGTCGCTCCGCAGGTGAACCCAGAGAGTCCGACTCTCAATACCCTAAGAACCCGGTGCAGTCCATGTCAGGTGCATAGGCAAGTGCTCGCAGATGGAGCCGTGAAATCACCCTCGCAGAACCAGATCAGGTATAGGCGACTGACGGGGTGAGCGAACACATCTGCGATCTTGAGTTGGGGAGACGGCTGGGGCTGACTAGGAAATGCGTCAACGTCGGCTGACGCAAACTGCTCACGGTTCCTGTGGGAACCGACGGCAGACCGTTTTCACTAGCCAGGACTCAGATTTCCTGGTGATACGCTTAACTGCCAACTTGGAGAGTAGGGACTGCGTCAGAGTGTTTCCTCTATTCTGGTCGCAATTCTCGCCCCTGCCGGAGGATTCATTGGCATCAGCTGTGAGTTCTGTCCCTTTGCCGCAACCGATTGAAGTGGTGTCGCTGGCCAAGCGATTTGTCGCGGTGACAGCGCTTGACGGAGTATCGCTGGTAGTGCGCGAGGGCGAATGCCTGGGACTGTTGGGGCCGAATGGAGCGGGTAAGACCACCGTGATTCGCGGTGTTATTGGCCGGGTGATTCCGGACGCGGGCCGGATTTCTGTTTTTGGATGCGCAGCGGGGTCCGCCGAGGCGCGCAAGGCTTTGGGATGGGTTCCACAGGAATTGGCAATTTATCCCCGGCTGACGTGCGGAGAGAACCTGGCTTCGTTCGGGCGCTATCACGGACTGGCCGGCAGCAAGCTAACCGATGCAGTTGCGTGGTGCCTGAAGTGGGCGGCCCTTGAGGATCGGGCTGCAGAGATCGGCAAGAATCTATCCGGCGGCATGAAGCGGCGGCTCAACATGGCGGCGGGGATCATCCACCGGCCGCGCGTGGTCCTGATGGATGAGCCGACAGTAGGCGTAGACCCGCAATCGCGAAACCGGATCTTCGAAATGATTGAGGCGTTGCGGGCACAAGGGACCGCGGTCGTTTATACAACGCACTACATGGAAGAGGCGGAACGGCTGTGCGACCGAATCGCAATCATTGATCACGGACACATCATTGCGGAGGGCACGAACGGCGAGCTGGTGCACAACGCGTTTGGCTCGCGCAGCCAGGTGCTGGTGCGGTTTGCCGGGACGGGAGCGGCGATAGCGGCGTGGGTGGAGGCGCGCGGCGGTCGGATGGCGGGCGCGATGGCGCAGTTCACCGTTGAGTGCCCGACGGAGATTGCGGGGCTGCTGGACGACGCCGCGCGTGACGGGTTGGGCCTGGAAGACGTCTCGTTGCGGCGGCCCAACCTTGAAAGTGTTTTCCTGCACCTGACCGGAAGGGAGCTGCGCGAATGATCTTCGCCATTGTTCGCACATCCATCGCCGCGTTGCGGCGCGATCGCGCCTCGTTGGCGCTGAGCTTTGTTTTGCCTATTGCGTTCTTCACCATCTTTGCGATGATTTTCGGGAGCCAGCACAATACCGTTCCCCGAATCCGGGTGATCGTAGTGGATGAGGATCAGAGCCCGGCTTCGCGCCAGTTGGTGAAAGGACTGAGGCAGGAGGGGTCGCTGATTGTCGCGACGAGAGCTCCGTCCAAAACCAAGGGCGGGGAACTCCCGGAGTACACGGCGACGACGGCCGAGACCGCGGTGAAATCCGGGGATGTGTCAGTGGCAGTGGTGGTTCCAAAGGGGTGGGGCGAGAACCCCATCTCGTTTGGTCCGAAAGAGAATGGGCCGACGATTCAACTGCTGAACGATGCGAGCGACACGATTGCACCGCAGATGGTTGGCGGCCTATTGCAGAAAGCGGCCATCACTTCCATGCCGTCGGTGATGGCGGAAAAAGGCTCCGAATATACGGAGAAATATGTGGGCGGATATACCCCTGAGCAACGTAAGAGGATTGATGCCAACATGGCTCGGCTGAAGCAGTTCGAGGATGCGCGGACGGAAAACGGTACCACAGGCGATTCGGGTGAGGTCGGTCCTGGGGCAGGAATGGGGGCAAACGGAATGATCGCGGTGCATACACGCACCGTGGTGGGCGAAAGCAAAAACAAGCCAATGATTTCGTTTTATGCTGCGGCGATCGGGGTCATGTTCCTGCTATTTACCGCGAGCGGATCGGCGGGCTCGTTGCTGGACGAAGCGGAGAGCGGCACGTTGGACCGCGTGCTGAGCTCGCGAGTGACGATGACAGCGCTGCTGGCGGGGAAGCTGACTTTCAATTCGCTGCTGGCGTTTACGCAGCTGGTGATCATGTTCCTCTACGCCTGGGCCGTTTTCCATCTGGATTTCTTCAGTCACATTCCAGGCTTTGTGGTGATGGGGCTGTGCACGGCATTTGCCGTGGCGGCGTTTGGGATTCTGCTGGCGAGCATCTGCCACACCCGAGCACAACTGGGCGCGGTATCGACGCTGCTGATCCTGATTATGTCATCGTTGGGTGGAAGCATGTTTCCGCGCTTCCTGATGCCGCCTGCGATGCAGAAGGCAGGGTTGTTCACCATCAACGCGTGGGCCATAGACGGATTCACAAAGGTGTTCTGGCGTGACTTGCCGGTAATTGCATTGTGGCCGCAGGTGGGTGTATTGCTGGCCGTGGGCACGGCGCTGTTTTTGATCGCCAGACGAATTGCCCGGCGGTGGGAGTTTGCGTGAACCTGCGGTAATCGTTATCGCCGGTGGAACTCCTCATTCGGATTAAAAGGTAATTTCCTTCCGCCAGCAGCTCGGAAACAAGACGGTGATCAATTCCCGGCGATCGTTTCAGTAAATCCCAGGGCAGTTTCGGTTCGGATCTCGATGAGTGCCTCATCGCCGAATCACTCGTCGAGGTCGGATCAATGATAGGCAGCCGGCTTTTCGTCATAAATCCTGACTTCTGTAC